>SDBU01001906.1_pt1 | contig 28763 bp, 24 predicted proteins | sample 2277071 | NCBI WGS metagenome assembly SDBU01 (sample SAMN10397929, study PRJNA504765) | marine sediment metagenome | isolation source: marine sediment core GS08_GC12, 126 cmbsf | place: Arctic Ocean: Gakkel Ridge, Loki's castle | collected 2008 | reverse complement strand
TCCATAGTGCAACCGGGGGAAAGTACCTCCCTAAGGGTTCTGTTGAACGTCGGACATTTGGAACTTGGTAAACCCAATAAGCCCCATACACATATGTGGTATGGTATCCCTACCGTGAGGTGGGGGGACGGTTTAGTGGGTAGAGGATGCTGGAAAAAGTGAATGCCATGCTGTAATGGTGTGGATAGGGCTATAGTAGCATATGAACTATAGAGATACCCGATCCGAAAGGATGCTGACTTCCTAAGCAGGTCTCAACGAAAGAAACATATTGAGAAATCTTAACTGGAGGTGAAGTTAGACGATGTGTGAAAACATTGAACAGAACAAAGGGCGTGTGGTAGATTGGGATAGCATTCAATGGAATATTCCAAAATGACACGTAAGACGGCTTCAAGAACGAATCTTTCGAGTAACCCGTGATAGGGACTCCTATAGAAACGTTCGAGGTGACTTGGATTGTTTCGGGGGGATTGTGAGAAACATGAACCAAAGGGACACGGTGACGTAATACGGGTTCTTGAGGCGCGAGCCCCGTGCAGGGAAACTTGCACGCGGGGTTCCTAAAAGAGGAAGAGGATGGTAACATCCTCTCCTTATTTAACTGAGAGAAGCGTGGATATTAAGTGGTGGATTAAGCAAATTAAGAAAGATTTTGAGAAAAAGTATTTACCCGTAATTCAAGAGTATCTAAAAGAGCCTTCAATTTCAGCTACGGGTGAGGGAATTCAAGAAACTGCTGAAATGACAGCAAAATTTCTTGCAAATCTTGGAGCTGCGAATATCCAAATCGTTCCAACTAAAGGGTGGCCAGTTGTTTACGGTGAAATATTAAAAGATTCTAAAAAACCAACAGTGCTCTTTTATAGTATGTACGATGTTCAACCGGTAGAATCAGAAAAATGGATTGTGCCACCTTTCAGTGCTGCTATTGTTGAGGATTTTGAAGGAATGGGCCGTTCTATAGTTGCTCGTGGTGTTATTAATACTAAAGGGCCTACAATGGCTTTTTTTCAAACTCTCCAAACCGTTATCAATTCAGGAAAGGATCTTCCAGTAAATTTCGTTTTTGTTATAGAAGGAGAAGAAGAATTAGGATCTCTTCACTTCCCCGATTTTGTTAACTCCTATTCAGAAAAATTAAAACAAGCTGATCTGGTCTATTTTCCCAGTTTTAGTGAGTCACTTAATGGTCATATTAAAATTGTACTTGGTTGTAGAGGTATAATCTATTTTAAAATTTGGATACAGGGTGGAGATTGGGGTGGTCCAAGATCCCGAAATATTCATTCATCTCTTGCTAGTTTTGTAGATTCACCTACCTGGAAATTAATTGACCTAATTTCCAAAATGAGAGCATCAAGTGGCAAAATTCTCATTCCTGGGATATATGAAAAAGTACAACCCATTTCAGAAGAAGATAAACAAATGATAAACGATTTGGTAAAAAAGCTTGATCTTGAAGAATTTAAGAAAATGATTGACGTAAATAAGCTCTATTCTGACGAGAATCAAAAAGAGATGAGCAAAGAACAAATGATTGTAAAATTGTTTGAACCTTGCTTAACTGTGGATGGGATCATTTCAGGTTATACAGATGAAAAGGGAAGTAAAACGGTACTTCTTAGTAGTGCTTTTTCAAATATGGATATAAAACTTGTTCCCAATATGGAAGTAGAAGATATCAGAAACAAAATCCGGAACTTTATAATGGAAAATGCCCCAGAGGCTAAATTAGAAATCGAAGAAGGGTATAAATGGGCAAAAATGTCTCCACTTAATCCTTATATAAAGATTCATATAGAAACTCTAAGATCAACTAATAAAAAAATAGAAATTTGGCCAATGGGTACTGGCTCAGCCCCATTTTATATTTTTCAAGAAAAGTTCGGGATACCTGTTTTGGATGGTGGGCTGGGGCATGGGAGTAGAGCTCATTCTCCAAATGAATTTGCATTTCTTAAAAGCAAGACAGGTGCAGGAGGAATAATAGATTTTGAAATTTCGGTTGCTAAATTACTTACAAAATTAGGAGAAGTAGGTAAAATTAAAAACGATAGATTTATCCAATAAATTAGTTTTGCTAATCATTGAAAAAATTTTATAGATAATGATTAAAAATCATATTTTCAACGAAAAATTATTAATTTAGTTAGACTGACAAACTTTTTTTATGGTATATTATTACGGTAAACAAATTTTGTTGAACTTTTTTAAGTTTAATATATAGATTGTAATATTGCAATGAAAAAAACAATTAAAGTCATTGTTTCTGGAGATGGGGGTGTTGGGAAGACCTCGTTTCTTACACGTTTAATTCATGATAACTTCGATCTAAATAGTGAATTAACCAAGGGTGTTGATTTTTTTTCAAAGGATGTTACCATAAATGGTTATGAGTATAACTTCATACTTTGGGATTTTGCGGGTCAACTCCAATTTAGAAAATTTTTAACTGATTTTGTAGATGGTTCTCTTGCCGCTTTTGTGTTATTTGATCTAACCCGATTCAAAACACTTGAAAGTGTAAGTAAATGGATCGACAAACTAAAAAGTACCAACAAGATTCCCGCTTTTATAATAGGAACTAAGATTGATACAATCGACCCCAATGAAGCTCAATCTTTTGATGATTATGTCTTAAAAATTATTAAAGATAATAAAAATGTCATTGGGTACCTCAAAATATCATCTAAAACAGGATTTAATGTAAAAAAAGCTTTTTATACTCTAGTAGAAAGGATTTCAAATTAAATGAAAATTAAACTATAAAAATCCACCCGAATTCATCCTCAATTTCTAAGTATTGAATTCCAGTCAAATTTTCGTATAATTTTCTCGTAATTTCTCCTGGTTCAGTGTTATTAAAAATCTTTTTGTTATCTTCAAAAGTGACTGATGCTATAGGTGTTATTACAGCCGCGGTTCCTGTACAGAATGCTTCAGTACATTTATCTTCAAATAATTCTCTATAGGAAATATCTCTTTCCTCAATTTCTATACCAAGTTTCTTCGAAGCGATATCCAAAACTGCACCGCGAGTAATCCCTTCTAATATTGTACCAGTCTTTCTTGGAGTTGCAAGTTTATTATCTATGATTGCAAAAAAATTGGCAGTTCCCACTTCTTCAATATGTTCTTTGTTTATTGCATCTAAATAAATAATTTGAGCAAATCCTCTTTCCTTTGTTTCCTTTGCTGGAAGCATTGTTCCTGCATAATTACAACATGTTTTTGCGGATCCTGTTCCTCCAGGGGCAGCTCTTATATATTTCTTTGAGATTTCTAAATCGATTCCCTTAAAACCTTCAGGAAAATAAGGTCCGACTGGTACTGTAAAAATAATAAATTTATATTCTTCTGCAGGTGCAACTCCTAGAATTGGTTGGTTACCAATCAACAAAGGTCTAATATACAAAGCCCCACCACTATCGGATGGGGGTAAATAATCCTCATTTGCTTTAACTACACTTTTTATTGCTTTTATAAATTTATTTACTTCAAATTCAGGCATCAGCAACCTTCTAGCACTCTTGTTTAACCTTTTTCCATTTTCATCTGGTCTGAATAATGTTATTTCTCCAGATTTTGCTCTTAAGGCTTTCATTCCTTCAAAAATTCCTTGTCCATAATTTAAAACACAAGCAGCTGGGGAGATTTCAAAATTCCCAAAAGGCACTAATCTGCCCTCATCCCATCTTCCATTCTTATAATCAGATATAAACATCGATTTCGTTTCAATAAAATTGAATCCAAGTGAATAAAAATCAATATCTTTAGGTTCTACCATAATGATCAAGTTCTTTTTAGACTATGTAAAAAAATTATATGAATCTTTTATAAAAAATCTTATCAAGGAATAAGATAATATTTCAGAAATTCATTCAGAAACTAATTTTTCGAGTTTTTACTTTTGTTTCTCCCTTTTTTTCAATTAGATAACTTCTGAAAGTGTTGAGTTTCTTTTAATTTCCTCTCGAATCCTATTTTCTTTCTTAAACACATCAATTGCTCTCTTTGCCATTTCTTGAGACTTATCTTAGGGAATTACAATCACTCCAGAATCATCTCATGTAATCCAATCTCCCGGTTCTATATTTTTTCTAGCACAGTTAATATTTATGTTGATTTCTCCTAAACCTCTTGGTTCTCCTGCAGTTGAGGTGAAATATCAGGCAAAGATAGGAAGTTTCATTTCTCTTAAACCGTCAATGTCTCTGAGTCTACTATTAATAATCACTCCAAAAATTCCTTTAACTTTACAGCTCCATGAGGCTAATTCCAACCAGACCTCGTCTCTCCCTTCATATGCATCAATAACTGTTATATCATCAGCTTTTACTCCTTCAGTGGCTTTTACTGGTTTACTCCAATCTCCATTATAAGCACTTACAGTAACTGCTTGTCTTACAAACTTTAATGGGTGTTCTTTTGTACCAATCCATACCTGTTTGCTCCAGGTTTAGCTGCAATTTCGATCTCCGCTGATCCCCCCTCTATAGTTTTCATATCTGCGACAATCACTTTGTTAGGAAATTTTTTATGTAGAGCTCTAACTGCCTTTATGCCTTCGGATTTTATCAAAAAAGCAGTGCCACTATTTCTATCCAATCATCTCTATCTTAAATAATTTCCTCATCAATCTGTAAAGCTCTATGTAAATTAATTAAAGTCTAGAGCAATTTATATATATGGTTTATTATCTTTTTTTCTTAACATGTAAATTCTCTTCTTTTTAATTCAATGAATCAATACTTATCGTTTAGGAATAAAGATTTGTAAAATAAAAAATTTTATCATTTTATTAAATTTCTTTCTTAATGAGGATATCAATTTTCTGACTAAAAATAATACCCAAGTTGTTAATTAATTATTATTAGTTCAATGACGGATTACCGTTTTATATTTATAAATAAAATTATAAATTTGTATTTATAGTAATTATATATATACGCTTGAACATTTCAGAAAATACAAAGCAACATATAAATCTGAAACTTAAATAGATGACTTGTAATGGCTGAGGAATATGATTATCTTTTCAAATCGATTGTTGTAGGAGATGGAGGTGTCGGAAAAACAGCTCTCACACTTCGATTCTCAAAAGGTTTTTTTACAGAGGATTATAAAATGACAATCGGGGTAGACTTTCACGTGAAAACAATTTCTATTGATTCAAGTGAAGGATTGATTCGATCAAAACTACAGATATGGGATACTGGCGGACAAGAACGTTTTAGTTCAATTAGACCTATGTATTATAGAGGATCGTTAGGAGCATTATTAATTTTTGATTTGACAAATTCTGCAAGTTTTGAACATTTACCGCAATGGATTGAGGAAGTTAGGGCTAATGTGAAAAATGAGATACCTCTGTTATTGGTTGGGAATAAAAGTGATTTGTCTGATGAAAGAGCGGTAACCTTAGAGGAACTTAATAATTTTACTCGAAATTTTAATCTTTTTTATATGGAAACTTCAGCCAAAACAGGTGATGGTGTTGGAGATTGTTTTTATATACTTGCTTGCCTCATGATAGGATCAGGAGTACCAGATCAGCTAGTCTCAAGTGGAAAAGTATTTAATCCAGGGGAAATCGCAAATGTGGTTAATAAAGGAATTCAACCCTCTTCTCCTCAAGTTCAACCTGAATATGAATATTCTGCACCTCCTGTACCTGAGCCAACTATTGTAGGGAATCAAAATCAAGAATTTTCATTTGAACCCGATCCAGAAATTGAATATGAAGCTCCACCTGTTCCAGAACCTACGTTTATAAAACAGCCTAGCTCTAATCCTCCATTTAGTTCAGAATTTGAACCAGAAATTCCAATTCCAGAACCTTTAGTGGAAGAATCAGGTAATTTATCCCCTAATTTTGATTTCAAGACTCCTGAGGAAATATTATCTGAAGAAAAATCAGAAACTATTGAAAATTCTAATGTAGCTGCTCCTGTATCTACTTACGAGGAAACTTACAAACCTAAAGCGGCTCCATTTACATCAAACATTCCTGTTCCTGCACCTCCCCCTGAGGGATTTCAAGCTCCTCAAGAAGATTCAATTGTAGAAGCAAATTCTGATCTAAAGCCCCTTTTCTCTGTTCCTACAGGAGAATCTCATTCAAGAGTTGAACCATTCATTGTATCTGAACCAATTTTTTCAAAAAAAGATAAAAAAAAACAAGATAAACAGAAGAAAAAGGAAGAAAGAGAAATAAAGCTTCAGAAAGAGAAGGAGGAGAAAGAAAGAAAACTTCAGGAAGAAAAAGAAAGGCAACAAAAATTAATTGAAGAAATGAAGAAAGCTAAAAAAGAAAAAAAACAAAAACCCAAAAAAGAAAAATCGAAGCAACTAGATATTGCAACAACACACCTACCACCTACAGTATCTCCTCATGATTCATTAAGATCTCCTTCGCTTTTTCAAACTTTAGCCCAGAAAGGAGATGAGGAAGAAAATTCTCAAACATCTTCATTTATTCCATTTAGTAGTCCGAAAGAATCTAAAAATCAAGAGATTAGTAAATTGAGAATAATCCCAAATGTGAATGGAGTGGATACTCATCTGAGAAAATTCACTCCTATAACACCTCAACCAACAACTCAAAAAAAACCTAAATCAGGTAAAAAAGACCTAATCATTTGTAAAAATTGTGGTGGAATTTTATCATCTGATTATGCTTTTTGTAATAAATGTGGCTCGCAATTATAAAAAATTATACTATTTTTCCCCCAAAGTTATTGTTAAGACTATTTAAAGTATATTTCCACATATGGGGCAAGTACTCCACATTTTTTTGATTTTAGAGTTACAATAAGTGCATATTTTTAAGTCTGGGTCGATTTTAGTTTGAGGATTGTCAAAAATCGTCAACTTTCTTGATTTTTTATTATCAGAATTATCTTTTATTGTAGGGTTTGTTGGTTTTGGGGCGATATTAATAGTTTTTTCAACTTTACTTCGTGTAAGATGAGGTTGGGGTATTTCGGACTCAATAGAATTACTAAGATATTGTTGTGGTTTAATTTCAGATTTTCTTATCTTTTCCTTTATAGATTTTCTTTCATGATCAGAAGGTTTTTCTTCAGGTTCTCCCATTGATATTCCTACTTTGTAGTAATAATATTTGTTTTCATTGTTTTCAATAATTTTTTCCCCATTTTCTAAATAAACTTCAATATAATAAATAATAACAGATCCGGCTGGGATTTCAGCTATTTCCGCAATATAATAATCCATCTTGGAATCCATTTGCATCTGATACCATGATTTACCTTGATTAGCACTAAAAATTAAATTAACTTTTAGAATCTCTTTATTGAAATTTTCTTCAGTGATTTTTGCTACAATCTTTATCTTCTTTGTGTGTGGTTCTGTTATTGTTGAGGATTTTTTAGCTTCTATTTCATCCCATGATGTCCCGCATTTTGGACAGTTTGTAAACCAATTTGGATATTCAAAGTTACATTTTGAGCAATTTTTCGTAAAATACCTGGTTGTCTTAATCCCTAGTGATTTTTTTTCTTTCCCCATATTTTTAAATCAAGTAATATAAATTAAACTCACAAATAATTTCTACTAAATATTAAATAATAAAAAGTACTAAATATATTTTTTCATTGATTATTTTGTTTTGGTTAATAGACTATATTCAAAGCTAATTCTGATTCAAGAAAATAAAAAGATTAACTTCAGAAGAGAGATAACACAAATTTGAATAAACCCTTACAAGTAGATGATCTAAAATCAATTTAAATTGAATATGGAAAGTAACTTACCTTAATTCCCTATTCATTGAGTAACTAATTAACTTAAGTGAAGTTTTAAATCCTTCGCAATCCATGCTAGATCTTCGCAGAATTTTTCTAGATGAACCCTTTTAACATGTGGCATTACTACAACCCGAATTAAATTGAAATTTTCGAACTTTCCTAGCATCCAATTTCTTTTTCGTAATTCCACATCCAACTTGCTTACTGACTCCCCCTTTTCTGTTGTGATACCCACAATATTCATAATAGGCTTAGTCACTAACTTAATACCTTTTATTTCATTAATTTGTTTCGATAAGTATTTTGTGTTTTCCATGCAATTGTACACGATTTTTTTAAAACCATCTAATCCGAGTGATTTCATTATAGCCCAAAATGCAATCACAGAACCACCAGATCTAGTTCCAGTTAGATTAAAGTGTTTAAAATTACCTCCAGCTAAATATGGGATATTATAGCCAATATCTTCTAAAATTGGTAGATTTTTTAAGAAAAATCCACCTGTTGGTATTAAACCTAATCCCATTTTATGTGGATCAGCCGTTATTGAGTTAACATTTTTAACCGAAAAATCCCAAGGAGGGATTCGATAATTTAAATATTTTAAAAATGGTAAAACAAATCCACCAAATGCAGCATCTACATGAAAGAATAAGTTTTTATCTTCAATTATTTTACTTATCTTTTCAATAGGATCAACTAATCCCAACGATGTACTACCAGCAATTCCCACAACCCCACAAGTATTTCTATTTATTAACGACTCAAAATGGTTCAGATCGAAATTATAACTTTCCTTTAGATTTACTTTCCGAAGTTTAATACCCAGCATATCTGCTGCTTTATCAAATGATACATGAGCAGAAGTGGGTAAAATTACTTCAGGAAACTTTATATTTGGTTTTAATTTTTTGGCAATTCTCAATGCGATAAGGTTAGCTTCAGAACCACCAGTAGTAAGTGTCCCTAATATGTTCGACCCTCCAAATAATTTACCAATTTCTGAAACCAATTCTTTCTCTAAAGCAGCAGTCCCTAAAAATAATCCTGGATCACCCAAATTCTTAGACACATACTTCTCATATATCTCAATACCTATATCGAGAGGCTTCGTGCACATTGACCCTAAAATTGAGTAAGAGTCATAAGAATAATCTGACCGTAATTTTTTCTCGAGAATTTTAAGAATTTCTCGCTTTTTTAAACCTTGTTTTAACATCTTTGTGTTATGAAATTTAGTGTTCTAAAATTATAACTCATTCATATGAAAAAACTCTTTAACATATTAAAAATTTATATCGAGTAATTTTCTAAATGAGGAACAATTCAAAATAAATTCTCTGATTTTAAATTAGAAAAACCTACTTGGATCTCTTTTATTATATTTCTTAAGTATTTTATTAAACTCTATGCTTAAATTAATTTGATAGCGATTTGCTATACACTTTACTGAAAAAAGGAGATCTGCTAATTTTTCTCTAATATTTGAATCAAGAACATTACGTTTTCTAGGTTTATACCCTTCAAGAGCATTGATTTCCTTAGATACTTCTCTTAATTCTTCCAAAATAGCGCATCCCCATTGATAAAGGAGGTCAAAATCCACCATGTTCACGTACCTAATTATCAACAACTTTTTGAATATCCTGAAGATAATTCTCATTTATCATAAAAAAATATATTCTCCAATATTTTTAAGGTTAAATTCAGTTAAGGGAAGATTTAAATCTACGCGCTTTCCACTCACCTAATTTTCCCGAGTTATATCTATTTACTTCGCTGTAGTATCCTGTAAATCTTGAACTAATTTTAACATTTTTAGAATTACATTGCGGACAAATAAAATTAAACCCTTGAAACATTTTTCTGCAAGAAGGACAATAAATGAAATCGGGGATGTATGCAAAATATGCTGTATTAGTATTGATACAGATATTTTTAGTAAGTTCCCATAATTTGAGAATATTATGTTTTTGTTCTCCAAGCCAAATATGCGTTATCACTCCCCCATTTAGGATCGGATGAAAATCTCCTTGCTTCTTTATCCTCTCAAATAAGGGGATATTTGCATCATATCTAAAATGATCTGAGTTTGTATAATAAGCATTTCCCCCATATGATTGAGGTATTGCTTTATCAGGGTAATGTTTCAAATCTAATTGGGCAAAGCGTCCAGAACTAGATTCTGCGGGTTGTTTCCAAAGTATGTAGTCTTTATTATCTCTTTCAGTCATGATATTACATTTTACAACCATATAACTTAGTATTTTTTTCCCATATTCGTAAGCAGTATCATTTTCATGCAGTTCATACCCTGTAATGCTCTTCACAGCTTCATTTAGACCAGTAAATCCAATAGAAAGGTTCTGATCATTGATATTGAAAATAGGTTTGTCATTAATTTTACCACTACATAAAGGTAAATGACCTGTTTTTAAACGTCTTTCCATTAAATCCCATTTTTTTCTTAAAATTCTTGCAGAGAGTTCCATTTTAGCATCTAAAATGGTAAAATAATCAGATTCGTTTCTTGAAGTATAAGCATACCGAGGGAGGTTTAAACTTACACTTTGCAGCGATCCAACGGTCACATAATTTCTCCAGATATTAATATTTTTCCCTTTATGCGAATCGCGTATACTTCGCTCCAATATTTGATTGCCACTTAGGAATTTCTTATACCATTGACTATGAATCTCATTTGGTATCCAATTTGAGCACATATTAAGAAAATAAGGAGTTCCCATTGTAGCTACTTCTTCCATAACTTTTAAATAAGAGGGTTCGAATTCATGTAACCATTCTTTTTTGATCTTTATCTCATGTTTTGGGAAAGCAAAAAGCTTTCCATTATGATCACCTCTAATATAGACCTCTGTTAAAGCATCAAATAGTTTAAGACATTCTTCTTTGTAATTTCCATACATTCCCATTTTTTCTCCATGAGGTCCAACTGCTTGAATGTTTAATAAATCGTCGGGTATTGTTGGGGTACAAGAAATTGAAGTGATTGGCACTTGCCCCCCTCTTGTAGCAAAAATTTGATTAGTTTCAAAGATTAAACACTGCATTGACTGCTTAATTTCTTTTATGGAGACACCTCGGGCATATGGAGCTAAAAAGGTAGTTATAAAATCATAACCTTGACCTCCACTAAATTCACTCTGAACAATCCCTAGCCATTTTGCTAAATGTATTACAGCTACTCTTAGACTACCTGCCGGGCCTGATTTACTATAATGAGCCCAATTATCTATAGGTGGTAACCCATGTTCAAGAATCATTCGAGGATCCCATTCTTGGCAAAATGGACGCAAATCAAAATAACTAAGCATGTGGATGTGAATATCTCCAAATAGGTGAGCACGAGCTTCCTCTGAATCTAAAATTCTTAACAATGCATATTCGTCAGAGATTTTATTCGCTGCCCAATGATGGATACTTTCAGGATTCATATCTTGGTTGGCATTTTCATCAATACCATATTCTAAAATAGATTCATAATCCATTAAAGGCATTCCTATCCTAGTATAAATCTTTCGTTCTTCCTCAAAATGTTGTTCAGAAAGTATTGAGCATACAATTTCTCTTATATGTGGGCCTGAGAGAAATTTTATTCCCGAAGAAATTATTCGTCTTACGGTAAGTGCAGTTATTTTATCAGCATGATCGTGATCTATCCCGGTTTCTCTGATTAAGCTTTGTTCAATTTTATTTGGTTCAAAATGTACAATATCACCTTCAGTTCGAAAAACTTGAGGTAATAATTTTGTTAAATAATTACGTTTTATCTTTTCAACTTCTTTATCTTTCAATGTTTTAGAATCTGATACTAACACCAATACCAATCCTCACTTCTTTCAATTATGATAATCTCAATAATAAAGCACTGAATTTTGTCGGAAATAGCTGTAAAGTTAAGAAAATTACTAATTCTTTATTATCGTTTATAATTTACCTCTTTTGATATAAAAGTTTATTCGTTTTTCAAATTTAAACTTATTTTATTAACCTTTTGCTTGCATTTTAAATATTTATGATATTAAGTAGGGATAAAATAGATAATTATATGGAGCCAAACAATTTTTCAATTTATGTTCTCGATGTTTCCTACAAGGATTTAATTTTGTCGATGAACTCAAAGTTTTTTTGAAATCTACATCATCCATCTTATTAATAATTAATGTTTGGTGTATTTAACAAAAAAATTTATCAATATAATTTCCTAAAATTATAATATTATGACAAAAAAAGTTATCAACAAAAACGATATCCAATCAAAGAAACTATAAAGGGAATATATAGAAGAACTATAGTTTTCAATGAAAATATAATACTTTGTCATTTTACTATCAAAAAAGATATCGTAATACCATTACATCACCATAAAGAACCCCATGTTGGTTATATTCTACACGGAAAAATCAAACTTTTTACAGAAGCCAGGAAATTAATAGGTAATAAGGGAGATAGCTATATCTTCGAACCTGATGAAAAATATGGAGCTACAATATTAGAAATTCAGAAATAATTGATAGTTTTAATCCAGCGTGGGATGATTACAGATAAATATAACTCACGACCCAAATCTCGTTGATAAAAATTAGTCAAAATTTAAAGCTTACCATTGGTAAGCAGCAACAGCAAAAATTGCAATCATACAGAATAGAAATTCGCCTAATAACCAATCAAAGAATATAGATCTCTTGTTATCTCGATTGTTTTTAATTTTGGTAGCTAATCCAAAACTAATGGCAGAATTTGTTCCCGTAAAGATAATAAAACTAAATGTCATCGCATCCAAATCTAAAACTATCAAGTTTAAAAATTCATCAAGAATTGCCCAACCCCCAATGAATCCCCCTAGTGCTAACAAAAATATCCATCCGGAAAATTGAATGATTTTTTCAAACTTAATATCTAATTCCGAAATTGGTCTTTTGCGTTCAATCGGTTTTTTCTCAACTTTTGACATTTGTAATTAAAGTCTCTTCTTTTTGAATATAAAAAATTTATAATTCTTAATTTTTATCATTTTCATACTTAAAATTATTCATTCAATCAAGGCCTATTCTTAAGAAATAATATTGCTTTAGCAATATCTCCATCACATTCTTTCAATACTGATTCAGCCTCCTTTCTATCAACATTGCTTTGAGAAGCAACTAACATTATATCATTTTCTGTTATTTTCGGTTTAATCTCTGACTCGTTATTGATATCTTCAGATTCAATTTTATTTTCAGCATTGAACACCAAACTTGCAGAGGAAATTTCTTCAGCTTGTCCTACGATTTGATAAATTTCTTGACCTGATTGTTTCATAAGAATAACTTCAGGTTGTTCAATAACTAAGGTTTTTTCTGCTCCCTCAATTATAACTCTAATTGCATCTATTTGATCCATTTCAATTCCTTGTTTTTGCATTCTTCTTCGCATCTGTCTAGATCCAGTTTGTCCCCCTTCTCTTTTTTTCACTGCTTGTGGGCGTCTAGGTTTACTTTTAATTTTTTCCTGCATATCTTTTGGCAACTTAACCATATTCTTCACTTAAAAAATATTAATTTATTGATTAAAATAATTTGCGATTTAAATTTTTGATTTATTAATTCCTTTTCGAACATTTATTGCAACACCATTAGAAAAAGATATGATATATGTGATTGGTAACTTCAATCTTCCTATAGCCAGTAACTCATCATTTTGGTTAACAACAATAACCTCATCCAGAGGTCTCAAATTATCATCAATGTCAACAACATGCTTACAAAAAACATTTCTACCTTTCATTATGAATTCAGAAATTTCATTTAGAACTATAACTCTTAATCTCGGGGGCTCAATTTTCTTAATTAACTTATTTGCAGCGTACAAACTTAATGTAAAGAACCCGTTATTAGGTCTTAATGTAAGGATTAGATTTTGTTTATAAAAAACATATCTAATTTTGTTTGTCGAACGTGATCTCTTAAAATGAATTTTATTTATATCCTCAAATAAAATATCGGTTATAAGTCTTCCAAATTGATAATCTGAAATTGCTTTTATTTGTCTAATCCCTAGCAGAAATGCGGTTTCCATTAACTACAACAATTTATCTAGTCGTTTATACTAAAATAAGTATTAAAAAAATAAATAGTTTTTCCATATTACAATTAAGAATAGAGCCTAGATTCAGATTTACCTTGTATCTTCTTCATTACTTTATCAACAGCATCAATAAAATCTTTACTGGTTATTGCATCTGCTTCTTTTCTTATTGCGAACATACCAGCTTCTGTAGCAATCGCCTTGATATCAGCTCCAGTCGCGCCTTCTGTTAAACTAACCAATCGTTTGAAATCTACTTTTTCTTCAGTTTTTAATTTTTTCGTGTGGATTTTAAAAATTGAAAGCCGGGATTCATCATCAGGTATTGGAAACTCTATTATTCTATCAAATCTTCCAGGTCTCAATAGAGCGGGATCTAAAATATCAATCCTATTTGTTGCACCAATAATTTTTACATCTCCTCTTTGTTCAAATCCATCTAGTTCACTTAGTAATTGCATTAAGGTTCTTTGAACTTCTCTGTCACCTGATGTTGCAATCTTTAGTCTCTGAGAGCCAATAGCATCTAATTCATCAATAAATAAGATTGTAGGTGCTTTTTCCTTAGCTAAGTTAAAGATTTCCCTTACTAGACGAGCACCTTCTCCAATGAATTTTTGAACCAACTCTGATCCAATAATTCTTATAAATGTTGCCTCAGTTTCATGAGCTACAGCTTTTGCTAAAAGAGTTTTACCCGTTCCAGGAGGGCCATAAAGTAATACACCCTTCGGGGGCTCAATTCCTATTTTTTCAAATAACTCTGGTTTTTTTAATGGCAACTCCACAGTTTCTCTGACTTCTACCATTTGATCTTCTAATCCACCAACATCGTTATAAGTTATATCTGGAATCGAATCTATTACTTCCATACCTTTAACGAACGGATCTAATTTAGTTGGTAAACATTCCATAATAGCGAACGTTCGCTGATTTAAAGCAACTCTCATCCCAGGTTTTAGATTTTCATTTTTTACTTTTCTGCTGGTGTTTACAACAAAACTTGGCCCTGTTGAACTCTTTACAATAGCTCTACCCTTATCATCTAGAAAATCAATTATAGTGGCAGAGACTAGTGGTGGTTCCCTTAATCTATCAATTTCGTTTCTTAAACTATGCAATTCTTGTTCTAATCTGAGTCGCTCTGCATCTAATAATTGTTTTTCAGTTTCTAAATTTCTTAGTCGTTTTTCCAAGTGTCGAGTGTATGTTATTAAATACTCGCCATCCTTAGTTTCTTCTCTTTTTCTTTTATCTTTAGTGGTGGGCAAAAAAATAATTCTCCTTCTAATCTGAATTTTTTATATATTCCTACGAAAGTCCATTAATTTAAATATAAACTTTTAGTCATTTAAATTTAAGGTTACTTCTCTACTAATAAGTTAAAATCTTGTTTTTTAAAAAATTTAAAGATTATAAATAATAATGAAAAATAAACAAAAAATATATGAGTTTTCTAAAAAATTCTCTATATAATAACAAGATTTTAAACTTCATAATATTAAGGTTACAGTCCTGCCAAAGCTTAGAAAAAGTGATATAGATAAGGAATGCCCAATTTGTGGAGGGTTAATTTGGGGAAGGGGACAAAACGTTGTTTTGGAAGGAGCAAATATAATTGTGTGCGATAATTGTGCCCAATACGGTACAAAAATCCATAATTCCGATTCAAAAAACTCAAGGAAGAGACAATACCAAAAAACATATCAAAGTAGCCCCAAAAAAAAAATAAGGAGAACTCAGGAAATCGAAACACTTGAAATCGTATAGGAATTCGCAAGTAAAATAAAAAATGTGAGGAACAAACTTAGACTTAATCAAGATCAATTTGCTCAAAAAATAAATGAAAAACCCTCATTATTGAGAAGAATTGAGATTGGAAAAGTCGAACCAACTGTCAAATTAGCGAGAAAAATAGAGGATACTTATAAGATTCGATTATTACAGAAAACCACCTCGTCAGATATGAATATCCTAGAGAACAAATTAAAAAAAAAAACGCACGGAAGCGCTCTAGGGGATATAGCATTTGTTAAAAAAAAGGGTAGAAAAGGATCCTAAATCGGAAACTTTAATTTAATAAAATTTATCAAATTATTGACAGGTCATCCATATCTTCTCTAGATGTGTTCTCTGAATTTTGAATTCGTACCAAATCTAATAATATTCTCCATAAATTCCTTCAAACTACAATTGTGGTCAATCAGTTACTCAAAACTTCATCTAATTTATTGAAATTTTAAATTTTTGAGTTACCGCTAACCGATTTTTTAATACATCAATTATTTTTTGATTATCCTGAGCCACTAATGGACTTCCACAATCAGGACATCTAAAGTTTAGTTCAAAAGCGTCATCAAAATTATATTTAGTTTTTGAAGTTTGGCAATTTTTACATAAGAAAAAATAATTATCTACTTCGAATCGTAATCTCTCTCTTAGTTTAGTATCAACAAATTTTTTTTTTTCATTTAGAATTTCTTCTAAATAATCAAATTCATGCCACCAATAATAAATAAACCATCCCGTAGATTTATCTCTTATACGCCTGAATTGTGCTAATTTTTCAGCATATAGTTTATAAAGTGTTTTCCGGACCGAATTTAGTTTTAAAATTTCGGTGTCATTTGGTTCAAAATCAATTTCTGTACCTTCAATTTGCGTTTTAATATTTTCTGTTATGTTTTCATCTGTTATATCAATATCCGAGCTATTGATGAGTTCCTTCCCGACATAAATCGCAATTTCCCCACCAACTATATATAAAAAAGATCTTAAATAAGGATTTAAATCTGAAATTATATTCTACCTAAGTTTAATTTAAGTTGATAATAATTAATTAGTTTTGTAAAAATTAAATTTTATTGAAAAAAAAATTATATTTTGAGAAATTAAATTTTTAAGCACTAAAGGAATATTGTTTTTCACTAAATTCATTATCAACTTCAATTGATCTAAAAAATATACCTTTTCTAATTGCGAGTATTCTTTTTAAACCCCAATTATCAACATTTTCCGGGAGGATTATTTCATTTATTCTGTAATTGTTTTTTATAACAATTGTTTTCCACTTTTCAGGAAGTTCTGACTTTAAATCAGGTAAAATCAAATCTATAACTAATTTAACATTATCATCAGTATTTTCAATAACACCAGTACAGAACTGAATCCTCTTATTGACATCATCATCCTCCACTTTCTTTTTAGAAGGCTGTGGGATATTGTTTTTGGTTGTAACCTTACAAGTAGGATTAATATTGAAAGAAATCAGGAAATAACTAGATTTCCTAAAAGCTTTAGTACTCTCTAAAAGGGTTTCTTTATTTGTTTTACTAAGGATATTAGCTTTATAATTTTTTGTTTGACCAGTTGATTTTTTCAAATTCCAATCAAATCCTAACTTTGAAACTAAATCGCTTATATCACTACCAGAAATTATCTTACCTTTTATCTCAAATTCATTCTCAGAAATTGTGTTTGTTACGGTTTCGAGGATTAAATCCTCATATTCATGAGAACCTTTAAGAGTAATTCTTTTACTAGATTTTGTGATTTTTAATGCAGGACCAAGAAACTCTCCTTTTGAATACCGATAAAAATGACGATGAACATCTAGATGTTTTACCGCTGGATCCTCTAAATTAGGGGATTCTAATAACTTTTTTAGAAAATGCATGGTTATATTGATAGAAACTTTATTTTCAATTAAAATATGTTCTTCTTAATAATTATCAAAAGAATTTTATTTTAAATTTTATTCTTCAATAAAATTAAAAAAAAATAAAACATAACTTAATAATTATATATTAATATATTACAAAAAAAAGTTTACTGATAAATGCCGACAATTCCTTCTATAATTTTATGGGCATTCGCGTGGATCTTTCTAGTTATAGGATTAATAGCTCTTACTATCTTGGTGATATATACAAAATATGGCAGGGAAAAGTCAATACGATTATCCATACTTGGCATTTTATTTGGATCGATATTTTTAGGATTCTCCATTCACTTTTTTTTACTAACTTGGGGTATATAATACCCTTCCTAACAATTTGATTTTTTTGATTTACCAGTTTTAGAAAGCTAAGACATCCGTGAAATTCAAGCATCAAAGTCAATATTTAAAAAAGAAGAAAAGTTTTATAATTATAATTTTTCCAATCTTTTAAGATTGGAGGAAGGAGAATGAGATGTTATTTCAAATAGATAATACTGTATTGTTTGTAATAGGGCTTATTTTAGCAACAATAATTTTAACTCTGATTATCTACATTGCTGTTTTACTTATTGTGTCGAAGACTAAAGCCTCAGATAAAATAATCTTAATTGTTCTATTAGCTTTCATATGTGTGCTTGTGATTCCATTAGTTTTGGGTGCAATTGGCTCAGTATTTGGAGTTTTTGGTCAAATCCCTTGGAGTGATGGAAATTATTTAACACTTTTAATACCAGTAATTGGGTTTCTAATAATAATGATACTGGTTAAATTTCTGTTAGACGTTGCATGGGATAATGCTGTATGGATAGCTTTATTAACATTATTTATTTTATTCCTCCTGTATACTTTAGTACCTAGTCTTGCTACTTTTCTCGGATTTACAATATAAAAACAATCTAACACAAAAAATAGTTTTTTTCTTTTTTTACACTTCTGAGGATAATTAATCAAAATCTCAAAATCAAAAAAAAGTTAAAAATTTAAACATCAAAAGCTTGATTGGGATATTTAGATTTTTTCTTTTAATTTCAAGCGAGGTGCTAAACCTAAACTCATCATTTCTTGCAAGAGCAGTTTAAATGCATAGGAACATACAACTTTTGATATAATCGTTCCTTCACCACACACAGGACAATATCTCTTATCCCGATTTCGATCATACACAGCTAAGAGTCCACACTTTTCACAAATTAATACGACAGTTCGATCTGACTCGTCCAGTAGTCGTTCTTTTAACAATAACGCTGATCCGTGACCAACAAGGCAATCGCGCTCCATTTCACCAAATCGTAAGCCTCCCTCCCGTGCTCTACCTTCTGTTGGTTGTCTCGTTAAAATCTGGACAGGACCTCGAGCTCTCGCATGAAGTTTATCAGCAACTAAATGATATAACTTTTGATAATAAATTGGAGCGCAATAAATACCCGCTTCATACTTATCACCTGTTATTCCATTATACATTACTTCTCTACCATTAAATTCAAATCCAGCTTCAACTAATTGTTCTTGAAGTTTAGTAATTTCCGTCCATTCAAAGGCAGTAGCATCACCTAGTTTTCCATTGACACATGCTATCTTCCCGCTTATACCTTCAAATAATTGCCCCAAAGTCATCCTTGAAGGCATGGCGTGCGGATTAACTATAATATCAGGAATTACTCCCGATGAGGTAAATGGCATGTCTGCTTGTTCAACTACCAATCCAAGAACTCCTTTTTGACCATGACGCGATGAAAATTTATCTCCTAATTCAGGTATCCTTAAATCTCTTACCTTTATCTTTACCAATTTATTCCCATCAACAGTTTCTGAAATAATTACCGTGTCAACTATACCTTTTTCATTATGTCTCATATTCTTTGAAGTTTCACGCCTATTAGGTTGCATCAATTCAAATTCTTCATAAGATTTAATAAACCTTGGTGGAGATGTTCTTCCAATAAGAACGTCTCCCCCATTCACTTGAGTTTCTGGTTCTATTATGCCATCCTCTTCAGAAAGAAGTCGATAAGATTCAGCAGATTTAAAACCTCTAACTCCTCTCTCGGGAATTTCAAATCTATCAACCTCTCCACCGGGATATTTTCTTTCTTCGGCATCATATGTTCTAAAGAAATGGCTACGAGCAAGACCTCTTTCTATGGATGCTTTGTTAATTATAATTGCGTCTTCGATATTATACCCTTCAAAACTCATCATTGCAACTATAAAGTTCTGTCCAGCAGGTCGTTTATTAATTCCAATTATCTCCATAGGACTTGTTTTCACTAAAGCCTGTTGAGGATAATGTAGAGTATGCCCCCTTGTGTCAAGCCTTAGGTGCATATTTGCTGCAAATAGTCCTAATGCCTGTTTTACCATTCCTGCCTCGTAAGTATTTCTTGGTGATTGATTGTGTTCGGGAAATGGAATGATTGATGCACAAATTCCTAGGATAGCAGCAGGGGAAATTTCTAGATGAGTATGCTCTTCTGTTATATCCCCCTCAAACATAGCAATATATGCATTTTCTTCTTCTTCGGCATCTAAGTATTCAATTACCCCTTTTTGAATTAGATCTGACCAAATATACTTACTTTGTATAATTTTTTCAATATCTTCTTTTATGAGTAATGGGTTTTTATTTTTTAAAACAATAAGAGGTCTTGTCGCTCTTCCTGCATCACAATTTATTTGAATCTCACTTGATTTATGATAATATCCAATATTGACATGTTGTCCAATCTCCCCCTTTCGTCTTTTTTCTCTAAGTTGTCTAATAAATGGATTATGTTGTTGATGAATACCCACTAGCTTTCCATTAAGAAATACTTTTACTTTATTCCCTTTAACATTCTTAACTTCATTTATAGGAATGACCCCTAAATCAATCAAAATATTTTCAATTATCCTTTCATCAGCACCGACAGATATTATTGAGGCTAAACCCAGGTTTTTAACTAAACCACAATTTGGACCTTCAGGAGTTTCTGCGGGACAAATTTTCCCCCATTGTGTTGGGTGTAAATCTCTTGCCTCAAAATGCGGTTGGCTGCGGCTTAATGGTGAAATCACCCTTCTTAAATGACTCAATGTTCCAACATGGTTTGTTCTATTTAATAATTGACTTACACCCGCTTTTCCACCAACCCAGTTTCCTGTAGCTAAAGCATGCCTAATTCTTTCTGTAATCACATCTGCTCTAACTGCTGTTTTTATATTTGGAGCCCTTCCTCGAACTGCAGTCCTCTCAAGCTGATATTTAATATCCTTAACAAGGTTTAAGAAAGCAACCCTAAATAAAGATGTAAATAATTCACCTGCTAACTTCAGCCTTTTATTTGCATAATGATCTTTATCATCTGGTTCCCTCATCTCTAAAGCAAGTTCCATTACTTTTTGTGCCATTTGGCCTAAATAGTATGCTTTTTTGATCCTATCTTCTTCCTCATTTCCAACATGAGGTAATAAATATCTATCTAAGACTTGAAGTGCTCTTCTAATTCGATAATCTTTAGTTTGTCCAATCGCAACCCTTTTCCCTATATAGTCTAAAGCGTTTTGCTGAGACTTCTCGGGATCTTTTAAAACTTGAATCTCAGAAGCTACATCTATTACGGGGATCAATTCTTTTTGAATTTCTTCATTTTCAGAGATTGACTCAAAGATTTCCCTATCAGAGTGCAGACCTAAAGCCCTTAATAGAATTGCTAAAGGAATTTTACCTGGAACTGAAGGAAAGGAAACTCTTAAATTTCCATCTTTTTTCCTTTCAATTGTTACTGGAGCTCGAAATCCACTTCTTGTCGAAAAAACTTTTGCTTGGTGAGTGGCGCTCGAACTTTTACTGGCTTCCTCTGCTAAGATCCTGTTCGGGGCTAAATCTTCTTGTGTAACAAGAACTCGTTCGGTCCCATTTATAATGAAATATCCACCTGGATCTAATGGATCTTCTCCTCTATTTATTAATTCCTGTTCAGATAAGTTCTCTAATGGGCACCGACAACTTTTTAACATTATAGGAATCTTACCAATATAAATATCAAGTGTTTCTTCTGCTTCTTCTCTTTGAGTTCGTTCGTCTATAGTAATAGGAGTCATTTCTAAGATAATATCTGCTGCATAACTTAATTCTCTGATTCTTGCTTCAATGGGGGTGATCTCCATTGTTGCTCCATCTGCTTCCCTAACTTTAGGCATTCCAACCTTAATTTTGCCAAATTTAATTTTAAACCCCGGAATATCCGGTATAACTTCTGCTGATTCATCAACAATCGATTGCATCTCATCTTCAATAAAATTATTGTATGAATCTAAATGCTGACGAACTAATCCCTTTTCGTCAAATAGGCTTTTTAACACTACCCATTTATCTTCATTTGATAAATTTTCACTCACGATAAATAAACCCAAACCAAAATCTTCTTTAATATTTAAAAAACGTTATTAAGCTTTTTCCTTTTTAACAAAACGATAATAATCAATAGACTTTACCGTTGTATTCGAGTCTCGGATAATTTTTACTATATCTCCTTCTTTTGCTCCAATAGCAACCGCTACTGGGTCATTCTCAAACATCTGGGGTAAATCTGTTACTCCAATTTTATATTTTTTCAGAAGTTTTATAGATTCTTCCCTGGTAAGTAAATTATGTTGGGGAACAAATTTATGTAATAAAACGTCTATTTTCTTTTTCTTTGACAAGGAAAAATCCTCTTAAATCACGATAATATTTTTAGAAATCATACTTTTCTAAAAAATTTTTCTATTTTTTATCACTATTTTTTTTAATAAATCCTATATGAGTTATTTTTTTAATTTTACGCAAAAAATCTTAAGACCCAATAACCACTTCTTTTACATATGATATCAGTATGATTATTTGGATAATTTTCTTTAAGGTATTTAAATATATAGGGAGCTCCCATTTTTTTTTTAATTACAAACTGAAAGGATCCATTTTGTTGAATAAATTCTTGAATAGATTGGATTAAATTTAGAAAAACTTTTCTACCTTGACGTAAAGGTGGATTCATATAAATTTCATCAAATTTAACTCTCTTATTTTTAACTGGGCTGAGATAATTTCCTGGGAAAACTCGGACCGTCTTCTGATTATTCACCAAATTTATTTTAACATTTTCTTTAGCACACCAAATTGCATTTCTGTTAATATCTATTAAATATACTAAGCTTTCTGGTGATTCATATTTTAAAACGATACCAATTGGTCCATATCCACACCCTAAATCTAAGAGTACACTAGGTTTCTCTGGAATATACATATGTGCAATAAGAATTTTAGTTCCTAAATCCAATTTTTTATATGAAAAAACACCAGGAATCGTCTTAAAAACATAAAGATGCCTCCTCAAACTTTCTGAAATTGTAAATATTTTTACTTTAGTATCGGGAAATTCACTATAATAATGTTTATCTTTATTTTCCATAGTAGATGGAGATTGATATTTATAATCTATTTCCTTTCATCCCATCTTGGATAGATTCCTCTTTCCATGAATATTTTTTTCGTTTTTACTAATATTCCTGACTTGGCTTTATAGATCTGCATTGCGTTTTTTAATGAGGTACCAAATCCAATTAGTTCTTTTTTCAACGTCATTAAGGCCACCATCATGTTAGGTTTTATTCTCGCATCAACAAAACAAACACCAGCTGAAGCTAAATCCGCACCATGGCATATTGCATCAACAGCTGTGTCTCGGATATAAATCTTTGGGAGATGAGAAACCATTTTTTCCATGGGAAACAGAATTTTCCTCAAATAATAATCGTTACCTTCCATTTGATATATAGTATAGGCATCTTTTAAATTTTGGAGAGTGGCTAAGTTTGAGCTTTCAGTAAATTTACCCACCTTAGTCCTTCTTAATTCTAGCATGTGAGCTCCTGAACATAACGCTTCTCCAATATCGAAACAAAACTTTCGGATGTAAGTTCCTGCCTCACATCCTATTCTAAAGAGAACATGGTTTCCCTTCATTTCAATAACTTTGCTGTAATAAATTTCTCTGGTTCTTAATCTTCTAGCAACTGATGACTTTATAGGAGGTCTCTGATAAATCTTTCCAGTAAACAATTTGAATATTTTTTCAACTCTCGTTAATTCCTCTGGTGAATGTAAATATAGTACTCCAATATATTCTTTACCTGCATTCAATAATGCAGATAAAGCTCGCGTTGCTCTTCCAAGACCACATGGTAATATCCCTGTAACTTTAGGATCTAAAGTACCACCATGTCCTGCATTGGTGATCCCCAATACCTTACGAACCCAAGAGACAACTTCGTGACTAGTTGGACCACTCGGTTTATCTAAATTTATTACTCCATATTGAAGAAGTTTTTCTATACTCCTTTTATCAGGCTCAGATCCATAAATTGGTTTAGTTACATCTTGAGACTTTACCAAAAGTTGTTCAGGTTCATCAGAAGGTAATTTGAATTCTGAAAGTTCCATGCTAATGAGAGTAAAATAAATCGCTTTAATTTATTATAAACCACGAGATTTCATAAACATTTCTTAAAGATTTCAATTTGTTGAGAAAAATCATACAACTTGAAAAATTGATGTTTAATTCTGATGTCCTGTTCTACGCGCAGCTATTTGCCCAACCTTCCTTCCTGGTGGCCGATTTCTACTAGTTGTGGTTGATTTGTGCGGAGACTGCTTTGCCCCACCACCATAGGGATGAGAAACCGCATTCATTGCTACACCACGTACTACAGGCCACTTTTTAGCTTTAGATTTTTTATAGTGAAATTTGTTTCCGGCTTTTAAGAAAGGCTTATCAGTTCTTCCACCTCCAGCCACAACACCAACAGTAGCAAGGCAATTTTCATTTATCCATTTACTTTTCTTCGATCTAAAAAGGAGTTCAACTGAATTTCCTGATTTATCCCTCACTATTGCTGCGACTCCAGAAGATCTAGCGAATTTACCACCATCTTGAGGAGTGGCTTCAATATTGAATACAAAAGTTCCTAGGGGTAAATCTCTTAATGGTAATATATTACCTACTTTCACTTCTACTTTTGATTTAGATTGGGTAAATTTTTGACCTTCGAAAATTCCCTCAGGAGGCAGCCATAATGACTTTTTATCATCATGATATTTAATTAATGCTAAAGGTGCACCCCTCCCAGGTGAATGTAGAAATTCGATAACTTTAAAAGTAAATTGGTCTTGATTTTCTAAAAACGGGCGATATTTAGCGGTTCCAATATGACGATGTGAGGGTGAACGAAATGGTAATGACCCTCTACCTTTTCGCTGAGCAAGTATTCGCTTTCCCATTCTTTTCACGTACTTTTTATGAATATTGATTTAAATTATTTAAACTTTAAATTTTTTACTATTTTCGTTGAAAATGCACAAATAGTTGGAGAACAAGAAAATAATTCCAAAGAAGTGAGAATTTAAAGCTTTTTATTTTTCAGAAGTTCATCAATATTGTAATTAAAAGCAATAGGGATTTCTCTATCTATAAATTCACCAGCAATATTTTGCATCAGCAAATTTTTAATTTCTTCAGGATTCCTTGTTTGTCCTAAAACCCACCCCAATTTAACATATCCAACCTCCGGTAATAAATTTCTTCCCGGGATAACACTAAGGTTCTGCAACTCCCGACCTGTTGAATAGACATTCATTCCAACAAACCCATGAAGTGTTTGAGTCGTCATAAGGATTATTATTCCTTCCTCAGATGCTCTTTCTATAGACGGATAGAGCGTAGTAGGAACATGTCCTAGTCCTGTCCCAGCAAATACAATTCCTCTGTACTTTTTGTCTATATAAAAATCTATAAGCTCTGAATCAATTTCAGGATATGAATAAATTAACGCAACCTTCTCTTCGAAGTTGGTATTTGCCGTAGTTTCAAATTTGGATCTTTTTTTGTACTCATTAGTAAACATTTTGATTTTCCTGTCCCTTACCATCCCTAATGGAATATTATCGATCGTTCGAAAAGTGTTTCTTACCGAAGAATGCATTTTTCTTACAAGAGTTCCTCTATGTATTAAACTGTAGTCGTGAGAAGTTGATCCCAACATTGATACAACTACTTCAGCTATGTCTGAGCTAGCTACGATAGCTGCGTTAATTAAATTTAAAGCAGCATCAGAAGAAGGTCTATCAGAACTTCTCTGACTCCCGACTAATACTACGGGGATTGATAGATCCTTAAGCATAAATGACAAAGCAGCACTAGTAAAGGACATTGTGTCAGTCCCATGACTTATCATAATCCCATCAATACCAGAATTTGCTGCTTCCTCAACTTTTTTCGCCAATTTTTGCCAATATTCATACTTCATATTTTCAGATAAGATTTTGAATACTATTTCACATTCAAGATTGCAAATTTCGGCTAATTCTGGGACTGAACTAAAGAGTTCTCCAGGTGTAAAACTCGGGATCACAGCTCCAGTAGTATAATCTAATCTTGAGGCAACTGTCCCACCGGTCCCTAAAAGTTTAAGAGTAGGGAGATTTTTACTTATGGGGAACTTTTTTTCAGGTATTTTATAATTGGCTTCTTGTTTCCCAACTTTTTTAATTTCTATTATACTGGAAGCCTTGATTCCTATGTTATAATTATTTTTTAATTTTATTTCGATATATTCGTGAGCAGAATATTCTGATCGTGGTAATACTATTCCATTATAATTACTTGTATCCGTTTCAATTTTCACAATATCCCAGATTTCAATTTTATTCTTTTCTAAGAGTTTTTTTCCTTCACCTTTATAACCTTTCAACAATTCAGCCATTTACTTTAACTCCTTTAATGCTTGTTTTAAAATCCTTTCTAATTCCTTTGAAACAATTGAACCATCAATTTTTCCTCTTACTTGCTTCATAACTAATCCCATTAATGGTCCCATAGCTCTCATTCCTTTTTCTTTTAACATTTCTTCATTTTTTTTAACAATCTGCCATATTATTTGCCTTAATTCGTCAATAGTTAATCGTTGAATTTTAAGTTCTTTTTTAATCTGATCAATTGTAAGTTCTGGAGAATCAGCTTTTAAACTAATAAATTCTTCAATTGCTTCCTTCCCTATTTCTTTCTTTTTTAAAAGTGAAAAAATATCAATATAATCTTGTTCCTTTACATTTCCAACGTTTTTTCCTTCTCTTCTCAACGCGATAGTTGTCTCTAATAAAGTTTTTATGATGAGAGATGGATTATCATCATAAATGGAAATTAGTTTATCAAATAAATCAATGATTCCTTTAAAAATAAGTTCTTTAATCAACCGTTCTTGTGTTTTATACTTTTTAGAGTAATTCTTTATTAATATCCAAGGATATTCTGGAAGATTATTTTTTATATCTTCTATTTCTTTTTCTGTGTTTAAAATAGCTTTGGAATCCGTATCTGGATATAATCTTGCTCCGCCATGTAATTCTCTGAGAAATTCAGTATTGCCATTTTCTAATGCTCTTCTTGTCTCAGGAGGAACTCCTTTAAATGCCGCTTTTACCCTATTTCTAATGACATCCATGGCTTTTAGATTTTCATTTTTTGAACCCAATACTAACACAAAACAATCTTTATTTGAAGAATTCAATTTTTCTCGAAATTTTATTAGAGTATCATCTGATAATTCATACTTCTTTAAATCTTCATCAGAATGAATGATCCCTTTTAAACCCGATATTAATTTCACTTTATTGCTAATTTCTGTTCCAAACCGATAATTCTCTGTTAACTCCTTTCCAAAGATACCTTTAAATCCAATTAAATTGATGCCGTGTAATATTTTACCTGATTTTATCTCTTTCCCAATAAAAGTTGATTCATCCATTGCGATAACATTTGTAATATCAATCGGTTTCTCTGGGATATCTTTTTCACTTAGATTTCTTTTCTTTAACTCTTCTTTAATTCCGATCAAATTTAATTGTCTTGAAACTTCTCGATTAATTAAAATTGGGATCCAGTCTAGTTTTTGGACTCCTTTTATTTCGACTCTTGTCCCGGCTTCTATGCTCACATTAATATCTTGTCTAATCGATCCAAGAACCTTCTTTACATTTGTTGACCATAATAGTAATCCAATTCTTTCAGCTGCTTCTCGACATTCCTCAGGAGTCCTAATGTCTGGTTTGGTCGTAACTTCCACTAACGGAATACCTAATCGGTCTAACCGAAAGTAATTGGTTTTTTGCTCGGTTTTGATTTTTCTGGCAGCATCTTCTTCTAAGCTGAGTAAGTCTATTCCAATTTTTTTACCATTTTCTAGAACTAGATATCCATCTTTCCCAAGTATCATAGTTCTTTGAAACCCACCTGGGACGCTCCCGTCTAAGTAATTCTTTCTACAGACATGCATTTCTTCAATTATATTCGAGTTGAGGAGTAGAGCTATTTCTATTGCAATCCTTTTAGCATCACTATTACACTCAAACGGCGGTGTCTCGTCGAGTTCGTAAGTACATATAACGTCGTTATAACCCTCATAAATAATTCCCATTCCTTTTTCGTATTCTGTAAGCATTGCTTCATCGTAGGTTCCAAGTTCTCCAAGAACAGGACGCATAGTTCGCTTTACAGTAAAGTCTGGTTCTCTTGTTCCTTGAAGTTTAGAAGGGCACCTACAAAATAGCTTTTTGGCTGTATCGAGTTGTTGGTGGATTTCTAACCCACATTTTAGTCTCAGCTTTTCATAATCAAACTTTTGCATGATGAATCGAATTAATTTTAGCTATGACAATCAATAACTAATAATTATTATTTCTTTCTAATTCTAACATTTATTAGATATAGAGAAGGAAATTTTCTTGAAAGTGATAAAACATCGAAAATTCAAGTTATGCATACCTTGAGGAAATGTTATTTCAAGTAAAAAATTCCTTTAATTTCAGAGAATTCTGAAATTTTTGAGAGATAATTATATAAATAATGCTTTTGATCTTTATTTTCTTCAATTGCTCGTTCAATTCGAAAAGATAGGGTCTTTATATTCTCAATTCTAATCCAATGGAGTTTATTAAAGAACAGTAATATCTTTGCCAAAAACTCTTCTTTCTTCCCAAATTTTCGTAAATGAACCTCGATATTTTTAATCCATTTATTAAAAGCTGGCTGATTTTTAAAAGATACAAAAATTTCATTATCCTCTGCTAGCTTCATCCATAAATACAAATCTTTGTCATCAAGCAT
>SDBU01001905.1_pt1 | contig 28771 bp, 25 predicted proteins | sample 2277071 | NCBI WGS metagenome assembly SDBU01 (sample SAMN10397929, study PRJNA504765) | marine sediment metagenome | isolation source: marine sediment core GS08_GC12, 126 cmbsf | place: Arctic Ocean: Gakkel Ridge, Loki's castle | collected 2008 | reverse complement strand
GTGGTAGCGTCAAGCCGGACAATGCCGCCGAACTGATGGCGATGCCGAACGTGGACGGCGCACTGGTGGGAGGGGCGAGCCTGGAGGCCGCCTCCTTTGAGGGCATTATCCGGGCTGCCCAGTCCACCAAGAAATAGAAGCCCCCGAACGCAAGGGCTGGAGTATGGACCCCGAGGAAGTTCGAGCAAAGTTGAAGAAGTTGGCCACTATCGGCGCCTTTTTCGCGCTGGCAGTGTTGTTCTACGCCCTAGGCTGGCGCACGGCGCTGGTGGCTTACGTGGCGACGGTCGGCGCCCTGGCCACTCTGGCCATACTGATTCAGAGCGGCCGCGGAGGCGGTCTGGCCGCATCGCTGGGCGGGGTGGGTGGCGATTCCCTGCTGGGCGCCCGTTCGGCCACGCCCATCGCCAAGGCGACTTACGTGATGCTGGGGCTTTTCCTGTTCATCTGCATGCTGGTGGCCCGCCTCGGACCGGCCACCGAAGAAGCGCGGGGATTGCTCCCGCCCGAGCCGGACGAACTGGAAGCCCCTGCGCCGGCTCTGCTCGCACCGATCGAAGCCGGCGCCGGCGACGAGGCGCCGCCGGCCGCAGATGCGCCGGCCCCAGATGCCGACCAGGCCCCCTAGTGCGGAGCACCTCGGCAACATGATCAACAGCATGACGGGATTCGGCATCGCCGAAACGCAGTGCGACCAGTGGGTGCTGCGCGTCGAAATGCGATCGGTCAACCGCAAGGAACTGCAGGTGACTTACCGGCTGCCCGAGTCCTTCTACCTGAAAGAGTCCGAGCTGCAGAAGCTCGTTGAAGAGAAGGTTCAGCGCGGGCACGTGAACTTCCGCTTGACGTGCACGCCCAGCACGGGCGAGCCGGAGCTGCTGATCAATGAGGAACACCTGAGAAGCTGCATATCCAGGCTCAAGGCCGTGGCCAAGGCCGAAGGCATTCCCTTCCAGGCGGACCTGGCATCGCTGGTGCGGCTGCCGGGCGTGCTGAAGAACGTGACGAAAGAAGCGGACCAGGACGACTCGCTCTGGCCCCAGGTGCTGGCGACCGCGCGGACGGCCCTGGAGGCAATGGTCGAAATGCGCCGCGCCGAGGGGAAGAACCTGCTCCCTCAGCTCGAGGGGCTTTGCTCTTCGATGGAGGGGCTCGTTGATTCCATCGAGCTGGAGCACGCCGGCGCGCTGGCCGGCTACCGCGACCGGCTTCGGGAACGGGTGAACAAGCTGCTGGAAGGCAGCCGGGTGTCAGTGGACGACGAGTCGCTCGCACGCGAGGTGGCCATCTACGCCGACCGCAGCGATGTAAGCGAAGAGATAGAGCGGCTCAGGAGCCACCTGAAGCAGTGCCGACAGGCGCTCCAGGGCGAAGATGTGCCGGTGGGGCGCAAGCTGGAGTTCCTGGGCCAGGAGATGCTCCGCGAGGCGGGAACGATGGCGGCGAAGATACCCACCGGGCCGCAGGTGGTTCAGGTGCTCGAATTGAAAAGCAAGGTTGACCAGCTTCGCGAGCAGGTTCGCAACGTGGAGTGAGGGAAGTTCCGACGACCTCGTGCAGTGCGCCTTTGCCGGATGGATGAGAAGAACAATGCCGACTGGCAGATCAATCCCCGGCAGCTTTTCATCCTGTCGGGCCCGAGCGGTGTGGGCAAGAACAGCATTGCGGCCGAGCTGTGCCGAAGGAGCCTGGCCTGCAGGGCCGTGACAGCTACCACACGCCCCCCTCGGCCCGGCGAGGTGGACGGGAAGGACTACCATTTTATCGGAAAGGACGAATTCGAACGCTGGATCCAGCAGCGGCAATTGATCGAGCACACCGAGTATCTCGGCCGTTACTACGGCACGCCGTTTTCCTCCCTGGAGAGGGCGGCAGCCTCTAAACTGCCCATATTGCTAACCATTGATGTGGACGGCGGCCTGCAAGTCAAAAGCAAGTGGCCGGAGGCGACTCTGATCTTCGTAAGGCCCCCTTCGGAGGGCGAGCTGAGAAGGCGCCTGGACGAAAGGCGGCGGGACGATACCGACAGTATGGAACAGAGGCTGCAGCGCTCGCACGTGGAGTACACTTACGCGGACAAGTACGACTTCTGCGTCGTCAACGACGACCTGAGCAAAGCCGTCGAAGAAGTCGCGCACATTATTTCGCTGCGGCGCACATCCCAGGAAGATAGCCCTTGAGACGTGAGGAGCCTACATGAAGCGAGACGGGGAAGACCGCGTCGAAGAGCTCAGTAAGAAGGTTGGCGGCAGGTTCAAGCTGACCGCTCTGTTGCAGAAACAGGCCCGCGATTACTACGCTGGCGGGCGGGCCTTCATGCCCAGCGTGCGCAACCTGGACGAGTTGTTCAACTACATCCTCGATGAGATCGAGGAAGACAAGATCACCCTGAAGCTCCCCGAAGAGCGAAAGGCCGAAAAAGAGAAAGGCGAGGAATCGGCCGAGCAGTCCTGATCTCCTCCACTCCCGTCGCCGGAAAGGAGCATTACATGCACGGCGGATCGGCGGGAAAGAACATCATCCTCGGCGTTACCGGGAGCATTGCGGCTTACAAGGCGTGCTCCATTCTGCGCGGGCTCATGGACCGAGGGCACGCCGTTCGCGTGGTGATGACGGCCTCGGCCCAGCGGCTCGTCACGCCCACCACGTTCCGGGCCCTCTCTGGCGGCCCCGTGGCCACCACGATGTTCATCGAGGAGGAGCAAGTGGGCCTGCAGCATATCGAGCTGGCGGAATGGGTGGGGGCCCGTTCTGAGCCGGGCTCGGCAGGCGGAGGGGTGTTCGCCGTAGCACCCGCGACGGCCAACTTCCTCGGCAAGGCCGCCAACGGCATCGCGGACGAGATACTGAGCTGCACCTGGATGGCGTGCGATTGCCCCAAGGTGCTGGCGCCCGCCATGAACGACCGGATGTGGAACAGTGACGCCCTCCAGCGCAACTGCCGATACCTGCGCCAGTTGCCCGGCGTGCACTTCGTGGGGCCCGTGGAAGGGAAACTGGCCAGCGGCAGGATAGCGATGGGACACCTTGCCCCCGTGGCCGAAATCGTCGAGACCATTCACCGCGTGGCCACCGGGGGATGAGGGCGCTCGCCCTTCCTGCTCGTTCGCATCGTCCCTTGCCCGCAGCAACCGGTGCAAAGGTATGGCTGAAGAATCGCAAGGCGATCGAATCCGCATTCACGTGCGCCGCAGGGAAGGGTGCGAGGACCTGCCCTTGCCGCGCTACATGAGCCCCGGCGCCAGCGGGATGGATCTGCGCGCAGCCGTTGACGGCGAACTGGTCATCGAGCCCGGCCAGGTAAAGCTCGTGCCGACCGGCATCCACATCGCCGTCCCGCCCGGCTACGAGGCCCAGATAAGGCCAAGGAGCGGACTCGCCCTGAAGAACCGCGTCACCGTGCTGAACGCCCCGGGCACCGTGGACAGCGACTACCGGGCCGAGGTCGGCGTGATCCTGGCCAATCTGGGAGACCGGCCGCTGGTGGTCAAGCGCGGCATGCGCGTGGCCCAGATGGTCATCTGCCGAACACACCGCGCAGAACTCGTCGAGGTCGAAGAACTGGACCAAACCGACCGCCAACTGGGCGGCTTCGGCTCGACGGGCGTGGACTGATGTGGCGCATCCAGGGCTCAGGCGGGCATTCTTCGCTGAAGCCTCGAAGGCCAAGGGGCGCCTGAGCTACATGTGAACCCAACCGCAGCACCCCTCTGCTTGAAAAAGCCCTGAGGCACTGGGTACGCTGTGGTATCCGGGCTTGGCGCAGCACCTTCCCGTTGTTTGCTCTTCAGGGCTGTAGCTTCATGGGCCAGACGCTTACTCACAAGATCATCAAGGCGCACCTGATCGAGGGCCCGCCCGAACCGGGCCTCACCATCGCTCTGCGTATTGACCAGACCCTCACACAGGATGCGACGGGCACGGCCGCATATCTGCAGTTCGAGACCATGGGCCTGGACAGCGTCCGCACCGAACTGTCCGTCAGCTACGTGGATCACAACACGCTCCAGTGCGGCTCCGAGAACGCCGACGATCATCGCTACCTCCAGTCCGTCGCCGCGCGGTACGGCATGATATTCAGCAGACCCGGCAACGGCATCTGCCATCAGGTCCATCTCGAAAGGTTCGGCGTGCCGGGCAAGACCCTTCTGGGCAGCGACAGCCATACGCCGACGTGCGGCGGCCTGGGTATGCTGGCCATCGGGGCGGGAGGGCAGGACGTCGCCTGCGCAATGGCCGGCATGCCGTTCTACATGACGGCCCCGCTGGTCGTAAAGGTGCAGCTAACCGGTGAACTCCAGCCCTGGGTCTCGGCCAAGGACGTGATCCTGGAACTGCTTCGCCGACTCACCGTCGCCGGCGGCGTGGGCAAGGTGTTCGAGTATGCCGGCCCCGGCGTGGAGACCCTGACCGTCCCCGAACGGGCGACCATAACCAACATGGGCACCGAGCTGGGCGCGACCAGCAGCATATTCCCTTCCGACGAAGCGACCGAACGCTGGTTCCGCGCGCAGGGAAGAGAGGACGATTTCCGCCCGCTGAAGGCCGACCAGGACGCCGAGTACGACGAAGTCATCGAACTGGACCTGTCGGATGTAGAGCCCCTGGTCGCGCTGCCGCACAGCCCGGACAACGTCATGCCCGTCGGCGAGATCACCGGCCCGCCGGTAGATCAGGTGTGCATCGGCAGTTGCACCAACTCCTCGTTCCAGGACCTGGCGCTGACGGCCGCGCTGCTTGAGGGGCGCCACGTGGACCCGGGCGTGAGCCTGACCATCTCGCCGGGGTCGCGGCAGGTGATGCAGATGATGGCCGAATGCGGCGGCCTGGCTGCTATGGTCAAGGCGGGGGCGCGGATACTTGAGGTGGCCTGCGGGCCGTGCATCGGCATGGGCCAGGCGCCGCCGACTCGCGGAATCACGCTTCGCACCTTCAACCGCAACTTCGAAGGCAGGACGGGCGCGCCCGACGCCCTCTGCTACCTGTGCAGCCCTGCCACGGCGGTCGCGTCCGCCCTCGACGGCTGCGTAGCCGACCCGCGCAGCCTCGGTGTGCCGCCGCAGATCAAAGTGCCCGACCAATTTCCGAGGGATGACTCGGGGCTGATTTTTCCGTCCGAGGAGCCCTCGCGCGTGGTCATCATCAGAGGGCCGAACATCAAGCCCATCCCGCAGCGCGGGCCACTGCCCGAGACGCTGGAAGGCCAGGTGCTGCTGAAGCTGGGCGACAACGTCACCACCGACCACATCATGCCGGCGGGGAGCAAGATTCTGCCGCTGCGGTCAAACATCCCGGCACTGAGCGAGCACGTCTTCGAAGCGGTGGATCCGAGTTTCCCGCGCAGGGCCCTGGAGGCGGGCGGCGGATTCGTCGTGGCCGGGGAGAACTACGGGCAGGGATCCAGCCGCGAGCACGCCGCCCTGGCCCCGATGTTCCTCGGGGTCAAAGCCGTCATCGCCAAGAGCTTCGCACGCATCCATCGCGCCAACTTGGTGAACTTCGGCATCCTGCCGCTTACGTTCGAAGACCCCGCCGACTACGACGACGTACAGCAGGGGACCACCCTGAAGATGGAAGGCGTCTTCGCCTCCCTGCACTCGGGTTCCTTCGACGTCCAAGACAACACCGCCAGCTCCACCTTCAGTGCGGCCTGCGAAGTGAACCGGAGGAAGGAGAAGATACTGCTGGCCGGAGGCCGGCTCAATCTCCTCCGGCAGCAGACGTGACTGCATAGCGAGCATTGGCATGGCTGAACATCTCACCAAGGCGCCGAAGATTCCGCCGGACGGCGAGCCCATTGAATTCGCCCAAGGCCGGCTGTCCGTGCCCGACTCGCCCATCATTCCCTTCATCGAGGGCGACGGCATCGGTCCCGACATCTGGCGGGCGACCCGGTTGGTGGCCGACGCCGCGGTGGAGAAGTCGTACGGCAGCGACCGCAAGATATGCTGGACCCAGATCTACGCCGGCGAAGGATCCATCGAACTGTTCGACGACTGGATTCCCGAGGAGACGTTCGAGGCGATCCGCCGGTTCCGTGTGGCCATTAAGGGGCCGCTCACTACGCCTGTGGGGGGCGGCTTCCGGAGCGCAAACGTCACACTGCGCCAGACGCTGGACCTTTACGCGTGCGTCCGTCCGGTGTTCTGGGTGCCGGGCGTTCCCTGCCCGGTGAAGAGCCCGGAGAAGCTGGACGTGGTGGTCTTCCGCGAGAATACCGAGGACGTCTACGCGGGCATCGAGTTCCGCGCCGGATCGCCCGAGGCGCGCAAGCTCGCCGCTTTTCTGGAAGAAGAACTCGGCCAGCCCGTCCGCGAGGGCTCGGGGATCGGCATCAAGCCCATCAGCCGGTTCGGCACCCAGCGCCTGATGCTGATGGCCGTCCGCTACGCGCTGGAGCAGGGGCGCCGCAGCATCACACTGATGCACAAGGGCAACATCATGAAGTACACGGAGGGTGCCTTCAAGGACTGGGGCTACGAGCTGGCGGCCGACCAGTTCCCCGACGACACCATTACGGAGCAGCAGCTCTACGACCAGCACGACGGCAAGGCGCCCGAGGGCAAGATCGTCATCAAGGATCGCATCGCAGACGCCATGTTCCAGCAGGTGCTCCTGCGGCCGGACGAGTATGACATGATCGTCACGCCGAACCTGAACGGCGACTACATCTCCGACGCGCTGGCCGCACAGGTCGGCGGCATCGGCATCGCGCCGGGGGCCAACCTCGGGGACGGCATCGCCCTGTTCGAGGCGACCCACGGCACCGCCCCGAAGTACGCGGGGCAGGACAAGGTGAACCCCTCCAGCCTGATCCTGAGCGCGCGGATGTTGCTCGACTACATCGGCTGGAACGAACCCGCCGGCCTGATCCTGCGGGGCCTGAAGGCCACCGTGGCGCAGAAGACCGTCACCTACGACCTGGAGCGCCAGATGGAGGGCGCGACACTGCTGAAGTGCTCCCAGTTCGCCCAGGCCGTTGTAGATAACCTGTAAGCAGCCCCGGCACGACGGTTGCCCTGCCAGGCCGTCCCCGCGCCCAGTTCCGCCGACTTGGCCTCGTGTGGATCCTACCCTCGCTCAATACTCCAGGATGACGCCCACCGCCTTCGTCCGGTCATCCACGAGCAGCTGGAATGCCTGCACCGCGTCGTCGAACGGGAACCGATGCGTGATCATCGGCTTCGTCTTGACCTTGCCTGAGGCCATCAGGTCGAGCGCGAGCCGGCGGTTCCTGGGCCGGGTCCACTTGTTGTAGGGGGTTTCCCTCTGGGGGTGGGTGCCTGCGTGGGCGCCCAGAATGACGAGGCCTTTGCAGTGGATCTGGGTGTAGACGTCCACCTCCGGGACGACGCCCCGGGTGGAGCCCACGGCGACGATGCGACCTCGAGCGCCGCCCAGCTCCAGGGCCGTCACGAAGGCGCTCGGCGCACCCGTGGTGTCCAGCACGATGTGGGCCATCTCGCCGCCGGTCAGCTCCTTCAGGCATTCGGCGGCGTCGGTCTCGGCCGGGTTGATGGTCGCGTCCGCCCCCAGCCCCTCGCTCATTGCCAGGCGCTCCGCGCTCACGTCCATGGCCACAAGCAGGCGCGGCCCGCACAGCCGGGCGAACTGAAGGGAAAGCTGCCCCACGATGCCCATGCCCATGACCACCACGACCTCCCCCAGCTCGGGCTTGGCCAGGCGCAGTCCGTGCATGCCCACCGCGCTCAGGGTGGAGAACGTGGACTCCTCGAAGGATGCCCCGTCCGGGATGCGGAAGGCGGTGCGCGCCGGCACGACGATGCGCGTCGCATGCTTCGCTGAGCCGCAGACCCGATCCCCCACCTTCAGATCGGTGACGCCGGAGCCGACGGCCAGGACCTCGCCAGCGGACGAGTAGCCAGGCACGATGGGGTACTTGTGCGTGCCTGCCTGGATCTGGGCGGTGATGCCCTGCAGGTAGGCAAGCTCGGTGCCGGTGCTGATGAGTGTCGCCTGCATCCCGATCAGCACTTCGTCCTCCTTGGGCTCCCCGACCTCGAACTCCTCGATTTCCACAACGTTCTTCTCAACGAAAACGACCCGCCTGTCGCTCTGGCCCATCTTCTTCCCTCCTGTTCTCTGTCGTACCGGCTAAAGGCGTTCACAGGTTCAAGAATGGCAGTCGATCAGATCGAACCACACACCCCCTCGCGGACGGTGCAGCGGGGCACATTCTCACGCGAGGGAACGGACATGTCAACTCCCTTTTCACAATCGCGTCCGGGCAACCTTAATCCACCACGAACTCCAATTTATAATTGCCGTCACTGCGGCCAGGTGAGTATTACGCCCATCGCCTGGGACCGGTCGGCTATGAGCATCTCGTAGAGCTTCGGGGCGTTCTCGACGGGCTCCCGGTGACTGATAAGGTGGGAGACCTGGAGCTGGTCGTCCGCCACCAGGTCGAAGAACATCTCCGCGTGCCGCGCCATCGTCCAGGGGTTATCGCCAGTTGCGTACGCCGGATGCGACCCGTTGTGCGCGCCGATGATGGTGAACGAGGGCGAGTTGCACAGGTCGTGGAAGTCGAAGGACTTCGTCGCAGCAAGTGGGCTGGCCAGGATGACGCAGCGGCCCTGCCGGCGCAGGACCTCCAACTCCTTCGGGAGCACCTCCGGGTTTCCGGTCACCTCGAACACCACGTCCGCCATGCGCCCCCCGGTGGCGGATTCCACCTCCTCCTTCACATCGCTCGCTCCGGCCACCACGCCCCGCATTCCCTGCTTCGCCGGCAGCAGCCCCACCCGCCGCTCGGACAGGTCAACCCCTATGACGGGCCTGGCCCCGGCGAACCAGCACAACTGGGCCGTGATGTGTCCAATGATGCCCAGCCCGTAGACAACGGCGGCCTCACCGAACCTAAGCCCGCTGCGGCGAACGCCGTTCAACGCTATCTGCGCCAGCGTGCAGAACGCCGCATCCTCATCGGCAATGTCGCGCGATACGGCCCAGTAGCGCCCGAGCGAAATGGTCACGTACGCACCGTGATTGGCACAACTGGCCACGCGTTTGCCTACCCAGTCGCGCTCGACGCCCTCTCCCACATCAAGGACAGTGCCGATGTTGTCGTATCCGGGCCTGCTGGGGTATCTGCGAATCTTCTGCCAGACTCCCCCGCAGGGCCTTTCGCCGTCCAGCGAGGACAGTTCTGTGCCGGTACTTATCAGACTGCAGCGCGTGCGGATCAAGAGTTGGCCCGGCCCGGGCTCGGGCATCGGGCGATCTTCCACCTCCACTTTGCGCGAGCCGGTGAAAACAACCGTAGGGTTGGCCGGCATGGCTACCTCCCTCCCGTGCGGAGTAGCAGAACACGCTGCCCTTCAAGACGTCCTGAAAATGTGGCAACCTGGCGCCGCCTGCGAGCGCAGGTGCAGGAGGATGATAGCACGGGGGAACGCCCCGTCAACGGTGCGGCACCGGAGCGGCGGGAGGCGGCTTGACTTTCCCCCTCTCGGCTTCATAATGGAGGGGTGAGGGACTCCGGTATTCCCGGGACGTTGCGGGAGGAAACGATGCGATACAAGGCGTTGCTCTGTTTGCTGGCGCTGCTGGCCCTGACGGCCCTGCCGGTGCTGGCGGAGACGATGTATGCGCGCTTCTCGGCGCCCGTGCGGTCGGACCGGACGCTGCGCGCCACAACCCTGGGCACCCTCGAACAGGCCGAACCGATCGAGGTCGCCGGCCGGGAGGGCAGGTACTTCAAGGTCTCCTACAAGGGCGACACGGGCTGGGTCTACTTCAACAAGCTCTCGACGGAGAAGCCGGAGGACGTGGCGGCGCTTCTCGGAGGAGGGTTCGGCGCCGAAGGCATCGTGCTGACGGACCAGGAGGCCGGCGGGGCGCTGCGCGGGTTGTCCCGCATGACGGAGGACTACGCGCGCAGCAGCGACATACCGCCGTGGGCCCTTCGCGCCGTGGAGCAGATGCAGGCACGGAGCATCTCCGACCGGGATCTGGAGCTGTTCCAGGAAGACGGGAAACTCGGCGAATACGGAGAGGAGGCGGCAAGATGAGATCAGAGACCGCACTCGCACTCTCCGTGGTGGCCGTTCTGCTGACGGCAGTGCTCCTGGCTGCCGGGTGCGAACAGTTCCAGCAAACCATCGGCGCGGCTGCCGGCATCGTGGAACAGAATCCGGAGCTGATCCGAGATAAGAAGGACCGCGCCAAATGGACGGCAGGCGCCCGCCTCGCCAAGAGCCTGGTCAGCGACATAAGCCTGCGCGAAGAGATAGGGATCGGACAGAGCCTGGCGCTTCGGGCGTTCGCGTCGTTCGGCGCGCCATACCCCGACGAGGATGTTCAGCGCTACGTGGCCAGGGTCGGCAAGTTGGTGGCGCTCCAGAGCGAGCGGCCCTCGCTGCCCTACAGCTTCGCCGTGGTGGCAAGCGAGGAGCCCAACGCGCTCGCCCTGCCGGGCGGGTTCGTCTTCGTGTCAATCGGCCTGCTGCGCCGCCTGGGCAGCGAGAGCGAACTGGCCTGCATCCTGGCCCACGAGATCTGTCACGTGGCCCAGAAACACGGGCTCGAGATCGTGGAACGGGACCGGGTGATCTCGGCGACGGTTGACTTCGGCGCGGTGCTCAACGAAGACGTGGGCCAGTACCGGCAGTTCATTGACCTGACCTACCAGAAGCTGACGACCGAGGGCTACGACAGGCGGTACGAGTGGATCGCCGATGAGGCCGGCGTCCGGTACGCGTTTGCCGCTGGCTACCATCCGGGCGGGGTGCTGCCGTTCCTGGAAGAGTCGCGACGGTCCGGCACGCCGATGGCCTTCGAGGTCTTCAAGACCCATCCGGATCCGGGCGTGCGCATCGAGAAGATGCACGCCGTCCTGGAGGCCCTCGGCCCATACTCGGCCACGCCCAAGCTGGCCGCAAGGTACCAGCGAGAAGCGCTGGACAAGCTCCTCTAGATCGGGGCAGGGGATGCCGTCCGCCGGACGTGCCCGCCACGTGCTCACCGCGCCGCTCAGCACGGAAGACGTAATGTCGGTCCGCTGCGGGGACACGGTGCTGCTCAACGGCGTCGTATTCAGCGCGAGGGATGCCGCACACAAGCGGACGGTGGCGGCGCTCGAGTGCGGCGAGCCGCTGCCGTTCGATCCCGCCGGCCAGGTCATTTACTACATGGGGCCCTCGCCGGCACCCCCGGGGCGCGTCATCGGGGCCGCCGGGCCGACCACCAGCGCCCGCATGGACGTCCACGCGCCAGCCCTCTACGAGGCCGGCATTAGGGCCACCATCGGCAAGGGCCCCCGATCCGAGGCCGTCCGCCGGGCCATCGTCGAGCACAAGGCCCTGTACCTGGCGGCCATCGGCGGGGCCGGAGCGCTGCTCTCGCGGTGCATAAAGGAAGCTGACGTCATCGCTTACGCCGAACTCGGCCCGGAGGCCGTCCGGAGGCTGGTCGTCGAGAACCTGCCCGTCATCGTTGTCAACGACGCCCACGGGGACGACCTGTACGAGAAGACGCGGCAACGACAGGCCGACACGCGCACCGATGAGGAGTAGCCCTTGGCGAGGTCCGCACACAAGCTCACTCCCCGGACCAAGACAGTGGCCGTGCTCGGGGCCCTGGCCGAATGCTACGGCGAGAAGGAACGCGGCGCCCCCTCCGACCCGCTCACAGTGCTGGTCCACGGCGTCCTGTCACAGAACACCAGCGACACCAACAGCGGCAGGGCCTATCGTTCCCTGATGGACAGGTTCGGCAACTGGGACGACCTCGCGGGGGCCACTCCCAAGCAGATCGCCCGCGCCATCAAGACCGGAGGTCTGGCAGACCAGAAGGCCGCGGCCATCAGGGCCATCCTGGATTGGCTCGGCAAGCAGGACGGCTACACTCTGGACTTCCTCCGCAGCTTGGACAGCCCGGAAGTCGAAAGGCGGCTGACGGCCATCAAGGGCGTCGGGGTGAAGACGGCGCGCCTGGTGCTGCTTTTCGGGTTCGGGCGGCCCGTCATCGTGGTGGACACGCACGTGCTCCGCGTCAGCAAGCGCCTGGGCCTCATACCGCCCACCTGCGGACGGGAGAAGGCACACGTCCTGCTCGACGACCTGGTGCCCGACAGCCAGAAGTACAGCGGCCACGTGAACATGATCGAACACGGGCGCCGCACGTGCCACGCGCGCTCGCCGGCGTGCGAGGGCTGCCCCACGCGCCAGTGGTGCCTCCACGTGCGCGACCAGGTGCAGTGAGACGGCGGGCCTCTTGACACGCGAGATTCCGATGGGCGAGGCCGAACGCAACGACAAGGCCAGGGCCATCCTCCTGTACTCGGGCGGCCTGGACAGCTCGCTCGCGTCCGAGCTGCTCCTTCGGGCGGGGCTGGATGTGCTGTGCGTGCAGTTCGAAAGCGTCTTCTTCCCGCCGCGCCACGCCCGCGGTTACGGCCCGCCGTGCGACACCGTTGGCGCCGACGTCTCGGAAGAAATGGTCCGACTTGTCCGGGAGCCGCAGTACGGCCTGGGGAAGAACGCCAACCCGTGCCTGGACTGCAAGCAAATGATGTATTCGAAGGCCTGGGAGATTGCCCGGACGCACGGCGGGGATTTCATTGCCACCGGCGAGGTGCTCGGTCAGCGGCCCATGTCGCAGAATGTGCCTGCCTTCCGGCGAATGGAGAAGGGCGCGGGAGTGGCGGGCCTGGTGGTCCGGCCGCTGTCCGGCAAGCTGCTCGCACCCACTATCCCCGAACAGAAGGGCCTGGTGAACCGCGCCGATATGCTCGACCTTCAGGGCCGGTCCCGCAAGCCACAGATGGAGCTGGCGGCGAAGTGGGGGATAGAGGACTACCCGACGCCCGCCGGCGGGTGTAAGCTGACGGACCCGCAGTTCGCCCGGCGCACCTTGCGGCTGCGGGACATGGGCTGCCTGAGCGTCGAGAACGTGCGGGCGGCCCGGAGCGGGCGCTTCTTCGAACTGGGCGAAAGGGCCTTCGTCCTGGTGGGTCGCAACCACGAGGACAACGTGCGCCTGCTGGCCAGCGCCCCCGAGGATGCGCTGGTACTCCAACTGGACGGCCGCGCGGGACCCGTGGCGTGTCTGCTCGGCGAACCCGACGCGGAGCAACTCGACCAGGCGCGGCGACTGGTCGTGCGCTACAGCCGCTTCCGCGACCTGCCGCCCGACCAGGTCAGGGCGGACAGCGTCCCCCTGGCCCGGCAGCGGTTCCAAGCTACGGCACAACAGGCGGGCCGCTCCTCCGAATCCTCCGGCTCCCGGGGACAAGGTTGACCGACTTCAAGCTCAGCAAGATCGCCGAGCTGTACAGGCTGCTCACGCTCAGCCCGCCCAAGGTACGCCTGGCGCACGCCGATCGCCTGGAGAAGCTGCTGCTGGAGTTCGACCCCGATCGCGTGTACCCCTACGAATTCATCTACTTCCGCGTCACCGGCTTCCGCCCCAAAGAGAACGTGCTGGACACCTTCCCGGGCCGCGAGATGCTGCCCGACTTGCACCTGGCGCTGGAGAGGCTCTCCGGTTCCGTCAGTGACGAGGTGGCGCGCGCAGAGGAGAAGGTCTACTCGGCCGAAGAACTCGCCAATGCCGTGAACGTCTCCGTGCGCACGGTCCATCGCTGGCGCAGGCGCGGCCTGGTCGCCCGCCGATACGTCTTCCCCGACGGCCGCAAGCGGGTGGGCATCCGCCAGTCGGCCCTCGACCGCTTCGCGGAACGCCACGCTCCTGCCCTGGACTGGTCCAGCCAGTTCACAAAACTGACCCGCGCCGAGCAGAAAGACATCATCGCCCTGGCCCGGCGTTACGCCCGGAGCGAACACCCGTCCCGGACGGCCGCGGCGGCACGCATCGCCGCACAACTGGGGCGGGCCCCGGAAACGGTGCGCCTGGTCCTCAAACGCCACGACCACGATCACCCCGGCGAGGCCATCTTCCAGGACCGCCCCGAGCCCGTCGTGCCGGAGTCCCGGCAGGCCATATACGCCGACTACCAGCAGGGGACCCCCGTTGAGGTCCTGTGTGAGCGTCACGGCCGGTCGCGTTCGAGCATCTACCGCCTGATCAACCAGGAGAGGGCTGCGGAACTGCTGCGCCTGCCCATCGCCTACCGCTACGAGGACGCCTTCGCCGCGGAGGACGCCGACGCGGACATCCTCGCCGGCGAACTGCCTGTTGTGCTCGACAGATTCGGAGGACCCGCCGGCCCGGCCACCTCTCCCTCGGGGGAGGGGGCGGCACCGTGGGGCCGTTCTCCGCTGAGCGCGGCCGAGGAAGCCCTGCTGTTCAGAGCGTACAACTACGCGAAGTTCCGGGCTTCGCAACAGCGCGAGAATCTCAACCCCAGCAGATACGTGCCGTCTCGGCTCATCAAGGAGATCGAAAACCTGCGGGCCCGGGCCGGCGCCATCAGGGACCGCCTTATGCGCGTCCACGCACCGCTTGTGCGGCAGGTGGCAAGACAGCATGCAGCCGACCCACGCCATCTCGCCAGGCTCATTGCGCAAGGCCGCCGGCATCTGAGCCGCCTGATTGACTCGTTCGACTACCTGGGCCGTGGCCGTTTTCCCGGTCACGTCACGCTGGAGCTGTTCAAGCTGTTTGCGCGCGCCGAAGAGGAGGCCGACGACGCGGCTTCGGATGCCCCCTGAGGGGCTCGGCCGTCCCGGGCGCCGCCCGCCCCGTTTCTTCAGTTGCACGGTCGCCTTGCGTCTTTTATGATGGTACGTTTGGGCTGCTCGCCAGGAGCGGGCCGCGAGGGGGATGTTCTCTTGATGCAGATAGCACCATTTCAAGCGCTGCGCTACGACCCGGCGAGGATATCGTCTATCTCCCGCGTCGTTGCGCCGCCGTTCGACATGGTAGACCGGGACGCGGCGGAAGACCTGCACAACAGGGATCCCCACAACGTCATCCGCCTTATCCTTGGGAAGGACGGGCAGGGCACCCGCGATGAGAAGGAGTACGGCCGCGCCAGCGAGACCTTCGCCGCCTGGCGCCGCGACGGGGTTCTCGTTCCGGAAGATGAACCGGCCGTCTACGTCTGCGAACACAGCTTCGTTCTGGACGAGAACAAGTACCTCCGCCGCGGCCTGATTTGTGCCATGCTCCTGGAAGACTTCTCGTCGGGACACGTCTTCCCCCATGAGCGCACCGTCGCCGGGCCGAGGGCCGACAGGCTGCGCCTCTTCAGGGCCTGCGAAGCGAGTCTCAGCCTCGTGTTCGGCATCTTTACCGACCCGGAAGCGCGTGTGGACTCCCTGCTGGAACAGACACCGGCGGGCCCGCCGATCTACGAGTTCGAGGGCGGCAGCGGCACCGGTTGCAAGCTGTGGCGAGTGACCGACCCTGACAGAATAGCACCGCTCGCATCGGCGCTGCGCAGCGAGACTCTGTGCATCGCCGACGGCCACCACCGCTACGAGACCGCCCTGCGTTACCGCGACGAGTTCCGCTCAAGGCCCGGCCCTCCGGGCAGCGCACCGGAGGACTTCATTCAGATCTTCTGCGTCTCCGTCAAGAATGCCGGTCTCAAGACACTGCCTTCTCACCGGCTGGTGAAGGCTGATCAGGATTTCGACCCCGACGCGCTTCTCGAGGCGGTAGGCCGTCGCTTCGACATAAGAGAGATCGCGCCAGCGGGGCGGCTCGGGCCAGGGCAACTGGCCGCCGCCTTGCGGGATGCGGGAGACGGGATCGGGTGCTGGCTGCCCGGGGACCGTCTCTTTCTGTTTACACCCAAGGCGGGCGGCGACCTGGAGGATGTCCTGCCCGAGGGCCCGCGCGAGTGGCAGCACCTGCCCGTCACCAGACTGCACTATGGCATCCTTGAGCCGCACTTCGGCATCGTGACGGAGGGGGAAGCTGCAGACCCCCGCCTGGCGTACTCTCATAATGCGGAAGAGGTGCGCTGGGCCGTGGCGCGCGGAGGGTTCGGCGCCGGGTTCCTCCTGCCGGCCATCGAGCCCGCTACTGTCGAGAAGCTCGCGAGAATGGGCCGGAGGATGCCGTCCAAGTCCACGTATTTCCACCCGAAGATAGACTCCGGCCTGGTATTCTACCCGTTTGAGAACCAGGGCACCGTCCCTCGGATCGCGCTGTCCTGAAGGGAACCGCTCGACCGCAGGCCTCTCCCGGTGCCGCCGTGCTCCGCGTCGGCCAAGCACGCGCCACGTTCCATGTACAGGCCCCCCTCCGAGCCCCTTGTCTGCATCCTTTCATGGCCCGCACAAGCCCTCTCCTCCGAAAAGCCCCAAAATGGCGAATTACGGCCTTATGTGGCCTTAAGAAGGCCTTTTCCAGGTTCGAGTCCTTTGACTGCGTAGGCGCCCCCGGGGTATAATGGAGTCTTACCGAAGGTGATGGAAAAGAGGGGTCCTTGGTGGTGGCCTTTTGTGGGCTTTTGGACCTGCCGAAAACCGGCCACTTAGTAGCTAATAAGCTGTTCAAAAGCCGTCGAACTCGCGTATGAAACATGTTCACATGCCTTATTTTCCGCTTGCGACGGGCGACCCGATAGGGATGCTCTACAAAACCGCACACGTAATCGTCAGTTGTTCGTCTTACTCGTGAACAAGACCGAAGTGGTCCAAGCCGAACTTACCCAAGGGGGTTATGACGCGCAACGCGGGCCGTTCCGCAGTTTCCGCACCATTGGAAGTAGTGCTGTTCTTTTGAGACTAGAAGATAATACACCAAATATAAGTACACATCGTCTCCTCGCTGGCTCATTGATCCGGAGGACCTCATGAAGTTCGTAGCGAACCGGGAAGCTCTGTACCACGGCTTTCAGCGTCTGGGGGGCGTCGTCGGCTCAAGCATTCAACAGCCCATCTACCGCAACGTCAAACTGGAAGCCGGTAAGGACGTTCTGCGCCTATCGGCTACGGACCTGGAAGTGGGTCTCATGCTGAAGGTCACGGACGTAGAGGTGGAGGAAGAAGGCGTTGCCCTGTTGCCCCACGCGCGCGTGGCTCCAGTGCTGGGGGCGACTCCGGACGAGCGGGTCTCGGTTCGGGAGCAAGACGGCACAGCCATCATTGAAACAGGGGACAGCAGCTTCCGCATCCTGGGCGAGGATCCGGCGGACTTCCCCAATATCCCGGAGTTGGAAGCGGAGGGAACGGTTGAGATTGACGGCGAGGTGCTCAGGTACATGATCCGCAGGACGGCCTTCGCCGCTGCGCAAGAGAAAGGTCGCTATGCGCTGAACGGCGTGCTATTCGCGATCGGCAAGGAAGGCACCATCGAGCTGGTAGCCGCAGACGGAGCACGGCTGGCGCACGTCAAGAAGAAGGTGAGCAACCCCGCCAACGTGCAGGCGGAGTTCATCGTTCTGGCGAAGGGAGTCGAGCAACTTGCCCGGCTGGCGGACTACGGCAAGGAGCCGGTGCTGTTCGCCGCGACGGAGAACCAGCTTTTCGCGCAGAACGACGCGGGCCGGCTCGTGTGCCAGCTTGTAGAAGGCCAGTTCCCGAACTACCACGAAGTCGTTCCCACGGACAGCAAGATCAAGGTGGACCTGCCGGTCAAGTCGCTCTTGAACGCGGTCCGCAGGGCCAGCTTCCTGACGACGGAGCAGACACGGGTGGTGGACTTCCGCTTCTCCGAGGGAGAGCTGTCCATCACGGCGGAGTCGCCGGACGTTGGGCGGGCGGAGGTGCGCATGCCTGTGGACTACGCCGGCCCCGAAGCACAGATTTCGTTCAACCCCGAGTTCATTGAAGACATGCTGAACACGGTCGAGCGCGACACCGTAAAGATGCGCTTCACGGACCGCCGGTCGCCGTGCGTTTTGAAAAGCGGCCTGGACTACACCTATGTAATCAGCCCGGTTCTCCGAGAAGAAGGGGAGCTATGATCGCCGGCGCCTGGGGACGCAGCGACGATAGGGTGCGCCCGCTTGGGGACGTCCTCCGCGCGCTGATGCGTCGGAAGAGGTTCGAGCAGAAAAGCAAATATGGGTCGCTGGTGAACGCGTGGGCGGAGTTGGTAGGCGACGCAATCGCCGCCCGCACGCGCATTTGCGCCTTCGATGAGGGGCAGCTCCTCGTCGAGGTGAACTCGTCCGCGCTCTTGCACGAGTTGAACGGGTTCATGAAGCAACAGCTCCTTGCGTCGCTGCAGGCCGGGGAGGCCGGCCGGGACGTGGCGGAGATCCGTTTCCGCCTCACCAACGGCGCGAAGATCGAGCAGTGAAGGCACCTGCAAGGAAAGTTGGGTTCTATGTGCGCTGAAGAACGCGTGCTCCAGAGCTACGAGGCCGAGGACATTCGCGTGCTGGGCGGGATCGAGCACGTCCGGCGCCGGCCGGCCATGTACATCGGTGACACAGCAGAGCGCGGGCTGCATCATCTGGTGGAAGAGGTGGTGGCCAACAGCATAGATGAGGCCCTGGCGGAGCGCTGCGACAGTATCGAGGTCCGCCTTCACGGGGACGGAAGCATATCGGTCACCGACAACGGCGGCGGGATTCCGGTGGACATCCTTCCCGATGTCGGCAAGAGCGGCCTCGAGGTCGTGATGACCATGCTGAACGCGGGGGCCAAGTTCGACCACAAGAGCTACAAGGTGTCCGCAGGCCTCCACGGAGTCGGCGTCTCTTGTGTGAACGCCCTGAGCGAGTGGCTGGAGGCGGAGGTCTGGCTCAACGGGCACGTGTACTTCCAGCGTTACGAGCGCGGCGAGCCCAAGACTCCCGTAGAGAACCGCGGCAGGACGGATCGGCACGGCACCCGAATCCGGTTCAAGCCGGACGGAGACATATTCGAAACGCTCAAGTTCAGGCGGGACATCATCGCGCGGCGCCTGCGAGAACTCGCGTTCCTGAGCGCCGGCGTCCGCATCAGTCTCTCCAGCTCCGCCGACGGCACCGAGGAGTCGTTCCTTTACCGGGGCGGCATCAAGGAGTTCGTCCAGTACCTCAACGAGGGCAAGGAGCCGCTCCACGAGGACGTGATCTACGTGACGGACGAGGCCAACGGCGTCATCTGCGAGATTGCCTTCCAGTACAACTCCAGCTACCTGGAAACTGTTCTCTCATTTGCCAACAACATAAACACCGCCGAAGGCGGCACTCACCTGAGCGGGTTGCGCGGCGCGCTGACACGTGCACTGAACACGTACGGGCGGGACAAGGGGCTGCTGAAGGACCTCGCCCCCGTGGGTCAGGACTACCGGGAAGGACTGACAGCCGTCATCAGCATAAAGCTGCCCGAGCCGCAGTTCGAGGGCCAGACCAAGACGAGGCTGGGCAATCGCGAGGTGGGCGGCTTCGTGGAGCAGACGCTCTACGAGAAACTGAGCACCTATTGCGAGGAGAACCCCCAGGTGGCGAGGCTTATCGTGGCGAAGGCGGTGGAAGCCGCCCACGCGCGGGAGGCCGCCAGGAAAGCACGCGATCTGACCAGACGCAAGGGGGCGCTGACCAGCGGCAACCTGCCGGGCAAACTGCGCGACTGTTCCAGCCGGGAGGTCCAGAGCACGGAGGTTTTCATCGTCGAGGGCCAGAGCGCGGGGGGGACCGCGGGCATGGGCCGCGACCGGCGGTTCCAGGCCATCCTGCCGCTCAGGGGCGTCATCCTGAACGTGGAGAAAGCCCGCATTGACAAGATGCTGTCCAACACGGAGATACGAGCCCTTATCGCCGCCCTGGGGACCGGCATCGGCGAGGGCGACTTCGACGCGTCGAAGGTAAGGTACGGCAAGATCATCATCATGACCGACGCCGACATTGACGGCGCCCACATCCGCACGCTGCTGCTGACCTTCTTCTTCCGCCAGATGTCGCAGCTTATAGACGACGGAAGGATCTACATCGCCCAGCCGCCGCTCTACAGAATCACGCGCAAGGGAAAGAAGCAATACGTTCACGACGACCGTGCCCTTCAGAGGACGCTGCTGGAACTCGGCTCCCAGGATGCCACGCTGGCGTTCAGCCTTGCCGGGAAGACACAGGGCGAGCTGGAGCAGGAGCAGTTTGCAGCGCTGCTGGACTTCCTGAGCGAGTTGGAGGTCCAGAGCTCGCGCGTGGAGGCGCAGGGGATGAGCTTCCGCCGCTACCTGGGGCACAGGAGCGAGAAACACGACGGCAGCTTCCCCCTCTTCCGCGTCATACACGTAGATGGGCGCAAGAAGCGGCACGAACGGCTGTTCTACAGCGCAGAAGACTACGATGCTTTCGTCCTGGGTCTACACGGAAAGTTGGAGAAGAAGGGCAAGGACCTGGACATCTTCGACGAGGACGAGGACATCACCGGCAAGATCGCTCTGCCACCCAACAGCATCAAGCCGTTCAGGTTCGACGAGGCCGCCAGCGTCGCCGGGATCGTGGACGGGATCGAAGCGCTGGGCATTCCCATCGGCTATCTCTACGAACCCGAGCGAGGCAAACCCCGCGTACGCTTCTGCATCAGGTCGAACGGCAACGAAGTGCAGGTGACCTCCTTGCTGGGCGTAGCCCCCGCGGTGGGGGAGTTGGGCAGAGAGGGCCTGGACATACAGCGCTACAAGGGATTGGGCGAGATGGACGCCGCAGAACTGGCGGAGACGACGCTCAACCCCGAGACGCGCAGGATCGTCCGCGTGATGACCGGCGATGCGATAAAGGCCGACAACTACTTCACGATACTGGCCGGCAAGGACGTGAAACGCCGGCGTGAGTTCATCGAGCGCTACGCCCTGGACGTCAAGAACCTCGACGTCTGAGAGCGCACGACGGCGTGCGCCGTCCCGAGTTCCGGCCCGACCGCCCGCGAGCCGCTCTATGGTTGACTTCGACCTCGACGTCGAGTGTCCGTCCTGCGGGGCCGTCTTCAAAGTTCCCCGCATCAGGTCCGGCAGGGACGAGAGCTGCCCCGTCTGTCGCGCGACCGTTGCCGTGCCAGAGGCGGGGACCGCCCAAGAAGCCGAGACCATCGAGGTGGAGATCGCCCCGGGCGCGACCGCTGCGGCCGCTGCGACCGCTGCAGCCGTAGAGCCGACTCCTCCGGACCTGGCAGGACTCGACGGGGGGGTCGCCGCACTGGTCTGCTGCGTCCGGGAGCAGCGGATCAACCCGCTCGAGGCAGGCCCTGTGGTCACCGCGTTCACCGGCCAGACTACCGCTGATGCCCGGCGGCAAGTGGCGCGCGGCATGGGCATCCTGGCCGAAGGCTTGAGGCTGGACTCGGCGCGTGAGATGGTAGAGGTCCTGGACAGAAAGGGCGTGGAGGCCTTCGCTATGCCTGCGGAGCTTGTCCCGGCGGTTGAGAGGGAACTGCCACTGGTGTGCATCTACGGCGCGGACGAGCGTGCGCTGCACGTTCAGGCGGACCAGGTGGGAACGGTCAGGTCCGTGCCCTGGGAGACCGTGGCAGCCGGGATCTGCACTCAGCCGGAGTTCGCCCAGCGAGCGGGACAGCAGCCCGGGACCGCCCAGGAATACACGGGCAGTACCGGCATGGTGAGCATCAGGATTCGGGAGGGCCGGCCCAAGCCCCGGCCGGAGAAACCCGAAGTGCAGATGACGCTCGCGCTCAGCGACAGCGCGGGCAGGGCTTACGCGCTGGCATTCACGGAGCATCAGGTGCGGTACGGCTATCTGGAGGAACGCCTCAAGCCCAGCGGCAGGCAGAACCTCGTGCTGTTCCTGGCGGACGTGTTGAAGTGGGCCGGGTGGGGCTTCTTCCCGGGGCGCTTTCGGGCGGCCGCAGAAGGCCGTTTGGTCGCCATTCCGAAGGTCGTCGGTAAGCTGGACCGCAACAACTACTTGCGCTGGGCGATGTGCTGCGCAGCGGCGCAGGGCCTGTTCCGCCCCGTAGCGCCCTAAAACGGCTAACAGAACCGACCGCAGAGATCGCAGAGGACGCGGAGAAAGCCAAGAAACCGGTCCACAACAGCTTGTTTAGGCTCAGCGGCCTGCTTCTGACTCAAGAAAGAGCGAACACAGATGCCGCACGAAGCAGAAATAGAAGAACTACTGATAGAAGATGAGATGAAAGAGGCGTACCTGACGTTCGCAATGAGCGTGATCGTCAGCCGCGCACTTCCCGACGCGCGGGACGGACTGAAGCCGGTCCAGCGCCGCATCCTGATGGGCATGAACGAGCTGAACCTGGGGCCGCGCGCCAAGACCAGGAAGTGCGGAAAGATCGTCGGTGACGTCCATGGGAACTACCATCCCCACGGCGAGACCGCCATCTACGACACGCTGGTCCGCATGGCGCAGCCTTTCACCATGCGCTACCCGGTGGTGAACAGTCAGGGCAACTTCGGCTCGATGGACGGCGACCCTCCGGCGGCCCAGCGTTACACCGAGGCCCGGCTGAGCCGGGCGGGCGTGGAGATGCTGGAGGACCTGAGACTCGGCACCGTGGACTTCGTGGAGAACTACGACGGCACGCGCACCGAACCGTCCGTCTTGCCCGCCCGGCTCCCCCACCTGCTGGCTAACGGGGCGACCGGAATCGCCGTCGGAATGGCCACCAACATCCCTCCGCACAACATCAGGGAGCTCTGCGACGCGACGATGGCCCTGCTGGACAACCCGGACATCTCGATTGAGGAATTGATGGACATCATCCCGGGGCCCGACTTCCCCACCGGCGGGATCATCTGCGGTCGGCAGGGCATCTACGAAGGTTATGTGACCGGTCGCGGCACTACCATTCTGCGGGGGCGCACGCATTTCGAAACCGGCAAGGCCGGGCGGCGCGCCATCATCGTGACCGAAGTGCCTTACAGAATGGACCGCGACAACCTCGTTGAGAGGATTGCGGGCGCCGTGCGGGCAGGCCGAGTTGAGGACGTCCAGGACATCCGCAACGAAAGCGACAGGTCGGGCACGCGCATCGCCATAGACCTGAAACGCGAGGCCGACGAGGACGTGGTTCTCAACCAACTCTTCCAGCACACCCCGCTCCAGACCACCCTCAGCATCATCCTGATCGCGATAGTGGACGGGCGGCCCGAGACCCTGACCCTGAAGCGCGCCCTGCAGCTCCACGTCGAGCACCGTGTGGTGGTGATACGCCGGCGCACGGAACATCTACTGAAGCAGGCCCAGGACCGCGCCCACATCGTCGAGGGGCTGAAGATCGCCATCCTGAACATTGACGAGGTAATCCACATAATCCGCAGCAGCCAGGAGGTGGCCGAAGCCCGCAGCCGCCTCATGGAGAAGTTCAACCTGACCGATAGGCAGGTGAACGCCATTGTCGGGATGCAGTTGCGCAGCCTGGTCGGGCTCGAACGGCTCAAGATCGAACAGGAACACAAGGACCTGCTGGCAAAGATCGCGCACTACAAAGGAATCCTGGCCGACCGAGACAAAGTCGTGGCCATCGTGCGCCAGGACCTCGAGGACATCAAGGACAGGTATGGCGACGACCGGCGCACTACGATCACGGGCGAGGCCAAGATCCTGCTCAGGGAGGACCTGATCGCCGAGGAGGACGTCATCGTGACGGTCAGCTACAAGGGCTACGTCAAGAGGGCGACGCTGGACGCGTTCCGGGCTCAGGGCCGGGGCGGCAAGGGCGTCATTGGCGTTGACCTGGGCCAGGACGACTTCGTCAGCAACCTGTTCACCGCCTCGACCCACGACTATATCATGCTGTTTACGGACCTGGGGCTGGTCTACTGGCTCAAGGTCTTCATAATCCCCGAGATGCAACGCACGGCCAAGGGGCGCGCACTGGTGAACATCCTCTCCCTGGGCGCGGGGGAGAAGATCACGGGCGTCATACCCGTCCGGGATTTCGAACAGGACGCTTACCTGCTGATGGCGACGGCTTCCGGCAAGGTGAAGAAGACGGCCCTGGAGGAATTCGGCAAGCGAGGGTCGGGCGGCATCATCGCCATTAAGCTGGCGAAGGGGGATCGTCTGATCGGAGTGCGCAAGACCGGCGGAGACGAGGAGGTGGTGCTCGGCACGCGCAGGGGCCGGGCCATTCGGTTCGACGAACGCGACGTGCGCCCCATGGGCCGCACCGCCGCCGGCGTTCGCGGCATCCGTCTTCGCGGCAAAGACAAGGTCGTGGGCATGGCGCTGGTGCGCCAGGACGCCGCGCTGCTGACGGTCTGTCAGAACGGCTACGGCAAGCGGACCCCGTTCTCGCAGTACCACCGCCGCAAGCGCGGTGGGTTCGGCGTCATTGACATCAAGACAACGAGGCGCAACGGACCTGTCGTGGCCGTCCGCGAAGTGACTGAGGATCAGGAGCTGTTCCTTATCACCGAGCAGGGCATGATCGTGCGTATCCCCGTCGCTTCCATAAGCGGCATTGGTCGCGGCACGCAGGGCGTCAAGCTCATTACCACCTCGAAGAAGGACAGGGTGAGCGGGATGGCCGTCATCCTGCCCGATCAGGCCGAGCAGGGCGAGGACGGCTAGGCGCTCTGTCTGAGCCATACTCTTCAACGGATGTCCCGGAGTTGAGTCGAATCCCCAGGCCCAGATAGGGCCCCGGGAAATTGACTGGAGACCCGGAACAAGGTAATGTGTGCGACGCTTGGTCATCCGAGCCTTTGATAAAGTGGCAATCGGGAGGAAGCCATGAGTGGACAGTGGTGGGTTTGGGCCGTCGTTGTGGCGTTTCTGATCTCCGGTGCACGGTTCGCCGAGGGCCAGGCCCTGGCGCCGTGGGCATCCAATACTGATCCCACGGACGTGCGCAAGGAACGCGTCGAGGAGATCGCCTCCGGGTTGCACGAGTACGCCATCACCCAGGGCGGCACGATGGACGGCCAGAACTGCCGCTCGCCGTTCGGGGTGTTCGAGGGGGTGGAGCTGAGATGGGAGTCCAACCGCGCGGTGCGCATCGAGAACGTGGGCGAGACGGACGTGGTGAACCCGTGGCTCTCGAACGGCCGGAACGCCTTCCGCAACATCCAGCAGATCGCGCAGGCGCCCCTCGAACCCGGCATGAGCGACAAGGAGAAGGCCCTCGCATTGTGGTGGCAGCAGGTCACGAGCCGCTACCACTGGCAAGGCGACAACAAGGAGCTGGGTGACCCGGTGAGGGTCTTCAACGTCTACGGCCACAACACGTGCGGCAACGACTCCATCGCCATGGCAGGGCTCTGGACCGCAGCGGGCCTGAAGGTAAGCCCTGCCAGGCCGCTGACGCATTGCATCTCGCAGGTCTTCTACGACGGCCGCTGGCATCTGCTCGACGGCGACATGCAGGGCCTTTACCTGTTGCGGGACAACGTGACGGTCGCCAGCGAGCAGGACCTCGTGCAGGACCACGACCTGGTGAAGCGCACGCACACCCACGGCATCCTTCACTCCAACTCCCGCCGGCAGGACGAGAAGCAGGCGTCCATCTTCGTCTACGAGGGCGAGGCCAAGGGCAACCGCAACTGCCGCATGGACACCGCAATGGACATGACGCTCAGGCCGGGAGAAGCGCTCGTCTACCGCTGGGGCCATACGGAACCGATCAAGTACCACGGCACGACGACGCCGAAGTGGCCCGCCGCGATCTGCAACGGCCTGTGGGAGTATAGGCCAGACTTCTCGAAAGACCTGTGGCGCAAGGGCGCCGAGACGGTCGAGAGCATCCGGCCCACCTCCGGCGGCCTGGCGGCCGAGGCAGGCCAGACCGGCACCATCGTCTGGAAGATGCAGGCCCCCTACCCGTTCGTCGGCGGCCGGTTCGAAGCGGAAGGCCAGGGCGCGAAGATCGCCATGTCCAAGGACGGCAAGGAGTGGACGGACATGACCAGCGGGAACCTGGACTTCCAGTTCCCGTCTAAGTGGGGTCCGTTCCACGAGTACTTCCTGCGCTGCCAGCTCGAGGGCGACGCGCGCCTGAAGGGCTTGACCATCATCGGCGACGTGCAGATGGCGGCGGTCGGCATGCCGGGGATGGTCATTGGCCAGAACGGGTTCGTCTACACCGACGAGTCGCCGGGCGAGCGGCAGGTGCGCATCACGCACGAGTGGGTCGAGCGATCGGCCAGCCGGCCGCCGGAGGCCCCGTCCGCGCCGGTCTTCCCGGCCGACGGCGGCGAGACCGACGGCACGGACATCGTTTTCAAGTGGAAGCAGGCTGAGGATCCCGACGGCAACCGGATTGCCGACTACCACTGGCAACTCTCGGACAGGTCGGACATGCGGTGGCCCCTGTCCACGAACTTCCGGAAGCTCATCTCCCGCACGCCCGACAAGGGCAAGGCGCAATACACACTGCCCTACGTCGGCCTGCTGAGCCCGGACCGCACCTACTACTGGCGTGTGCGGGCCAAGGACGACAAGGGCGTGTGGGGATCCTGGAGCCGGACATGGAGCTTTGTCCCGCACGGGCCCACGCCGCCCCTGGACGTGACGCTGGACCACGACCCCGAACGCGGCGTCGCCACGCTCAGGTGGAAGGCCAACCCCGCGGGCCGGCAGCCGGCGAAGTACCGCGTCTACGGCAGCGACGAGGAGGCCTTCTCGGTCAGCGACAAGCCCTACCAGGTCAACCTGGGCGCGACTAAGGACAAGCTGGCGAACCCGTTTCCAGCGAACTTCATGGCCGAGACGGCGGACACCGAGCTGGCTGTCGTGGGGGTCGGGCTGGACCTGCCCAACGCCAACAAGGCCTTCTATCGCGTGGTCGCCGTGGACGAGCGGGGGAAGCGAAGCTGGTCCTCCAAGTTTGCGACCGCCCCCAGGCCCTTCATCTATAGCAAGCCGGTGACGGCGGCCAGGGTCGGCCGGCAGTACCGCAGCTCGCTCGCCGCCATTCGCTCGGTGGGCGACGCGAGGAACCGCGGCAGGCAAGGGATGGGATTCTGGGACATCGAAGAGCCGAAGTTCGCCCTTGAGCAGGCGCCGCGGTGGCTCAAGATTGACAAGAACACGGGGCAGCTCTCGGGCACACCGCGCGCGGCCGGAAGAGCGGAGGTGGTTGTGACGGCCACCATTGACATGGAAGTGCCGCAGCTCAACGAGCGCGACCTCAGTTGGGGGAATTACACGGTGGTCAGCACTTCCGTCAAGAGGGTGGGCACGGCAACTCAGAAGTTCGTCATTGACGTTAGCCAATAGCAGCGCCAGGGAGGTGCTGCGATGGAAATGCCGCAGGCGTTGGTGCAGACGAATCTAGAGGGGCTCGAGCTGTTCAATCGCGGCAAGGTCCGCGACATCTACGTCCTGGACTCCAGGCTGCTGATCGTCACGACGGACAGGATTAGCTGCTTCGACGTGGTCCTGCGCGCCGCCATCCCGTGGAAGGGGAAGGTTCTGACCCACCTCACGGAGTTCTGGCTGGAGTACCTGGCCGACATCGTTCCGAACCACCTCATCACGACCGACGTGGACAGCATGGGGCCGGAGGTCGAGCCGCACCGCGACCTGCTGCGCGGGCGCACCATGCTGGTCAGGCGCGCGGAGGTGGTGCCGGTGGAGTGCGTCGTGCGCGGTTATCTGTCCGGGTCGGGTTGGCGTTCGTACAGCGAGAACGGGACCGTTTGTGGAGTCGAGCTCCCGCCCGGGCTGAAGGAGAGCGACAAGCTGCCCGAACCGATCTTCACTCCCACGACCAAGGCCGAGGCGGGACATGACCTCCCGCTGTCCATGGCGCAGGTGGAGGAGATGGTGGGGGCCGAGCTGGCCGGGCGGATACGGGAGCTTTCCCTGGCGGTCTACGGCAAGGCGGCCCGGTACGCGGCCGGGCGAGGCGTCATCATCAGCGACACGAAGTTCGAGTGGGGGCACTGCGACGGAACGCTGACGCTGGTGGACGAAGTGCTCACGCCGGACTCGTCGCGGTTCTGGCCGGCCGACACGTACCGGCCCGGGGGGCCGCAGGTCTCCTACGACAAGCAGTACGTGCGCGACTGGCTGGACGAGTCGGGCTGGGACCACGTGCCGCCGTCCCCGGAACTGCCCGAAGAGGTGGTCCGCCAGACCAGCGAGAAGTACCTGGAAGCCTGCCGCCGCCTCGCCGACAGCGTGCCGTCGGCCTGAGAAGCGGCTTTAGCCACAGATCGCCACAGATTAACACAGATCAAAAGAAGAGAGGGCGATTGGCTACGGGTCGTTGATCTTTCTTGGGGTTGATCCGTCTTCATCAGACTTAATCAGTGGCTCATGGCCTGTTGGCCGTCTAGCACGTCAGGTGCAGCCCGGCCACCACGCGTCTCCCCGCCCCGGCCAGCTCGTTGTAGATCTCGCAGGCGCGGTCCGTCGGCTCAACGTGCACCTCGTCGCACTTGCCCGTCATGTAACGGACCATCTCCGGCGGGACCCTCATCTCCCGGTACACCCCGATGCCGATGATGAGGACGTCCGGGTTCTTGTCCAGAAGGGGTTCGAGATCCTTCTGGCAGAGCCCGTGCCCTTCGACGCGCCACCAGGAGTCGTCCACGCCCTCGGGGCAGATGATGACGTCCGACGTGTACGTCCTGCCGTCAATCGTGATCTTGCCGAATTCGTAGTGTTCAACCGTCATGCGATCCTCCTGGGCACTACCAGCCAAACGGAGGTCCGACGGCAGGCATTGTATCGCGGCCCGCGCTGCGCCGCAAAGCATTCCTCCACGGGCGGGCGGCCGGCGTGCCGGTCCTGGGGCCTATTGTGGAAGCGGCGGCCGTCTGGTAAGCTGTGGGCGGCATCGCACCGAATCGGCCGAGGGGGAGACGGCCATGAGAGTCGGCATAGTGGGGCTGCCCCAGTGCGGCAAGACAGCCGTATTCAACGCCCTCACCGGGGCACACGGCGACATGGGGGTCTATCACGCGGCCGAGCGCCTGTCGTTGGGCGTGGTCAGCGTGCCCGACGACCGCCTGGACGAATCCGAGTGGGGAGAGA
>SDBU01001904.1_pt1 | contig 28775 bp, 25 predicted proteins | sample 2277071 | NCBI WGS metagenome assembly SDBU01 (sample SAMN10397929, study PRJNA504765) | marine sediment metagenome | isolation source: marine sediment core GS08_GC12, 126 cmbsf | place: Arctic Ocean: Gakkel Ridge, Loki's castle | collected 2008 | reverse complement strand
AGGCTGGGGTGGCCCACCTTTCAGGTGGGTTTCTTCATCAAGCTGGGCACTCACCTTTTAAGGGGAATTATCAAGGGGCAGAACAACGGGGACGTCTGCCACCCACGGTAACGCAGGTTTATCAACAAACCCCAAGAGGTGCGCCACCAAGCCGAGCCTCCGTCGGAACCACCAGGGGTTCCGACCTACAAGACTGACACGTATTCGACAAAAATAGGGGTTTCGCAACAGGCCCCAAGGCTGGGGTGGCCCACCTTTCAGGTGGGTTTCTTCATCAAGCTGGGCACTCACCTTTTAAGGGGAATTATCAAGGGGCAGACGGGGATGTCTGCCGCCCACGGTAACGCAGTTTTATCAACAAACCCCAAGAGGTGCGCCACCAAGCCGAGCCTCCGTCGGAACCACCAGGGGTTCCGACCTACTATTACAAGTCTCAACCCCAAACAAGTTTGTGGTTGCCACCCATCGTTCGGTCGGGATTGGTCAGTCTACTCGATCGGGGTTGTTCCAGCGGAAGCGGGTCAGACCGCGATCGGTACCGATCCAGATGAAATCCCCATCCAGCAGCAGACTGTAGACGTCGTTGGAGGCCAGGCCGTCTTCGACGGTGAAATCGCGCGTAAAGACGGTGGCGTTCTTGTAGAAGATAATAGTCATACCCTTGTCCGAGGCGACGACGGCGATAGTGTCGTTAACAGCCAGGCAACGCGGAGCCAGACTGCGCACCGGCTGGCGAAACGGTTCGGTTTCCCCGGTTCGGGCATCCAATCGCAACACGCCGTCTTCGGCCAGAAACCAGAGATTGCTGTCGATGAGTTCAATGTCATACACGTCGCCAAAAAGTACCTGATGAGGATCACGCAACTTCTTCAAAGTTTGACTGCCCGGCAGGAAACGGTAGGCACCGGAAGCGGCCGCAATCCAGAGAGAGGAGCCGAATCTTTGCAGGTCGTGAATCGGCTGATATCCCAATTGACCCGGCCGTACGTAGCGGACAGTGTCATCATTGCCGACAATGAGATTCAGCCCGTCGGCGGTGCCCACGTAGACCGAATCACCGAACAAAGCGATAGAGTAAACCTCACTGTCGTTGAGACCTGAGCGGCGGGGCAGACGTCGCGTTACACGACCGGATTCCCGATCGAGGCAGAGCAATCCGCTCATCGTGCCCACATAGATAGTTGAATCATCGACTTGCAGACAATTGATATCAACAGCGGGGAAGTCCGTCGTCAGTCCCGATTCATAGTATTGGAAACTGTTATCCTCGATGTCGTAGACGGTTATGCCGCTGCGCCGACTGCCATAGATCGGCCCGGCCACCCACAGCAACCCGTCACGTATCAACATCGTAGTGACGTGGTTCTGCAGCAGGCCGTAGGGCATCAGTTCCACCATTTGCGTGGTGCTGTTGGCCTGTGCCGCACCCAGTCCCCAGACCGCCAGCCACAGACGGCCGGCCTGATCGTCCACGACGTCGATGACGGTGAAGTAACGATTATATTGATCGATCAGTCGCCCATCTATCCCGTAGTTGAAGCCAAACGGCGGGTGCATGTCCGGTTCCGTTCGCAGATGACGGTCGTCATTTTCCAGTGACGGCAACTCGTCGATGGGATACCAGGTACGCAAAAGCCAGTCATATTCAATCAGGCCGGTCGATATTTCGGCCAGGAGGCGTCTGTCGAAAACATCCACCCAGACCCTGGCAATGTTTTCATCATGAAGTCCGGCAGCGCCGGTGAGGGGCTCTTCCCAGCGGTCCCGCATCTTGTCATAACGGATTATTCCGGCGGTAGTGGCGAAATACACGTAACTGCCGGAACTGGCAATATCGTTAATATAGGAGAAATCAGCCCAGGTTACCGCCTGGTCCGGCAAGTGGCCGGCGGCCACCGGTATACATGTTGCCAGGGAGACAATGACTGTGGCCATCAGGCGAATCATGATTATCGCTTTTTATGATTGGTGAGGAAATCAATCACGGTGGCCACCAGCAAGGCGGTGCCAAAAACCATGGCCTCTTCATCGGCGATAAACCGCGCCGAGTGCCAGGGCTGGTCGGCTCCAATCTTGCCGTTGTGAACGCCTAACCGAAACATGGCGCCGGGCACTTTCTCCAGGTAGCAGGCAAAATCCTCACCTCCTAAAACCAACTCGGTCAGCATGATCTTCCCTTGGCCAAAGAGCGACCGGTAGTTTTGGGCCAGGAGGTTGTTGATGGCTGGCTCGTTTTTCAGAACCGGGTAACCCGGGATGGTAGTCATTTTCAGTTTGGCGCCCCGTGCCTTGCAGATCGCGGCGGCGGTTCTGCGAATGAGTTTGGGAAGAGTTCTTGCGGCTGATCTCGACATGGCACGAGCAGTTCCCTGCAGCTTGACGTGATCAGCGATGACGTTACGGGCCGTGCCGCCATGAATGGTGCCAAACGATATCGCCACCGGAGTATTCGGGTCGATCTCGCGCGATACCACCTTTTGTACCGATTCGACAATCTCCGCCGCCGTGACGATGGCATCTACGCCAAGATGCGGCCTGGCCGCGTGACCGCCTGAGCCGTATACATCCAGGTCAAAATCGATGACCGAGCCCATAGTGACGCCGTCGCGAAGGCCGATTCTGCCTGTCGGCACCGTGGGGTCGGTGTGCAAAGCGAGAATCATTGCTACCGACTTGAGTGCGCCGGCGGCAATCATCGGTCGAGCTCCACCCGGCGGTGATTCTTCGCCGGGTTGAAAGATAAAGCGTACTTTCCCGCTCAAATGAGTTTTCATCCCGGCCAGCACGGCGGCCGCTCCCAAAACAACCGCCATGTGAATATCGTGTCCGCAGGCGTGCATACAGCCGTCTCTGCGGGATTTGAAGGCCAGGTCGGTTTGTTCGGTTACCGGCAGAGCATCGATGTCGCTGCGAATGGCGATAGTAGGGCCCGGCCGTCCGCCTTTCAATTCCGCCAGCAGACCGGTTTCCATTTTGATCGGCAATAGTCTGAGGCCGAGCCTTTCAACTGTCCGGCTCAGAAATGCAGTAGTTTTGTACTCTCTAAAGGAGAGTTCAGGGTACCGGTGCAGATGTCGCCGCCAGGAGATTTGCCGTCTTCGCCGGAGGTGGACCAACCGCAGTATCTGAGTGCTGTCAGGGTTGCCGTCAATCATGGTATCGGTTCATTGTCCGTTGAGAGTTCCCGGCGGGTCGTTTCCTTTTCTCAGCCTGCCGGCAGAACTTATTGGCAAACAGGTGGGCCAGGCGCAGCGGTTCCGGAAGACGGTAACCGCGCAGGTTCTGTACTACCACCTCTTTAGCCTGCGGCAGGTCACATTTGTGTGCCGGAGAGATGTAAATCGGTTTGACGCCTTCCCGACTGCGGTAAGCATAGCCTACCTTCTCTGATCCGAGAGTAATTGGCTGGCAGCTGTTTTTGGTGTCCGGCAACGGTTGGTGATGTCCGGCCAATTGCCGTCGAGTGCAGCCGACCGTCGGCTTGTCAAATGCCAGACCGATAGAACAGGCCATGCCGCATCGCTGGGGATGAGCCACTCCGTGGCCGTGTACTATTATCAGATCCGGATCACACCGGATTTTCTCCAGGGCACTGATAATGGTCGGTCCTTCGCGAAAATAAAACAGGCCGGGGATATATGGAAAACTGACCGCGGAGTAATGTTGTGCACGTTCGACAATCTCGATTTCAGGGAAAGTCGTCACGACTACTGAGGCATAAACGATTTCAGCGGCATAGCCGTAGGCGGTATCTACGGCGGCGATCAGTTCCGGGCTTTTGGCTCCGGGCAGCAGTTGGACCTGTTTGGCCAACGTCTCCTGGATAGCGTAGGCTTCAACTCTGTTTGTCGGCCATTCATGAAGCTGGTGGTATTCCATCAGCACCGCCCTTTCAACTACCGGTTTGCCCGGTGTCGACCTCTGCCGAACGACACCGGTGTTTTTTGTTCAATGCAAATCGATTCCTTCGCGGTCGATTAACAAAAAGGTTGCCGGGTTCCCGGCGCCGGCTGATCTCGCCGAGCGGCAGGGAAAGGACATCCGTTTTCCTGCGGCAACATACGTTTTGATCGCCGAGCATGTCAAGTCCCGGTAAAGGAGCCTATATCCGGCGCAGTCGATAAAAACCCCGGTGGGGCCAGTCTTCTCCGAGTTCTCGGATGCGATCGATCGTTATCCAGGGGTTGCGGCGGTTCGAGTTGAACAGCGGAATATGAAAATCGCAGGCCTCGCTGCACCCGGTGGCGACAGTGAACAGCCGCTCGCCATCGTCATTGACCAGCATCGCCAGGATTACATATACCTTACCCTTGCGGCCCCGTTCATCGCGGGCGATGTACAAGTCGCCGGGGCCAACCTCAGTCTCGGCGACGGAGTCGCAATTCTGTTGCAGGCTGGCGTAGGAAGTGTGCAGCATACAGAAGTCCAGGAATCGGTAATACTCATAATCATCCGGTGATCGTGGCCCGGTAGGCTCAAAGAAAATTCGTCCCCGGCTGGTAAACTTCAGATCGCCCTGCAGCCAGTCGTGGTAGCGGAGCGTATCTTTGTTTGTGAGGATGATGTCCAGGTTCAACTGGCGCTGTTGATAATGCAGGAATTCGGCTAGGATGCGTAACGGTATGGCCCGGTCGGTAAAATTCCGGTTAGGCCAGGGGAGGTGTACGGCTCGCGAAATCTGGTCATGCTCAAATGCTTTACGGCCTTTCCAGCTGCCGACCGGCTTGGACCCGTGCCACAGCGGGAAATGCGATACCCAGTTCTGGAAAGGTGACAGACTGGCGGAATCCGGTCGATAAAAACCGTCGGGTATCTCCAGTTCCGATTCGATTGTGTAGGCCGTGTCCGGCATGGTGAAAAAATCGTAGTGTTTAACGTACCAGTCACGCAGCGTGGTGGCTGAAGTGTCAGCCGGGGGCTGAGCCACGGCCGTAACGGCCAGCGTGCAGATGAGAACCAGGATTAATAGCATCAGTCTTTCATCTCCTCCCAAAGTCTGGTAGCCCGCCGCAGGTGCGGGATTGTTATCGATCCGCCGACGATCAAGCCTATAGCCATAACCTCGTCGAACTCCGCATCGCTGGTGCCGGTTTCCCGGGCCTGGACGACGTGGTGGCTGATGCAGTCATCACACCGCAGCACCAGCGATGCCACCAGTCCCAGTAACTCTTTGGTTTTGGCGTCCAGGGCGCCGTCGCGGTAGACGGCCGAGTCGAGGCCGAAAAACCGCTTGATATCAAGGTTATCACGGGCCAGCACCAACTCGTTGAGTTTTTCCCGCTCCTTCTTGAATTGTTGTACCCGGTTGGACATCTTTTTCTCCAGCTTTTGGGAAGAATATAGGCAGCAACAGGGGCGATGGGCAACGGGAAAATCGGGTGAGTAATCACTCCTGATCAGATGTTAAAATGTCATCGCCAGTAGTAAGCCACCGGAGTCTATAGTTCAGATCGACCGGACCGGCATCTTCTGGGGATCGTCGATCAATATCTGTTCTTTGACGGTATAAGCCTCGGCATATTTGACGCCGACCAGTTGTCCCAGCGCCGCCGCCCGGGTGCGCATCAGGTCGAAAATGTCGACACCGGGCTGGAAGATATTCCTGGTCGTGACCGCGTTGCCGAACTGTGACCGATAGGCCGCCACAGTTTCACACTTGCGCTCGAAATCATCGGAGATATCCACCAGGAACGAATAGTCGGTATTGCGGAAATATGACACATAGATGATCTTGCGCGGTCGATATGGCTGGCCGGGAAAGTCCAGCTTCTTCAGTCCCGCCAGGAAACAGGCGTCATACCCCAATCGGGAACAGGCGGCGTGGTCGGGATGGCGCTGTTGCCGGTGGGGCAGCAGGACCAGTTCCGGTTGGGTGGCGCGGATGACGGCCGCAATATTGAGTTTGTTCTCCTGAGAGTAGTCCAGAGCGGAGTCGGGTAATGACAGGTTGTCCCGCCAGGCCAGGCCCATAATCTCGGCTGCTGCCGCCGCTTCGGCGTCACGGTCGGAAGTGTCACCTAAAGTGCCCATCTCTCCGCGAGTGAGGTCCAGAGCGCCGGTACGTCGTCCCAACTTAGCCATTTTGATCAACAGTCCGCCGCAGGTGATTTCGGTGTCATCGGGATGGGCGGCGATAGCCAGAACGTCAAGTTTGGTCGGTTCAACCATCAAGTATTTCCTCGTAGTACCGTTCATATTCGGGCACGATTTTATCGGCGGTGAATTTCCGCTGTGCCTGCATGGCGGCTGCTGCCTTGAACTGCTTTAGGCGCGGTCGGTCTTTCAGCAGAGAGATGGCCGCGCCAGCCATCGAGGTCGTGTCGCCGACCGGGAGCAGGAATCCGCATACCCCGTCATCCACCACCTCCGTCAGACCGATGTCGGCGGTGCCGATCACCGGCACGCCGCAGGCCAGCGCCTCCAGGGCAGCCAATCCAAACGATTCCTCTTCGGACGGCATGAGGAAGAGATCAGCGCATGGCAGCACCACCTCAACCCGCGACTGATTGCCAAGGAAAATAACTCTGTCACCCAGGCGCCTTTTGCTGATCTGTCGCCGCGCCAGGACGGTGTCGGGACCTTCACCGATCAGGAGCAGACGGGCGGGGAGTTCGGTATTAATCCGTTCGAAAATGTCCAGCACGTCCAGTGTACGTTTGACCGGACGAAAGTTGGAAATATGTACTATAAGGAACTCGTTGTCGGCCGCGAACTCAGAACGCCGACAATCACAACTCCCGTTGGTAAAACGCTTCTGGTCGAAGAAATTGTGTATAACCCGAATTTCCTTCTCGATACGAAAGACTTCCCTGGTTTCGTCGGCCAGATATTTTGATACCGCCGTCAGTCCATCCGATGACAGTATGGAAAAGCGGGTGATGTCATAAAACGACGGGTCGGAACCGACCAGGGTGATGTCGGTGCCGTGCAGGGTCGTAATTATCTTAGGCAGGTGTTCCTTTTGAGCGGCCAGAAGTTGTCGGGCCAGGTAGGCGCAGGTGGCGTGCGGTATGGCGTAATGCATGTGCAGAACGTCCAGCTTGAAATTGCGCGTGACCTCAGCCAGTTTGGCGGCCAGCGTTAATGTGTACGGGGGAAACTTGAACAGTGGATAAGCAGTGGTTTCCACACCGTGGTACATCAGGTTGGCCTGGTAGCGATCAAGTCGAAACGGCAGGGCGTAAGAAACAAAGTGTACCTGGTGTCCACGCTGGGCAAGTTGCTGTCCCAGTTCGGTGGCGACGATTCCCGAACCGCCGGTGACAGGGTAGCAGGTAATGCCGATTTTCATCAGGCCGGGTACTCCGACAGCTTTACCACCTGGTGGGCCGTTTGTTCGCAGTCGATACGGTCATACATGAAGGATAAGAAATTCAGCCCGTAATGCGACAAGAAACAGGTCACATTTAACGTGCGTTCCTGCAAGCCCCGGTCAGGGTAGAGGGCGTGCCACAGGCGGTAAATGCGGTCGCGTGTCTGCTTTGATTTCTTCTTGTGGGCAGCAAAGACCTTGTTCTCAAACTGTTTTAGCGTGTAGTCTATTTTGCCCTGTGTCTGTCCGCCGAATTGTCGGAGGGCCGGATCAAATGCCAGTGAGGCATCGAGGAACCGCTTAAAACTTCCTCTTACATCTTCGCGCAACAGGCCGAACCGGCTTTCGAGGTCGTCCGGAAACGTGGCGGCCAGGACCCGGTTGACGATCTGCTCAACATCACCCGGTAATTCGTCAAAGGAGATTGAGTACTCGGTCATTATCCTCTCGAAGCGCTTCTCTACGAAAGTGAGTGAAGGCCGCCCGACGTTGTACGGCGCAACCAGGTCAAACAGGGCAAAGAGAGGACTGGTCTGGGCCAGGTAGGCGATCTCCGATGGTCCGCCTAATTGCGTCACCACCGGGAACAGATACGACTGCATTACCGGTCGCAGCAAAACGTCCGGTGAGAATTTCTCCGGGTGCTGCTGAATCTGTGCCGGTAGTTGCCGGTGAGTGAAACGCCTGTCGCCGACGATATAATCCTCGCCCTGACGAACGACCGGCTGCCGTCCCTCGTGATTGAGAAACAGGTGGGTCAGGTCGTCTTTCTTGTGAACCTGCAGATGGTAACCGTGCTTTTCGATATGCCGGTTGGTGTCGGTCATTACCCGTCGCAGTTCATCCTGCCGGGTGAGAATCTTCGTCAGGAACGGCGCCGCCATTTGTTTGATCTCAGGATCGCCCGGTGAAAACAGAACCAGACCGAACTGTTCGGTCAGTCTTGCCATCAGGGCGGCAAAAGCCGTGACCATATTACCGTCGGGTGTATAACAATGGTCAAGAAGCTCCTGAAGTTGGCCAGTGAAGTCACTTTCTCCCAGGGCTGTCATCAGTGTTGTTTTAGCCTGCTTTAGCTCCGCGTTGTCCGAGAACGTGATTTCCGACAGCGGTACCGGTGACGGCGGAGAAGTCGCATAGGCAACCCGCACCAGTTCGCCGGTGCGGTCAAGTACGGAGGTGTGGTTGACTTCCTCGAAGTCATGATCGTCGGCGTCTATCCAGAAGATAGGAACGACCTCGCGTCCCAGTTGACGCGAGTACCTGTCGGCTATTTTGACGATAGCCAATGCCTTGATCAAAATCAACAGCGGGCCTCCGAAAAGACAAGCCTGCTGGCCGGCGAAAATGCACAAGGTGCGTTTGTCGCGGAGCCTGGTGATGTTCGCCATCGTTTTGTGAAATGCTCCGAAGGAGCCATTCTGTCTTTCGAGGATTGTCACCAGCCGTTTTCGGTCGTATGTGATCTCATCGAGGCGGGCGGCGGTGTCGGCAATATCCGAGGAGGCATACAGATGCCGGGCCGACCGGCGCCCGGCCAGGAAGTCAAGGTACAGGTTGGTGTAGCCCAGTGATTTGGAAGGGGCAATCAACTCAGTCACGGAGGCCGGTTTCCTCGATAACCTGGTTCGCTCGTGGTTTCTTCCTTCTGAACAGCCCGACAAAATCGTCGATCAGCGTGTAGACAACCGGCACCACCACCAGCGTCAGTAACGTCGACGAGATAATGCCCCCGATCGCGGCTCGCGCCATCGGGGCACGTAGTTCGGCACCAGGGCCGATTCCAAGCGCCAGCGGCAGCATCCCAAATACCATGGCAAAAGTGGTCATCAGAATTGGTCTCAGCCGGATCGGACCGGCCTTCAAAATGGCATCTGTTCTTGAAACACCAGTGGCTCGTTGCTGTTTCACAAAGTCGATCAAAAGAATGGCATTCTTGGTGACCAGCCCCATCAGCAGGACCATTCCAATCAGGGACATCATCGAAAACGAGGATCCCACCAGCGCCAGTATGGCTCCGACCAGTGACAGCGGCAGCGAGATCATGATCGAGAAAGGATCCGTAAAAGACTCATACAACGAAGCCAGAAGCAGATATATGAAAATCACCGCCAGCGCCAGAGCCTTAAAGATATTGGTGAAGGATTCTCTCATTATCTCCGCGGTACCTACGGGCAGTATTTTGTAGCCGGGCGGGAGTTCCATTTGCAGAGTCTGCTCTTCTATCAGGTTCGTCACCGTTCCCGCAAAAGCAGTGGACAGCACGTTGGCATTGACACGCACCTCTCGCTGACGATCGAAGCGGTTGTACTCCCCGATGGCGCTCGCCTTGTCCAGTCGGGCTACACGCTCCAGCGGAATCAGGAGGTTGTTGTCACTATCATCTTTGTTTCGGCTGCGTATGAGGATCCGGCCCACGTCGTCCTTCGAGGAGCGAAAACTCTGGTCAAGTCTGATGCGAACGTCGTACTCTTCGTTGCCTTCTTTGTAATGGGTGACCACCTTGCCTTCGACCAGCGACCTGATAGTCATAGCGATCTCACCGAGATTCAAGCCGAGGTCATTGGCCAGTTTACGGTTAACGTCGATCTGGATTTCCGGCTTGCCCTCCTGGAGGGTGTTGTCGATGTCCGTCGTTCCCTCAACGTCATCAAAAACCGCCTGCACTCGATGGGTCAGTTGTGTCAATACCTCGACATCATCTCCCCGAATGGAGACCTCAACAGGTTTATTACTGCCGCCCTCACCCTCACCACGCCCTACTGCATACTTGATTCCCGGTACCGACCGCAACATGACGCGAGCAGAGTCCATCAGTTGACGGGCAGAGAACTCTCTTTCACTCTTGTCAGTTAATTTGACCAGAATTCGGCCCTGTGTCACCGGATCGTTACCGGCGCCTATTGTAACGTAGGTTGCCGTTACCTCAACCAATTCGTTGACAATGTCTTCCACCTCCTCAAAGCGCCTGGAGGTTTCAGCCAGGGTTGTTCCCGGGGGAGTATCTATATCAATGGCAAGTTTTGCCTGGTCGGTCTCTGTCATGAATTCCGTCCCGATAAATCGAGTCATATAGACTGCGAGCGCAATCGAAAGGGTCGCCACCAGGATCACCAGCCAGCGCTTTCTCAGGGCACCGGCGAGCAGGGCTTCGTAGTGCGGCTTAACGGCCTCAAAAAAGATGTTCCAGTAGCTGAGGACTCCTTCAATCGGTCGCCAGATGGCTCCGAGAAACCGACCCACCGCCCCGAGTATGCCTTTTCTGTCACCCACCGACTCCTTCTTATCAAGAAACCTTGACGAAAGCATCGGTGTCAGCGAGAAGGCCACGAAAAGTGAAATCACGACGGCAAAAGCGACCGTCATTCCAAACTGGAAAAAGAATCGTCCCACGATCCCCGACATGAACGCAATCGGCACGAATACCACCACGATGGAAAACGTGGTGGCCAACACCGCCAGGCCGATCTCTTTGGTGCCCGAAAACGCTGCCGCCATAGCCGATTTGCCTTGTGCCATGTGGCGGTAGATGTTCTCAATGACGACGATGGCATCGTCAATCAGAATGCCGACCGCCAGCGATAAGCCTAAAAGGGTCATCATGTTGATCGTGAAACCCAGGAACTTCATCAGCGTGAAAGTGGCAATGAGTGAAATAGGAATGGAAAGGCCGGTGATTATGGTGGGGCGGATATTAAGCAGGAACAAGAAAATGACAATAACCGCCAGAAGAGTGCCGAAGCGGATGTTGAACAGGATCTCGTGTATCGAGTCCTCGATAAAAATGGAGTTGTCATCGACGATTTCAATGCGTATATCGGGTGGTAGCTCCTGCTGAAGTTGTACCAGGACCCCTTTAACTCTACGGGCCAACTCTACCGTATTGGTTTCCGACTGCTTGATAATGTCCAATGACACCGAGGGACGCCCGTTGTAGCGGGAAAGCGAGCGCTGTTCTTTGATGGTATCGGTGACAACAGCAATGTCTTTCAGATACACCGGGGAGCCGTTTGTATTTTTTACTATGACGTCATTAAACTGCGATACTCTGTCGAGCAGGCCAGTCATGCGCACGACGTATTCCCGGCATCCCTCATCAACACGCCCGCCCGGTATCTCCATGTTGGCGGAGGCCACGGCGCTTTGCACGTCCGGCACTGTAACCCCAAACGACTCCATCTTCTCAGGGTCGAGGGCAACCGATATCTCACGTTCCTGCCCTCCGACCAGCGTGATGTTGCCCACTCCGGGAATCGATTCCAGCCGTTTCTTAATGACGTTCTTGACGAGTTCGGTGATCTCCCTGGCCGATCGCTCTCCGGAAACCGCAATAGAAAGAATCGGTATAGCCATGGGATCAAATTGGCTGACGACTGGTTCTTCTACTTCATTGGGTAAGTCCGCCCGAATCCCGGATATCTTCTCGCGCACATCCTGGGTGGCTTCGATCCCTTTTCTTTCCAGTTCAAATTCGATAATGACCAGCGAGTATCCTTCCAGTGATCGCGAAGTAATGTGACGGATGCCCGAGACCTCGTTTACGGCATCCTCGATCTTCTTGGTCACTTCGCTTTCCATCGTCTCCGCCGAAGCGCCGGGATAAATGGTTACGACGGTGGCAATCGGGAAGTCGATTTCAGGAAAGAGATCGATAGGAAGCTGCGTGTAGGAGAACATCCCCAGGACCAGCAGAGCTCCGATCATCATAGTGGCAAAGACCGGACGTTTTATTGATATTTCCGCCAGCTTCATTGTCCGCCGCTCAGATTGACAATGTTTACCTTGTCACCATCTTCCAGGTAATCCTGACCGGTAACAATCAGCGTGTCACCGGGAGCCAGGCCTGAAGAAACCACCACCCGGCCATCAAGATCCGTTCCCAGGACGACAGTTCGCCGGTGAGCCGTGCTGCCGGAAACGACATAGACGATCTGCTGATCCGTCATTGACAGAACAGCACCCCGGGGAACCACCAGAATATCGGACAGACGCTGCAGTACCAGATCTATCCGGACAAACATGCCGGGGTGGAAGGCACCATCGGGATTGTCCAGGGCCGCTTCCACCTGAAACGAGCGAGTCGTTGGATCGGCCGAGCGGGCCACCGCCACGATGACGCCTGCGGTTTCCCGGTCAATCATTTCAGATGAAACCACGACGGAGTCGCCTTCATTGACCAGGCGCATGTCGGCGGTGTTGATATCAAACTTCACCCGCAACCTATTAATGGTGGCCACTGTGGCCAGTTCCTGGCCCGGAGTAGGGAAGTCACCACGGGACACTTTCAACGATGTCACCACGCCGTCTATGGGCGACTGCACTTCCACCAGTTGTTCGGCCGCCTCAAATCCGGCTTTGGCAACCTCGTAATTCGTCCGGGCAGCATCGTTCTGTAACTCGCTGACGGCTCCCTCGGTGAAAAGATACTGCATCTTCTGCGAATTCTTCTCCGCATTGCGATACAACGAGAGAGCTTCCCGGTAGCGTGAACTGGGACCGGTACGGTCCAGCGAAATCATCACCTGGCCGGCACGAACCGATTGTCCCTCTCGAACGTGGACGGTCTCTACCGCTTCGGCGATCTTGGCGTAGATGACGGCCTGCTTCTCACCTTCCAGAGTGCCCGTGTATGTCTTGACCATCGTTTCATCGGAAAGCCCCAGCACCATCGCCTCGACGGCCAGTGTCGGCCGTTCGGCGGCAACCTGCTCTTCGTTACCGGTACATGACCAACAGCCGAATATCAGCACCGGCAAACCCAGACACATAATAGATCGTTTCATTCTATACATCGCATTCCTACCGTCAGTTGAGATCAAAAAGTAGTTGCCTTCTTTAGTCGTGAACGAGCCTGCCGGAAGAAGAAGAGTGCTTCGGCCCGGGTATCGCGAGCCTTCGTCAGCGCCGCCTGCGCCGAAAGAACCTCCAGCAGAGTTCCCACCCCGGTTTCATATCTCAGATCGGCGATGCGTAATCCTTCCTCGGCCTGTGCAATCGTGGTCGCCTGAATATCCAGTGCTTCTTTGGCCTGGTGAAGTTGATCGAAGGCTTCCTCTACCTCCAGCCTGATGTCGTCGCGAAGTTGCGCCGACCTTAACTCAGCCTGGTGATATTCGGAAGAACACTGTTTCACTTCGCCGTGCGTATAGCCGCCGGAGAAAATGGGGATCGTTACGGTGACTCCAGCGGTCCAGGACTCACTGGTATAGCCCTTCAGGGTGAAGTCGTCCGAGGCCGACTGCCAACTGTAATTGGCCACGGCGTCAAGGGAAGGGTAGTAACCGCTCCGGGCCACCCGGATAACCTTATGCCTGATTTCCGTCATCAGGTCAGCCTGCTGCAATTCCGGGCTGGTCGATAAAGCCGTCTCGAAAAGGTCATCGAGCTCCGGCAGGCCGGCCAGGGACGTGTCATCCTGCTGTTCAATCAGTGTAACCTCATCATCCAGATCAATACCGAGGAATGATTTCAGTCGCTTCTCAGACAGGTGCACTTCCGATTCCGCTCTGATAATGGCCGGTAGCAGGTTGGCCCGTTCGACTTCGGCCCGTAGGACTTCAAACTCGGAAACCATCCCCTGCGAGTATAGCTTCCGGATCACCTCGGCGTTGTGGTCGGCAGCCTCAAACGCTTTCTGCAGCACCTCCAGGCTGGATTTCCGAAGCACGGCCGAGTAAAAGAGTACCTCGGCGTCGTACACGACGGTAGTCCGGGTAGCTTCGGCCTGTTGCTGTGAGTATTGCTTGTAAAGTTTGGCTATCGACAGAGCCGTGAACACCTTTCCCCCCTGCCACAGTGGTTGCCGCAGGTTGACCGAGGCGCCGAAGCTGTTTTTGAATCCGGTCTTGAATTCCACCGTTTCATCCTCGGACTGAATGAAAAACGAAGGTATGATGAAATTCTGCGAGTACGATCCGGTCGCGGACAGCTCGGGAAAGGCTCCGGCGCGCGCTTTTATTATCTCGCTTTGTGCCCTGGTGATCTCTTCGCGAGCCGCCAGGTAGGTCCGGTTGAACTCCATAGTCCGCTGACGTACGTCATCGATTGTAAGCGGTATAGCCGAGCCGAAGACTTCCGGGGTCAATCCGACCAGGATGATGGCGGCAATAAGCAGGCGACGGACATAATATGATGTTGCCCCAAGAGTCATCTGCAAGAAGCAGACTTTCTCGTCACCCTGAGCGGAGTCGAAGGGTGTCATCTGTATTTTCAAACTACCGCTCATACTTCGACTCCGCTCAGCATGACAGGTGTGCCGTCGAAATCTTCTGTGCTGCACGTACCCATCTTTTGTGACAGACTTCGATCTCTCCCGTCGGCCGGGCGACGGCACTGCGCTACTATCATAATCAGCGGCTCCTCCGGCGTCGGGCAGTCAGTTTACCTGAACGGGGCTGCTGCAGCAATGAACTGAAGAGACGAATCTGGCGGTCAACATCCACGAGATTGGGACTCATATACTTGCGCAGCATCAGACCGTCGTAGAGCGAGAAGATCAGTATCGCCAGTTGGCGACGTCGTTGCAGAGTCCTGCCGAAGGCCGGGTCGAGGTAGGCGGCCACCACGTCAATAGCCTTGCGGACAACCCTGTTAACGTGAGCACGGACACGCGGCAGCTTGAGCACTTCGGCCTGCAAATCGAGACTGTGTCGCGTGCGAGGCATATTGCGACAGTGGTCGATCTTTCTCAGCAGGGTCAGAACGTCGATGGGACTGAGGCTCCGGTCAGCCACTGATTCGAAAGCGGCAGCGAATTGATCGGCCATTCGTTGCAGTAACCGGCAGAGAATCTCCTCCTTGCTGCGGAAATGGAAGTAGAGGGCGCCTTTGGTCAGCCCGGCTCGCCGGGCAATAGACTCGGTTGTGGTAGCCCGGTAGCCGTTGCGTATAAACAGTGCCTGGGCGGCATTGAGCAACTGGTTCCGTCGCGTTGCCGCCGGTAATTTGGGGCTTTGTTTGATGACTGGTATTCTCCGTCGTCCTTTTACCTTCATTACATACCTACTGACCGGTATCTACAACATTATCCGGTTTTTGTCAAGGAATGTTTCGGGGCTGTCGGTTACAGCCACTTCTTTTTGCGGAAAAAGGCCACCAGGGTCAGTACGATGGTCAGCATAATCACCAGGGCAATAATGTACCCATATTTCCAGTCCAACTCCGGCATGAAGTCGAAATTCATCCCCCACAACCCCACCAGAAAAGTGGGCGGGATAAACAGAACCGTAAAGATCGTCAGCACCTTGATGATCTCGTTGGTCTTGGTCGACACTGACGAATAATACACTTCCAGGGATGAATTGAGAATCTGTCGGTGCACCTCGGCGATATCACTGATGAGCACCAGGTGGTCATGAATATCGGAGAAGTAGACCGCCGCTTTACTGGTGATGAGCTTGAACTGGTCCCGGGAGAAGTGGCTGAGCACTTCCATCTGGGGTATGACGATCCGCTTGAGGTGGACGATATCCCGGCGCAGGGTAAAGATCGACCTCAGCGTTTCCTCGTCGGGACCGCTGAGCACGTCGTCTTCCACCTGGTCGACTTCGTACTCGAGGATATCGAGGGTGGCGTTGTAATTGTCGACGGTAGCGTCGATCAGGGCATGAAACAGGAAGTCGGCCCCGCGTGACAGCAGCCGTTCGTCACGTTGGGCGCGATGGTAAAGGTAGTCGAAGATACGGTGATCATCGTAGTGAACCGTCACCACCGAATTATGGCCCAGGAACATGTCGATCTCGCTGATCTTCAGGCCCTCTTCGCGACCGACGTAATCGACGATCTGGAAAACCAGAAAGAGGTAGCTGTCGTAATCATCGATCTTGGTGCGCGGTTTTTCAGCGATGACGTCTTCGATTGCCAGCGGGTGGAAGGCAAAGTCATGAGTCAGCACAAACGATTCCTCGTCGGTCGGCTTGCACAGGTCGACCCATAGCACGCAGTTTTCCTGGCTGGTCAGGCGGTCGAAATCGGCGATGCCGTCTATCGTCTTGACACCGTCACCCGGGAGGTAGAAAAACGACTTGATCATACTTTCTCCTCCTCCGGGGCTATCAGGGTGCCGTTCTCAGACACGCGGTCGAGGACGTACTCGTCTTCATGTCGCGATTTGATTTCCTTCAGAGAGACCCTCTCGAAGCGCAGGAAACTGAAACCCATCAGGTAGACGGGCAGCAGGTCCAGCAGGTGCAGCGACAAAGCAAACAGAACGGCATCGGAACGACCGATCGAAAAGGCCGTCAGGGTGGTGCTCACCGCCACCTCGAAAGTGCCGGCATTACCCGGTGTGATGGGAATCATGACCGCCAGGGTGTTGATAATCATCACGGCCGCCGCCGTAGCCAGTGGCAGTTGAAAGCCGAACGACAGGAACAGGAAGTAGATAACCAGCATGTGGAAGGCCCAGGACAACAAAGAAAGCAATAGTGAGCCCAGCAGATGCTGGCTGGAACGCAGCAGTTCGATGCCCTTGGTGAATGAACGGATGAATTTCTTGACGCCGATATAGACTCCGGGCCAACGATGGCGCAGGTGCCGGCGGCCGAACTCTTCCAGATGCGTCTGGAAATGCAGGGTCAGGTACAGCAGTGCCAGCAGGGCAATAGTAACCGCCGAGAGGACGATGCTGAGGGTACGGTATTCCTCAGGGAAGACGAAAGCCAGGGACGTCAGCAGCAGAAAAACAACCAGGCTGATGGCGTCAAAGAGGACTTCCAGCACCATGGTCGAAAAGACAAAGCTCTTCTTGAGTCCTTCTCTCCGGGCAAACAGGAACATGCGCCCGACCTGGCCGGTGAGGACGGGCATGACGATATTGAGAATCTGGCCGGCGGAAAACAGGCAGACGGCACGGCTGTAGCCTATCTTTTTCTGCTGAGTAACCATCAACCGCCAGCGCAGGCCGCGAAAAACAACAAACAGAAAAGTGCAGACTACCGAGAGAATAAAGTACAGATACCCGATACGCCCGAGAAGAGACTCTATCTCACTGATTCTGATATCTTTGAGGCAGTATCCCAGCAGGGCTACCGCAATAAGAACCCCCCAGAACTGTTTTTTCTTCCAGAACATACTTTTACAGCCTTAATTCGTGCCAGCGTATCAGGCGGCAAGATAGAAGCTGCCTGCCGAAGTGTCAATTAAATAAATGGGAGGTGATGACTGTAAGTTGTTAGATTTCAGCAACTAACTGCTTGTCGACCCAGCCGCGTCGTTTGTTTTCAAACAGGACGTTGTAGTAATCTTCGGTTTCCGAGAGAATCTCAAAAACCACTCCGGGAGCCCCTTGAAGTTCAATGTCGGACTGATCCGACGGCCCGGAGAATACCGGAGCCTCCTCGGCAATGATTACACCCCGTCTGGTAAGGTACTCATGGCGGTACTTGATGGTCGTCAGGCTCACCGACACCAGAAGTAACGTCAGGGTGGCGATGATAGCTGCTCGCAGGCCGGAACCGATTATCCCCAATCCCAGACGAAGAATGAGGAACATGACCAGTACCACGAAAAAAGTTGAGTCCAGCCAGGCCAGGGTGTCAAGACGGTAAGGGTCGACCAGCGAAACCAGGAAGCTGTTGATCGGGTTGAGTTGGACACCCTCCATCTGAACGCGAGAGAACTGGCGGGCGAATCGGAGGTTGCTCAGAATATCTTCATCAGATGGATCCAACCGCTTGGCCTTGAGGTAGTACAGGACCGCGTGTCCGAGGTCACCATGCTTAAAATAGGCGTTGCCCAGATTGTAATAGAGAGAGGCCGATTCCATTTCGGCCCTGACAATCCCGGTATAAGTCTCAATAGCAGTCTCGTACTCCTTTTGTTCATACAGGCTGTTGGCCCGTGCGAATTCATCACTGACCGTCGCTGCCGAACCGATGGACCCGATTGACATTGCTACGATCAGCAAAACGGTTGCACCTGTGCCCGTGAACCTAACCAAGTTTCATTCCCTCGATGCTGATCATGATCTGTTCGGCTTGTGACAGATCCCGGTTGATAGCCTCCTGCGAACTGGCCGATGGTGCAAAACGGGCATAGTCACACCTGGCCATAAGATCAGTCACGTTTGCCACTAAAGTCTGATCGGCCGCTCCGGTTTGCAACAATTCGGCTATACGTTCGGTCGTCAGCCCGTGAGGGGAGAGGTTGAACTTGTCGGCCATATATGAAGACAAAGCGGAGTGGATCTCGGCGTAAAACTCTCCGGTTCGGTCGGTAAAAGCCATTGACCGAGCCCGGGCCAGTCTCTTGCGAGCCAGCTTGCCGGCCTGGCGGGATCGGGCGTAACCGATGTCTTTAGCCAGTTTATCCCGGTGGCGACGGATCAGAACCAATGCCGCCAGCGCCAGCACCGGCAGGCCGTTGACAAGGATGTACAGGGGAGTAAGAATAAGCAACCGGCCGACCGGTGCCGTCGAGCCAATCTTCTCTTTTATGAAGCGAATGTCGCGAGCCTGACTGCCGATAGTGATATCCGGTCCGCCGTAAGGAACTTCCGGTGATGCTACGTACCCTTCCGGCTTGGTGACGGTTATCGGCAAGGGCCGGGTCGTCAGCGTCCGATAGCGATGATGCTCGGGATCAAAGAAGTTGAAGCTCAGGGCGGGAATCTCCAGCCGACCCGGACGGCGCGGAATGAACACCTCTTCAAATACTTTAGTGCCCCCCAGGCGGTCATTGAGTTTGTTGATGTTTTCACTGCTGGAGGCGCGGTAGATGCGGAAATCTTCCATCTCCGGGATAGGTGGTTCAGCCACGGACTTGATATTGCCGGTGCCGCTTATCTTGATGGTCACTGTGACGGGCTGGTTGACTTCCACCTGGTTCTTGTTGATCGTGGCGTTGATACGGAAGTTGCCGATAGTGCCGGTGAAATCGTCCGGTCGGCCTTGTGGGGGCAGAGGTTTGACGTTGATCGTCAGCGGTTGGCTGCTGGCTGATACCACCTTGCTGGTGCCGAAGAAGTTGCCAAAGATACTAAACGGATCGCGGACCCGTTTACGGCGTGTAGCCACAGAAAAACGGATAGTTGCCCGGCCGATGGTCAACTCGCCGGTCTGGGTCGGAAACAGGGCGTATTTGCGTTCGATAATCTTGTAGGTGCGGCCGGTGATCTTTTGCTGGTAAGGTGTCTTGTTGCCCAGGACTTCCGTCCAGAAGCCGGTGGTGGTCGGTTCACTGAGTTCCGGGCTGCCGATATACTGTACCGCCGTGCAGAACTTCAGTGTCAGTGTCACCTGCTCGTTGACGTAAGGTTCATCCTCGTCGACTACTACCTGGAGGAAGTAGTCCCGGCTCTTGCCGTTGCGGTCTACCGCTTTTTCTTCCAGGTGGGGCGTCGCCGACTGACCCTGGTCGAGTACGGTCAACTCCAGTCGATTGCCTTTGTACCGCTGGTTGTCGTACACTACCGCAATCTGGTCAATGGGGAACGTTCCCGGTTTTTTCGGCAGCAGTATGTAGCGATAAGTTACCGAGGAACTGACGCGGTTGTTGACGATGCTGATGCTGCTGGAACTTCCCTGCGAGTAGATTTCAAACATTGGTAGTGTCGGCATCTGAGGTGCCGGCAGGTTCCGGGAAGCGCCGGAGACGACTACCTCCAGGATGGCCTGCTCGTCCAGGCCGATGGAATCCCGATTTAGAGAAACCTCCACCTTCAGATCATCCGCTGCCTGTCCCGTCGCCGGTATTATCGCGATCAGAAAAGCCAGGGCTATGAAGGTTGATGAAAATCGAGACATCTGCATATAAAGATTCTTTTACCAGTCGTGACCGGTGTAACCGCCCGTTTGGGACTGTCTGTTTATCTTCTTCTGGATATCGCCCTCAGCATCCCGCAGAGCATTTAGTATCCGCTCGGCGTCTTCGGGCGACATCTCTTTTTCTTTTTCTTGTGGCTGGGCCTGCTGTTGTTGCTGTTGTTCCTCTTGTGACTGTTGTTCCTGTTGCTGCTGCTGTTGTTGTTCCTGCTGGTCCTGATCCTGTTGCTGTTCTTGCTGCTGTTCTTGCTGCTGTTGTTCCTGCTGCTGCTCCTGCTCCTGTTGTTGAGGCTGCATCTGGTCCTTGAGCATCTTGCGGGCCAGTTCCAGGTTATATTTGGCGTCCATGTCCTCAGGGTAGAGGTTCAGCGCACTTTCATAACTCTTGATCGCGTTTTCGTAATCCTGCATTCTGAAATAGGTGTTACCGAGATTGTAGCAGGCGTTGGATTCCAGATTGATGTCGGTGGTGTTCAATGAACGAGTGTAGTTATCAACGGCTTCCTCATACCCGCCTTGTCGGTGGTGGGCACCGGCCATATTGTAATACAGCTCCGGTGATTCCGGCAGGTCGGTCTCGGCACTGTGATAGAACTCCAGTGCTTCCCGGTACTTACCATTGGTGAAAGCAACATTACCCTTTTTGACCAGGTCGATATGATCGTCACCGTGGGCAGATGCCGCCGTCAGCAGCAGTGCTATTAAAAGGAGCGTTTTACTTTTCACTATCAGTTTCACTATGTCGTTTTTTTCTCCTCTCGGGAAGAAAGAACTCACCGACAATCAGGAGCATCGCCGCCAGCAACGGCCACTGAAAACGATCATCGTAGCGTGTTACCAGCGTGCCCTCAAGTTCTTTCTTTTCCATAGCAGAAATTTCGTCAAAAATCCGGTCCAGTTCAATCTCACCGGCGGTGGCGTTGTAGTACTTGCCGCCGGTGGCCAGCGATATTTTCTGCAGTGTAACATCGTCCAGCCGGGTGACTATTACTTCGCCCGCCTCATCCTTCTTGAAACCTACCTGATTACCTTTACGGTCCAGAACCGGAATAGGTTCACCCTGGGGACTGCCTATGCCCACGGTGTAAATTTTAATGCCCTGCCGGCGGGCCTCTTCGGCAGCTTCCAGTGCGCCGCCTTCATGGTCCTCACCATCCGTCAGAAGCAGCAGGACTTTATGTTTCTTTTCTCTCTGGTCGAAAGCCCGGGAGGACATTTCAATGGCCGTTGCCAGCGCCGTGCCCTGGGTGCTGACGGAGGTGTTGTCCATGGCGCCCAGCAGGAAACGGGCGGCCGAGTAATCCAGGGTCAGCGGACACTGGATAAAGGCTTCCCCGGCAAACGCCACCAGGCCGATGCGATCTCCCCGCAGACGATCAATGATACTGCGTATCTCCAGGATAGCCTTTTCCAGACGATTGGGCTTCATATCGCGAGCCAGCATGGAGTTGGAAACATCCAGCGCGATGACGATATCAATACCCTCACGTTTCAGCAGTTCCATGTGGGTGCCGAATTGCAGCCGGGCCAGAGCCACCGTAACCAGAGCCAGACCGATCAGCAACAGCGCCGTTTTTGTCCTCAGCCGGGCGAACGAAATGTACGGGGCGTTTTTCATAATCAACGGCAGGTCGCCAAAAAGATTCATCAGCTTCTTTTTGCGCCGCAATGCCGCCAGCACAAACAGTCCCAATAAAACGATACCAACCAGGATCAGGAAATTCATCGGTTCGGCGAAACGCATCTATAATTCCTCGTGGCCCTAAGGCAGTTTCCTGAAATAAGTGTTGGCCAGCAGTATCTCCAGGACAATCAGCAGCAGACCGCCATAAGTGAAGTAGTGAAATAATTCCCGGTACTGCACGTGGGAAGCGATCTCAATCTCGGTTTTCTCCAGATTGTCGATCATCGAATATATCTCTTCCAGTTCCTTCCCGGAACGAGCCCGGAAGTACTGGCCGCCCGTTCGTTTGGCAATTTCCTGCAACATCGCTTCATCTATCCTGGTCGGCTGGTAGACGTAACGTTTGCCGAAGATCGGGTCCTGGTAAGGAAACATGGCATTGCCCGATTTCCCCACACCGATAGTGTAGATTTTGATGTCGAAGGCGTCTGCCAGATTGGCCGCCGTTATGGGGTCGATCTCACCGGCGTTGTTGTCACCATCGGTAGCCAGCACGATAATTTTACTCTTTGACCGGGAGTCCCGCAGTCGGTTGACGCTGTTGGCCAGGGCCATGCCGATGGCGGTCCCGTCTTCAACCATCCCGAAATCGACTTGATCGACGAAGTTCAGCAGCACCCCGTAATCGGTCGTCAGGGGACACTGGGTGTAAGAATAGCGGGCAAACACGACCAGTCCGAGACGATCATTGACACGTCGGTTAATGAATTTTTTGATCTCTTCCTTGGCGACGTGCAGGCGGTTATGCGGCTTGAAGTCTTCGGCCTGCATCGACGAAGAGACATCCAGCGCCATCATGATGTCGATTCCCTCGGAAGTTACTTCGGTGTATTCGGTACCTGAACGGGGACGGGCTAAAGCCACCAGAAACAGTGCCACCGCGGCTATCCGCAGGGCAGTCAGCAGGAAGCGGTATTTCTGACGGCGAGTGCGGGCCGCCCGGCGGACGATCCGGATATCGGAATACTTGATGGTGGCCGACCGGAATCGTTTGCGACGCAGATGGTACCAGGCCAGGCTCGTTAGAACAAGACCCCCGAATATGAATATGACAAAGGCTGGAATGGTTGTTTCCACCAGGTCAAAGATGTTGAAGCTCAGGCCGCCAAACTCGATATTCATGACGCCGTTACCTCGGTCTTTTCGGAGGAGTCGGCTTGGGCGACGCCAACCGCTTCCCCCTGGCGGTGCCGCCACTCAAGGCGCAGCCGTTCGACCATGCCGTGTACATAGTCAAAGTCAGAGTCGGCGCGTTCAACTGGAGGTGTCAGCCTGGCAAACTTCACCAGGTCGGCATGGTGCAGGAAACGGCTGATATCCTCATACAGGTCGGACGCCGGCTGCTCCTGCGTGAAACGGAAAAGGAATTCCTCGGTAGTCATATCCAGTACGTTGATCTCGTAGATTTGTCCCAGGAAATCGCGGGCCAGTTCCGTCAACTCAATATAGTATTGCTTAAAGGCGCCTTCCGGCACGAGTGTTTTCTGCTTCAACAGGGCCAGGTGCTCGAAGGCAATCTCCCACGGCGGACGCAGGTCAACCGGAGCCTTTTCGTCCGGTCGACGACGTCGTCGCCACCATAGCAACAATGCGATAGCTGTCAGTACCAGCAGGGCCAGACCGCCCCAGATGTAGTACCCGGTCAGGTCGCGTGCGAACTCGTACGGTGGCTTCAGGGGTTTGATGTCGGCTGAATCCGACCCGGCCGCCAGCAGTGAATTGACCTTGATCGGTACCCCTTCCGACAGCACCACTTTCCGGCCGGAGTCGGGCAGAATAAACGTCACCGGGATAGGTGGTATCACGTAATCGCCGGTGGTGAAGGTGCTCAGTACGAATTCGTTGGTGCTCTGCAGCCGACCATCGGGCAGTGTCGACCTGATATCCGCCCGGTAGTCCTTGACATCGAATGCGCCCAGGTTAGCGCCCAGCGGCGGCGGCACCAACTCTATGGTCGAATCATAGATGACCGTCAGCCGGTAGGTGATAAGATCGCCTATATAGATGTCGGCCCGGTCAACCGACGTTTGTATTTCAATTCCCGGCAGGGAGGTCACGGTATCGGCCGTATCCTGCGCCCCTGCCGACACTGCGAAAACCAGTATCACGACAAGAACTAACCAGGCCGGTGCTGCCGTGCGAATGCAGTCAATGGGAAGATCTGTCCGGTTGCCGGTATCTTTCTGTTGGCAGTAATTCAACATTGGTTTATTTCACGTTGTGATCGAGAAACTCCACCTTTTCTACCCGGGCCAGTTGCGAGATGTAGTCACTGAAAGCCGCCTCCGTTTTCCGGCCCTGGTAGTCGAGGAAAACAGCCGCCCGAACCGAATCATAGGGGGCGTTTCGGTAACGGTCCTCCCGGTGGGCCAGGTAGTAGTTGCGCACGTCGATGGTATCGATATGCACCTGTGGCATCACCTTGTCGACTACGTACTTGTCTACCAGCAACTTTTTGTTCACCAGGCGGGCCTGTCTCTTGATCTCAGGATCGTTATCATAACCTTCCCGGATGGCGGCATGGTAGAGAAGTTCGGTGGCAACGTAATTGTGAACGAACTCAATCCGTGCCTGGCGGGTGACAAACTGTTGTTGCATCTGCGGTGGCAACATCTGAATCTGCTGCTCGATTTCCGATAACCATATCGGCACGCCGCCGACCCGCGCCACGACCATGTCGCCGACGTCGGACGGGGCAGCATCGATATCCACGACCTCAGCCAACCGGCGTCGGGCATCCAGCATGTGTCCCATTTTCTCCAGGGAGGCCACCAGTTTTCGCGAGGCTTCGGCGGCAAACGAGGCGTTCGGGTCAAGCGCCCGGGCTCGAACATAGTAAGCCGCCGCTTCTTCATACATCTCCAGATTGTCAAAGTAGATTCTGGCTATGAGATAGTTGACGTTAGCCCGTTTGCTATCGTCCAATGTTTCATCACGAAGGATTTCCCGGTATTCCTCGATGGCAGCGAGGTAGAGCTTATTGTCCCGCAACTCTCCGGCCAGTCGCTGGTGCCGGTCGATGGCGTCGTCGTTGCGGTTCGCGCTGCCGCATGAAAGCTGCATCAGCAGGAGTCCCGATAGAATGACGATGCCGAAGAAGCGAATGCAATGGTTGTCGTGTTTTTTCATCAGGGCACCTGTCTACAACCGTCTTTCACGGGCTTTGAAGAAACTGATCAGCGGCACAATATATGACTGATCGGTGCGGATGTCTATGAAGTCGAGATTGATTAACCGGAAGCCTTTCTTCAGTGACATGGTATCCTCCTCGGCGCGGGCGGCAAACTCGCGTCGGAACAGTTTCGAGCCGGTATCGACCATCAGCACCTCACCGGTTTCGGCATCCTCAAGTTCGATCAGTCCGACATTGTCGAATTTGGTTTCCCGGGGATCGGTTATCTTCATTGCGATGACGTCGTGCTTGTTATTGGCAATCTGCAGCGGTTTATAGAAACCCTCGGAGAGAAAGTCGGAGATGAGAAACACGACCGACTTGCGCTTGATAACGCGGGTCATATACTCCAGGGCGCCGGCGATGTCGGTACCGGTGCCACGGGGCTTAAAGTATAGAATCTCCCGGATGAGCCTCAGTACGTGGCCGCGGCCTTTCTGTGGCGGTACGAATTTCTCGATAGCGTCGGTGAAGATAATCAGTCCGACCTTGTCATTGTTCTTGATGGCGGAAAAGGCCAGCAGGGCGCTCAGTTCGGCCGAGGTGTCGCTCTTGAAACGATCCCTGGTCCCGAAACGACCCGAAGATGAAGCGTCGACCAGCAACACCACTGAAAGCTCGCGTTCCTCGCGGAACTTCTTAATGTGCGGGTAGCCGGTCCGGGCGGTGACGTTCCAGTCGATCAGACGAATATCGTCACCCGGCTCGTACTGGCGGACCTCTTCGAATTCCATCCCCTGTCCCTTGAACGTGGAATGGTATTCACCGGAGAAGAGGTCGTTCACCAGTTTCTTGGTGTGGATCTCGATGCGACGAATCTTCTTGAGAACTTCCCGGGGAATCATAGTCTGCCGATCAAGGAACTTCTACCGCGTCGAATATCTTGGTCACAATGTCGTCGCTGCTGATTTCCTCCGCCTCGGCCTCGTAAGTTATCAGAATCCGGTGCCGTAGCACGTCGGGGCCGATGGCCTTGATGTCCTCCGGGGTAATGTAGCCCCGGCCCTTAAGGAAGGCGTGCGCTTTGGCGGCCAGGTTCAGGTAGATACTGGCGCGCGGCGACGCCCCGTAGGCGATCAGGTCAGTCAGGTCATCGAGTCCGTAGGCAGCCGGTTCGCGAGAGGCAAAGACGACGTTGATAATATACTCCCTGACCTTGTCGTCGACATAGACCGACCGCACCACGTCCCGGACCCGAATGATGTCTTCGGGGGAGACCACTCGCGACACAGTGATCGGGTCGGCGACGGAGTAGCGATCCATGATTTCGCGCTCCTCGGCCGGGTTGGGATAAGTAATTTTAAGTTTCAGCATGAACCGGTCGATCTGCGCTTCCGGCAGTGGGTAGGTCCCTTCCTGCTCGATCGGGTTCTGGGTCGCCAGCACCAGGAAGGGATCGTCCAGTTTGTAGGTTTCCTCACCGATCGTCACCTGGCGTTCCTGCATCGCTTCCAGCAGCGCTGATTGCACCTTGGCCGGGGCACGATTGATCTCGTCGGCCAGTATGATGTTGGCAAACAACGGTCCCTTCTTGACGGAAAACTCGGCGGTCCGGGGGTTGTAGATCATGGTCCCGATCAGATCAGCCGGCAGCAGGTCCGGGGTGAACTGGATGCGTTGAAATTTAACCTCAATGGCATCGGCCAGCGTCTTGACCGCCAGCGTCTTGGCCAGACCGGGGACACCTTCGATAAGGATGTGACCGTTGGACAGTATCCCGATCAGGAGCCGGTTAATGAGGTATTTCTGACCAACAATGACCGAACTGATCTCGTCGGTCAGGCGTTGAACAAACGACGACTCAGCTTCAACCCGGGTCTGAATCTCTTGAATATCGGTGTGCATCAAACCTCCATCTATTTACAACTGCTAAAGGTTTTCAAAGTAACCACGAATTTCAGTTTCCAACCGAACGATGTCTGCCGGGGTTCCGGCCACCGGACGGAACTTGTCCTGCCGGGCACGCACCAGCCAGGTGCCGAGTAGATGTTTCTTGCCGTCGTTAAGACCGGTTGCATCCAGGGCGGTGATTATTTCGTCATCGCCCAATCGACCTACGACAATATCATAACGAGCCATCAGGAAAACCGACAGGTTGTTGTAGAGGCCGGTCTGATACTTCCGGAAGTCGCCGGCCGCGTCGGTCTTGAGGCTTTCGAGACTTTCCAGGAACTGCTCCTGCGGCGACTTGATTATCTCTTTTGGACGGCGGCGGCGGATAGTTACCACGGCGGCAACCGCCCCGGTTACCACCAGCAGTCCGGCAATAATCGCCCAGACCGGGACAGTGCTCTCATCCTGAACCGGCGGCAGCGGCGGGGCTACCTGGACAGTCATCGCCTCCGTAACCAATTCACCGGGGATGCTGTCCGGCCAGGAAATATAACTGATCCGAACCGACTCGATGCGGGCCAGCCCCGACGTCGTCGGTACCAGCGTGTAGCGGAAACGCTTGGTGGTCGTTTCGTTGCCGACCGACCCCGAGGAACTGATGGACGAAGTGAATCCCCGCACCTTCAACTGCGCCAGGACAGGGGACAGGGGACCCTCGAAAAGATAAGCCGTCTGCGATCCCGCCCATTTAAGAGTGATATCGAAGTGGACGCTGTCCTCAAAGGGTATCTGGCTGCGATCTATGGACTGTGAGATTGATATCCCTTCAGCTCCGGCGTGATTGGCCACGTTCATCACGAAGGCGACTGCCAGTAACGTCGAGGCCATCAGCCGGTGTCTGCTTGTCATAAGTCTGACCAGTTTCCCCAAGTTCTCAGGTTGTCTCCTGCGACTGACCATCAAATCGCCGTTCCGGTTGCGTATTGTAGTATCATAATTCAGTTTATACTCCTCAACCGGTCAATCGTTTCCTCGAAATATCAGGCCAGGATCAAAGCCACAATCCCCAATCCCATGCCGCCCTTGAGGCCTATCGAGGCAGCCCTGAGCATAGACGGTGTCGGGTTGCCCCAGACGAAAATCAGCAACAACAGCAGCGGCAGGTCGATAATGTACACGGTGATAATCTTGTAAGTGTTGCCGTACCAGCCGAAAAGTATCGGCAGGCAGGTCAGCGGCACCAGCACCACAAACAACCCCAGCGCCAGTGACAATGAAGGCCGCACGCCGACAACCTGGGGGAAAGTCCGCATGCCCACCCGACGGTCACCCTCCAGATCCTGTACATCCTTGATGATTTCACGCACCATGTGAAAAAAGAAGGCGAAACCGGCTGGTATCAATGGACCGGGCAGTGTGAGAGCCAGCATCTGATCGACCGCCAGTCCTCCGGTCAGGAAAGTCAACCCCCCCATAATGGCTATAACGGCATTACCGACCAGCGGCACCCGTTTCAGCCGGATATTGTATGCCAGCAGTAATAGAATCACCACTGCCGCTACAATCGCAACCAGCATGTTCACGGCCAGGGCAAGAATCAACGCCAGCAGGTTGACGGCCACTGCCAGCACTATCGCTTCGTACTTGCTGAGGGCGCCACGCACCAGAACCCGGTGGGGGCGGTTGACGCGGTCGATTTCGATATCCATCAGGTCATTGACGATGTTACCACCGGCGCAGATCAGGAAGGCCGCCAGCGATGCTACGGCCGGGCCGTAGAAGCTTGGCTGCAACCAGGTCAGGAAAGCGCCGACGGCGACGCCGACCATAGCCAGCAGGCAGTTTACCACTCGTATAAGTTTGAGAGTCTCCCGGAGACGAAGCATGGATTAAAGGATATCCGCAGCTACAGGCAGCGTCAACTTTTATATATCGGAAGAGAACTCTACCGACAGCCAGGGCTGATCGAAGGGCAACTCCGGCTGCCAGGCCAGAGAGAGCCTGATGGAAGGC
>SDBU01001903.1_pt1 | contig 28777 bp, 21 predicted proteins | sample 2277071 | NCBI WGS metagenome assembly SDBU01 (sample SAMN10397929, study PRJNA504765) | marine sediment metagenome | isolation source: marine sediment core GS08_GC12, 126 cmbsf | place: Arctic Ocean: Gakkel Ridge, Loki's castle | collected 2008 | reverse complement strand
ATAGGTAGTATTCGTACCAGGACTTGCGATAGGATTAGAGATAGTTGAGTCGTTTAATCCTGTGGACGGATACCATATATAAGCTACACCTCCGCTGGCAGATAATTGTACAGAACTACCCAGGCACATGCTGGTGTCATTACCGGCATTAGCTGTAGGCAATGGATAAACTAATACTATTGTGGAATCTGCATCTGGACAGCCATTTGTATCATAGGCAGTTACTATATAAGTAGTAGTTGTATTAGGACTTGCGATAGGATTAGAGATAGTTGAGTCGTTTAATCCTGTGGACGGGTTCCATATATAAGCCACACCTCCGCTGGCAGATAATTGTACAGAACTACCCGGGCACATGCTGGTGTCATTACCGGCATTAGCTACAGGTAAAGTATTGATTGATACAGTTACAGAATCTACTTCGATACATGTATCGCTGGAAACAGTTACTATATAAGTCGTTGTTATAAGCGGGTTGGCCATTGGATTAGCAATAGCCGTATCGCTTAATCCTATAGAGGGAGTCCACGAATAGGTGTTTCCACCGGTTGCCAGCAGCATGATGCTATCTCCTAAACATACCGAAGTGTCGGGTCCGGCGTCAGCATTAACTGCGTTTGCGCGTGTTACTGTAACGGAGTCTGCAACTGTACAACCATTGGTATCAGTGACATTAACTGTATATGTAGTAGTGGTTAAAGGTTTAGCGATGGGGTTAGGACAATTTGTACAACTTAAGCCTGCTGGGGGATTCCATGAATAGGTAGAACCACCGGTGGCATTTAAAAAAGCGGAATCATTGGGGCAAATTACAACATTGAAACCTGCATCTGCTATTACTTGTGGGTAGACGGAGGTGGTGATAGTATCATAGTTTTGGCACCCATTGGCATCAGTAGCAATTAATGTGAAGGTAGTTGTGGCAGTTGGATTTGCGATGGGATTAGCTAAAGTAGAATCATTTAAAAAGGTTGAAGGAGACCATGAATAAGTATAAGGAGGTGTTCCTCCGGATGCGGTTGGAGAACCTCCGAGCGTATCAGCATCTCCATAACAGATCGAGTCGGATATTCCTGCATCAGCTATAGGCGTGGGGAAAATAAAGATAGTAATAGAATCTATCACCTGGCATCCGTTGGAGTCGGTAATGGTTATCGTATAGTTAGTGATAGAGAGTGGAGTAGCAGTTGGCATAGCTAAGGTGGAATCATTTAGTGTAGCGGCAGGGGTCCAGGCAAAGGTATATGGTGGTGTCCCTCCGCTAACTGATATGCCTCCCCCAATTATGATACTCTCTCCTAAACAAACAGTGTCATCTGATCCTGCATTTACTATTGGGGATGGTGTTAGATATATTGTTATAGTGTCTCTCCCTTGACATCCGACAGAATCTGTTACAGTTAAAATATAGGTTGTATTAACTATAGGTGTGGCTATGGGATTAGCTGAAGCAGGATCGTCTAATGATCCTGCTGGAGTCCATGCATAAGTGTAAGGAGGAATTCCTCCGGTGGCAGATGGGGTTCCACCAATTTGAATACCTGTTCCGAAGCATATTACAGTATCATCGGCTCCTGCAAGGGCAACAGCTTGTGGAATGGGGCTTAAAAAGATACTGTCAGTATAGATAGATATACAACCTTCATCATTGGTAACAGTTAGTGTCACTATGCGGGGACCGCTATTAGTATAAATATGTGATGGGTTTTGGATTGTGGAAAAGGTAGTGTCTCCAAAATCCCAGTCCCATTGTATTATGGTGCTGCCATCTTTTGTATAGGATGAGTCGACGAAATCTACCTGCATACCGATACAAGGAGCTGAAATAATGTTGAATTTTGCTACAACCTCTAAATATATGTAAACATTAACATAAGCAGTGTCGGCACAAACAGCTCCTGGTTCAGCAATTAGCGTTACAGTAAATGTCCCTGTATCTGTGTAAAGATAGGTGGGGCTGAAAGCCATTGAGGTATCTGCCGTGGTCAGAGTGTCTCCAAAATCCCAATAATATTTAGTTGCATTGATACTGTTGTTAGGGAAGGTTACAACAATACCACTGTCAGAACAGTTAAATATATATCCGAAACTGGCTAGTATTTTAGCGGTAGGATTAGTACAATCGGTGACATTGAACTGAAAGTCTTTCATGATAGTGTTTATCAATACCCCGTTTCTGTATTCATCTACGCAGATTCCCACCACAAATTGGCCTATCGTATTGGGAATACCTGTTAGAAAGCCTGTTTGCGGATCAATGGTCAAAGGAACTCCTCCCAACGGATCAGAAGCAGAATATGCACCGGACCAGGTAATATTGGGGATAGTGGGTTGTCCTCCGATCCATGGAGAATAATTCATCACGGGTTTTGCCCATGGGAATTCATAACTTCCTCCATCATAAGGAGTACAGAGTTTATAGACTAAAGAATCTCCATCAGCATCGGTGGCTGCAAAATCGTGAATAAGTGTTTGATTTACACATATGAATGTAGGTGGAAAGTTATCAAAAACAGGATTGCTGTTAACTGCTACAATGGCAGGGTCTGGTATATGGGTATAATAAGTAGATCCCATATTGTCTGGGTTGACGATGTTCAGTATAATGTTATTACGCGCATATTGCTGAACGAATAAATGATATCCTCCAGATATTGGCGGCAAATTCACCGTATCAATATATAACGCTTCTTCTATACAAATGTCAGTTGGAATGATAATACAAGGATCACTGGTGTCTGCCTGGAGTGTGTCGGAACCAGGGAATGGAATACTTAATTGCAGGATCAGGGTACCGGTTGAGTCGTAGATATCAACATAAGCAGGATCCGGATAAACTGCACTTGCACTGGGGTCCCAACAGTTTCTATATAACCGAAGGGTCACCTCATAGTCATTCCCACCTAAATACTGATAAGTTAGTTCTCCCCCCATGATGTGACTTGCATAAATGTTAATGGAGGAAGATATTAGTACTAATAATATTAGCAGATATCTTGTCATCTTACATGCCCTTGTGTGAACAGGTCTACGTAAAAAATATATATATGTTGCAAATCAATGTAAATTTATATGCAAAAAGTAATAAACACTAATGCAATGTTACTCAATTGCAAGCAATTTTTTATATATTTGCTATATATAATTAATTAATGTATAATATGATTATGCGAAATTTACTTATTTGTTTGTTTTTGTTTCAAACAGTTTTCACAGATGCACAGATAATTGATACGGTCCTGTTTGAAGATTTTCAATCAGGTGTTCCTGCCAACTTCGTTTTGAGAGATATGGATGGTTACACACCCAACCCACCAGTAAGTTATATTACAAGTGCCTGGGTTACCAGAGATAATCTTCATAATCCGGGAGTAGGAGATTCTGTTGCAGTTAGTACTGCCTTTTATACTATTGGTGCTTCGGTTTATGCAAATGATTGGATAATTACCCCCCCCATTGTTCTAACCACAAATAGTTTCCTCAGCTATAAAGCAGCAAAATCAGCTGTAATTGACTTTAGCTATTATGATGTACGTATAGCCCAGGACACAGCTATTGCCAGTTTTTTGGCTAATTCGCCATTAGACAGTACATATTCGGGAGGTGATATTAACTATTTAGGAGAAACAAGAACAATAGATATAGAATCTGCCGGTTATAGCAATGATACTTTTTATATTGCCTTCAGAAACAATACTTACACATTTGTTGATCAGTTTAGTGAATTATATCTTGATTCTATATATATATTTGAGTTGACAGGGAGAGATGTAGCTATGAATACGCTAAATATTGGAAAATATGTTGCTGTTGGAGGTAATAATACACTCACAGGAGAATTATATAATAATGGTGCAGATACCATATATTCTATGAATTTGAATTGGAATGTTAACAGCGGCCCTGTAAACACACAAAATTTATCTGCCATTGCTATTCCTCCTTTTACTAATTATAATTATAGCCACTCTATTAACTGGGTGCCTCCATCTGTTGGATATTATCAGGTTAATATTTGGGTGGATACTATTAATGGAGATATGGATCAATATAATGCTAATGACACACTTGTGGTTAATACGTTTGCAGTAAGCCCGGCTCCGACAAAGCGTGTTTTGGTAGAGGAATTTGCCAGTGCGGCAATAAATGGATGGGTTCCTGATGGCGATTATAAGCTGCAACAGATCTTAGATAGTGATCCTAATGTAATAGGTGCTGCTATTCATTTCAATGATTCAATGGAAATTCTGGATGGGGCGAATGTGATACTTGCATATAGTAATTTTTCGGCAGGTACTTTCCTCAGCGGGTCCAAGTGTGCTGCATTAGTAGACAGGTATTTATTCTCTGATCAATCCTCTGTTTCGTTAAGAATTGTTCCAACAGATACTTTCCTTTGGTCAGATAAGGTAACTGAAAAGTTAAACGAACAGCCGGCTCTTGATATTTCTTTGACCAATTATTTCGACACGATAACACGTGCCTTATCCGTAGACGTAACGGCAAAATACGAAGGGCCTGATACAGGTGATTTCCGGTTCAATTGTTATATAGTGGAAGACAGTGTTTCAAAGATTGGAGCACTGTATGACCAGTTTAATCATCTGGATAGTTCAGCAGGACATCCTTATGAATTTACAGGGAATCCTATTGTCGGGTATAATCACATGCATGTGGTCAGGTATATGTTTGGCGGGCCATGGGGTACAGTCAGTTCGGGTATACCCAGTATTGTGCCTGTTGGGGATTCTATTACTTATCAATACAATTATCCGGGAGGTGGACTTCCGACACAATGGAAATATGAAGATATCACGCTGGTTGCTTTTGTGCAAAAATATAATTTGACAGATACCAGCGACAGGGAAATTGTTAATGCAGTTTCATCTAAGTTGAATATTTCTACGACAGGAATTGATGATATGCAGAAAAACAGGGAAACATTCGTAAGTGTTTATCCTAATCCATTTAACAGGCAAACTAATATTGTTTTGAATATAGATAAAAAGGTATATGTAAGAGGGGACATCTATAATATTTTGGGAGAGAAAATAGTGGCTTTATTAGATGGCTATATGCCTGCAGGTACGTACAAATTACAATGGGATGGAACAGATAATAAAGATATTCTATTGCCTGGTGGTATTTATATTGTAATAGTTACGATTGGAGAGCAAATCTGTAGTAATAAAATAATTATCAATAGATAGTCCTTATTTATAGGAAAGATGGGAAGAGAATCTTCAGAAGAGCTATATCGTGAAGCTGTACAGTACTTTCCCGGAGGGGTCAATTCACCAGTAAGGGCATTTAAGTCAGTTATCGGGTCGCCTCTTTTTATAGAAAGGGGAGAGGGATGTAATATCTACGATGCAGATGGTAATGAATATATTGACTTTTGCTGTTCCTGGGGGCCTTTGATATTGGGGCATAACCATCCTGCGATTCATAACAAAGTTGCCAAAACTATCAAAAACGGGTTAAGTTTTGGCGCACCTACCAGATTGGAAAATGAGCTGGCTAAGTTAATTTTATCAAACAACTCTTATATAGACAAAATTAGGTTTGTCAATTCTGGGACCGAAGCATTGATGTCAGCTATAAGGTTGGCCAGGGGGTATACTAAAAGGGATAAGATAATCAAGTTTGAAGGATGTTATCATGGACATAGCGATCATTTGTTGGTAAAAGCAGGTTCCGGCCTGGCAACTTTTGGCGTTTCTTCATCGGCAGGGGTTCCTGAAGTGTTTGCTAATGAAACAATAGTATTACCATTAGATGATAAGCAAGCGGTAGAGGAAGCATTTAAGAAGTTCAAAAAGGAGATTGCATGTATTTTAATAGAACCTGTTCCGGCAAATAACGGATTGTTGATACAGAAGAAAGAATATCTAAGTTTTTTAAGAGAGATAAGTGCAGCAAATGATGCCTTATTGATATTCGATGAGGTGATTTCGGGATTTAGGATAGGATTTCAGGGGGCGGCAGATTATTATCAGATTCAACCGGATATTATTACATACGGAAAAATTATCGGGGGAGGTATGCCTGTTGGGGCATATGGTGGAAAGGCCGGTATCATGCAATTGATTTCTCCGGACGGACCCGTTTACCAGGCTGGCACTCTTTCAGGTAATCCGGTAGCTATGTCTGCTGGTATTGCTCAATTGTCTGAATGTTTGAAGAATAATTTTTATGCGCAATTGAATGATATTACTAAAAAATTTGTTGAAGAGATCAATCATTATATTACTTCGAAAAAATACCCCATGAAAGTATTTTCCATAGCTTCTATTTTCTGGATCGCCTTTTCTAAGTTAGATAGAATTACCAGAGCTGATCAAATAGATAGTGCCGGGATGGAATTATTTAAAGGCTTTCATCATGAGCTTTTATCAAGAGGCATTTATTTGGGGCCTTCAGGGTATGAGGTGAGCTTTATATCGTCGGCTCATGCTCAAAAGGATTTGGACAAAGCCAAAGAAGCCATATACCAGAGTTTAGATGTGGTTTTTGATAGCAAATAATCCTTTCCAATTATAAAGTCCATAAAAATCATTAATTTCGAAGTTCTTTAAATTATTTTTCGGGTGATCGAATTCAAGTCTATTATTGTTTTATTTGTTATAGTATTTATAATAATATCCTTATATAAAAATGTTTTCAGGCCGGCAGTAACATTTTTAATTGCCATTGTTATACTTAGTGTCTCAGGTGCATTAACTCCTCATGAAGTATTGGTTGGTTTTTCCAATGAGTCGATAGTTGTTATTATTATGCTGATTATTATTGGGCGTGTAATCAATAAAACGTCAGCAATGAATTTTCTTTTTAATAAACTATTTAGTGCTGTAAGAACCTATATGGGATTTTTGTCCAAGCTGATGTTAGGGGTAGCAGGAAGTTCTGCATTTATAAATAATACACCCATTGTAGCTATGTTAATCCCTTATGTTTATGATTGGGGCAAGAGAAATAAGATTGCTGAGTCTAAATTATTGATACCACTTTCATATGCATCTATATTGGGAGGTTGTACCACGTTAATTGGTACTTCCACTAATTTGGTTGTGAACGGACTATCTGTGGAAAGTGGCTTACCTTCTTTGAATATCTTTGATTTTAGCTATGTGGGAGTACCCATGCTTATTATCGGTATCATTTACATATTAATAGTAGGGTGTAAGTTGCTTCCTGAAAAACGGGATGCTATGGAAAAATTTATAGAAAAGCCGAGGGAATATATTGTCGAAACCGTTGTACTGAAAAAATCTCCTTTGATTGGTAAAACAGTGGAAGAGGACAATTTAAGGAATCTGAGAGGCCTTTTTTTAGTAGAAATATTCAGAGGCAATAGAAAGATCGCCCCGGTAAAACCAACTGAGATCATAGAGGAAGGCGATAGATTGATTTTTGCCGGAGTAACGGATACTATTGTAGACCTGGTTAATTCTGATATTGGTTTATCTTTACCCAGTTCTGCTGTTATGGGGGGACAAGAAACAGTAGATGTGATAGAAGCTGTTGTCTCTCATAATTCGAACTTGACCGGGAAAGAGGTGAAGGAAGCCGATTTCAGGGCAAATCATGATGCTGCTATATTAGCTATTCACCGGAATAATGAAAAATTATCCGGCAAGATAGGAGAGATAAAATTACAATCAGGCGACGTGTTATTGTTATTAGCAGGAGCAGAATTTTGGAAAAAAGAAGAAGCCCTGGGAGATATGTACGTCATTTCTAAAGTTAAAGAGCTGCATAAAGTTGATAAGAGCAATGTTATAATTCTATTGACAGGTACGATCTTAGCTATTTTTCTTTCGGCTTTTACCGCTGTATCGCTCTTTCAGGCTTTACTGGTTTTAATGGCTATTATTATCTTATTGAAAATTGCTAAAGTATCTGAAATCAGAAGATATATAGATTTGGACCTTTTAGCTATACTTGGATTTGCTTTGGCGATGGGAAAGGCTTTGATTAATACCGGTGTGGCCGAAGTAGCTTCGGATTTTATGATCTCTACCCTCCAGCCTTTTGGGACGATAGGTCTTTTGGCGACCATATTCATAGTTACTAATATTTTGTCCGCATATATTACCAACAAGGCAGCGGTGGCTATAATATTTCCTGTGGCATTGACCGTTGCTATTAGCTTAAATGTAAACCCTGTGCCTTTCGTACTTATTGTGGCATATGGAGGTGCGGCCAGTTTTATTACACCTATTGGCTATCAAACGAACCTGATGGTTTATGGCCCCGGAGGGTATACATTTAAAGATTTTTTGAAAATTGGATTTCCGTTAACATTGCTGTATATGGTAGGCAGTGTTGCTATTTTAGGATATATTTATAAACTTTACTAAAAAATAAGATTATGGAAGAAAAGATTATTATACCACACGAACATACGATCACCAAAGAAGATCGTCAGAAGTTATATAAGCACAAATCAATGATTTTGTGGTTTACAGGCTTATCGGGTTCCGGCAAATCTACTTTGGCAAACAAATTAGAAGAAAAGCGTTTTAAGCAAGGATTAAGGACTTATGTACTGGACGGAGATAATGTGCGCAAAGGCTTAAATAAAGACCTTGGATTTTCTGCTGAAGACAGGGAAGAGAATATCAGAAGGATTGGAGAGGTGGCTAAACTTTTTGTGGATGCAGGCATAGTGGCGATGACCGCATTTATTTCTCCTTATAAGAAGGATAGACAGATAGTGAGGGAACTTATGGAAGAAGGAGAATTTATTGAAGTTTATGTTAAATGTTCTCTGGAAGTTTGTGAAGAGCGTGACACAAAAGGATTATATAAGAAAGCCAGACAGGGCATTATCAAGAACTTTACCGGCATTGACGATCCTTATGAAGAACCGGAAAATGCTGAGATCGTTGTTGAAGCTGATAAATATTCAGTTGAAGAGTGTGTGGCCCAGATATTAAAGTATTTGGAAGATCATAAGTATTGGGAATAAATGTATCTTTTAACTTTTTTTGAACAGTATTTCCAATCTACAATAAGGTTCAAGAGTCTCTAATAAACAAGAATTTATTATAAAGATTAAATATTAAGAAGTTAATATATGCAAATTACTGTAACCAGAAAGGATGCTAAATTTTACCCTGATGCGACAAGGGTAATTGCCCGCTTTCGTTTTACTAATGACGAAAGAAGCATAAATATAATTCGTAAGGTGTTGGCTATGTCGGAAGATGAGTTAAATATAGTATTGAATCAGGTACTTAGAAGTTATTCTAAACGTCATAGAAATATTTCTAAGATATTTAAAAGACAGTTTAATAAAATAACTTATTTGTTTAAAGAACTGAACATTAAACCGGAAAGTCTTGATCAATCCCAAAAAGTGCTTATTGGCTCCTATTTCACAATGGAGTATTCTATTGAATCAGCGGCTTTTTTTAATCCATCCATTGTAGAACATCCTGATCAAACAAACTTAGGGATAAATGAAAAAAGAGTGATTTTGAGTTTCAGGGCAACTGGGGAAGGGCATATTTCTTCAATAGTTTTTCGTGAAGGTACTATCGATAAAGATAATAATATTAGCATTGAACCCGTTGGTAAAATGTTAGCAGAAGCAGAGCGCATTAAAAGATATGTGTATGATAAAAAATCTTTTATTAGGAAGCTCGACGAAATGCAAGATTTCCATAACGTTGTTCCGCCAGCCATAGTGTTAGATAAACTTGGTGATAAGTTTACATATGGAGAACTAAAAAAATGTGTAGAAGAAACAAAAAAAACAGTTCCTGTTTCAATAACGAAAGAAGCGATCTTTAATCAAATAATGTGGCTGGCTTCATCTCATTACGAACTTGAATTTTCACTTGACTCAGCTCTTTCTGAAAGAGTTATTTTTCCAATTTCTGATACCGAAAGAAATGGTATTGAAGATGCACGTTTTGTTAAATTCACAGATGATAATGGTGAGATAACTTACTATACTACTTATACTGCTTATGATGGACTAACTATTTTGCCAAAATTGTTGGAAACTAAAAATTTCTACTATTTTAAAGTTACACCTATACATGGTGAAATTGCAAAAAATAAGGGAATGGCATTGTTTCCCCGGAAGATTAAAGGGAAATATGCACTGCTATGCAGGCCAGATGGAGTAAATAATTTTATAGCTTTTTCAGATAATCTAAATCTATGGCAGGAAGCAACAATTATTCAGGAACCCAAATATCCATGGGAATTCGTTCAGGTTGGGAATTGCGGATCTCCTATTGAAACAAAAGAAGGTTGGTTGTATATACTTCATGGGGTCGGACCTATGAGGGAATATGTTTTGGGGGCATCTTTGTTTGAACTTGATAATCCTGAAAAAGAAATAGGGAGATTAAAGACCCCATTATTGATGCCAAATGAACATGAAAGGGAAGGATATGTTCCCAATGTAGTTTATTCATGCGGTTCGATTATTCATAATGGTGATCTGATCATTCCATATACCATGGCAGACTATGCTTCTACATATGCAAATATTAATTTAGATGAACTCCTGAATGAACTGAAAAATTCGAAAGATTAAAACGATTTTCGGGAACGGCATTTAGATTAATATCATTTATGCAAAATGTTATCATAGACTTCCAGATATCCTTCAATCATTTTTTGACGGGTAAATTTTGAGGTGACCCACTCCCGACAATATTTTCTGTCAATGAATTGGATATTATTTACGGCTTCCACCGCTTCAGCAATGTTTTGAACCAAAAAACCTGTCTTTTCATCAAGGATTAATTCCGGCATAGAGCCTTGGTTAAAGGCTATAACGGGTGTTCCACAGAACATAGATTCAACCACACTTAATCCGAAAGGTTCCTTAAAACTGATCGGATGTAAAAGTGCATATGCCTCACCCAAAAGCGTATCCCGTTTTTTTGGCCCTGAATTGCCAACATAAACAATGTCATCATTATTAATGAAGGGTTTAACCTTGCTGTCAAAATAATCCTGATCCTGGATCAAACCGGAAATGATTAGTTTTTTTTTCGATTGCTTGGCGATCTGAATAGATTCATAAGTGCCCTTTTCCGGATGAATTCTGCCGAAAAAAAGCAGATAATCTTTTGATTCAGGTACGAATGTAAATTCATTAGTATTAATACCGTTGTAAACAGTAGCTATGTAATCTAGTTCAGGACTACGGTCAGAATTACTGATTGAAACGTAAAAACTCGTGTCGTTATATTTTTTATAGACAGGAAGAATATTTGGTGATGAAAAACCATGAATTGTAGTTACCATGGGTGTTTTTATCAAGCGTGAATAACTTAGCGGAAGGAAATCGTAATTATTATGAATCAAATCGAATTTATCTGCCTGTTCCATCATGTGACTGATGTGAATGCATTCCCATACTTTAGGATCAAGCTTGGGATCTTCTGAATAGGGCCGTTCACATATATATTCCAGTTTACCTTTTGTAATAGAATCACCTGTAGCAAATAAGGTTACATCAATTCCTTTCTCAATCAGCCCTTCTGCAATATTTGAAGCTACCTGTTCCCATGGCCCGTACTTTTTGGGAGGAGTCCTCCATACAGCAGGAGATAATACAGCAACTTTCATTCTACATTGGTTTTCGAGAGTTGCTTAAACAATGGTTAACAAGATCGTCTAAACTGGCTGTTCCGACACACATCACTTTGTCAGCGCCTCCCCAATAGATTTTAACACTACCATCCTCTTCGGGAACAGCACCACAGGTAAATACAACATTATGTACATATCCTGTGGTTTCATAAACTTCTTCCGGTTGCAATATCCATTCATCCCCGACAGCAATGATTTTTGAAGGATCTTTAAGATCGTGCAGTGCAACACCTAACCTGTAAACGCTGCCATCCATGGTAGGAAATACCCCGTGATAAATATTTAACCAACCACGGGCAGTTTTGATCGGAGGCGCTCCCGGGCCTATCTTCATTTCATCCCAGTGATACTGCATGGGTTTCATAATCAGTTTGGACTCTCCCCAAAACTTTAGGTCCGGAGAATAAGAAATCCAGATTGACCAGGGAGATATTTCAGAATGAGGGCGGTCAAGCCGTGCATATAAACCACCAAATTTTTCCGGGAAAATTACAACATTCCTGTAATCAGCTTCTGTGATAAGGGAAAATCTTTCAACGGATTTGAAATCTCTGGTTTTTGCAAGGCCTATGCGTACGCCATGCCTGGAATATGCACTGTATGATATGAGGTATTCACCGTCAATGAAAATAATTCTCGGATCTTCCACACCGTACTCCTCATATTCCTTGAAAATACCATCAGTAGCAGGAGTCATGAAAGGGGTTTTATGTACTATAAAATTATAGCCATCATCACTTTCTGCCAGGCCCAAAATACTTCTTCCATTGAGCTTATGAGACCGGAAAATCATCATATACCTGTCCCTGAATTTTATTACTCCGGCATTATGCACAGTAGCAACCGGGTATGGAATATCATCCTTTGTAAGGATTGGATTTTTATCATATCGTTTTATTAGCATGTCAATTAATTGGTTTTATGCAGTTCTTCATATGCCTGCAGAACTGTTAAATGGGAAATTAGATATGCCAGCAAACTTTCAGCACCCTGGTTGCGATTTACGCCATACCTTTCAATGCCATCACAACATCCGTTAGTTTCGAAATCGTACAAATTCATTCTTAGATCATTTTCACCCAGAAACCACATAAAGGAAATAAACAATTTATTAAGATATTTCTTGTTTTTTGTCAAAAGAAAAGCCTGATGAAACATCAAAACCATAGCCAGTGCATCTACAGGCTGTTGAGCAAAGATAGCGCGTTTTCCGCCTTTTTTATACCAATTTTCATTGCCGATAAGCGATAAATACCCATCACTAAGTGTGATCTCTGTTAAGAAGTTCATTGCTTCCAGGGCAGTTTTTGTAATTTTATCATCGTTTAGTATTTCTGCCGAATGTAGAAGAGCAAGCGGTAAAATGCCATTATCGTAAGTTAATATAGGTTCAAACCATTTCCAGTCAGGAGAACTTTGTTCTTCATATTGATTGATGAGCTTATAGGCAAGATTTCTTAATCTTTCGGTCATTGATTCATCAGACAGGTTGCTTCTCAGGTAATAGTTGATACCTATCATGGTATTAGCGATACTCTTGATAGATTGTAGCTTTTCAAAATTTGGCGATGCATTAAGGAAAATAAACTTACCTGTTTGATAATAAGCATCATTAGGTGCATTACCGAGCAGGTATCCGAGTGCCCAGATAGCTCTTCCGAAGGAATCTTCCGTACCGGTCTCATCGAGAAAGTTCCTGTTAAAGCTGAGGAAATTCCTGAATGTTCCGTTTTTGTTTTGCATATAATGAATATAGCTTAAATAAATGGGTAATAATTCAAGAGCCAGAGGGTCCTTTTTTTGTCGGTATGCCATTAAAACCGCAAGTAAGCTTCGGGCATTATCATCAAGACAGTACCCGTCTTTCAGGTTTGGAACACCATATTTTGCATGCTGGATTATTCCGGTATCATCGGTTAATCTTTTAATATGAGCAAGAGAAAATGGAGGAAGAACAAGTGGATCAATAATGGTTTCTTTTTTTGCAAATGCTTCAGGTTTATCTTTTAGGATTTTTTCGGCCAGTGCAATATATTCTTTCCCTATTTTAGGCCAGGTTATTTTTCTGCCATAATCATATGCCTTTTTTCTAATATTTTTTAATACATCCGGTTTATCCAACAGTTCCTGCAGAATATTTGAAAGTTCTTCAGAATCATTAAAGTTAAAAAGTCTGCCTCGCCCTTCTGCTAATAATTCCTGAGCGTGCCAGTAAGGTGTGGAAATAACAGCAGAACCCACACCTATAGCATAGGAAAGTGTACCACTGGTAATCTGTGCTTCGTTCAGGTAGGGAGTAATATAAATATCAGAAGCGGATAGATATTTAAACAATTCTTTTTGACTAATGAATTCATTCAGAAAATACACATGATTTTCGAGGTTAAGACTTTTGGTCAACAGCCTAAGGTGATTACGATATTCTTCACCGGAATGCCGAAGAACATTTGGGTGAGTTTTTCCAAGGATAATGTATAATGTCTCAGGGTATTTTTCAACAACTTTTGGCAATGCATTTATTACCGTCTCAATACCTTTATTCCGGCTTACAAAACCAAAGGTCATTAACACTTTTTTGTTTTCAAGGTTGAACTCCTTTTTAGATTGTTTCTGGCTAAACTGAATATCCGGCACACCATGCTCAATTAAAATTATCTTTTCCTGTGGTATCTTATAAATACTGATAAGTAATTGAATTGCCTTATTGCTCATTACAATTATCTTATTGGCCATTTTACAAATACTCTTTATAATGGCTTTTTCGTTATAGGATGGGGCTTTGACAACTGTGTGAAAGGTTACGAGAAGAGGAATTTCAAGCCTGTGAAGCAAAGGAAGAATATATACTCCATTTTGCCCGCCAAATATACCAAATTCATGTTCAAGTATACAAAGGTCAGCTCCGCTGATATTTATAAATTTTGCTGCCTGTATATAGTCACGCTGATGCTCCTGCCGGATTGTTAACGCTACTTTACTGGAATAATCATAGGTTTGTTCATGATCATTCAAGGCTACAACGAATCCTTCAATTGAATTCTTCATTGTTTTATTATTGTTTACCATGGATTCAAGCAGGTTCCTTGTAAATGTGCCAATGCCGCATTGGCGCGGCGGATATGTACCTATGTATGCAATTTTCATAATTTCTTTAATTTGAAAAAGATAAAGAACAATTGTTTTGATAAAAAATTTAGATAAGGATAAATATAATAAAAAAATATGTCAATTTATTATCAAATTAAAAAATAAAATTATTAACTCTCGGGTTGCCCGACTGGATAGAGGGGAATTAAATACTTTTATATATAGATATATTATCAAAAAAAATACTTAAACTATCGTCCCCTTCTTGTATTTGCAGAAATGACCTGTTTGGCCGCGGGTGTTCTCATAACGGACTATGTAAAAAGCTGTTTTTCCGGTAGTAAAAGGGCCAAAGTCCAAAACAAAAGGGCCATGACCTGATTTAATTATAAATAGTGCTGGGCAGGGAGGTTAAGAAGTTTAAAGTTGAAAGAGGGAACCTGAGAAGCGGGCTGTATTTTTATAAGCTCACTACCGATGATGCATTATAGGAGCCGGGAAACTGGTGGTACAATAGCGTGGCTTTTAGTGTATTGAAAGTCATTCCTTATTCTAAAGGATTTTGTCTACCTTTGCGGCTCATTATTAACAACACCTAAAAAATAATTATTATGATAACAGCTCATGGAGGCACTTTGGTTAACAAGGTGGCGGATACTTCCCGTAAAGAAGAATTGACAGAAAAAGCCGGCCAGGTTTATAATCTACAGATAGCAGACAGGTTTGCATCTGATTGTGAGATGATAGCTATTGGAGGGTTCAGCCCGTTAACCGGTTTTATGGATAAACAGACTGCTATGTCGGTTATTAACAACATGCAACTGCAAGACGGCACCGTATGGGGCATACCGATATTGCTGCAGGTAAACGATTCGGATAACGAAAAAATTAATACAGGTGATACGATAGCCCTCATTGACAGTCGCAAGGTTTTGATCGCCATCATGAAAGTGGAAGAAAAGTTTCAGCTGGATATAGATAACTACTGCCAGAAGGTGTATAAAACCACGGATGCGGCGCATCCCGGAGTTAATGCGGTAAAAGAAGCAGGCAATAATTATATATCAGGTGATATAGAACTGGTCAACCGGCCGGTAAGGGAAAACATTGAAGATAAATACTTTATAGACCCTGCAGATACCAGGGCTGCTTTTGAGGCAAAAGGCTGGAAAACCATAGTGGCTTTCCAAACGCGCAATCCTATTCACCGGGCGCATGAGTATTTATTAAAATGTGCATTGGAATCGGTAGATGGCTTGCTGATACACCCGTTGGTGGGTGAAACCAAGCCGGACGACATACCGGCTGATGTAAGGATGAAATGCTATGAAATATTGATGAAGGATTATTTCAACCTGGATAAAACAATGCTGAGCGTGTTGCCTATGGCGATGCGTTATGCCGGCCCCAGAGAAGCCGTACATCACATGATAATCAGGAAGAACTACGGATGCACGCATATAATCATCGGGCGCGACCATGCCGGTGTAGGAGATTATTACGGAACCTATGAAGCACAGGAGATGGTGGATTCGGTAAAGGGTAAGATGGAAATAGTACCGATGAAATTCGAACATTCGTTCTATTGCAACAAATGTGAAAATATGTGCTCTGCCAAAACCTGCCCGCATCCTAATGAAGACCATGTATTTTTGAGCGGCACTAAGGTAAGGGCCATGCTGGGTGAAGGGCAGAGACCGCCGAAAGAATTCTCCCGTCCTGAGGTTGCAGATGAATTAATTAAATGGGCTACCAGTAAAAACCCGGTGACCAGTGGGTAATCCAACTGCTGTAAAGACAGACTTGTTATTAGATCTACTCAGAACATCCAAAGAAGCTGGCGATGCTATCCTGGAAGTGTATGATTCTGATTTTGCCGTAGAGCACAAGGATGATAAGTCTCCATTGACTTTAGCAGATAAACGTGCTGATGAAATTATTAAGAAGAAGCTGTCTGATACATCCATTCCTATTTTAAGCGAAGAAGGTAAAGCAATTGATTATAATGAAAGAAAGGGCTGGGAGTATTTCTGGCTGGTCGACCCGCTTGACGGCACCAAGGAGTTTGTAAAGAGGAACGGGGAATTTACCGTAAACATCGCATTAATACATAATGGGAGACCTTTGAGTGGGGTTATCTACGTGCCAGTGCAGGATATCTTTTATTTTGCAGATGAACATGTAGGAGCATATAAGTTAATTGGCTCAGGGGCCATTTCTGATGGATCAATAGAACAGGTTATTAAAGTATCAAAGAAATTACCCCTTATTAATGAACGATCTGCCTATACAGTGGTTGCAAGCCGTTCACATATGTCGGATGAAACAAAGCAGTATATGGATAAGTTAAAAGAGGAGCATGGGAATATAGATATTCTGTCAGTTGGGAGCTCATTAAAGATATGCATGATAGCAGAAGGCAGGGCAGATGTGTATCCGCGTGTTGGCCCTACTATGGAATGGGATACCGCTGCCGGACAGGCAATATTAGAGCACGCCGGAGGCGAATTGCTGGAATTTGATACCTTAAAACCGCTCAGGTATAATAAAGAAAATTTATTGAATCCATGGTTTATCGCCCGCCATTCAGGGTAAATTACCGCACATTTTTTGTTTTAAAAACAAGCTGATTCTGTTATGGAACTTTTATGGATAATATTGGGTTTTATCAAATGTAGTTGAATCTCAGCATTATTGGCATGTTTTTGGTATATTTGCAGGGTATTTCAGATCATGAATTTTTTTAGTGAGATATGTCTAACTTGATCTTAAGTTTTTTTTGCGCTTTTATAGTTACTTTCTATGCTATCCCCATCATCATAAAGTTTGCTAAAAGCAAGAACTTATATGATTTTCCTGGGTTAAGAAAGATACATAAAAAACGGGTACCCGTATTAGGCGGGTTGGCTATACTTTTAGGGGTAATTTTTTCAGTTACCTTGTGGATCACCACCCATCAATTTTTTGGCTTGATATATATTATAGGAGCGGCAACGGTTATTTTCCTGATCGGTATCAGAGATGATATTGTTCCGCTTTCTGCACGTGGTAAATTATTAGGCCAGCTTATAGCAGCTTTTATACTGGTTAATATGGGAGATATTAGATTAACCTCTTTGTATGGTATTTTTGGTATTGATGAAATACCAATATGGTTAAGCTATTTGGTTTCACTATTTACTATTATTGTAATTATTAATTCCTTTAACCTGATTGATGGAGTAGATGGTTTGGCGGGAACAATAGGTGCGATAGTGATGCTTACTTTTGGTATATGGTTTTTTATGGTAAGCGATATGCCTCATGCTGTTTTGGCATTTGGGTTTTTAGGGGCGTTAGTGGCGTTTTTGAGGTATAATTTTTACCCTGCCAGAATATTCATGGGGGATACCGGAGCTTTATTGATCGGCATAGTTTCTGCTGTATTAGCAATTAAATTTATTGAAGTTCATAAACAATTAGCCTATACAAATGATTATAAAATTAAGGCTGCTCCGGCACTTGCATTTGCGATATTGCTTATTCCATTATATGATACGTTAAGGGTTTTTATCCTAAGAACCTTGTTAATGAAATCACCGTTTTCGTCCGATACAAATCATATACATCATATATTGATGCGCATGGGAGTATCGCATATATATGTTGTACTTCTATTAGGAGGGCTTAATATATTCTTTATTATATTTGCTTTTGTGTTTCAGGAATTAGGGTCTTTTATATTGATAACATTGATGTTGTTAATTGCTTATATATTAAATGTTATATTAAATATTGTACGGTTTAAAAAGTATCCAAAAAAGAGTTTCCGGGGAAGTTTAGCGGCCAGGATTTTTTTCTTTTAAAATGATATTTCATCAATGACGAACCACGTAAGATTTGCAATAGTTGGTTATGGTCAAATAGGTACGCGTCATGCTGACATGATTATGCAGCATGATCAATGCCAGTTAGTAGGTGTAGCGGATATTAATGATTCACTTTCAGAAAAAGTTACTGGTAAGTATAACGTTCCCTTTTATCCTTCTATCGAAGAATTATTGTCAGGAACTAAAGATATTGATGTTGTTAATATATGCACTCCCAATGGTTTACATGCTAAGCAGTCAATTCAAGCCTTAGAGAAGGGTTGCCATGTTGTTTGCGAGAAGCCCATGGGATTAACCAAAGCAGAATGTGAAGAAGTTATCAATAAGTCATTACAAATTTCTAAGCATGTTTTTTGTGTGATGCAGAACAGATACAGCCCCCCATCAGTTTGGTTAAAGTCAATTATTGATGAAAAGATAATGGGCAATATTTATATGGTTCAAATTAATTGTTTCTGGAATAGGGATGAACGTTATTATAAAAAGAATGACTGGAAAGGTACATTGAAGTTAGATGGGGGCCCGTTGTTTACCCAGTTCAGTCATTTTTTAGATATTATGTACTGGCTTTTTGGAGATATTAATAACATACACGCAAGATTTGATAATTTTAATCATCAGCAAACTACAGAATTTGAAGATTCCGGGATAGTAAACTTTAAGTTTCTTAATAGTAAGGGGATAGGAGTTATTAATTATTCAACATCGGTGCACGATAAAAATTTTGAAAGCAGTATTACTATGATAGGAGAGAAAGGCACTGTAAAAGTAGGGGGCCAGTATATGGATAAAATAGAATATTGTGATATAAAGGGCTATACAATGCCTGAATTACCTCCGATCAATCCGCCAAATGATTATGGGCCATATAAAGGGAGTGCAGATAATCATCATTTTGTAATTCAAAATGTGGTAGATACTATTAAAGGGCATTCCACCGTTACCACTAACGCATTAGAAGGGCTGAAAGTAGTGGAGATCATTGAGCGGATATATGAGCAGCGCAAGCCAAATTAGTAGTATATATATACTAGTATATCCTATGTCTGTTTCTGGTAGACCGTAAGAACAATACTAAATAAAATTATTATAATATTTGCCAGGATAAAGTTTTTAATGTTATTAGGCTGGATCGGTTGACTTTGTACTAATGGCTCTTTGACAATCATAAATCCTTGCAGGCTGTCTATTTTGATTAGAGTTTCTGTTCTTTTTTCTTTTAAGGATATTAAATGAATGTTGGAAAAAGTAGGTACTACTATCAAAGGTTGGGAAACTTTGGGATTTGCTAGATTGTTTTGTATTATTTTTTTTGTGTTTATTATTTCCTTGATTTCTACGTCCAGTTCTTTGAGGAATGATTGTAGATGATTTTTTTTGTTTTCTAAGGAGTTTTTAATAAACGGGATATTATTAAGATAGTTAATTACTCCTTTTGTAGCAGGAGTAATAATATCAGGAGAATAAGTAGTAAAGGTGATGTCTAGTATTTGTACATTATCTTTTATGATGATGGGCGTTTTAATGTCCATGATTTCATTTGCAACCTTTTCTTCAATATTCAAAGCTTCACAAAATCTTTCCTGATTTTTGTCATGTTTTAATAAAGATAGATCTTCGATTAATACTGCAGTTTCTTTTGCTGTGATAATCTCAGATTTGATGGAAAAATCCGTATTGTAATAAGGTTTGTAGTAGTAATTGATAATTAAGATGCATATTATGGCAATAATGATGCCTATAAAGTATAAAGTCAGTAAAAATTTTATTCTTTTACTTAAGGTTTTTATTACTTCTTTAAGCTGAAAAGAATTATTGGCATTCCTATTCATCAGTTTTTTGGTAATTTTTGTTTTTGTAAATCAAGAACAATATTAGTTAAAAGTATTAAATTTATTTTATTTATTCAATGAAATGCAAATCAAGTATCGTTAAGAAAATCTAAGTTTAGTACATTTATTATCTAATAATTATATATCTATTTAGTTTATCTTAATTATATATTATTATATATTTTTTCGTTGAGTATACAGATTCCTGAGATTATGATTAAAAGTTTATTAAAATCAGAATTTGTTCAGAATATAGTTACACTAACTACTGGAACAGCAATAGCGCAAGCTATCCCGATTTTAATTTCACCGATCTTAACAAGATTGTATGGTCCTGAAGATTTTGCAGTGTTGGCTTTATATGTGAGTATAACAAGTTTAATCGCAGTTATAGTGGCAGGCAGATATGAATTGGCACTTGTTCTGCCTAAAGAGGATAAAGACGCTATTAATATATTAGGGATCTCAATATTAATAACATTATTATTGAGCGGGATTAGTTTTATTTTAGTTTTTTTTGGGGCTGAAATAATTGTTGGTTTATTAAAGAATGGAGATATAAGAAATTGGCTGTATTTGATACCATTAAGTATTTTATTAACAGGTTTGTATCAATCTTTTAATTACTGGCTGATCAGAAAAAAAAGTTTTAAAAAAAATTCATTTGCAAAAATTTCGGATTCATCTGCTAATTCTATCAGTAAGATCACGTTGGGATTCACCAATTTAGGCCCGGGTGGATTGATTATTGGGAATTTAATAGGACAAATGGTTGGTATAATTATTTACTTTTCCTCTGTCATAAAAGATATCAGAAAAAGATGGAATGATATTTCAAAAAACAGGATGATCCAGCAAGCTAAGGAACATCAGGATTTTCCAAAAATAAATTCCCTGCATGCGTTCTCAGATATTTTGCAAACAAGTATCACTGTTTTTTTAATATCAATGTTTTTTGGCCCGATTATACTTGGTTGGTATGCTTTAACATTTCGCATAATGAAGTTACCTCTTGGTTTTATAGGTGTTTCAACCGGACAGGTTTTTTTTCAGAAAGCTTCAAGAATTTATGCTGAGGGTGGAGATATATCAATTTTAGCAAAAAAAACTATGTGGGGTTTAGCAAAATTAGCTCTACCGGTTTTTATGATTTTGCTTGTTTTCGGACCGAAGCTTTTTACAATAGTTTTTGGAGAAGAATGGAGGGAAGCAGGTGTTTATGCGCAAATACTATCTCCGTGGCTTTTTTTTAATTTTATCATTTCACCTGTCTCGCAAATACCTATTATTGTTAAGAAACAAAAGAACATTTTTTATCTTAGTTTAATCGGAAATTCCTTAATTATTGCTTCAATTCTTTATGGATGTCTAATAGCAGAGGATATTAAATATGGATTTTTTTTATTATCGTTTTTACAAATAATATATTTGTCTTTTGTAATATTCTGGATTATTAAAATATCAAAATTTAAACAAAATAAATGTTAAAGTTATTATCGATAATAAAGAGCGGATTTAGATACTTATTTTGTAGATCAGATCATATTGAGATGATTTATGGATTCAAAACTACTGAAGGGGTTTTGCTTAAAAATACAAGAATTAGTAATTCAACTTGTATAGAGTGTAAAGACAAATTAATTATTGAAGATAATGTTTTTATATCGCATTATAATTTTATCGATGCAAGCAATAAGGTTATTATTAAAGAAGGTTGTCAAATAGCCAGTTATATAAGTATTATAACACATTCCAGTCATATATCTATCCGATTATATGGTAGGGAATATCGAACCCATAAGAATTTGATTGGTTATGTAAAAGGACCCGTATATATTGATAAGTACACTTTTATAGGGCCGCATTCTGTAATTATGCCGAACACGCATATAGGAAAAGGATGCATTGTTGCTGCGTATAGTTATGTTAAAGGGGAATTCCCGGACTTTTCTATAATTTCTGGAAATCCTGCAAAAGTTATTGGAAATACAAAAGAAATAGACAAGGAGTATTTAAGTCGTTATCCTGAGTTAATGGATTTTTATAATCAATGGGTTCAGAAAAAATGAAAGTGATTATTTTGGGCTTGCCTCAATTTGCAAAAAAATTAGCATCCAATTTATCATTGTATGATACCAGTAATAAATACATAGCTTTAAATACTTACTATAACCATTGGGATAAACTAAGATATTGCTTCCATCTTTTAAGTGCAGATGCTGTGTATTCACTTAACGGTACAATAAGTTATAGTAAAGCTTTGAGTATGGCACTTAAGATGAAGAAAAAGGTTCTCATGCACTGGGTAGGTACTGATGTTATTTCTGCTCAAAATGATTATACAAGAAATAAGGTTAACGATAAATATGTGTCAGAAGTAAAACATTTTTGTGAAGTAAATTGGATAAAAGAAGAACTAAAAGAAATAGGAATAAATGCTGAGATAGTTAATTTCGTCACTTTTGAGAAGGAGATTTCAACAAATGTAGCTTTCCCAAAAAGTTTTTCAATATTGACTTATATTGGAAAAAACAGAGAAGAATTCTATGGTATAAATGAAATTATAGTTTTGGCAAAAAGATTTCCGGATATACCTGTAAATGTTGTTGGGATTAAAGAATATCATGAAGTGTTACCCCCCAATATAAATCTTTTGGGTTGGGTTAATAATATGGATGATTTAATAGAGTTTTCAGTAGTGTGCTTGAGGTTCCCTTTCCATGATGGGCTGTCAAGTTTTATATTAGAGGCATTGGCAAAGGGCAGACATATAGTTTATAAGTATGATTATCCCAACTGTAATAAAGCAGAGGATTTGGATAGTTTAATAGATACGGTGAAGAATTTGAAAAAGAGTTTTGATGAGAAGAAGTTAGATATTAACAAAGAAGGGATTGTTTTTATCCTGAATAATTTTAACAAAGACTATATTTTGGGAAAATTGGTCGGCCGGTTTAAGCAAATTGTCCATGGAACCTGATAAGAAAGTTTTATTCATTTCTTATTTTTTTGAACCCCATAATGGAGTTGGTTCCCAGCGTATGTCTTATTGGGCAAAGAATCTTGCAAAGGAAGAAAAAGGATATGTAGTTGATGTGCTAACTACTACTGAAGAAAGCAGCAAATTAAATAATGAAGGGATTAGAAATATTTATATTGTCAAAAATACTGGCAAGTCACTATTATCATTATTTATAAAGGATCAAGGGGTGGTTTGGAAAAGGAATGTTAAAGCAAAACTATCTGAGCTAACGAGTAAATTCAGTTATGATGTTGTAATTATGAGTGGAGGGCCTTTTATGCAGTTCACACTTATACCTTATATTAAAAAGCTATTTGGCTGTAAAGTGATACTTGATTTTCGGGATCCTTTTTCGAATAATCCCCGCTTTAATAATGGCTTTTTGAAGGTTCTTATTAAAAAGATTTATGAGAAAGAGTTTATTAGAAATGCAGACCATATAATAACCGTTAATGATTATTGTTTACCGCTTTTAGCCTTGTATGATAAATATATAGATAAATTTAGTACTATAGATAATGGATTTGATGAGCGTATTATTGATAAGGCAGGAGAGGTAACAATAGCTGATAATGCAGGAGTTAATTTTGTTTATGCAGGAACTTTTTATGATGACAGGAATCCGATGAATTTTATAAATGTAATAACACAAGAAATTTATACTGATTCAGTTTCTTTTTATCATATTGGTGGGGCAAGTAGTTTTCTAAACGAATTTAGAAACAATAAAAATGTTTTTGAGTATGGAGTAAAATCATACAAAGAAACTATAGATATAATTAATACCATGAATATTGGTTTGGTATTTACAAGTGGACTTGAGTTTGAATCTACTTCTAAGATATTTGATTATATAGGATTAGAAAAGGCAATTTTAATCATAACAAAAGGAAAAATCAAAACAGGCAGATTACATCAAATAACAAAAGATTATCCTAAAGTTTTTTGGACTATTGATAATCAGGAAGCTATTAAGATAACCTTAGATTTAATTAATAAATCTGATTTTAAAGTGTCGTTTAATGATAAGCTAAGATATTCAAGGAAAGAGGTTTTGAAAAAACTGATATCATTACTCAATAGTATTTGATATTTCAATAATAAATGAAAAAACTGGAAGTCATAATAAGAAATATTGATGTAGAATCTTTTTTCTTTATTTTTTTTGTAATTCTTGGACCTTTATTATCGGTATGTCTAGTCCCAGATAGTTTTTCAATAACACGTTTAGAAAATATTTCCCTTCCCTTTATAGGCATAAGTTTTTTGTTTTATAAAAGATTAGATTTTGATAGAACGTATTCAACGGTTATCATTTTGTTTTTTATAACCTCTTTAGTGTCTGCTTTCATAAATATGTCTGGTATTGAAGCTATTACATATTCCTTTCGAATATTTAAGTTTTTTTTATTTTTTGTGATAGTATGTCATGCTGCCAGGAATAATATGCAGGCAATTGATTTTATTATTAAGTTGCTATTTTTTGTTTTATTGTTAATTAATGTTCTGCAAATATTTAATCCGTTTGGAATAGGCGAATTTTTGGGTTTGATTTATACACATCATGAAAATTATATAGAATTAAATAAAGAAATAGGTAGATACTTTAGAGTAACAGGTACAATGGTGAATCCTAATGATAATGCAGTGTTGTGGTTAAGCTTTATGAGTTATTTTATGTCTTCTTATTTTTATAAAAGAAATGTAAATGAGTTACTATATATATTGATTTGTATAATAATAATAATTTTAACACAATCGAGAACAGCATTAATTGCACTATTAGTGGTAAGTATAGTTTATTTTTTGAATTTTAGGTTGAGAAAAACTCAAATTTTAGTTGCTTGTGGTATTTTATTATTGTGTTTTAGTGCAATGTCTTTTTTCAATTTGGATTATTTGTTGCAAGTATTTCAAAATAATCCTTTAAAAATTCATTCCATGACATTAAGATTTGAAATATGGCAATGGATGTTAGAGCTATGGAAAAATAAAATGCTGTTCGGTTGGGGGCATTTTAAGGAATTATCGAAATTAATTGAAGGCTCACCTGATATTGAATATTTATATGTACTTACAATTTACGGTATTGTAGGAATTATTTTTTACACTTTAATTTTATTGTATCCTATCATTGTGTTATGGAAAAAGAGGAAGGAAAACCAAATATTATTGGGGATTTTATTACCAATCGCATTTTCTATTATTGCTATTACTAACTTTACAGTTATGAATGTTCGTATTGGCTTACTATATTTTATTTTTATAGGAATATCTTTTTCTATGTTGCGTAAGCCCGAGGAAAAAGATATATTTCTTTTAAAAGAATAGTTCTATTGTATAATATCTTAAATTATTAATTAGGGGTTTATTGAATGAAGTTATTGCTTTTATCAGATGTTAATTCTTCTCATACTCAAAAATGGGCAATAGCACTTGCTGAAAAAAGCATTACAATTAGAATATTTAGCTTGTCGAAAGTTAAGAATGATTGGTTTAAGAACATCAACAGGATTACTGTTTGTTCTCAGGAATGGAGCCGGATTAATAATAACTTTAGTAAAAATATTTTATCTGAATTACTATATCTGAGAGCTTTACCGAGATTGAAAAAAGTTATTAAAAGTTATAAACCGGATATTATTCATGCTCATTATGCTACAAGTTATGGAGCACTGGGTGCTTTCTCGACTTTTCACCCATTTATTATATCAGTATGGGGTAGTGATGTATTTCAATTTCCAAAGAAGAGTATTTTACATAAAAAATTATTAAAACATAATCTTAGGAAAGCAGATAAGATTCTTTCTACTAGTCAGGTTATGGCAGATGAAGTTATAAAGTATACAAATAAAAACGTTGAGGTTACTCCATTTGGTATAGATATAGATATCTTTAAACCTGAAAAAGCAAATAGTATATTTAATGATAATGATATAGTTATTGGCACAATAAAATCTTTAGAAGTACAATATGGTATTGAATATCTTATTAGGGCATTTAAGATATTATATGATAAATATAATACACTATCATTGAAGCTTATGATAGTTGGAAGTGGTTCTCAACGCAGATATTTAGAATTATTAGCAGACAAGTTAAAAATTAGTGAAAGTATATATTTTGCAGGAAGAGTTGCTTATAAAGAAGTTAATATGTATCATAATATGATTTCTATTTTTGTAAATATTCCAGATCACGAAAGTTTTGGAGTATCAGTATTGGAGGCATCAGCTTGCGAAAAACCGATAGTGGTTTCTAATGTTGGAGGGTTACCTGAAGTGGTAGATGATAATAAAACAGGCTTAATAGTTCCACCAAAACATCCTGATAAAACTGCTGATGCAATTGAAAAGTTGATGTTGGATGAATCATTATGTTTACAGATGGGTAGGACAGGAAGAATAAAAGTAAAGGAACAATATGAATGGAAGAAATGTGTTTATCAAATGTTGAATGTTTACGCTGAACTTTTAAAATAAGAAAATGAAGATATTAACAATAGTCGGAGCAAGACCGCAATTTATTAAAGCTGCTGCAATTAGCAGAGAAATATCAAAGCATAAAGACATTAAGGAAGTTATATTACATACAGGGCAGCATTTTGATAAAAATATGTCAGATGTTTTTTTTAAACAACTTAAAATACCTAATCCTAACTACAATCTAAATATTTGCAATTTATCTCAAGGTGCTATGGTTGGTGAAATGTTAAAAGGGATTGAAGAAGTATTAATACAAGAAAAACCTGATTATGTTTTAGTATATGGAGATACCAATTCAACAATAGCTGGTGCTTTAGCTGCTAAAAAACTTTTTATTAAAGTTGCGCATGTAGAAGCCGGATTAAGAAGTTATAATATGAGAATGCCTGAGGAAATTAATAGGATTTTAACTGACAGAATAAGTAACATTTTATTTTGCCCAACAGAGCAATCAGTAGAGAATTTAATAAAAGAAGGATTTGAAAATTTTGATTGTAAAGTAGTAAAGTCAGGTGATGTGATGTATGATTCAGCTTTGTATTACAAGAATATAAATGAAGAACAATCTGATATCATTTCAAGATTGGATTTGAAAGATTTTATTTTGTGTACAATTCATAGAGAAGAAAATACAGATAATTTAAATAAACTGCAGACAATAATTGAAGGATTGAATAGGATTAATAGAGAGATTAAAATTATTTTACCGTTACATCCTCGAACAAAGGAAGTCATTAAAAGAAATAATATCAAGGTTAACTTTGAGGTTATAGAACCTATAAGTTATTTTGATATTATCAAATTATTATCACATTGCAAACTTGTGATGACAGATAGCGGTGGATTGCAAAAAGAGGCTTTTTTCTTTAAAAAGAATTGTATTGTATTAAGGGAAGAAACGGAGTGGATAGAATTGACTGAAAATGGTTTTTGTATTACATCCGGAACTGACTCTGATAAAATTTATCAATGTTATAAGGATATTATAAATAAAACTTCTGACTTCAATATGAATTTATACGGTAGAGGAGATGCATCTAAAATAATTGTTAAAGTTTTAAACGATTTGTATAATTAATATACTTTTTATTACATGAATAAAAAGGTTTCTGTAATTATTCCATGTAGAAATGAGGAGAAGTATATAAGTAAATGTATAGAATCTGTAGTAAATTCTGATTATCCCCAAAACAGGTTAGAAGTATTAATAAGTGACGGATTAAGTAATGACAAGACTCAGGAAATAATAAAACACTTTATTCACACATATCCATATATTAAATTATTAATTAATAAAAAGAAAACTACACCACATGCATTAAATTTAGGAATAAAAAATTCAAATGGGGGAGTGGTAATTATTTTAGGTGCTCATGCTGAAATCCAGTCTGATTATATTTCGAATTGTGTTGAGTTGTTAAATAAAAATACTTCAGTAGGATGTGTAGGCGGTCATATGGAAAACATATATGAAGATAAACGGTCAAAGGTTATTTCTTTAGCAATGTCATCTGTTTTTGGAGTTGGTAATGCGCATTTTAGAACCGGGAATAAGGAGGGTTATGTTGACACAGTGGCTTTCGGTGCATATAAGAGGGATGTTTTAGATAAAATTGGTTTGTTTGATGAGGAATTAACGAGAAATCAAGATGATGAATTAAATTATAGGTTGATTAAAGCCGGAGCTAAAATCTATTTATCTAAAGATATAAAATCAAAATATTATGTGCGGGCAGCATATGATAAGTTATTTAGACAATATTATAGTATTCCCAACTAATCTACCGACTGGAGGTACTAAAGTCACTTTATGAAATTTTACGTTTACTGCATGCGGAAATATTTTTTTTATTTCCT
>SDBU01001902.1_pt1 | contig 28783 bp, 50 predicted proteins | sample 2277071 | NCBI WGS metagenome assembly SDBU01 (sample SAMN10397929, study PRJNA504765) | marine sediment metagenome | isolation source: marine sediment core GS08_GC12, 126 cmbsf | place: Arctic Ocean: Gakkel Ridge, Loki's castle | collected 2008 | reverse complement strand
ATATCACTAGGAGCAACTGGCTCACCAAGATTTACTCCCGAATGCCCAGCATAATCAACATCACTATCTATTTTGTGTTCATCATTCCATTCAGAAGCAAAACCCTCCTGCCCCGAAGCTTTTGGTGTTTTATGTTTTATTCCCATATTTGATTAAAGTTTTTAGATATTATAAAATTTTCTAATTCCATCTATTAACATCCCAAACAGAAGAAGTATCCCATACCCAATCTCCCTCTTCGGTTAAATGATAAGTATTAATTGTTATTGAAACATCTGCATATGGCATGATGAAAGAAAAAGGAACATCTTTTGTTAATCCTGCTCCGAGAGAGAATTCCTGTGAGCCAGTTAAATCTACTGATAATTCAACTTTAAAATTATCTGTAGCACCAGTGTTTTTAGTGTGAACAGTGAAATTAATTAAATCTCCTTCATGTGCTGATGTTGGAGCTGTTATTCCCATTACTTCTAAAAATCCTTCTGTTATTGGTCCCCCCCATATTTCAAAAAGAACATCAAAGCTTGGATCAACAGTCCAACCTTCATCCCCATAGAATGCATCCCCACCAGGATATAGGTTTTCAAAATATGCTCTTATCCAATATCTATTATTTATATCTCCCCCAGTCGAGTAAATAAGCCAAACATATTTTGTTGATGCTTTTAATTTACAAGGGCTCATTGCGATTATGTGCCATTCAAAAGGCGAACCACTCTTTATATTATCTCTACTCAAACTCCCAGAACTTAGAACATTTCCTATTGGTAATCCATTGGCACAAGCATAGATTTCAGCATATAATACCAGTCCTGGATTCCCTTGCCTATACATAAGAAGTTTAAGTGATGATAAAATAAAATCTTCATTTGGTCCAACAGTTCCTATTGTGAAAGCATTTCCAACCCTTCCATCTCCATAAAAACCAACACCTCCGGCTGTTCCTTCATTATAATATTCATATAATTGTGCCACCATAAAACATAAAAGAAAAAGAATTATTTAATTGTTTCTTTTTAGGGATGCCTCAGGCACAAGTTCAAAAAGAAAAAAAAGAAAAAAAAGAAAAAAAAGAAAAAGAAAATTTGAATTACGGATTGATAACTAGTCCTCTCTTCTCAGTTACACAGCCGATGAATCCTATTTCTTCTATGGTGTGTGTTGAGGTTAACCCATTGTATCCTTCAATAGTGATTGTTTGGTTCTGGTCCACAATAATTGGATCATCAACATGCATCTCATTGTCTTCTACTATTCCAACTCTCTGAACATTCCACCATCTTGCAACACTTCCAGCTCTTGTAATCCTAATGCTATGTACAACAGGTGTAGACATCTCTGTGAAGATTCCTGAAATACAAATAAACCTATTGTCAGTAATAGGATAAGTATCTACAAGGGTGTTCCACCCATAAGTACTTGTAACTGAAAATTTCCATTTTCCAGTAATTCCTAAGTCATCAGATCTCAAGTCTCTCAGAATTATCTCTTCTCTTGGAAGTCCCAACTGTTCCTGGGCTCTTCTAAGTAATTCATTACAACACTTATTGTAGGCATCCAAAGGGACACTTTTAAGTTCTTGGTATTGAGTCATTTTTTTACTCCTTTTATATTTAGTTGATTTTACCTGCCCTTGCGGGTGTCAGGCATCATTGACCAAAGGTCATGACTATGATACTAATCGACACGGATTAAATCTGCATGCTCAGGGGTGCTATATGCTTGGGATCCTGCCAAAACGCTTGCACGATTGTATTGGGTTGGAATCCCTGTTGCGGTTACTTTTCCACCGAAAACAGGTCCGCCAGAGACTGGTGCATAAGATGCTGCTTTTCCAGGATATCCAGCTACATTAGATCCTGCTGGTGCTGATGCTACAGCCCTCACAACTCCAACTGGTGCTGTTGCTCCTTTAACCAACTTAACAACTCCGCCTGCAAACAAATTAGAACCTGCAATCATTGTAACACTTTTTAGTGCTTTTGGCAATTTAACAAACAATGAAAGTACCTGAAGTCCAAGTCCTCCACCAATCGTAATAACTTTTTCTATGGTTGGTGTTGGGGGTCTGACTTCTAAAAGATATCTCACACCTTCTGCTGCAAATTGACCTACATTCAAGCCTGCTAATTCTCCGTATGAAATTTTTGCCATATTTGTTTCTTTTTTATTTATTTGGTTCGGGTCACTTATGTGACCACTAGAACTGTATGTGTAATCATTAAAGGAAGGACTATTATTTAAACCTTTTGATATTTTTTTTATTGAATCACTGCAATCTGGACAATCTTCAAATAAATCTTTTCTTATATTTCTAACCTTTCTTGCAAGTTCAACTCCTTCTTTTTTATAATTTCTTCCCTTAATTTCTCGGAATTGTTTTTCTAATTTTAAAAATTTATCTTGTTCATCTTTATCTTGAGTAAAACTAGGTCCTTCTATACAATATCCTCTAATTGTAGAAATATGCTTATCAATACAATCCTTACAAAAAGCCTCATCTCCCTTTGGAGCTTCTTTGAAATGAATCTCTAAAAGATTAATCTGTTGTTCTATTCCTTCATAAGTATAATTTAAAGGATCTTTCATAAAAAAGAAAAGTTAAAAGATTATAAAAATGTTTTTAATTACCTATTTTTTTATCTTTTAGTTTTCTTCCGGCTTCATAAGTTAAAATGCCAACAACTGTATCAGAAATAATATTTAATATTCCTTCTTTTTCCTCAAAAACTCCTGGAACAAGGAGTGGTTCAATAACTTCATACCCAATTATTAGAGAATATCCAAGTGACCTTAATTTGATTATTGTACCTAAATAAAATCCTGTAAGTGCGTGTATAAGGGTCCAGTTATCAATAATTTTTGTTTGCATAAAGAGGAAAAGCAAGGGAATTATAAAAATCTTCGCTTAAAATTTTTAATATTAAATTCAAGCCATTTCACCCCTATTGGATGCTGAATTAGTGTCTTATACAATTTAGGTCTCTCAACTTCTAAAAGTTTTAAAATTCTTGCAGAAGAAGTATCACCAACCATTTCTTTTCTTTTTTCTTTTGGAATAAGTTTGAGAATAAAATCAGTTACACCCATAATTTGTGCCTGGGTAGAATCCAAATAATAAACTAAGTCAGTTTTATTTTCCAAATACCACTTTAACATATGATCATTTTTACCATCACCAAGAGCTGTTATGAAAAAATTTTCAAAATTTATTTTACTCATTATTTTCTTTCCCTAATGTATATTTCTTCCATAGTGTTGGCCATTTCCTGTTCTGAAGGTGTTAACTCAGGGTTTGATTGAAGGGTTGTTTCTTGTGGTGGCGGTTGAGGAACTTCTTGAGGTTCTTGTGGTGGTTGTGGCATTTGTTGAGGCTGCATTGTCTGTTGCTCTCGTTTCTGTTTTGCCATTTCCAAAAGTGCTGGGCCAACATTCTTTCCTAAATCTCCAATTGTTTCGGCAATGTACTCACCAGCTCCCTTGTCTTTATCACCCACCATTTTACTCAACTCTTTCACTATCTTGAACTGCTCTGCAAAACTAGTCAAATCAGCTTTTTCTCCTTTCTTTTTTGCCTCTGCAACTACTTTTTGCATTTCATTCTGGATTTCTTGCAACTTTGTATTAAATACCAACTGCATATTTTGATCTCTCTGCCCTTGTGCCTCAATCTCTATTCTCTTCATTTCCTTATCTCTCTCTGATTTGATATTTTCCATCTTTGCCATAAATTCCTGTGACATCTGATTTCCTTGCTGGGTTTGTTGTTGCTGAGCCATTACTTGATAAAGAGATTGTTGGTGTTTTAAATCTGCAAGCTCTCTTTGTAAAGCACTTGATTGTTGGTCATTTCCACCAGCCATACTCTTCATCATCTGTATCTGCATCATCTCTTTCATAAACCCGTTGTCTCCTGATTCTTTTCCCTTGCCCTGATTCTCCAACATCCTCATCATCATCATTGTCATCATAGGATCTTGGTCTGTTTTCTTCATGCCATCTATGTATGCCTTCATCATCTCCTGCTCTTGGATTTCTTTCATTGTTCTCTTTGGATCTGGTTCTTGATTTGTTTCCATAGTATTAAATTGTTTTCCCACTGCCCCCATATTCATGAGGGAAAAAGCTAACTTCATATTTTTACGAGAGAGATCATTTAAATCTTTAGCAAATCCGTGATCAATAAGTATCTCCCCCATATGAAGATCTGCTGCATCATATTTTACTGTCTTGGGTGTTATTATTAATTTTGTGCCACCCTCTTGCACAACTTCTGGCTCTTTTCTCTTGTAGTGTTTTGGTTCTCTTTCTTCAGGTTCTTCTTTTTCTTGTACTTCACTTACTTGTGGCTCTTCTCTTTCTTCTTTTGTCATTTTTACATATTTATTACAATCTGGACAGTAATATCTATTTTTTTTAAGAACTGCCTCAACTTCTTTATCACAAAAATTACAATGTGCCATTTTTCATTTGTTTTTTTATTTTGTTGTGAAGAAAAGAAAATTTCTTTCAAAGTGTAAAGAAAATTTCTTTATTCCATATGGGTAATACCCTTATGTATAAAGGTTATCCTTAAGTATTTTTAAATCCTCCATTATGATGTTGATTGAGATATAGGATAAAATTCTGCCAGGAAAATACAGTCATTTTTAATTTATTTCTTAATTCCTTCTTTTTTTTGATGAGTTCTTTGTATTCTCTATCCTCAAAAGTCACATTTATGGTTTTCATTTTTCAATCTCCCAAGTATCTGAACACTCTGGAGTTTTATTTATAATACTTATTAGGAACTTATGGTCTTCTTCTGTTTTTGTTATCTCTAATTCTATATTTAATGTGTGTAACTGATGTTCTAAATCGTGAATTAAATTTCTTAATTGTTCAATTGTTACATTCATTCCTTGTCTTTTCATTTTATCCTTGAATTTTTTGTTTTAATACATCCACCCATTCTTCAATATATTCATTTGAATATCTATATTCTTTATCTTGAGGTAACTTTATTTCATCAATCAACTTCAAAACATTTTTTAATCCTTCGATTTCTCTCTCATCCATAATTATTGCAATATAATCATTAAGCTTGATTAATTCTTCCATATTAAGTTTCTTAACATCAACAGATTTAAGTCTAATTCTTTCTTCTTCAATTTCTTTTTGAATTTGTTTTATGGTTTTCATAATACCACTAAGTAAGTAAGATTTATAAACTTTTCCATAAGAAATCATGTGGTTAGAAAAATTTATAAATTTAAAATAATTAGATAGATTGGTGTTTTGAATAACTTTGGTTGTTTTCAATACCTCTTTTTAAGGAGAGGTAGGACTACCCTGTTCTTGCCTCTTTTTTTAATATTTAGTTGAAGATTCAATTTCTTTTGACTCTTTTTCATAATCCTTTATTCTATCTTCAAATTCATGATCTTCTGGATTTAGTTCATTTACATCTACTTTTTTAGTCTTTCTTTTCTTACCTGGCATTTTACCCTTTAGTTTCCTGTGGAATAAGACATGTAAGACACCTGTGACACCATATCTCACTCAAATCCCCTTATGTAAAATAAGTGGATATTATCTGTCTTTCGTGTCTTTCGTGTCTTATTAATCATTTTTTGTTTTATCTTTCCATTTAATTCCAACCCAAGCTCTTATTTGTTTTCTTGTTTGAATATCATTTTCCCACCAATCAACATAAACTCTATCTTCTTCTATTCCTTTTTCCCTCATTTTTTTAACAATTGTTCTATCTGACATTTTTCTATGTCTATTTTCAGCTAACCACTCATTTAAAGTCTTTTCAAATTCCCATTTAGGTATGTTTCCCTCTGAATCTTTTAAATTTGTAAATTCTTTAATAAACTTTTCTAAAGGATCACTTTTATCTTCATATCTTTTTTCTCTTTCTTCAATTGTTCCTTCATTATTAAATTTCCTTCTTTCTAAAAGATCTTTAAGAATTCCAATACTTTTTATTGTAAGAATTTCATATTCCTCTTCAGGTATGTCATCTAAAATATCCTTTTGTTCAGAAAATCTATTTGGAAAATCAATAATTAACCATCTTCTATAGAATCCAATAGTTTTATCTGTTGTTGATGGAAGATTATTTGTTGCAATAAGAATCTTTGCATAATTTGTATCCTCAAAAGGATTTTTGTTTTTATATTCAAATCCAATAATATCTTGTCCTGTTAATTTTTTAATAACAGATGTTTTACTCATCTCTGCAAAATTTGTTTCTCCCATTACACAAACTAATTTTTTATGTAATCTTGTAATTTCGAATCTTGAATTTAGTAGGATGTCTAATTCTGTAGAAGTAACATTATTTTCTCCAACAAACTTTTTTAATAACCTTAAAAAACAACTCTTTCCATTTAAACCTGCCCCAATCAAACAAAATAATCTATGGATAGGATAATCAGGAATTAAACAATAGGCAATAATTTCATATAGGGTTTGAACATATTCTTTTCCAACCCACTCTTCAAATATTTTATCCATTTTAGGTGTATTAACAAATTTTTCTTTATGAAGTGTCCAAGGAATAGGATTTGTTATAAAATATTCTGGCTTTGCATCTATTTCTATACCTGTTTTAAAATCAATAACTTTATCTTTAAATTGTATCCATGTTTTCTTTGGTTTTTTAGGAATATTTAACCTACTAACTCTTTTTAGGGCTTCTAAAAGTTCATTTCTTATTTTAGAATTTACAGTAGGGTTTATAGTATATTTATCTATTGCATTCATTAAATCAGTTTCATCAATTATTTCCCATTTGAAATTTTTATAATTCCAACCCCACCAAATTTTAGAATTATCGTAATACATTGGTTGTTTTTTTATAAATTCTTTTGCTATATCTAAGAAATTAGTGAAAGATCCGAATTCAGAAAATAAGAATCCTCCTTCTTTTGTTTTTTCTTCTTTTTCTTTATCTTTGTAGTAGGAAACTGGATTTTTAAATTTTTTCCAATCAACCCCTAAATTTACATCTTTGAATAATTCTTTTAAACCAAAATAAGGATATCCTGTTGATTTGTTTATTATTTTGTTAAAGTTTGGACACATTATTTTATTTTTGTAAATTCTATTTATAATGTTAATTACTTCTCTTTCTTCATTTTTTTCTCTATAAGGTTGCTTTCTTGTCCAAGATATTACATGGCTTAATGTCTTTTCTTTTTCTAATCCTATCCCACGAAAAAATGATGATAAAGTTTCTATTATTCTCATCCACCCAGAAGAAGTTTCATGTTCATACTCATTTAAAATAAAGGAAATTGGTTTTGGAATATATTCATTATTAATTTCTTCTATTTTTTGTATTGGTATTGTTTCAAATTCATCTATTGTTAATTTTAATATTCTATTTTTTGTAATATCATCTTCTTCTCTTTTTCCTTCCCCCACAATTTTTGCTATTCTATATGGTCTTTCTTCAGTATTATTTCCTTTAATGTTAAGTGTTCCCCACACTTTGATTATTCTTGGGAGGTCTCCAATTTTATCAATAGATCCAAACTCTTGAAATTTTTCTTTTACTATCTCTTGAAACGATTGTAATTTTTCTTCTATTTTATTTCTATTTTCATTTGTAATTTCTATTTTTGGGAGGGCTATCCAAATTTGAAATCCATTTCCAGAGAATAATTTAACTGGGAGGGGGCATGTTGTTTTTTTTATTTCATTTAATATTTTATCACAATCTTTTTCTGCTAATTTTAATTCTTCCTCTGTTGCCGCTTCATCTTTTTTATCTTTAGGTTTTATTGCATCAATATCAATAACAATTGTTTTAACAGAAATAACTTCTGATTTACTTGTTCCAAAAGCAGATCTTTCGTTTATACCAGCATAAATATTATATTTCCCATTACATTTTTTACATTCTTTTACAAATTCATCTTCAGAGTGAACAAAAGTAGATTCTGGTTTTTTGAATTTTTTTGGATCTATTATTCTAATTTCTGTTTCTTTTTCATGTTGTAAAAACCGATAACATTTTCTAACCTCTTCTTCATTGAATCTTTCAACCATATTTCTTCTTCTCCTTTCCAATTTTTATCATGTTTTGTTGCCATTGAGGTTTTTTTAACCAATCTTTCCATTGCATAATTTCAATAACTGGTTTTCCAATCATTCCTGATTGTATTTTTAATTCTTTTGGGTGGAAGTCCATAACTATGTCAGAAATTAAAATTCCCAAACTTGGCTTAATATCTTGTTTATTCTTATTTCTAAAATCTCTAAAGAAAGCCCATATCTGTCTTAAAAATTGCCTTGTTTTTTGATATTCACATCTTGGAATTATTTTACTATTAACAGTTATGTTTCTCCAAACCTTATTTTCCCCTTTACCTATATTATCTATTATCACTTCATCATCAAAAAATAATTTAGCAACTTTAGAGAATTGTGAAGCAACCACAAAATGTTTTATTTTTATTTCTTTTTTATCTATATAATATTTTGTTTTTCCTTCGATATAATTTTTATAGTATGTATTAAAAATTTTAAAAGAATCCAAAATTTTTCTATTAACCCCCCCATCTTTTACTTCAATAGCAATATTTTCTTTTCCAGCAAATTCATTAAAAAATTTAACTATAAAATCTGGTTTTTCATTTGATCCCCCTTTTGTTGTAAAAACAGGAGTATTTTTTTCGAATAGTTTGCTTTTCCTATTAAAATAAACTTCAATTCCTTCAAATTTATTTAACCACTCCCATAGTTCAATTTCAACTTTTTCTTCTGGTTTGAATTTCATCTTCATATCCTCCTTCCTGCATTCAGGACAGATATCAAGGTTTATTCCAACATCAAAATGCTCTCCACATCTTTTACATTTTTTCCAATTAAGTGTCATTTTCCACCCTCCCTTTCTTCTTCCATGGAACTAATTTCAGAAATATTAATGAATACAATTTTCTTGAATTTATCTATAATAAATAATTGATCTTCTTCAACAGCATTAATTTTTCCAGAATATTGTCTTCCTGATTTAAGAACTATATAAACATACTTCCCTATAAATTGTTTTATCTCTCTAACCATTCATTCTTCCCTCCATCCTCTAAAAACAAGATTTTCTTGGTATTTAAACATTTCCTTTCCATAAAAAGAAACAATTAAATAATTAAGATTATGGAAGTTTGAAATTAAAGAAATGGATATTAATAATTTTCAAAATAAAATAGAAACCTTTAAATAATCTTTTATCTTTTTTAAATTAGTCTTTCTAAAAAAAGACACACACAATTAAAATGCCAACACAGTGGGATCCTGAGCTCGGTTTTGCAATTTCCGATAATATTTGTCTTCGTATAGGTGGAACTTTAAAATATTACAAGATAACAAACAGAGATACTATTTTTTATTTGGAGCAAGCAGATGAGATAGCTGCTGATTCAACAGACTCTTATTCCGAAGTTACTAATTTAAATCCTCCTCACGGACAGCTGTATAGTATTTATAAAATATGGATTGATGGTAATATAAAATTATTCATAAAAATGCCCGCGGCTACAAATCGTTGGGGCACACAAAGATCTCCTGCTGGAGGTTTGCTAACAGACAGATTGAGTGGTTTGAAGGGTGGTTTATTTTTGAACCTTCATTTCACAATTGACAATCCTCCATCTATCCAGTTAGAGAACGAACAGCCAGTAGCAATATCTCCAAAAATCTGGTACATCGGATGGAGATATTCAATTGAGGAAATAAGTGCACCAGAAGAATTCACAAACGGAAAACCACAATTCCCATACACACAAATTTCAATCACAGGTCTTGCTCAATAAATAAATAAATAAAAACTTTATAAAATGACTGAAGAAGAAAAAACAGAAGAAGCTAAACCTGAGGAAACCACAGAAGAAGCTCCTGCTGAAGAAGAAGCTGAAGCTCCTACCGAAGCTGAATCTGAAGAAAAAAAAGAAGAAGCTCCTGCTGCATAAATCATTTTTCTTCAGTAAAGAATAAAAATGGTAGTAATTGATAGAGAAATAGATAATTTGAAGAAAGCACTTAGTTTGCTTACTGCAAGAGTTGTAAGACTCGAGGCAGAAGAAGTACGAGAGCAGAAAGAAGGAACTATCAGACCAGGAACTAAACGAGGAAGAAAACAAAAAAATTAAAATGGGTGAAACACAGAATCTACGCCAACAATTTGTATTGAAGTATGATCCTTTGTATGGAAGATTTAGCAGAGTAATCAAAACCACAGATTTACCAAACATAGGACATAAAGCAGTTCCAACTGCAACCTCTACAGATTTTGAGCTGGATACATATACGGAAGATGCTAATCATGCTTTATTTCCTTATATCTTTACAGTTCATTCAACAAATACTGCAGCACAATTTATTGTCTATAAAAATGGTACAACAACTGCATTATCCTTACAAGTTGATAGCCTAAGAACAGAAAGTTTAGTAACAGGTTGTGATTGTCCACTTATGAGGATTGCCCCACTGGATACTGTTTCAATAGTAGTGCCAGGAGATTTAATAACCAACACTTCAGATATATATTCTGCCTTCTTGATTAGCAAGCATGAACCTCTTCCAAGCGTAGTTGAAAATTAAGTATTCATAAAATTTTTTATTTTTTTTATTATTTCTTCTTCATTATCTTCAAGTTCATTTTTATCTTTTTTAGCCCATAAGACTAAAACATTATATCCATATTTACCAAATGTTTTTTGTCTAATTTCTGGATAATTTTCTTTATGGTGGAATCTATTTGCAGTTTCTATAATTAATTTCTTATTATCAGTAGAAATAAAATCAGGATTTTTATACCCTATAATTAGTCTACCATCACCAATATATCGAAAAGGCAAATTATGTTTTTTAATTATCTCTATAAATTCTTTTTCTAAAGAAGTTGGTCTTTTGAACATTGCTTTTAAAAGATTTTTTAACATATTTTCTCTTATTTTTGGATTTTTCCAATTTGATTTAGATGTTTCTCTTGCTTTATTTCTGAATTTTGGAGTTCTTACCTGTTCTAAATGTTTTTTTCTTGCTGGTGGATTAAACATTGGGTTATTCTTTTTCATAATTTCAGAGTGAGTTCTTAAAGGAATTTTGTATTCTTTCATTCTTTTATTAATAACCCACCCATTAATTCCATATTTTTTACCAATCTTAATAGTTGATAATCTTTTATTCCAATATAAGTCATATAATTTTTGTTTAGATATAAATAATTTTTTATGAGCTTCTGAAGGATTTCTTCTTTGGATAGAAAATTGTTCCATAAGATAATGAATGTGATATTGTTTTAATCCATATATTTTTCCTATTTTCTCTAAAGTTAATTTATCTTTCCAGTATAATTTAGATAATTCTTTTTTTGGTATAAATAATTTTTTATGGGCTTCTTTAAGAGTTCTTCTTGGAATAGAGAATTTTTTCATTAGATAAATAATATCTTGCCCAATTAATCCATATCTTTTTCCAATCTGCACACTTGACAATTGTTTATTCCAATACAAATTATTCAATTCTTTTTTATTAATCATTTTTTGTTGTTCATATTTTATTTCTTTAATATTAAAGTGATTGTTTTCTTTCCGAGATGTTTTCTTGAAATGTTTAAGTGAGCAGAAGTTCCGAACTCCTTAACCTCTCCTCTCACAATTTCATCTACATTCATCTCGTCAAGTTGTTTTTTCAATCCCTTTATTTGTTTTGTTTCCATATATATAATAGATATATGTTCTTTATAAGGATTGTGGTAATGTAGTATATATATTATATATCTGTCTATTTTAGAATATCAACTGAAGATTTTACAATCCCAATTATAGAAATATTTATAAACATTACTTACTTAGTATTCTCAATTAAATTCGGAGAAAAGTAAAATGCCAAATGGAATGCAAATGATGGGACCTGTAAAAGAGACTATGTGGGAAGAAATTGTAGAAGACACCAAAATTCAAATAGCAAATGCTGAAAAGGGTTTGTTATTATCGAAGGCTAAGTTGAAAGAAGCTGAATCACATCTTTCAGATATTAAAAAATAAATCATAGTCTTTTATGTCCGAAGTAAAAGATAGGATTTCCTCGAGCCTCGCCAAACTGGACGCATTCGGACATGCTATGGGGAGGCGAAACAGGGGAACTTAAAATAAAATGGTATGGGATAATCCTAATAGATGCCCTCATTGTGGAGGAAGAATGTATTATAATTACATAATGTGTGCATATGTTTGTGAGTCTTGTAGTTATGAGGAACCTAAAAAACAACAGAAGGGACTAGTGGAATTTTAAAATGAAACACCAAACAACAATAAAAATCTTGGCAGGAATTATAATTATTCTTTTATTAATCGGAGCTGGTCTTCTTTTAAACCAGCAATTTAAAAAACAATATGAAAAAGGAGTGAATGATGGTTATAATATTGTTTTAAATATAATATTACAGGATCTCCAGACAAGTGGATATACTCAAATAAATACTATAAACGGAACCATAATTTTGGTTCCTTCTACAACAAATGAAAATTTATAGTTCGCAATTACCAAGTCCGCAGGGGCGCGAACCAGGTTATTCGCCTGTCATTTCCCCTGTGGGCATCTTTTAAAAATGGATATTGAAGAATACACAGATAATGAAATAAGAAAAAATTTAGCCTTGCTAGAGAATCATTTAAAACAAGCACCATTCAGCGACGAATCTTTTTGTGAAGAATGTATTAACAAACATATTATTTTACTTGAGGGATTAGCAGAGGAGGGACTTACTGCATGTATTGATTGTGACACAAAAAAATATGGAGGATTATTAGAATTCTTAAATCAAATTAGAGATAAGGATTATAAAAAACACGGAGTAGAATTTGCAAAACAAACTCGAAGATTAAGAAAAAAATTTGTTCCCTGTGTAGGAGAAAATCTTGGTATGAAAGACAAAGACGACATAAAAGAAAAAATAAATCAATTAATTCAAGATTTGCATGTAGCTGTAGATAAAGTATCACAGGAGAGAATATCTTATGGAATTTATTTATTAAACTGGGTAAATCGTGGAAGGAGGTGTTCAGAATGAAATATTTATGGCAAAGCACGTCAAAAAATATATCAACAGGATATGGAATTCTAACAAACAATGTAGTAGAGAGACTAATTAAAAAAGGAGTTGATATAAAACTTTTAGGCATGCAAAATATGGGCTATCAAAAAGAAGAATGGAATTTAAATATGCTCGACGATGATTATGGAGCAGATGCTCTTCAATTTTATTCTAAGCTTTATGAAATAGATTATGTTATTACCGTCTTGGATAATTTTGTTCCTGTTTATCATTATATTCCCAAACTATTAAAACAATTAAAAGTTGGGCATATTGTACATTGCACAATTAATTCCACTCCCCTTTCACCAATGCTTTTTAATCAAATTAAAGATGCTGATTTTTGGGTAGCTCCAAGTAAATTTGCTGAGAAGGTATTGCTTGATACAGGATTCGAACCAGAGAAGGTTCGTTATATTCCTCACGGAGTTGATACTAAAATTTTCAAACCTCTTCCTAAAGAAGAAATAGAAAAACATAAGCAAATGATTGGATATAAAGACAAATTTGTTTTTCTCTCTGTTGCAACAAATACTGGGTTTGATAAAAACTGGCAGGGATTATTTTATGCTTATAAAATTTTTCTTGCACAAAATCCTGATGCAAAAGAGAACACTATTTTGCACTGCCACACAAGTCCTCATTATCCTAGAAGTTATGATTTAGAATTGTTAGCAAAAATGTATGGCATAGCAGAAAATATTCGATTTATTACAGGAATTAGTCTGAATGCTGGAACTCCTCCAGAAGAAATGGTCAAGTTATATAATGTTGCTGATTGCTATGTTTCTGCAACAATGGGAGAAAGTTTTCATCTCCCAGCACTTGAAGCAATGGCATGTGGAACTCCTTGCATAATTCCAAATCATACAACTGGCCCTCAATTAGTTGGTGAACCAAAGACAGGACTTTTAATTGATTTATTAAAGATGAAGAATACAGATATCTTTGGCTGGACAGGACCAACAATTTCAGACAAATGGTTAATAGATCCTGTTGATATGGCAGACCAGATGACTAAAATTTACAAGGATGAAAAATTAAGAGAAAAGTTTTCAAAAAATGCTGTTAAATTTGCTAAAGGTTATGATTGGGAAAAGAAGATAACTACACAATGGATTGATTTCTTTAAATATGTTGAAGAATTTAAAGAACCGATTAACTACAAGGAAAAAAAATTGGGGATTTAGGGGTTGAGCATAGCCACAAAATGTCTTTTGGTTATGTGTGGTTATATAACCAAACTTTTATAAACTAAAAAAACACCTAATTATATGGTGAATATCAATATTAGTGAAAAATTAGCCTTAAAAACAATAAAAGAATTTCAGCCATTAACTATCTGGGAATTATCCAAAAGAATGGAAATTTCTTATTCTTCTGCCTTTAGATTAATTCAAGAAATGAAAAGAAAGGATATAATAACAATAGAAAAAAAACCTGTGAAAATAAAATCTAATATGATAAGAATCAAGGAGCAAGAAAATGAGTAAAATAGAATCTTATTCTGCGGCTTCAGTCTTCCCAGCAAAATTACTTCACCAAAAAGTAATAGAAGATGGAAAAATAATCCCAATTCATCCACAAATTTATATTACAAATAAATGCAATCTTAATTGCGAATTTTGTAGTTGCTCAGATAGACAAAAAACATTAGAGACTAAATTTGATGAAGTTAAAGAAGTCATAGATGTTTTAGCAGATAGAGGGGCAAAGGCCATCACATTTTCTGGAGGTGGTGAGCCACTTGTACACCCAAAAATTAATGAAATAATTGCTTATACTGGCTTAAGAGGAGTTGAGTCAGGATTAGTTAGTAATGGGGTTGCACTAGATAAATTACAATCTCATGATAATTTAACTTGGTGCAGAATATCAAGTGATGATAATAGAGTTCCTTCTTATAGTTCAATAGAAAAAGCAGTGAAAATTAATTCCAAAACAAATTGGGCATTTTCTCATGTCATTACAAAAAATCCAAATTATCAAATTATGAAAGATATGATTCTTTTTTCAAATTGGCATGATTTTACCCACATGAGATTGGTTTCTGATTTAACTGATTTAGATAATGTTTCTTCTATGGAAGAAGTTAAAAAAAACTTAATAGGAATTGATGATAGCAAGGTAATTTATCAAGGAAGAAAAGATAGTACAAGAGGAATAAAAGATTGTTATCTAAGTTTGATGAAGCCAGTAATTGCACCAGAAGGAGTATTCCCGTGTTGCGGAAGTCAATATGCTATTCAAGGCCAAGATAGAAATATGGTGGATGCAATGAAAATGGGAGACATAAAAGATTTACCAGATATTTTAGATAAACAAAAGTATTTTGATGGCTCAGTTTGTGATATTTGTTATTATCAACAATACAACGAGGCTCTTAAAAAATTATTAGATAAACCAGAACATTTAAATTTTGTATAAAATGCCAGAAAAACCAACACCTGAAGATAAACTAAATGAGCCAATTCCCTGCGAATGTGGAAATGAAAATCACAAAGCAGGTTTAATTATTAGCAAATGGGGAAGTTTAGAGGAAGGTATTGTAGAAGACAAAGTAAAAATTCAAATATTTGAAGACGAGGAAATTAAAAGTGTAATTATTTATAAAAAGAAATTACTGGAGAAATTAAAATGAACTTACCAAAAAACATTTACTTTTATTGGGGAAATGAAACAATGAGTTTCTTTAGATATATGTCTCTTTATTCTTTTAAAAAATTTAATCCAGATTGGAATGTTATCTTAATTATGAGAAAAAATCCAGAAATTCCAAAAGATTATGGTGGTGAAGAAAGACCAGATTCTTTATATTTTAAAGGAGAGGATTGTTCTATTAATTTAATTGATAATCTTGATATAAAAGTAAAATATCTTGAAGAAGAATATCCAGAAATTGCAGAATTAAATTTTTCAGAAACTCAAATTAGTGATCTTCTTTTATTTAAAATTCTGGGAGAAAAGGGTGGAATTGTTTCTGATACAGATATTTTATATTATAAACCAATAGATTATGAAAAAATTAAAAATGTAGATGTTGGATTAATTTCTTTCAATGGTTATCCAAAGAAAGATTATATTCCTTGGTCTTTTATGCTCGGAAAACCGAACAGATTTTTTAGTGAGATGTATGAAAAATCAAAGAAAGAAATCAATCCAAAAGTTTGGGATAATTCACCTCTTTTAATGGATTCTTTGGAGGAGATAAAAAGCAAATTTAAAAATTTAAATATTATGAGATTGCCAAGTCATTTGGTCTTTCCTTTTTCTGAAACTGGGAAAGAACCACATGAATATTTTAAACTGATGTTTGAAGAGGATGCTGAAATTCCAAAAGATAGCATTGGGATACATTGGTATGGGGGAAATGATAACTCTCAAAGATTTAATAATAAATTAACTAAAGATAATTACAAATATTCTGACAATACTATTTGCAAAATAATACAGGAGATTTTAAAATGAAACTAATAACAATTGCATGTATGTATAATGAAGTTGAAAAAGGAAATCTTAGAAGATGTCTTAATAATATATCAAAATTTTCAGATGAAATTATTTTATTTGATGATGGTTCAACTGACAATTCAGTTGAAGTTGCTAGAGAGTATACTGAACACATAATTTTAGGAGGTAAGAATGATTTTCTTAATGAAACAACACACCTTGAAAGATTGATGAATAAATCAATTGAACTAAAAGCTGATTGGATATTTAAAATAGATATTGACGAAGTCCTCGACGCAAATGGAACAAAAAACCTAAGAGAGTTTTGTGAGAAAGCAGACAAAGAAGGATATTATTTTCCTGAAATTACCCTTTGGAGAAGTGAATCTTGGGCGAGGAAAGATTATCTTGGTCAAGGAAGATTTTTAAGACTTTGGAAAAATAATGGAAAATTAAAATTAAACCTTGCTCATGGATTGCATGCAGATTTATTTCCACAAGGATTATCAACTCTTGGGGATGCTCCATTCAATATTTTACATTATGGGTATGCAACTTATGAGGCAATTGTGGAGAGATGGAGAGAAAGAACCCGTCATGGAGTTCCAATCGAGGTAAGAAAAAAATGTATTAATGAAAGTGAAATGGTTTTAGAATATGTTTCCCCTGATTTATTTCCAGAAGATTGTAAACCAACAAGAACAGAAAAACCGAAACCAATTAAATATTGTGTTGGACCAAATGGGATAAAAAAATATGTAGATGGTGGAGAAGATTATGTTCATACATGGATAAGTTTAGAATGGAGAAAAGGACATCTTAATAGGGTAGTTTTTGAAGAAAATAAAGAATTAATGAAAGGAAGAATTTTATTTGTTGGATGTAATACAGGGACAAGCACATATTTACTTTCAAAATATTGTGATGAACTTATTGGAATTGATATAAACAAGGAAGCATTAGAAAAAGCAGAAGAATTATTTAAAGAACATAAAATTACAAACACAAAATTTATTAATTGTAGTGTTTTAGAAATGCCTTTTCCTGATGAGCATTTTGATGGAATTTATGCTATAGACATTATTGAACATATTTATCCTGAAGATTTTAAATTAATGATGACAGAATTAAGAAGAGTTTTGAAAAAAAGTGGGCATATTTTTATTGGAACTCCAAAAGCAGGAAGTCAATTTGAAAAAGAGAAAGAAATGGCTGCTTATGATTCACACCATAAAATATTTTTTGAAAATGAAGATAAAATTAAAAAATATTTAGATATTCCAAGAATTGAAATTATTGAGATTGCTCATGAAACAAGAGCAAATCCAGGGAGACCAAAGGAAAAACATAATGGATGGAGGGTTATATTAAAGAAAAATGCCTAAACTAATAATTGTCTGCGGACTAATGGGATGCGGGAAAACAACTTTTGCCAAAGAGTTTGCTAAAAATAATAATTATGAGTATATTGACTTTGATAAGGAATATCATTATAAAATTCAGAAGGAATCCATAATAAATCCTATTGAAGATATTGAAAGCATTTTAAAATATATAAGTGATTTACTCAATAATAATAAAGATAAAAATTTTATATGTGATAATTGGTTTAAGTGGTCTAGAGATTGGCATACAAGATTTAGTGTAGATACAACAATTTGGCACTTACAAAAACTTTTAAAACATCATAAAATAAATATTATATATCTCTTTACACCTTTTAAATTGTGTTATGAAAGATACAAGAGCAAGAATAAAGAGAATTATCTTATTGAATTAGATAACTTTAAAGAAACAATGAGAGAAAGGCAAGAATATTTATTGGAGAAAATTTCAAAATGGGCAATACAATAAAAACTTTAGCAGAAAAGAAATTGAAAGCAGAATCTGATATTTATTCAGATTTTCTCAGTTTGGAAATCTGTGAGAATTTCCACATTCATTGGAGAAATTTGAGAATGCTTTTTAATAAAGAAGAATTTGAGATATTTCATAGTGCTGTAATATCTGCTTATAATAAATGGAAACTATTGGGAAAACCTTCCCCTAAAATTGATGAAAAAAATCAAGCTGTAATTCCTCCAACTTATTTATGCAATGGAAAAATAAATCCTGTTCATGGAGAAAGACCAAATGACTTTGCAATTGAAGTTCAGGGAGACTTACCTCATATGCCCAAAAATTTTATACATCTTCATTACAAATCCTTGAGACTTGATGTTTCGCACAAGGAATTCTTAGAATTGGCTGATTTATTTATTAAAGCAAAGGAGGAATTTGAAGAATGGAAAAAAGAATAATGGTAGGAGTCCCAATATTCAATCAACGGAAATCTTATTTCATAGAATGTTTAGAAAGCATCAAAAATCAAACATACCAAGATTTTGAGTGCATTATTCTTGATGATGGTTCAGATAATAAAGAAGAGGTTGAGAAAATAACAAAAGAATTTGGTTTTAAATATATTTATCAAAAAAATCAGGGGATTGGTGCAGCAAGACAAGTAATTGTGGATAATGCTTCTAAAGATACAGAATTTATTTGTTTTTTGAGTTCAGATGATATTTGGGATAAAAAGTTTTTAGAAGTGATGATAGAAATAGCAAAAGAACAACCAGGGAAGATTTTGTATTCATTTAATTATCTTATAGATGGTGAAGGAAATATAATAAGAAAATTTGAAGCACCTAGTTATGATACACACGAAGATTTTTGTATGGCTTGTTTTGAATCAGCTTACAAAAATAATATGTTTGTTAATTTTTCAACGACATTTTTCCCAAAAAAAGTCTTTGAAAAGTGCAAGTTTAAATACAGATTTGGAGAAGATCTTTATTTTCTTCTAATTTCAATGAAAGATTTTCAATATCACTTAGTTCCACAATATCTTCTGAAATATAGAGCAGTAGGTAATTTAACATCAAGAATAAGACATAAAATTCCAGAAAACAATGAAAAGATAATAAAAGAAGTGAGGGAGTATTGGGAAAATGGAAAATAAAAAAATAATAATTGCGAACTGGCACACATCTGAAGAAATTCGGGGAGGACAAGAAACTTATTTTTATGAATTGTCAAAAATGTTAAATGCCAAAAGAATATCTTATTTGTCCTGTGAAAAGGTTTTACAGAAGAATTTATTTAAAAACTTAGGACATAGACCACCAATTTATCAAGGATATGTTATAGAAGAGTATTTGAAATCCCGTGAAAATTTATTTGATTTGGATTTAATTATAAAAAATGCAGGAGTTGGTGGTTATGAGAAATTGAAAACTCCACAAATTATTGTTTTTCAGGATCCTTTTTATTCTATTCAGAAATTTTTGGTAGACAGAGGGATTTTTACTGAAGGTCTTTGGTGTTATAATGCTAGTATTGATTTGCAAAGAAGAACAGCTAAACAAGGGAAGACAGTTGCTGTTTCTAATTTTATGAAGGAAGATATGAGATTAAATGATATAAAGTGTGATAAAGTAATTGAAGAAGGAATAGATATAGAAAAATTTAAACCAGTTGAAAACAAAGAAGAATTAAAGAAGAATCATAAATTGCCTTTAGATAAAAAGATTGGAATTTGTGTTACAAGATTTCTCCATCAAAAGGGTTGGATGATAATGTCTGAATTAATAAACAAATTTCCAGATATACACTGGATAGTGGTTTTAACTGAATCTATTGGAACAAAACCAAAATTAAAAAATGTGGTTTTAGTCGAAGAGGCAGATTCCAGCATTATGTCTAGATTGTATAATTGTGCTGATTTTTTTGTTAACACATCACCAGTCGAAAGTTTTGGATTGTCAAGTGTAGAAGCATCGGCTTGTGATTTGCCGATAATCACTTTTAAAACTGGGTGGGCTTGGGATTGGTGGGATGAAAGGTTAGGCTTACGGGTTGATAAGTGGGATGTTGATTCATTTGCAAAAGCAGTTAATGATTTATTTGCTAAAGGTCATATAAAGTACGAACCAAGAAAAAGCATAATTGATAGGGGTTTCACTTCGGAAAAAATGGAAAAGAATTGGCAGAAATTTGTTGAAGAAGTTCTGGATAGAAAGGTTTAAATAGTATGTTTTACTCATTCTTACTATGCTGAAAACATTAAAAATTAAAGAAAAAACCCACAAAAGATTAACTGAATTAGGAAAAAAAGGAGAATCTTTTAGTGATTTAATAGATAGAATAATTGATGAAAATGAAAAAAGGAAGTAAACATTCTAAGGAAAGCAAAGAGAAAAGTAGAGATTCTCATAAAGGAAATAAACTTTCAAAAGAATCTATAATTGAAAGAGCAGAGACAAGAAGAAAAAAAGGTTGGTTTAAAAATCCAGAAAAAACAAAAGAAAAAATGAGGATAAGCACTTTAGAACAATTTAAAGATGGAATGCCTTTATCAACCAGAAAAAAAATAGTTGATACAAGAAGGAGAAATAATAGTTATATTGTTTCAAAAGAAACAAGGAAAAAGATGAGTGATAATGCTAAAATAAATTCTAATTATGGGATGAGAGCAAAAATTCATAGAAAAGAATCTATTGAAAAAATGAGGGAATCTTCAAAAGGACAAGTAGTAACAGAAGAAACAAGAAAAAAAATAAGTGAGGCAAATACTGGAAAAAAACTAACAAGAGAACATAAAAGAAAAATAAGTTTAGCGAATATTGGAAAAGAAAAAGCAGAAGGAACGAGAAAGAAAATAAGTTTAGCACAAAAAGGAAAACATAATTCTCCAAAAACAGAATTTAAAAAAGGACAGAAACCTTGGAATAAAAATTTAAAAGGATTGAATGCTGGAGATAAAAATCCAGCATGGTTAGATGGGAGGTCTTTTGAACCATATTCTCCAGAATTTAATAATCAACTAAAAGAAAAAATCAGAGAAAGAGATAATTATGAATGTCAAGAATGCCACAAAAAACAAGAGGAATTAAATGAAAAATTATCAGTTCATCACATTGATTATAATAAGAAAAATAATAATCCATTAAATTTAATTTCTCTTTGTAGAAAATGTCATACTAAAACAAGTTTTAACAGAAAACATTGGAAAAGATATTTTCAAATGCAGATGTTTATCAAAGAATTCTTTAATCCCGAGAATATTTTAATTTTTAATGAGAATAAACAATTAATTGGTTTAGATAAATTTAAATATTAAAGCAACTTTATAAAAACATGGATAAAGAAACTTTGTTTTTTTCATTATCAAACTGGGGAGAATATGGTGCGATAAGATACACAGCTAATTTAGACCCTGGAGAAAAAAGAACAATTCCATTAGTTGTACCTCAAGGGAGGGTTTGGTTGGTTTATCGATATAGGTTTGGGGATATCACAGCGAATACAATAAATTTTAGATTTGATAATGTGAGAAATTATTTTGAGCAAAATATACTAATTACAACAGAACTATTAAATCATACAACTTGGCCAAAACCTTATATAAGTGTCATTGGTTCAGCAGGATCAATAAATATCTGGAATACAGATGCAGTTGCAAGAGATTTCTCAATAGTTTTAGATTTCTATATAATAACTGACGAAGTTGCTGGTAAGATTAGAGAACTGGTTTTAGGTTCAAGAGAGGAATTTAAAAGTAAAATAGCTTCACAGGCAAGCACAGGAGGAGCATAATGGCACTACAAACATTTAATGTAGGATATATTTATACTATTAATCTTAATGCAGTTACAACTGCTACAAATGGAATTTCTGTTGATATGAGATATTATTCAACTAAATCCGTATTCGTTAATGTTTCAGTTAATACAGGAGCAGTGACTGTGAACATTGAAGCAAGCCATGATGGAAGTACTTGGTTTAACGTAAATAGCACAACTTACACTGCAACTACTGCAAAAGATATTAGAAGTTATTCAAGTCATTTCCCTTTTATGAGGACAACAACAACTACTCAATCTAATTCAACTGTTACTACAGTAATCACGGGGGGTAATTAAATGAAAAGAAAATTAATGTTTATTCTTTTAGGAATTATTTTAACAATTGCTTTAGTTAGTGCAGTTTTTTATCCTGAACCTTGGGGCAATAACCAAGATGCTGGAGGTTATGATATTACTAATCTCGGAAATGTTACTGCTAATAATTTTATTGGTTCATTTGTTGGAAGTGTTGATTCTGTGAATTGGACAAAATTAAAAAATTATCCAGTAGCATGTCCTGGATCAGGTGCAATCACTTTATTGAATGATTCAGTTACTTGTTCAGATTTATGGGTTGACGCCGCTGGGGATACTATGACGGGACCCCTCAATATTACTGCAAATTTAGAAGTCAATGGAACTGTGAAGATAACAGGAGGTTCTCCAGGCCTTGGTAAAATCTTAACTTCAGATGCAAATGGAAAAGCAACATGGAATCTGACAATTAATGACCAAGCTTCTTCTAATTATACTGATATTGGCACAATGAGAATACAGTGGGGGTCTGAAAGCATTACAGTCGACACGGCAGTAACTATTACTTTACCAGGTGCATTCGCAAATACAGGTTATGCAGTAACTACTTCTGTAGATGATAGCTGGACTACCTCGGTGCGGGTTTCGGAAGTAATGAAGGTAGAAAGTAAGACAACAACCACTTTTGATTTGGATAGGGATGATGATGTAACAGGAACGGTCATAAGTGACTGGATAGCAATAGGATTAAAACCTTAAGATGGAAAATAAAATAAAATTAACAATAGGGGCAATAATCACTTTTTTAGTGGCCATGTCAGGGACTTACTATCTTGCCCAGGACGATGAAGCTTATTATTGTGAGTCAAGAGATATAGTTATGATTTGTGAAAAATTAAGTTCTGGTCTGGGAACAAGGTGTTATTTTGAAAATACTTATAAGATTTGTAAGGAAGGATGGGTAAAAATAGAATTAGGTCAAGATTTAACTGGAGATATTCCTGCTTCTACTAAAGGAATTAAATGGGAATGTTCTCCAGTGGAATGTATTAGGATTGAATAGAATATAAAATGGCACAACAAAGTGAAATAATTGGATTAAGTGATGCAAGTAATTCTTTCAAAAAAGTTAAAACTAATGATACTAATGCCTTGAATGTAAATATTCAACAATTTCTATCAAGCTTTGCCCAAGATTATTCAGGAGCTCAAACTAATTTAACAATAATAACTCCCTCTTCAGGAAAAAAATTAGAAATTATAGGGGTATATACTTCAACCTCTACAGTAAATGTTGATGTTACTTTAGATTTTGCAACATCAGGAAATATTATATTTAAATTATATACAGCTCAAAGAGCAACTGCAGCAGGAATTCCTTGCCATCACGATGGAGCAGTAGATGAAAGTCTTAGATTAACTTGCGGAGCCAACACTTTTATTTGTGTGAGTTATATAGAGCATTCTTAAAATGTTAAAAGTAAAAGTAAAAAAAGCGACAGAGAAACAGCTTGAAGAAGCAAGAAAGATACTTGAAAAGAAAAAACCAAAGCCAGTTGAAAAACCAAAATAATTAAATAATCTATTTCTTTTTAATATTTATGGTTAATATCACTGAAACAATTAAACAGGTTGAAAAATTTCTAAAAGAACAAGAAGAGACACCTGAGGTTCCTTTGGCTCCTGCTCCCATTCCTGAACCAACCCCAGTTGCTCCTGCCCCTATATTAAATAATACTGAAGTAATTGGGTTGCTTAGAAGAATACTTATAAATCAATTAATAGAAAGAAGAGAATATGAACGTTCTAATGTTTTAATAGATGATTCTCCGATATATGATTTCGCTGAAGAAACTATTGACCCTGGCTATATGGTTACATTCACTTTAACGATAGCTGAAGGGAGAACCTTTTTCTTTGAATATTTCAACATTACTTATAATGCAGATACAATTTATAACCTTTATATTGACGGAGTTGGTCCAGGAACATTACCAACATTAACAGATGTTCTTCAGGATTTTGGCGATCATAATATTATGTTTTCTCCACCCAGATTATGTTATCAAAATGTGATAATTACTGCATTAAATAATGATAATGTTGCTCATACTTATTCTGTGTTTTTAAGAGGATGGATGAGATCCAGCACGAAGGTTGATAAAAGCTACTTAGGAAGCAGATAAGAAAATTTAAATAAGTTTAAACCTTTAGAATTCTATGACCCATATCAAAGGAGTTATAACAAAAGTAGCAGAAGTTGAGACAAGAGGCTATGATTTGCCAAATGTTCAAACAACTGGTTTGGACCAAATAGGAGGGGGGGTTCCTGGTTTAACTCGTGTTACTCTTCCTATTTTAGAAAATATAAGAAATGGACTTATGAAAACATTCTCTGTTACAGCTGGGACTGCTGCTAATCTCAGTGGGTTTTATCTAACAGTAACAGATGCTGATGGGGTAGCAACAATTTTTAGTCAGGCTATGTTTTGGATAAATTTTAAAATCAATTTAAATGATTTTCCTATTAGTAGTGATAATACTTATACTATATCACTTGAAAACTATAATGCGGGAATAGTAGGATTCACATCAAATCTTAGCTACATAGAGATATAAAAATGGCACATTTAAGGGGAGATATAACAAAAGTGAAGGAGGTTTTAAAGAGAGGGTATGCTCAGCCAATAGTTCAACAAACAAGAATGGAAGTTGTTCAAGAAACCGTTCCAGGTTTATCTGCAGAAATTTATAATATCATAAATATTCCTGGAGGAACTTATATAAATGGCTATCTTAAAAAAATATCCATTACAGTTGATGAAGGTGCTACTGTAATGCAAGCTATGTTAAGAGGGGAATCAACTAGGACTGGGGCTATTCTTGATTTTTGGAGGACTCAGTTTATCTTGAGTGGGGAGTGGTCTTTATCTGATCAAGCACTATTTGATTATGAAAATCTTTACATAGTAATTTGGAATAATTCTGCTAACCCACAAAATTTTACAGCTAATATTAGCTATATAGAGGTTTAAAATGACACATATAAGAGGAGATATTAACCAAGTTTTACAAATAGAAAAAACAGCATATACTGAAAGAAGTACTGCATTTCAGAATGGATGGATTTATCATGTAAATGCTATTACTCCACCAGGAACTTCAGGAGTGGTTTTTACTAGTGTTCTTTCTAATGAAACACAACTTTTAAAATCAATTCAGGTTTCAGTTGATAATTTAACTAATTTTCATACGGTTGAAATAGCCAGAGCAAGTGAAACTGTTGCTCTTTTTTCTACAATATTTTTTCAGGGTGGGCAATGGGAATTAAATGATGCAATAATTTCATCAGGAGATTATATTGATTTAAGATGGACAAATAATGCTCCAGGTAATGTTACTTTTACAATCACTATGTTGTCTGTAGATGCAGTAGGTGAATTAGGTTAAAATATAAAAAGAATAGAATCTTTTTTAAATTAAGAAAATGACAGTCATAAGGGGAGATGTAACAAAGATAAAGGAAATAACAAAAGATGCTTTTACAGAGCCAGTTGGGGCAGGGACCCCAAAACAATTGTTTTTTGCTTATGCAATAGCCACAGGAACATTTCAATTTGCTGATTTATTTACTGGGAATTATGCTATTGCAACAGGGCATCAAGTTATGCTACGATATTTTAATATTAGTTGTTCAAATACTGCTCTTAACAATATATGGTTTACATATGCAGATGGAACAATCATAGCGGATTTTTATTTTAGGTATGACCGTTTTCTTGAATTTTCTCTAGGGGATCTTATTCTTACAAAAGAAGAGGCAGATGGTTTTTTAATGTATATAGATAATAATGGAGCATTAGCGAATTTTTATGGAACAATTAATTATATAGATATTCCACCTCCAACTTAAAATGGAAGAACAAAAGATTATGCAAAATGAAGTAGTAGAGATTGTTAAGGATATTCCCGACAATCCTTTTAACGGACCTTTGATCGAAAATTTAAAACCATTGAAAGAAATAAGTGAAGAAGAAGTAAGAAGGATTAAAGAGAAGAATCAAAAAAAATTTATTGAAACAACAAAACCACCAGAACCACCTATGGCAACAAATAAAGTAAGTGAAGCAGAGGTTGAAAAAATCAAAAATAGAAATAAAAAAATAGGGAAAAACTTTAAATAATTCCCTTCCTTTCATTCTTTATGACAAAACAAGACACAGGACTACTTTTATTCGGATTGGCAGTATTATTAGGAATGGGATTTCTATTTTATAAAATCACTACTACTACAAGTAAAACAAGTATAACAGAGTTCGTCAGGGATGATGCTGGAAGAGTCACCCAAATAATTGAAAAACAGATTTAAAATGAATTTAAGTTGGCCACAAACATTTGTTCTCGGAGAAGAAATCGCAAGAGGAATTAAAAGTGAAATAAGAGATGCAATAGTTCCTGAAGTAAAACTTCCTGAACCTGTGATTACAGAGGAAATCCGTCCAAAATCCCCACAGATTATTAATCATAATTTAACTAATGCAAATCAGTGGTACGAGTTGAAAATACCCATAAATGTTTCTGTTTGGCAAATTCGTTGTAGAACTAATAATGATATTTTATATTCTTATTCACCAACTCATCAAACATTTAGAACTCTTATAGCAGGAGAGGTTTTGTCCGCAGATACAGCTCCTAAAGATATTGAACAATCAGAGTATGGGTCAATATTTGTGACATGTGCAACTACAGGGGTTGTTGTGGAATTAGAATACTGGCAAAAATAATTTTTAATTTATAGAAACATTTATATACTTCTAATACTTATTAATAAGTATGAAAACAACTAAGAAAATCATAACAACAGGAACGAGTTTATGTATTGTAATTGACAAATTTATCCTTGAAAAACTTAAACTAAAGAAGGGTGATTTGGTTGAAGTTGATTTAAAGAAGGTGAATTAAGATGGTATTTAAAAATAAGCAAGATAAAAAAGATTATGATAAAGAATATTATAAAAAAAACAAAGAAAAATATGCAAGATATAGAAAAGAAAAATATAAAATTAAAAGAGAAGAAATTCTTAAGAATATTAGGGAAAATAGGAAAAAGAACATAGAAAAAATAAGAGAGAAAGAAAAGAAATATAGAGAGAAGAATAGAGAAAGAATTTTAAGATATAAAAAAGAATATTATAAAAAGAATAAAAAAAAGTTAATAGAAAAAAATAAACAATATAGAGAAAATAATATAGAAAAATATAAGAAAAGAGAAAGAGAAAATGCAAGAAAATATCGAGCGACCAATAAAGAACAAATAAAAGAATATAAGAAAAAAAATAAAGAAAAAATTCAGAAACGACAAAAACAGTATGTTAAAAAACACAAAGAGGAAAGAAAGAAAAAAAGGAAAGAGTATGTAAGAAAAAATAGAAATAAAATAAGAGAATCTGAAAGAAATAGAGTAAAAAATGATAAAAATTATAATATTGGTAGGAGATTAAGGAGTTTACTCTTATCAGCATTAAAAAAATATACTCAATTAGGTAAATATCAATCCTCAAGAAAATATGGAATTAATTACAAAGCAATTATAGAACATCTTAAACCATTTCCAGAAGATTTATCAAAATACCATATAGACCATAGAAAACCATTATGCAGTTTTAATTTTGTTAATGAAGATGGTTCAACCAATTTAGAAGAAATCAAGATTGCCTTTGCTCCTGAAAACCACCAGTGGTTATTGGCTTCTGAAAATTTATCTAAAGGCGGAAGATATTAAGATAATTTTAAAAACCTTACTTACTTAGTAGTTTTATGAAAATCTTGCATTGTGCAAATTTATGCTGGGTAGGGGGTGTAAGTGGAGTTATTTCAGATTTTACAAAAGCTTTCCCAGAGTTTGAACATAATATCCTTTTTTTAAGAGATATTAAAGAAAATTATGATTTGTACAAATCTTTGCAAACGCAAGGTATTAAGTGTTACCATGCTCCTGAAATAACAGAAGAATTAATTGATAAAATAAATCCTAAGATTTTGATTCTACATAATCCTCCTGAATCAAATTGGAAAAAAGAATTAAAGAATTTTAACATTTTGCAGAAATTTTATGTGATCCAATTTTATCACAATAAATGTAAGATTTTCCCACATATAAGTCTGCATGTTTTTGTCTCACAATGGATAGCAGATGCTTATAAGAATTTTGGCAAATATATAAATAAGTCAAAAGTAGTTCATCCTTGTGTTGATGCTGAACCTTATTTGAATATTAAAAGATGTTACAAAAAGTTACAAAATGTAACAGTTGGAAGAATCC
>SDBU01001901.1_pt1 | contig 28783 bp, 33 predicted proteins | sample 2277071 | NCBI WGS metagenome assembly SDBU01 (sample SAMN10397929, study PRJNA504765) | marine sediment metagenome | isolation source: marine sediment core GS08_GC12, 126 cmbsf | place: Arctic Ocean: Gakkel Ridge, Loki's castle | collected 2008 | reverse complement strand
AGATTTTTCTGTAATAAAACTTAAGAATATAATATAAAAATCTCAATAACTTATAATCAAATATGATTTCAGAAGCTAGCAGTTCACTAAAAAGAACTCTAAAGTTAAAGAAGAATCTTCTTTCAAGTAAGTATGAACTATGTATTGAACGAATTAGGTATTTTACTGAAATCTATAAAAAATTTCCGGATGACACTGAAGTAATAAAAAGGGCTAAGGCTGTATCCCACACTCTAAAAAATATGACTATTTTCATTAGAGACAATGAATTATTAGTTGGGGCCGAAACAAGTAAAAATCTTGGGGAAAATATTCATCTGGACTTACGAGCTTATAATAATAGCCTGGATAAAAAAAGTACGTTTAAAAATCTCGCACGAAGGAAACTTCAACCATTCTTTATTGATGAAGAGGATCGAATTGAGTTATCAGAGCTTATTCCTTTCTGGAAAGAAAAATCTTTAGAGGGTTACAGAATTAATAAGAAGTTACTATTGGAAGGGTTGATTGGAGGTCCAGGTAGTGTTTCCTCCTTAGCCCCAAATATAGCAATGCATCAAGGGACAACAGAGGGTCACCTATGCGCGGGATATGAAAAACTCTTGAAACTTGGATATAATGGAATAATCAGGGAAGCTGAATTCTATATAAACCAACTCAATAAGGAAGATCCTCAATATCAATCCAAACATGATTTTTATCAAGCTGTAAAGATCTATTATGAAGCTGCTATTGAATTTGCTAGAAGATATTCAACTCTGGCATCAAATTTAGCAAAATGTGAAGAAAATAATCAACGAAGAATAGAACTCAAAGGAATTAGTAATATCATGCTTAAGTTTACTGAAGATGCTCCAAATACTTTCTATGAAGCTGTTCAGTTTATATGGTTTTCTCAAAATATCGCAAACATTATTTATCAACGAAGTGTTCTAGCTTTGGGAAGGTTAGATCAAATTTTATGGCCCTTTTATAAAAAAGACATATTAGCAAACAAATTATCTAAAGGATTTGCATTAGAGTTAATTGAAGAATTAAATTTAAAGCTGACTTGGAATGTTTCATTATTACCCACAGAATTTACTACAGTTGCTAACGCTCTTGGTCAAAATCTGCAAGCTATTACTATTTCAGGTATGAATTCGGAAGGAAATGACTCAACAAATGAGCTTTCATACCTATTCCTTCAAGTATATAAAAATATTAAATCATTGACTACGAACTTATCTATTAGGGTTCATAAAGAAACACCATCTGAGTTTTTAAAAGAAGCAATAAAAGTATTAGGCTCAACTTCAGGATTAGCGTTTTATAATGATGATATTCATATCCCAATGTTAAAAGAAGCAGGATACTCATTAAAAGATGCAAGGAATTATGTAATTATTGGATGTGTGGAGCCTACAGGTCAAGGTAATAGCTTTTCTGCAACTGGTAGAATGTTCATGAATCTTCCTGGCGTACTTGAATTGGTATTGAACAACGGTTTTAGTAAGTTAACCAATATGGTTGATGGTTTGCAAACGGGGAACCTTTCCGAATTTAGAACATATAATGAGTTTTATGAAGCGTTTACAAAACAATTAAAATTCAATGTAGAAAAAGCTGTTAAGATTGCTCAAGTAGGGGATGAAGAAGCTATGAAATATTTTCATCATCCATTTATTTCCGCACAGTTGGAAGGGTGTATGGAAAAAGGAATTGATTATGTAAGGGGTGGGGCTAAATATAATTTTTCATCGATAACAGCCTACGGATTCTCAACATTAACAAATTCACTTTTTAATATCAAAAAAGTCGTTTTTGAAGAGAAATTAATGAGTTTATCTGAACTCGTTTCCAATCTAAATTCTAATTTCAAAGGAAATGAGGCATTTCTGCAACGACTTATTAACAAGTATGAAAAATGGGGAAATGACTTTGACGAAATTGATAAAATGGCTGGAGAATTATGGGAACTATTCTGCGCTGAAGTTGTTAAACATAAAACCCTTAGAGGAGGGAAATTTAGTGCAGGGGCGTATTCGATGGGGATCCACGTTATGGAAGGATTTTTTACTCAACCCACAGCTGATGGTAGAAGAGCTCTTGAACCGATTTCAAATAGTTTATCACCAGTAAATAATACTGAGAAAAATGGCTTAACAGCGATTTTAAATTCGGTCGCAAAATTGAACTATATTAAAGCTGCCAATGGGGTAGCATTAAATATAAGGATTCATCCTCAGAATCTTATGAGGGAAAAAAATATTGAAAAATTCTATTATCTCTTAAAAGGGTATTTCAATAAAGGAGGTATGCAAATACAAATAAATGCGGTTTCGACCGAAACTTTAAAAGATGCTCAAAAACATCCAGAAAACTATTTAGATCTAATTGTAAAAGTTGGTGGATACAATGCCACATTTGTTGATCTAGGAATCCCTATCCAAAATGACATTATTGACAGGTTAGAACATAAATTATGAATGTTAGTGATATTTTGAGAGAATCTTATGTAGTAAATACGAATTGTGGAAAGATCCGTGGCTACAAAACAAAGAATGAAGTAATAAGTTTCAAAGGAATACCATATGCAGAACCACCAATAAAAGATCTACGGTTTTCACCTCCAGTTCCAAAGAAAAATTGGGAAAATATATTAGATGCTAAAGAATTTGGACCTATTGCACCTCAACCGGCTGTGAGTTTTAATCCTTCAGTAAAGCTCCCAGAACAAAGTGAAGCAGATTGTCTTACTTTAAACGTCTGGACACCAGCTCTAGATGATAATAAACGGACTGTAATGTTTTGGATTCATGGTGGAGCTTTTGAAATGGGTAGTGGTCGTTATGCTGGTGAGACTCTAGCTAAACGTGGTGATGTAGTTATAGTTTCCGTAAATTATCGTCTAGGGGCTTTAGGTTTTCTTTACGTTCCGGGGAAAACTGCCAATGTAGGTTTATTAGATCAAGTTCTTGCCCTTAAATGGGTGAAGAACAATATAAATAATTTTGGGGGGGAAGAAAAAAATATTTGTGTTTTTGGTGAAAGCGCTGGGGGAGAATCAATATCCGCATTACTTGCAATGCCATTGGCTAAAGGATTGTTTAAAAGAGCAATAATCCAAAGTTGTGTGTGTGATCCATATAATCTCAAGCCTGTAAAGGGAGAATTATACTCAAAAAAAGTATTCGAGATTGTAGATGTAAATTACGATGATCTAGGATCACTAAGAGAAGTTCCTTTTGAGAAATTAATTAGGGCTTATACAAAAGCGCAGGTAGGTCTTTCACACTTACCTATGATTATTGATTATTATCCTCCTTACGTCGATGGTGAAACTCTCCCACTTAACCCATTTGAAGCGATAAAAAAAGGTTTTGTTAAAGATATTGATATTCTTGCGGGGACTACAGAAAACGAACATAAACTCTGGAATTTATGGGATCCTAAGGCTGACAGAATCACCGAAGAACAGGTCAATCAGAAGTTTCATGATTTTCTAAAATATCTCAAGCAAGATGAAAGAAAGATAAAAGAATTCATTAAGGTTTACAAAAACAATAGTAACAATGAATTTTCAACAAAAGAAAGAGATATGATGGATGAGTTCTTTACGGATGTTATGTTTAGAATACCTGTAATGCGATATTTAGAGATACAGTCTAAAATACAGCCTAATGTATATCTATATTTATTCAAATGGAAATCCCCGTGGCTAAAGGGAAAATTAGGTTCTTACCACGGCTTAGATGTTGCTTTTGTGTGGGGTACGCTCTCTGAAACCGAAGAGCAATACGTTACAAAAAGAACGGAAGAAACTAGTTTAATTAGTAATCAAATGATGGATTATTGGATACAATTTGCTAAATCAGGAAACCCTAATCACCGCGGAACTCTACAATGGCCAAGATATAATTTAAAGCATCGACCAACAATGATTTTTGATAGGATTACCGAAGTAGTAAATGATCCGTTATCAGAAACAAGAAAATTATGGGATGATGTAATTTAATGCTATTCTCTACTAGATGTTTCATATTTCCCCAGTTTAAATTCCGAATACTCAGAAGAATTTAAAACTATAAGATCGAATTTATATTTAGTATTGATAAATTATTTGGTCTAAAAAAATTGCCAAATTGTTATTTTTGTAATGAAAAAAAAGGTGAAATACCTTATAGATGTAAATTCTGTGGAATGCAATTCTGCAGTAAACACAGATTACCTGAAAATCATGAATGCCCATTTGATTTAATCAATCCCACTGATTTTGATTTTACTTTAAGTAGAGACAATATAAAATATCAAGATGCCCTTGATTTTATGAATAATGAACTTACGGTTGCTAAAATTTATGAGTATGTTACTACCATGAAGATGAATAACCTAGAAGCTTCAACACTCTTAATTTACATTCTAGAAAATAGCGATGATATTGAAATAAGAAGAAATAGCGTCTTAGCTTTCAAATTATTGAAGCTTAAGAATAATAATGTTTTTAATGCGTTAGAGAATTGTATCCTTACAGAAGATACCCCTCTTGTGAGAAACACAGCTGTAGATGTCATAAAACACATATTTCACAAAAAAAGCAAAGAAATTATAAAATGGGCAAATAACCATTATAACGATTTGAATGATTAAAAATTATAGAAATTGAGAGTTGAATTGTTTTGACAATCAAATATGATTTAGAGCAAGTAACCTCTTTAACTGTTGCTCATACAACAGGGGAGGGACGAGGAAATGTAGGTGCGGTTTCTTTAAGAAATTTTTCAATTGCAATTGATAGCACCATGTATGTTAAGACAGGGGAATTAATGCGTATAAATATGAAGGCCAAGTTTGGTGTTCCAGTTAGGTATCTTGCCTTAACTCATTATCATGGTGACCATATTTTTGGACTCAAGGCGTTTAAAGATATATGTATTTTGAGTAGCGAAATGACTTCAAAAATTATGTCAAATGATGAAACCAAAACGAAGTATAGTGAATTTATCAAAGGACTTGCAAAAGAAGGACCGATAGGAGAAGGTATAGAATACATAATCCCATCGCTGATATTCAATAATAGCTTAAAAATTCAGGATGAAGATTTATACATTGAAATTTCCAGAATACGTTTCCGTACGCTGGGTTAAGGGGCTGGAAAAAATGCAAGATGTTAAAGCAGACGTATATGTCCCGGGTCATGGTCCGATCTTAAAAGGAGCGAGTGCATTAGATAGACACATTAAATTTTATAAAGATCTTAGGAATATAATAAAAGATGCTATAAATGACAACATCGAAGCTACAAAAATCTCGGTACCTGATACCTTTGGTGAACCTGACGAAGGTCGTAAAAACATGACAGTTGAAACTTGGTTGAAATTCTACGGTTGAAAAATTAAGTTTTTATGAAATTTCATCATCAAATTCTATTATTTCTTTTTTAAAATTATCTCATCTTCCTTTAAAAGAACTATATTTTCTTTTAAGTCATCAAAGGAGAATGAATCTAGAAACTTTTCAAAATGTGGAAGCACATTTTCGTCAATTAAAGGATGAATATCAACAAGAATTAACTGATTATCACTTTCATGTTTAAATTCAATGAAATCTTTGTCATATGTTAAAAGAACTCGACCTTCTTTTCTCGCGATTTCTTGTAGAATACTGTTTTTAGCTCCTCTTTTGTTCAATTCCTGAACTGTAGTAGTATCATATCCTTTTGAGATTAAAAGTTTTAGTAAATTATGGGAGACATTTTCATCCAATAAAAATTTTACGTCATGAGATTGAGGCACTTTCCTCTTCCTCTATTATTTTTCTTGCATATCGAACGGTAGCAGATATATCCTCTTTAGATAAGTCAGGATAAGCACCAATAATCTCCTCAAAGGTCTTTCCTGCTTCTAACCATTCGAGGATAATTGAAACTGTTATTCTTGTCCCCTTGATGCGAGGCTTACCATGACATATCTCAGGATCAATTTCAATTCTCTCTTCAATTACCATTTCTATTATCTCAATGAACTAATTACAAAAATAGGAATATCTTTCTTCATTAAATAAATAGTATATTCTCAATTAATACTTATCTATCACAAATAGATGTTGACGATCTTGAAGTGGTTAAAATCTCTGTGTCAGATAACTTTGAAGAACCTGACGAAGGTCGCAAAAATAGGACAGTAAACCATTGGTTAAACTTCTATAAAAACAAATAAGTAAAAGAAGAAGAATATTTATTAATTTATTCTTTCACTAATTTTCTCAATTTTTTCCATATTATCATAATCAATATGTCTAATGTTAGTGAAAAAGTAGGGGATTATAGCGATGATAATTCCCAAAATAGCGCATATTAGATATAGAAAGGATACTCCTATAATCTCACTTAATGTGCCTGCCAAAATAGCTCCTAAAGGCGAACCAATCATCATTAATGTACTTAATATAGAAGAAACTCTACCCATTTTATTATGAGGAACTGTTGTTTGAACAACCGTCATTACAATTATATTTATTACCGGTATAGTGAACCCCATTATAAATGCTCCGGCACCTATCAGAGGATAAAATCCAATTGGAGCAAGTGCATACATTAAATAACCAATATTTATTACAATCATTCCGATAAACAAAATTCTCATTTTATTTTTCCATCGTTTCTTAAAAAAAGGGATCAATGCACCTAAAATCATTCCTCCCTGCATAATCATTTGGATGATTGCTAACGCAAAATTATCACCACCATGTATATACTTTATAAAAAATATGGCTAGAACCATTAAAGGTTGTGTCAACATGGTTAATAGCATCGCAATAATCATAATTGTTAGAAGTCCAGGAACATTTTTCATTACCATAATACCTTCTTTAAAATCTTTGACAAAGGATTTTCTTTCAACATGATCCTTACTAATTTGAAGCGGAGGTAATTTTAAAGTTAAAAGAGGAACAAGTGCAATAAAGAAAGTAATTACATCTATCCAGAGAATATATTTTATTTCAATAAAAAATAATAAGGTTGCCCCTACTGCTGGTCCTATGAATTGTATAATACCTATAAATAAGTATCTGATACCATTTACTCTCCCTAGCTTATCTTGCGGAACCATAGATGGTAAAATTGCCATCACTGTTGGTTGATGAAAGGCTTGACAAATACTTCGAAAGCCAAGGAATATAAAAACGATCCAAATTTCTGCGGAATCGAAGATGAAAAATATTGTTAAAATAATCGTTAAAAACGCTTGCAATGAATCTACAACTATAATTATCATCTTCCGATTGAGTCTGTCCGAAATAACGCCAGCAAAAGGAGTAATGATGAGTAACGGAATCAGATTAATCAAACTTGCCAAGGATAACATTAATGGGCTTTTTGTTACGTCAGTAATCCACACAAATATGACAAAATAGACAACTAATGATCCTAATAACGAAAATAATTGCCCAAACCAAAAATTCATATAATTTCTTAAGCTTTTCTGATTAACTGTCTCCTGCAATTATGTTTACACCACAATTCTTTCGCTTTTATTTTATAATATTACTTTAAATTTTAAAATTCTCATCCGGAAGTATTTTGTAGCGTTTTTTTTATTATCTCTAGATCGTCTTTTTCTTGGGAAAGATAATAAAAGATGCTATAAATGACAATATTGAGCAGCAAAAGTCTCAATACCAAACTTTCTATAAATCCAATGTTAACTGATCATAATCTATATGACGAAATTCAGATGACAAGTAAGGAAGGATAGTAACGATTATGCTAAGCAATGCACACAAAATGTATAAATTGGAGACTCCCATAATCAAACTTAACGGTCCTGAGAGAATAGCTCCAATTGGTTGAGTAATCATCATAAACATATTCGATATAGAAGATACTCTTCCCATTTTATCCAGAGGAACAGTCTGTTGTATAACTGTTAAAACGATTATATCTACAATTGGGATTACCAGACCCATTATTAGTAAACCTATCTGTATTAAAGAAAAAGCCCCGATTGGAGCGAGAGCATATATCAAATATCCTATATTTATAACCATTATTCCGATAAAAAAGGTTCGCATTCTATTCTTCCATTGTTTCTTAAAGGAGACAATGAGAGCTCCAACAATCATACCCGCCTGAAATATAATATTGTTTAATGCATAAATGAAATTATTTCCACCATGAACTCTTTTTATAAAAAAAGGTGCTAGTGTCATTGACGGTTGCGCTAATAGGTATAAAAACATAGCTAACACCATAATCCATAAGAGACCCGGGATTTTTTTTATTATTAAGAAACCCTCTTTAATTTCTCGTGAAAAGGAATTTGCGCCTTCTCTATTTTTTCCCAATTGAATCGTTGGCAATTTAAGCTTTATAAGGGGAACCAAGGCTATAAAGAAAGTTATAAGATCTATCCACAAAATATATTTTATTGGAAAAATAAGCAGTAATGTAGCACCAAGAGCAGGTCCAATTAGTTGAACTACTCCAAGAAACAAATACCTGACTCCATTGACTCTACTTAAGTTTTCCCTTGGAATCATAGATGGCGCAATTGCGCTTACTGTAGGGAGGTGAAAGGCTTGACAAACACTTCGAAGCCCTATCAAGAGAAGGACAAGCCACATAACAGAAAAATTGAATACAAAAAGCATCGCTAAAATAACTGTTAAAAAAGCTTGTGTAGAATCAGCTATTAAGATGATTTTCTTACGATCATATCTGTCTGCTAAAACTCCAGTTATAGGAAATAATATTAGAGTTGGAATTAAATTTATGAAGGATGCTAACGATAACATTAAGGGATTTCCGGTTACATCTGTTATCCATACGAATATAACAAAAAAAACCACCGTTGATCCTAATAATGAAAACAATTGACCATAAAAGAAGAACATATAACTTTTGAATGTTTTCTGATTAGCTACGGGGTCCATTATTCTTTTTTTATCAAAAAAATTTATTCAATAGCTAAATATTGTATCAAATAAATTGTTAATGTACTATCTTCGAGAATTTATGAAGAAAGTTTTCTTTAAAAGCCTTTTATACAATAATTGTCAATGAAAATAAGAAGTTTCTCTAACTTATTAGACTCATTTTTAACATTATATTTTCATCAATCCTAATTTTTTTCCATGCAATTTCAATTTCAAGCTGCATAAAAATATTTATTATCAAATTTCTATATATATAGTATGCCACCATTATCTTCAAAAGAGAAAGTACTAAATTTTATTAAGTCTCTTCCTGATGATTTATCTGTAGAAGAAATTACATTTCGATTGTATGTTAATGAGAGAATTTTAAAAGCACAACAACAAATTAAAGATGGGAATTTTCTTACACATGAAGATGCAAAAGAACGAATGAAAAAATGGTTGACATAAAATGGTCTAACGATGCTCTCTTAGACTTGGATGCTATATCTGAATATATCTCACAAGATTCTCATGAAAATTCTAAAAAATTTATTCAAGAAATATTTAAAAAAGTAGAAAATTTGTCAACTTTTCCATTTATGGGGCGTACTGTTCCAGATCAAAGTAATGAGAAGATTCACGAAATACTTCATAAAAATTATTGAATTATTTATGAAATCAAGGATGATCATATTGAAATACTAATTGTTGTTCATGGAAGCCGCATTCTACGGATCTTATGATGCCGATTTTATGGATAAACTTTAAAAAAATAGCGGAATTACTCCCTTCAGAAAATCTATAAGAAGTGAAAAAATAAAAAAATGATGTGGAATGGAAGTTACATCTTCTATCCATACAAATATTACAAAAAAAACTATGCTTGATCCAGGCAATGAAAACAACTGTCCGAAAAAGAAAACCATGCAATTCTTATAAATCACTTGATTTGCTGTCGTTTCCAATTTTTCGAATATTTTAACATCGATTTCTTCTTCCTTTTCCTTGTCTAATTTCACGGGCTTTGAAGGATCAATCGGAGCATTACACGCCCAACACACGTTTTCCACATCAATTAACGCTGATTTACAAATAAAACAATAAAATATGTTGCAATCAGGGCAGATGTAGTTATCTCTTGCAATTTTATTTTTACAAACCAGGCAAATCTTCTTTTCTTTCGAAACTGAAACCTCTTCTTCTGTAACTTTCTCGGGTCGGGTGAATACATTCAACCAGTTTTTCATAATTTCAAGGAAATTTTCATTGAAATCAGACGCTAAATTTCCATTTCCATCCATCTACAATTTTAGTTGAAATATCGTACGTATTCAAGACTTTTCCTTTAAATTTCCGTAGTTTTTTTGAATGGATATGAATATAACTGATTTTAATGGGAAACCGGAGAATTATTGGGGAAGAATTTCCTCAAACAAATAAAATTAATATATGGTTAGGATTCTGCAAAATTGTTATTTGAGTTATTAATTTTCTCTATAATTAACTTGAAATTGTCAAAGTCAACATGCCGTATCTTAGTTAAGCGCCAAACTAGAAAAACAACTAATACACCGAGTAATGAAGAGTATAGGAAAATGTTTCGCATCCCTATTGCAAGAGTTAAAGGGCCTGCAGCAAGTGTTCCAATTGGAGACATCGAAGAAGAAAGAGATTGAATTACAGATGACGCTCTTCCCATCTTATCTGGAGGTATTGTGGTCTGAATTATTGTCATATAGATCGTATTTATGATGGGTAATATAAAACCCACAATTGCCAGAGCAATCCATAGCATTAAGAAGAATCCAGTTGGAGCTAACCCTAAAACTGAGATTAAACCCATAATAATCATCATTAATGAAAAGTAAATTGGAATTTTGTGTTTCCATTCCTTCTTTATTACTGTTATTACACTACCAAATATCATCCCAATATTAAGAAATATCATCATGGTAGCTAAACTAAATTCATTTCCCCCATGTACAACAAAAATATAGAGAGGTAGTAAGACATTTATGGGAGCAAGAATGAAATTTATGAGCATATCTAAAAATAAAAGCGTTAAAAGTCCGGGAATTAATTTTATTATCTTTATCCCCTCCTTAAACTCTTTTAAAAAAGACGTGTCATTTGTTCCATTTTTTTGTTCAACTAAACCTTTTACGCTAGGTATCTTTATCAATAACAAAGGAATAAGAGCTATACCAAAAGTGATAACATCAAACCAAAGAACAACTTCTAAAGAGTAAAAAGCTAAGAGCACAGCTCCAATCACAGGTCCAATAATTTGAATTAGACTTGTGAATAGAAAGCCAATCCCATTTATTCTGCTTAGTTTATCTTTAGGCACCATCGTAGGGATGATGGCTGACACCGTAGGCATATGGAAAGCTTGGCATACACCCCTCAGACTATTGATTAATATTACAATTATAGGATTTCCTGCAGCATTAGAAAACGAAAATATAGCGATAACCCAAACGGTAACTAATGCTTGACTTGTATCTGCAATAAGAATTAGCGTCTTCCGGTTCATCCGGTCTGATAAAACACCTGCTATAGGCGCAAGTAGTATTAACGGGATAAAATACAAGAAAGTACCTATAGAAAGATAGAAAGCGTTGCCAGTAGTTTCTGTAATCCACCACATAATGGAAAACTGAACAACCAAAGAACCCATTAAACTAACCAATTGTCCCGACCAAAAAAATAAATAAGACTTAAAAGTGCTGTCATTTGCTAATTCTTCCATAATTATCTCAATCTATATTTCATTTTATATTCTTTTTTAAAATTATATCTCACTAATAGAGTTTGTGTAAACAATTTATTCGATTCTTTATAATTCTATTTTGTCATTAACTCTTTCGTGTGGATCTTAAATCCTTTAAATCTTCTTAATTTAAACAATAGTTAAATCTTCTATTTTATTATTTCTCTTGTTAATTCTGAAGCTATATTGCGAATAATACGACCGATGAACCCATAAGAGAAAATAACTGACCTACCCAAAATCTTAAATAGTTTTTATAAGTTGTCTGATCTGCTAAGCTTTCCATAATTTATCCCCCATTTCCTAATTAAATTTTATAAATTCTTAATTTTCCATTCTCCTTCCTCATAGATAACGGTATCGTCGGCTAAGATTTTTGAACCAGGTATTCTCATATCTTTAAGAATATCCCAATGAATCCCAGATTTATTTTGTGAACCACATTTTTCAAATCCAAAACCCAATGCGAGATGCATCGTACCACCGATTTTTTCATCAAATAACATGTTTTTAGTAAACTTGCTAATCCCAAAATTCGTACCAATAGCAAATTCCCCAAGTTTGTCTGCGTTTTCAATTTTTAACAGTTCCTTAAGAAGATCTTCACCTTTTTCTGCCGTCAGAGAAACTACCTCTCCTTCTTTAAATTCTAAACTAATATCTTCTATTTCTCTTCCGAAATAAATTCCTGGATATGTAAACCTTATTTTCCCATTGGCAGAGTCCTCAACAGGACTTGTAAATACTTCGCCACTAGGTAAATTATTTTGTCCACTAGCATTCTCCCATTTCCTTCCTTTAACACTAAGTGTTAAATCTGTATCCTCCCCTATGACTTGGATTTTTTCAATATTATTTAAGAAATTGACAATTTTATCTTGTTTCTTCTCCATGTTTCGCCATTCTTCAATAGGATCATCTTTATCTAAAAATAGACTTTTACTAACAAAATCCGAATACGAGAAGAGATCCATGTTGGCCTCTTGAGCATGAGCTTGACAGGGGTATGGGACGATGACCCACTTCATCTCACCAATGGCATACCGATGTTCAAAAAGCTCATTCAGTTTGACTCTTTCAAGTGAAGAAGAATATGTCCCCATTTTTTCTGGATTTACACCACTAAGTTTACGCGTATTATAATCCGCACGAATTTGGATTAATCCGTCAAGATTCTTAGACATGAGTCTTTCCCTTTCATTAACAAAGGATAACTGTTCATCAGTCGCCTGGTTAAAAAAAATCTCTATCATCCCCTCCAATCTTGGAAAATATAGAGGATGAGCACCGGCTTTTAATAATTCTACATATAAAGCTTGAAACAGATCTTTAGCAAAGCTAGGCCCGATAATTCCTATTTGTTGCCCTTTCTCAATCTTTAGTGAGTGTTCCACTACGATCTTAGCAAGCTTTTCAAATTCTTCATTATACATGTTTCTACCATTATTTATTTTAATTTTTCCATTTTTTTTCTACTTTTTATAAGTTATCGACTATGTCATTAAGTTTTGAAAGTATTTCCTCTGAAGTATTCAAATATTTAAAAACTCCAGCTTCGAGTACACCATCAATACCATCAGATACTAGCTCGTATATCAGGTTTTCAGCATCTAATTCAGATACATCCATAGCATTGGCAAGTTTATTTATTGGTAAGGCTTTTTGCGTAATGACTAAGCCTTTTATTCTTTTTTTGATTTGTTCTCTATCAATCTCCTTTGTTTGGAAGCATTCTCCTATTTTTTCGCTCAGTTTATCTAAACCGAGTTTGTCAATAGCTTCTTCTATTTTTTTTCCCATTTTTTCCATTTTACTCCCAAATTCTTCTAAATCATCAGGTATTTTAAAATTCAAACTCATTTTCACCTTTTTTTATTAAAATATTTTTTTCAGATTTACATATTATCAATAAATTCATGTAGCTTTGATATTACCTCTTCAGGAGTTACAGTAAATTTAAACACTCCTTCTTCTAAGGAACCTTCAATCCCATCAGCAACTAATTCATAAATCAGGTTTTCAGCATAATCGTTGGATTTGTTTATTGTTTGTGCCAATTTTTCTATTGGGACACTTTTATGGAGCTTGACGAGACCACTCACTCGTTTTTTTATCCTCTCTTTGTCTGCTCCTGTAGAAATTGCCATTTTGATTTTATGACCAGGTTTATCTTGACCGAATTTTACTTTTAGTTTTTCGTCGAGATCTTCTATACCTGATTCTTTCACAGCTTTTTCAATATCAACACCCATTGATTCCATTTTTTGACCCCACTCTTCTAATTTTGCTATATCTCCTATATTATTCTTTACAAACTTCATCGATTTCCTCACTAATTCGGAGACAGACTTCCCTAGCTGATCTGACCAAGATTTCCACTCGTTGCTTGTATCGGAATCGACCGATATATTTACTCTTTTTACTGCTTTTTGCTTGGCTTTTTCCATCAATTTTTTGATTTTTGCGCCGTATTTTGCCTCATGTCTACGTACTTTTGTTTTTAGATGATCTAACCTCATTTCTGCCTTTTGAATCTTATCTTGAGCATTTTCCTCTAAGTTCTCAATTTCTTCTTTTACATCTCCGATTTCACTAAGTAATTCGAGTTCCTCGTCTTTTAATTCTGATAATTCTTCTTTTAAATCCCCTTTTATATCCTCCCCTGCTTCTCTCAAATCTTCGATTTCGTCACTAAATTCATCTTGTAAATCCTCTAATTCTTCCATAAGCTCTTCCCGTATTTCGCTTAACTCCCATCTTACTCTTTCTGCCTCTCTCCCATCTCTCTTACTTTTATCCTCTTCATTACTCATTTTCATTCCTCCTTCCAATATAAGATTTTGTTACATTCTTTTATTTTCTTTCAACCTAACTACTTGATTATTTTAAATTTTATAAATCATTGGCAGCTATTTGAATAGGACCGTGGCTTACTTTTGCTTTATTGTGAATTTCAATATTGTTAACATAATAAACTGTACCTGAGACTTCCGTTCCGATACCAATTATCACATTCATTCCTCTAACATCTCCTCCAACATACGTTCCAATAAGCTCAGCATTATCTTTAGCCAAGATGCTCCCACTGATTTTATATGGTTGCTTAAACAATTTTCTTGTAAATCGTCGTTCGTGTCCAATAAACACATCATACCCTTGGACATCTCCATTGATAGTCGTTGTGCCATCTATTATAATATTATTTTGGGAAAATACTCCCCTTTGTATTCTTGATGAGCCCGAAAATCGAATTCCCCCCTGAGCTTCAACCTTGAGACCTACACTAAGTGATCCAGAGTTTACCAATACCCCCTCAATTAAAATAGCCCCAACAACTGTTGTTGAGCCTGAGAACCTCCCATTCCCATCTCCTCGAAGATGTTTTGCGAGTCTAAATGAGCCAGAACTCTTAACATCTCCATGAACCGTTAAATTCCCTGCACCCCGAAGAGAACCCGAGGAACGCAACCCCATACATTCAAAATCCCCCTGCAACCTAACTGAACCTGATGATTGTAAATTTTCATCGATTTTGCCCTCTGAAAGCTTTCCCGAGCCTGATATTTTCATATTTTTTAACCTCTTTTTATTTTTTTAATTGTTTTTATCGATGTTAATTAAAACCTACGGACATAAACCATATTCCGAACTATTATTAACTCCTTCCCTTCTAATTTGTTTCTTCTCATATTCTATTACCTCTAATTTTGTTTTTCTGCTTATTTTTTTTTGTTTTTTTATTATTTTAATCTTTTTCTATGATTTTGATCTTATTCTTTTATTCTTTTTATGAGAGTGATGGAAAATATTAAAAAAAAGTATAGATAATTAAAATTTAATAAATTGATTATAGTGCATATTTCTGACGATTATTAACTTCTTCTCTTCTAATCTTTTTTTGTACATTTTTTTTAACCTCTTTTTTGAGAATTTTTTTTTTGTGTATTTGTTTGTGTTGTTTCTTAATCATAAAGTGTGTAAGTTAGTATTTAAATGTTGTGTTTTATGTTGTGTATAATTAATCTTAAAAACACGGATATTATGAGAAGGGCTTTTCTATGCATACTTAATTAATGTTTCGGTCAAAAAAATTGTTATAAAATGCATTGTATTATGCGATAAGGGTTTGTAATATTGTTTTAGTGAATATTTATGATCTAGAAAAAGTTGTGTATCATTGTATCAATCTTTTTTTTGAACATTTAATTTTTTTTAACTGATTTTTTTGATCCTTCTCGTATTATCCTCTCATAATAAGTGTGATTGACTCTGTAATCTATTAAATCATATAGGTTCTTCAGAATAAATAAAACCCAAACCGCAAACTTACTTTAATTAAAGAAATTAATTTAACAATAATTCATCCAATTTTTTCTTGTAGATTCTCAAATAATTTGTCCTGTAGTTTATTTTGTATTTCCTTTGATAAATCCTCTATTAGATCCTCTGGAACATTGATTAAGTATTCAATTAATTCATTTTGAATTATTAAACCAAATCCTTTTAATAAATCATCAGTTATCGAATGCTTCCATAAGTAAAATTTTCTGTGACTTTGGATATAATTTCTATTCAATTTAAGGAATGACATTAAGAAAATTTATAATTAAAAAAATCCATCAAGTAGTGAAAATCTATGAATAATAATCATGTAAAATTAAAACGGATTATAAAACTAATATTACTGTTCATTATAACCCCAAGTTTACTAGTGAGTAATCAAGGAAATATCAAAATTGTCATTGATAAAAAGAATACAAAGGAATTAACACTATTTCACCTTAAAGGATCTGTGTATTACGAAGATACAAGCGGATCTGCAATTGGTATATATGTAAGTGGAGATTATGCCTATGTGGCTGATTTGATTTCGGGTTTGGTGGTTATCAATATTTCTGACCCAACCAACCCGGGAACGCCCATCTATGAAGACACGACCGGATATGCATTAAATGTTTATGTGAGCGGAGATTATGCCTATGTGGCTGATTTGACTTCCGGTTTGGCGGTTATCAATATTTCCGACCCGACCAACCCAGGAACGCCCGTCTACGAAGATTCGATTAGAGCGGCACGAGATGTGTACGTAAGTGGAGATTACGCTTATGTGGCTGATGATAGTTGGGGCTTAGCGATTATCGATATTTCCGACCCAACCAACCCGGGAACGCCCGTCTACGAAGATACGATTGGAGCAGCACTAGGTGTATACGTAAGCGGAGATTATGCCTATTTAGCTGATTGGTATGGCTTGACGGTCATTAATATTTCTGACCCAACCAACCCGGGAACACCCGTCTACAAAAGTACAAATGGAATAGCACGAGGCGTGTACGTGAGAGGAGATTATGCTTATGTGGCTGTGAGCGGGGATTACAACCATGTAGCGGATTTGTCTAGCTTAGCTGTTATCGATATTTCCGACCCAACCAATCCGGGAACGCCCGTTTACGGAAACACAACCGGACTTGTACAAGATGTGTACGTGATTGGAGATTATGCCTATGTAGCGGATTGGTCTTCAGGTTTGGCGGTCATCAACCTAGTTGATATCATAAATCCGCTAATAACAGATGCTCCAAGTGACTTTACTGTCGACTATGGCTACACAGGAATAAATATATCGTGGACAGCATTAGATGCAAATCCAAACATTTACACAATCACGCTTCAGGGGACTGGTGTAGTGGCAGGTCCAAGCGTGTGGTCAAACGGCACGGCAATTACCTACGATGTTCCTGATGGTCTAGTAGTAGGGGAATACTTCTACGCAGTCAATTTTAATGACGATTATGATAATTACATTACCGACACGGTTAAAATAACTGTTAGAGAAGTGATCATAGAGGGTAAAGGTGCCACAGTTTCTTTCGGAAATTATTATTTGATTTTTCTGGTAATCGGAATAATCTCTTTAGGAATTGCTCAAAAGCGAAGAAAATAATCTGAAAATAAACATTTTTAACTGCCCGATATTGATTTTTAGCAAAGAATTATAGCTTACCTTCCTCTATCTCTTCACTTTATTAAGTTGTATATTGACAAATTTGTTGACAAACCAACAATAGAAAGTTGATCTAATTCCTTCATTTGAATAATTTTCAAGAATTTTGAATTTTAGCTATTAATTTTTGTTTTACATCATTCAATTTTTTCTCGTAGATTCTCAAATAATTTGTCCTGTAGTTTATTTTGTATTTCCTTTGATAAATTCTTTACAAGATCCTCAGGAACATTGAATAAGTATTCATTTATTTCATTTTGAATTATTAAATCAAAACCTTTTAATAAATTATCAGTTATCGAATGCTTCCGTAAGTAGGCTTTCTTGTGATTATGAATATAATTTCTATTTAATTTCTTGAGCCACTTTTTTCCATTACGTTCTAAAGTTCTCAGAATTTCTCTGGAATAGGGAGCATTAAAATATTTAAATTCCTTTTCATATTTTCTTAATATCTGTTCAAAATAATTAACAACACGAAGTTTAGTGTTTGAGTTTAATTCCGTATTTGAATTAAGGAAAATTATAATCATATAATTGGTACATAACATGTATATCTGAAGTTTAATGTTAGAGCCATCTAGTTCAATATTTGATAGATTTTTAATATTAATTTCTCCTGCAAAAGATTTAAGGGCACTAAAATATCCCGAAATTAGATTTAAATCTATAAGATGTTTATCTTTTTCAGATAAATAGGAGTTGATTGAACCATATCCATTTATATCTTTAGAATTGTGCTCAATAACCAAAATAGCATTGCCATTAATATCACATATCATAATACCTATTATTGGTGGAATTTTATGGAAACCCGTTGAAAGATAAGACATTTCAATTAATTTATTTCTCACTAAATTATCCACTTTTTTATTCGAGATGTTAGGATTCATAGAATAACTGTTCGATGATATTCGGGTTTTTTCCTCAATTTCGAGCATGAAGCAATTAATAATAATATCTTTTAATAAAAAAAGAGAGTGAAGGTTTTTTAAATATGGTTATTGAGTTTCCTATTTATCAGAACCGACAAAAATCTTTTATTGTTTAGTTCTTTCCCTCAGTGTTGAATCAAAGAAAAATTGAATACCAAGTTAGAGTTTGTCATTCACTCAGCTGAATTTATAAGCTGAAGTATTCATAGGGACTCTATTATTTGACTATTAAAACATCGCATTCAATCTTCTTTGCTACCTTGCTAGAAACCGTCCCTAACACCTTTTTTATCTTAGAATGTTGTCCTTGGCTTCCCAATATAACAAGATCGAAATTTTCCTCTCCGACAATACGCTTAATATAATCTTGAGGAGTTTCGTCTTCAATTAACCGAGTTTCAACAAAGGATTCATTTTCTCCAAACATTTCTTTTGTGCTTTTTAATAATTTTTCTCCAGCTTCTTTGTATAAATCTTCAAAAGAAGTATGTTTTAAATAAAGAGTTTCTACATTTGGATATAATTCTGATGGAAGTCTATTATCTTTTATAGAATGAATAATTACAACATTACATTTGTACAGCTTTTGAAATTCTATTGCTTGTTTAAGGGCATTTTTTGCATGAGGTGATCCATCCGTAGCTAACAAAATTCGCGTGTAGATTTTTATCACTTTAATTATGTTTTTAAGGACTATATAGCATTAAGGTTTTATTTATATAAAAAATGTTCTCCCTATTATAAAAAATACTTGTTTAAATGAACTTCAGGAATATTAATAATACTTGAGAGATTTACATACAATCTTTTATATTATCAAGGGTGTAATTCCAAGTCCCATTGCTCTTCTACTATATCTCTTCCCCATTTAAAGTGTTTTTCTGAATTTATAAGCTTAAAACCGATTTTTGAATAGATTTTACGAGCTTTCTTAAGATCCTTAATTGTCCCCAAAGTTACTTTCATATAACCTCGATTTTGACAGAAATTTATAGCTTCTTGCATCAATTTATTACCAATTCCTTTATTTCTTTCTGGAGGTTCTACAAGAAACCAGCGTAATTGTGCAACCATTCCTTCTCCCTTCACAATAGCAATTGATCCAACAATTTTACTATCATTCTCAACAATCCATAAGTGGTCTGTTTCTTGGTTGTAATTTTCTATGAATAATGCTAAATATTTAGCCACGTAAGCTTCAAAAGATTCATCGAGTTGGTATTCATTTGCATAAATTACTCCGTGTCGGTATATTATATATCCAATATCGCCCGATTTGTGAGACCTAATAGTATAAAATTCTGAATTTTCTGTTTCATATTTTAATATCCTTTCAATATTCCTCATCGAACTAACGAGTTGCTTTTTATCTTCCTCGGTGACCGTGAAAAGTAACACTCTAATCTGCTCATTTGCTTTCTCTTGAAGTTCTGAAATCACAATTTGTCCACTTGGTGTTAATGATAGGAGTTGTTTTCGCATGTCTTTACTTGATCGTTCTTTACGAACTAATTTTTTCTCTTCAAGCCTGCTTAATATTCGACTAAGATATGCTGGATCAAGGTTAAGTGTATTTGTAAGCTCGCTTGCAGTTACAGTTGATAATCTGTTAATTTCGAACAAGATTCTCACTTCAATCAAAGAAAATGGGCTTTTTAATAGTGTGCGATCTAAAAGTCCAAGCAAATTTGTATAAAAACGGTTAAAACTTCTTATTTTTCCAATGTTATCCAAATTTTGGTTGATCATTTTCAAAAATATAGAATGACTTTGTCAATTTAAATCTTGACATTGTCAACTAAAAACTTATTTTTATCAATTAAAATTATTTAAAAGAAAATATCCATAAAATGAAGACTTTATAGAGAAATTGGACAGTTTTGATTTTTGAGATAAACAAATTAGGTTATTTGAGGTCCTATGTTTAATTATCTAATTTTTCTTGAGATCCTGGAAAGAGGATGTCCCTTAGCTTTCATTTCTAATTCGTTAAACCATCCGAAAGGAAGACGCGATACTGAAAAGCCTTGGGTTTTCAAAACAGATTCAATACTTTTAAATGACTCAAAAGCAAATTCTAAAGCACTAAGTTTACCAAAAAGGTGAGCAAATGGGATAATTACGATATTTGTGATTTTTAATTGACTTGTTATTTTTACAATTTCAACAATAGCTCTTTCTAATATCTCGGGGTTTGTTTCATCCCGCTTTTCCATACTAATAAAGAGAACAAGAGCATTTTCTACTTGCTTTTCCCTGTTTTGTTCCGTAATTTTCTCAATGATTGAAGAACGTCCTTTTTTTGTAACTTTGTACCAGAAGGAGTTGACATGGAATGAAAGAAATCTCATGAGCTTTAGAATATAAAATATTATTAAATTGAAAAGATAAAGCATTTGATGGTATTTAAGATTTTTTGTATAACTGGTTCTAATATAGTTTCTTAACCTAAATGAAGAAATCTTGATATTATCTTAAAAATTCTAGAACAGTGTAATATTATCAAAACTAACGAAGAACCATAATTTTATTTTTAATAGATAACCAAATTGAGCAATCTTATTTGACTGCGATAATTACCCTTTTTTTTTCGAGAATTTGTTTATTTCTTCACGAGTAATCTCTGGCCAGCAGTGAAGTGTTCCATCTGCTTCAGTAGCAATTTGAATTGCTAAATTCGCATCAAACAGCTCTCGATCAATAATTTCGCCCCAAAGTTCCAATGTCCCTATAGCATCCATTGGAATTAGAAAATTTTCTTTCTTATCTTTGATGAATATATATAACTCATCACTTGAATATAAATCACCAGTTTGAAAACAAATCCGAATTATATCTTTCCATTCAAACTGATCTTTCCAAGTTTCTCCCCCAGGAGGGTGAACATCTCTGTAAACATTTATATTATCGAAGGATACATCATACCATTCTGATATACGACTTATGATTATCACTATAACATGCTTTCAGGAATCTTTACAGCTATAACTTCACCAGATGCACAGATTACATCATCAACGGTGAGTGTAACTTCAACCGTCGTCTTTCTCCCTTTCATTTCTTTTATTTTACCTCGTAAAATTAGAATCGTATCTATAGGTGTTGGTTTTAAATAATTAACATGAAGAGACGCGGTAACAAACCTTAATGTAGGTTTAGAGTCCATCTCTCTGCCTTCAGCACGATAAGCTGCCGCTGCCGCTGTTCCTGTACCATGACAATCTATTAGCGATGCTATTAATCCTCCATAAACGTAGCCCGGAAATGCGGTGTAATATGATTGCGGTTTGAACCAAGCGATACTCTCGTTCTCTTCTTCAACCCAGAAACTCCTCATTTTCATACCTACATCATTTAATCTTCCACATCCATAACAATGACTCATTGAATCTGTATAATAATCTTGAATTGCTTTTTTCTCCATTATATCCCCCTAAATCTATTAGTTCTAAGGTGAATCTATTAATAATTAAATTATAATATAAAAATAAAGGTATATAATATTTATTAGTGAAAATTGATAAAACAAGTGTAGAATAAAAAATGATTGTAAAGCAACAATTTGGAAATACAGGACATTTGAGTACAAGAATAATTTTCGGAGCTGCAGCTCTCAGAGGTGTCACTCAAGATGAAGCGGATGATACAATGGATGTTCTCCTTAAATATGGGATCAACCATATTGATACCGCGGCAGGATATGGAGAATCGGAATTACGAATTGGTCCATGGATGGAAAAACACCGCAGTAAATTCTTTCTTGCTACAAAAGTATTTAGACGTTCCTACAAGGAAGCTTATGATCAAATAAAGAGTTCACTAGAACGATTGAGAGTATCTTCAATAGATCTTATACAATTCCATAATTTAACGGATCCTAATAGCTGGGAAAAAGTAATGGGCTCTGACGGGGCGTTGAAAGCTGCCGTTGAGGCTCGTGATCAAGGAATGGTTAAATATATAGGGGTGACAGGTCATGGATACACGGTAGCAGCCATGCACCAGCGTAGTTTGGGAAAATTTGAGTTCGACTCAGTTTTACTACCCTATAATTATTTGATGATACAAGATCAAAAATATGTTTCAGATTTTATAGAGCTCTTGGAATTATGCCATAATCGAAATATAGCGGTACAGACAATAAAATCATTAGCGAGACGTCCATGGGGTAATAAAAAGAGAACAAGAACCACATGGTATGAACCGTTTGAAGATCAAACTGATATCGATAGAGCCGTTCATTGGGTATTGAAAAGAGAAGATATTTTCCTCAATACAAGCTCGGATATTCATCTTCTTCCAAAAATCCTAGATGCTGCAATTCGATTCGAAAGAGGTCCCCCTGATGAAGAAATGCAGGCAGAAGTAGCACACTTAGGAATTAAACCGATATTCAACGGGAGATCTTTATTAACTGAATGATTCTCGACAAATGTTTATTTATAAATAATTCTGGGATCTAATTTTGCATAAATAATATCGGTTAACAAATTTAGTAAAATAAAGAAAATTGTGACAATGAATACCAGAGCATTTAAAACCCAGTAATCTCTAAGAAATAGGGCATCAATAAACAATTGATCCATTCCAGGCAAATTATAATAGTATTACAATTATTTAAAAAAAAAAAAAGTGAAAAAAAAAAATGACCCAAGTTTATGAAGAAGTAATGGAAATTGAAATTGCTGAAATTGAAGAGATTGAACACCCAACTGCTCAAGAATCAGTTGAAAGTGAAGTTGATGAACTTCTTGGAGATTTAAATACAAGATATTATGAGGAGATTCTTTCAATGGAAGACGCCCACAATAAAGTTTACTCATCTGATATTAATTTCAGTTCAAGTTTTAATATGTTCACTCCTTTTTAGAAATTTTAACCAATTTTTATTCTCTATTTTTCATCCTTTAAATTTAAATCAATCAGATTCTATTTTCTGTTGAATTCTAATCTTAAAATGAGTCTTAGTAAAAAGATCTTAAGTAATATGGTAAGAATATCAACTATTATAAAAAAAAAGAAAAAATTTTGTTTTATTTCTGATTAATCTTAGATTTCCAAAGTATAGATATGATTCCAAAAGCACTAAAAACTAGGATGATAAATAATAGGTTATATCCTGGAATTGTGGATGGAATGTTAACAATGGTTATATCGGTAGTTTCTACATAACTCAAGTCATTGTCAGAAAATTGAACGAGAACATAATCGGTATAATTTAATACTACCCGATCCGGAGTTTTTTGAAGGGGTATCAATAAAGAAGTTGTACCGTTAACCCATTTATTATCAGAGAATTCTAAATGTGAATTAGTGTCATAAATATAAAGAGGAATTCGTTGAGAGTAGATATATTGGTTTAAGTATTCATTGAGATCTTCCACAGTTATATTAAGGACTTTACTTGAAGCATCATATACAGCACTTGTGATATTATATTTTGGGAGGTAGGGATTATCAAACCATGGAAAAAAGAACCAATCAAGAGACTGTCCCACAATCGTTTCCATCGAAGTTTGTAGATCATTTAATGTAGCTATTTTGAAGTAATTTTCGTGAGTGAAAAGTTGCAGTCCCAGGATAAAATTATCAAATCCCATCTCAGTAAATAATTTTTGAAGAATCGTTGGAGTTTTTGTATAGGCACCGTAATAATAGTCGGTGCCACTAATCAGACAATCGGGGATCGATTGATTAATTTTATTTGGTAATCCAAAGTTTAAAAAATAGTGGTTTACAACATCCACTCCCCAATATGGGCTGTACATATTCCATTCGGGATGAAAAATATATTTGTAGAGATCTGTTGCCCAAGCTGCGAGTCCTTCGTCTAAAAAGCCCCAATCTACCTGATCTATTCCTACATAACCGTAGAACCATTGATGGGCTAATTCATGAACGATAATAGTCTCAAGCCACCAATAAGGATCATCAGCTCTATCTGCTGATTCAGCAACATACACTTGCAATGGATATTCCATCCCACCATAATGTGAATAATCTTGAACAATATTTAATGTTGGATAAGTATAATTGCCAAATAGAGAATAAAATAGACCTCCTGCGTTTACACTGAGATCTGGAGCAAAATCATGCCATAACCAATATGATTTATTAAGATAATAAAAAGAAATAGTCACATTTACATCCGGCTCGAAGAATGACTCTACCACAAAATAACGTGATGCCGAAAAAGTCACCTCACGTACGGGGAGGAGAGGATCATAATGATAAATGGTTCGATTACCGATTGTAACATTTTTTACGGGCTCACCTGTAGCCGCTACAGTCATGTTTATTGGTACATTGATAATAAAATCATAATAAGCCATATCATTATAAAAAGGATCACCAATTAAGATATAAGGATCGATGTTCCATCCATCAAATTCATCATATACACAAGGTAAGGGGTAAGAGCTCCCAAACTTAAAGATACGACTCTGATTATCATCCTCACCATGATCACTTGCACGACCTATACCACCATCAGGAAGAGTTGTGTTAAAGGATATTATGAATGAAGTTCGGTTTCCCGGTACCAAGGGGGCAGTAAGATTTACCCACATTAATTGAGTGCTGTTAAAGACTTCAAATTCTAATCCTTCTTTTGGATTTCCCGATGTAGTTACATTCATTATCTCAATAAATCCCGGTATTGCATTGAATTCCATTCCAGAAGGATAAATGTGGAAAGGAATTTGTGTAAAATTTATCGGATCATCATTGTAATAATCGACAGTTAGGTTTCCAGCCACAGTTGATGTATCTTCATCTAGAAAAACCGAAAGATAATAATTTGAAAACTCATAACCAGCAAAGTTCCCTTGTATAAATTGTTCATAATTTGAAATAATCGGTTGATTATTGATATTGAGGTCGTCGGATTCTTGAAAGTTAATTGTTTGGGTTTCACCAAAGGAACTTAAGATTCCCATCAATAGAGAAGCGCTTGTAATAACTATAATTAACTTAGTTAAATTTTTTTGTTTAAGTTTCATAATTTAATTTTTTGTAAATTTAAATATTTTGAATTTAATAAGAAATAGTTGATATTAAAAAATTCAAGAGTCCATTTTTTATGTAAAATTAGTGATAGTAATGAGCACCTACGTCATCAATGTCTCCCCGTGAATAACGACAAATGGGGTCTAAACTTATTCTACTTGCAAGCGATATCTTATTATATTCTTTTAAGAATCTGTATGATTATTCTCTTCTTCAATAATTTTGTAATCTAAAATTTTATCATTCGGGGGTTTTCTTTCTTCAATTTCTTGATCTTCAGCACTTAATATTGTCGGTCCTTGATCGTCGGATTTTGAATCTTCCCCTTTCTCATCCAAAATATATCACAATTGTATATATATTAGAAAAATTCTTTTCTCAAGTTAAAATTTTTCTAATTTATTCACTTGTGGAAGTTATAGCTTTAAAATATTTCTTTTGTGGAAATAACAAACTTTTACTGAAGAGTAAATTTAAAATGGATTCTTTAATAAAGAATTACGTTTAAAAATTCTGCAGATTTATCCTAATTATCCAAAATAGGTGAAAAATGATATGATAGAAACTAATATAACAAAAATGTTTGGCATTAAGCATCCTATATTTTCAGCACCAATGGGCCCATTTTACACCCGAGACTTGGCTTTGGCAGTTAGTGAAGCCGGAGGTTTAGGAGTTTTGTCGAATGTCAACATAATAGGGACAGATCCTGTAAAAGAACATATAGCCAGCATAGAATACATGATTGAACACACAGATAAGCCATTCGGTTTAAATTTTCTTACATCTCGTAATAATGTGGGAGTTAAGGAAATGTGTACCGATGTTCCAAAGATGGTCATGAATAATCCTAAGATGAGAGAACAGTGTGTTTATTGGTTAACTTCAGCCGGTTCTTCAAAACTTTTACCTGCTTCCAAAAACTTTCAAGAACTAAGAGAAAAATCAGAAGTAAAACACTTTCATGTGGCACCAGCTAAATGGTTGGCACAAAAATGTGTAGACGCTAATGTAGATGGCATAGTGTGTACTGGTACTGAGGGAGGAGGACATCAGTCTTATGAGAAAGTAACTACGCTTGTTTTACTTCAACAACTTAATAAAACCTTTCCTGATTTACCAAAGATTGCATGTGGAGGATTTGCAACTGGAGAAGGTTTAGCAGCAGCTCTATCATTAGGAGCGGGAGCAATAGCTATGGGTTCAAGATTCATTGCCTCAAAACAAAGTGAGTTTAATGAAGCATACAAAGGTATAATTCCTCCAGGAACTCCCCAAGATACAGCTCTTTTCACGGGATCTTTTGGTCCTATTCGATTATACAGAAATAAATATGCTTTAGAACATCCAGCACCCACTACTAAGGAGGAGATGATGGCGTATGAAAAATCTATAACCATGGAACAAAGGCAACGCGATGCAGGTGCTTATGAAAGGGTATATAATGGAGATACTGAAAACGGGGCAGTTCTACTAGGTCAATCAATCGGAATTATCAATAGTATTGACGATGTAGACGAAATTATAGAAAGAATAATGAAAGAAGCAGAAGCTGCGATTAAAGGTAATTATTCGAAACTAAAATAACCTAGTAAATAGAAATTCCACTTTTTTTTACTTTTACTTTTATTTATCGGAATACAAATAATCTATTACTTTCTTTTTTTTTTATTTTTACAAAAAATAGGATGAAATTTATTTAATTTTAAATTAAAAAAAAGTTAATTTTCGATTTCTTTCATTTACCTTGAACTGTTCCTTTTGCTGAAGAACCTTCTTTTACAATATTTTCCTGTACTGGAACGATTTCCCGAATTTTACTCTTTTTGTAAAGGTCGACGATGAATTTTTCAATATATTGGCGTTGCTGATTGTCTTCTTCCTCAATGTTCAGCAATTTTCCTGATTTTTCAAGCTTATCAGCTTCTTCAGCAGTAGTGATAATATTATCCCCGTTCTCATTCGTGACGACGCATCCTGAATTAGTAAGTATTTTGTAATTCTCCGCAGTTTCATCATGAGATCCACTGCATATTAGTTGGCAGTTACCGCATGTAAGAATAAATTTTTCAGTAAAAGTATTTCCGACGATCTCTCCAGATGCTTTATATTCTATAACATCAGCATCGTCCAACAACGTTGACTCCCCGTAATTACCTTGTTCTCCTTTAAGGCGCATTTGTTTTAAGGGATGGGTAAAAAGATGAGCAAAAGTTTGATCTGCATCATCGAAAGTTTCGGGGTATGGTGTTCGTCCAGGGGACCAAGTTGACCATTCTCCAGTCTTATCCAGCCCTGATAGCCCTCCACAAACGGCATAACATCGGACTATGTTATTACGCTTCGAAAAGGTGAATGTATGACCACCTAAAGTGTAGGAATCTGCCTCCATCTTATCAAACATCCTGAAAGCGCAAACATTCACGCATAGTTTACACTTGTCGCATGGGGATTCATTGTCTGGTACAGGATTTGTTGGTTCTAATCTTGCTGAAGTTACTGCTGCACCAAGTAACACTCTAGCTCCATGACCTTTTACAAGAATGTTTCCTGACCAACCAACAGAACCAACCCCACTACGAGCCGCGACTAATCTTAAAGCGAGAATTGGGGGTAATTTTGATCTCCAATCTTTAACGTCTTCTCGATAATTAAAATTGGGACTTATTAGAGCAGATTTAAATCCCTTTTTTTCTAGGAAGTTAACTATAGCTTTAGCTATTTTATAGGCTTTTAAGTATCCATCCCCGTTATCGATCACATGGTCAAAACGTCCTCTAGGGAGTTCTTTCCCCAAATATGGCCGAATTTTTGATAAATCTAACGGAACTGCAAAGCAAATCGCGGTTTCGGCCTCAGGCAATGTGTACGTAATGTCCGTTGTAGATGGTCCCCCCGCAAGTGAATCTTTCGTTGCAAACCCTACACTCACAGCACCTTGATCCAATACAAATTGTTTTAGTTTGTTATTTAAAGACATAATCAATCACTGTAAATTGTCTATTAAAATTATGTTTAATAACCGATTAACTTTGCTTAATTAAAAATTTTTTGATAAGTTATTGTTATATTTATGGCGTACAAAATAATTTGGCATAACTGCAACGAGTCTTAATTTCTGGTGAAGATATTTTATGTTTCACGATGAATTTTATCAGAGCGCGC
>SDBU01001900.1_pt1 | contig 28789 bp, 28 predicted proteins | sample 2277071 | NCBI WGS metagenome assembly SDBU01 (sample SAMN10397929, study PRJNA504765) | marine sediment metagenome | isolation source: marine sediment core GS08_GC12, 126 cmbsf | place: Arctic Ocean: Gakkel Ridge, Loki's castle | collected 2008 | reverse complement strand
GCCAGTAATACGCATTGACGACGAAGTAATGGACGAGCTTAAGAAACGGGCAGTAGGCCTAGGTTTGGTCTTTGAGCCACCAAATGCCACACTGAGAAGAGTTCTAGGCTTAGATGTAGATGTGAAGGCTCTCGTTGGCAAAGTTGTTGAGGATGCGCTAGAAAAATTTGCCAAGAATAAGAATGTGATTGAACTCAAGTTGAATGCTAGTTCTCGGAAATATGTTTACATTCCTCTGCCTAAGGACAAAAGGCTTTTCTTCCCAGGTTATAAGGTCGATTTTGAGCTTCAAACAGATGCGGGAACGGTCATAGCTCACGTTACTTCTGAACCACACGGGGCAAGTGTGGATGTAGGCGACCCTCAGGCAGGAACGCACATCAGAGGCAAATTTGGTCCGTGGTACGCAAGGCACCCTGAGCTGAAAGCCGGGGATAGACTCCGAACACAGGTTCTAGAACCGGGAAAACGCTACGAGCTTTCCATTTAGTAAGGGAGTTTAAGAGGGGCGCCAGCCCCTCTTTTTATATATCTTCCCCCTCTCCTTGATAGGAGAGGGGGACACAGGGGGTGAGGTAGATAAAAACTAGATAAAATGAAGGATTTGCAGTAAATTAAAGAGGGTGCATTATGGATATGTTTGAACATTTAGGCATATATATGCTATAATGTATATTGATTTGTTAGTGATGAAGGAGCAAACAATGAAAAGAACCATGATTTATCTACCTGAGCAAACTCACCAAGGACTCAGAAAGCTAGCTTTTGAAGCAAATACCTCAGTCGCTGAGCTGATCAGGCAAGCTATTGATACAGTATATGGCGAGGATATTGAGGATATTCAAGACATGGAAGAGGAGCTAGCCAAATACCAGGCTCACCCTGAATCAGCAATAGACTTAGAGAGGTATCTACACCAGAGAAAGGCGCATGTACCAACTTAAGTTAACCTCCCGGGTGCAGCACCAGCTAGACAAACTTCCTGCTGAAGACCTGCGACGAATAGTAGCTGCTATACAACAGCTTAGAGATAATCCTAGACCTTCGGGAGCTAAGAAATTAAGAGGACCCATATACAGAATCCGAGCGGGGGGCTGGCGAATAATCTACGCTGTTTTTGATAAGGATAATCTAATAATTGTTGGCAAGGTAGCCAGACGCTCAAAGGACACCTATGATAGAATAAAGGGCTTATTTTAAGCCTTGAAGGAAGGTGCGTTATGAATATGTTTGAGCATCAATTTGACGAAGAGATAAAGGAGGGGGCACCACTGGCAACCCGGATGAGACCGACTGAACTCCACGACTTCGTCGGGCAGGAGCATCTTATCGGCAAGGGACATGTGCTTAGGAAGGCTATCGAAGCCGGTCAGCTACCATCAATCATCCTGTGGGGTCCGCCAGGTAGCGGTAAGACTACTCTGGCTTACATTATCGCTAACACCACTAGTTCGCATTTCAGCCCGATAAGTGCCGTCAGTGCTGGTGTGGCTGACCTGCGGCGGATAATAGAGGAGGCTAAAGAGCGCCGCAAAATGTATCAGAAAAAGACCATCCTGTTCATAGACGAGATTCATCGCTTCAATAAAGCCCAGCAGGACGCAGTTCTACCCTTCGTCGAGGATGGCACCGTCACCCTTATTGGCGCTACTACCGAGAACCCCTCCTTTGAAGTTATCTCCCCCCTCCTTTCCCGCAGTCGGGTTCTCACCCTGAAGCCCCTCACCAACGATGAAATTCAAATCATAATCCTGAGAGCACTAAGGGACAAATTGAAGGGTCTTGGTGCATTAGATATAGAGCTGGCTCCCGATGCCTTGGGCCACCTTATCACTATGTCAAACAATGATGCCCGGATTGCCCTTAACGCCCTGGAGATGGCAGCCTTGACTACACCGCCCGATGCTAGCGGGAAGCGAACTATCTCACTGGATACTATAGAAGATGTCATTCAGCACCGGGCTCTTCGTTATGACAAGGCAGGAGAGCAACACTACGACCTCATCTCCGCATTGCACAAGTCAATGCGGGGCTCAGACCCGGATGCCTCCCTGTACTGGCTGGTAAGAATGATTGAGGCAGGAGAAGACCCCCTCTATATTGCCCGTCGTTTAGTCCGCTTTGCCACCGAGGATATAGGCATGGCTGACCCCCAGGCACTAGTATTGACTATAGCCGCCCAGCAGGCAGTCCACTTCCTCGGCATGCCTGAGGGCAACCTGGCTCTAGCCGAGGCAGCCGTCTACCTGGCTACAGCCCCTAAAAGCAACTCTCTGTATCAGGCATACTCCAAGGTTCAGGAAGAAATTAAACACGGCTCCAGTGAATCAGCACCGCTACACCTGCGCAACCCGGTAACACCCTTAATGAAAGACATGGACTACGGGAAGGGGTATAAATATGCCCACGACTACTCTGGGCACTTCGTCCAGCAACAAAACCTGCCCGATTCTCTTCAGGGTAAACACTTCTATACCCCCAGTGACCAGGGATATGAGAAACAGGTTGTCGCCCGGCTCAAAGCCTGGTGGGGAAAAAGGCAAAGCGCAAAGGGGGAAGATTGAAGTCGGTTAATTTTCCCTGCGGAGACATTTCACTGGAAGGAGCCTGGCACTTCCCTGAGGCTGCAAGCGCCTCACCGGTGGTCATAGTCTGTCACCCGCATTCCCTCTATGGGGGAAACATGGGAAATAACGTTGTGGTGACTATTTGCCAGGCGCTAGCTGGGCAGTCAATTGCTGCCTTTCGGTTTAACTTCCGAGGGGTAGGTGGAAGTGGCGGCACATTTGGCAACGGTATTGACGAACAAGAAGATGTTAAGGCAGCACTAGCCTTCGTTTCATCCACACCAGGTATTGACCAGGAAAGGATAGGGCTAGCCGGCTACTCCTTTGGTGCCAGTGTCGCCCTGCCTGTTGCTGTTGAAGATAAGCGGATTAGTTTACTGGCACTGGTGTCACCGGCATTATCAGACTCTGGCTGGGAACAGCTAAAGGAATACCTCAAGCCAAAATTTCTGATTTGTGGCAACAATGACTTCGTCATTCCACTACCGCAGTTTGAGCAATACATCAGGGATATTCCCGAACCCAAGCAACACGATATTATATTCGGGGCTGACCACTTCTGGTGGGGATACGAAGAAGAGGTTGCCCAAAAAGTAACCAAGTTCTTTGTCGATGGCTTCAACGCCTAAGCAAAATAATCCCGTAAAAAGCTCGTTTATTCTTGACACTTCACCCGGCTAATAGTTATACTAAGGTATTAGCGCGGGGTGGAGCAGTGGAAGCTCGTCGGGCTCATAACCCGAAGGTCGTTGGTTCGAATCCAACCCCCGCTACCAAAGGACCTTAGAAGGGAAGCTTTTGCGCTTCCCTTTTTTATTTACCAGCCTGTCATTGATAGAGCTTGACAAAGACATCTCAGCCACTTAAAGTGTCCATTACTGAGTTGTGCTAGCTTTGCTAACGATACGCAACTCGATACCCATAACTAAGACATAACCTCAAGAGATTGGAGAAACCAAGTGTTAGACCTAATTATCAGGGGCGGTCGTATTCTAGATGGAACTGGAAATTCCTCTTCCTTCGGTGATGTTGGCATACGAGGAGACCGTATTGTAGCTATCGGCAAACTTGAGCAAGCAGATGCCGCCAAGGTTATCGAGGCTCAGGGCCGTGTGGTTTGTCCCGGTTTTATTGATATGCACTCACATTCAGACCTGATGCTACTTAAGGAGCCCAGACACGAACCAAAAGTAATGCAGGGAGTAACCACAGAGCTACTGGGGCTTGATGGATTATCCTACGCACCACTCTCTAAAGCTAATCTTCAACAGGTTAGGCGCTATATAGCTGGACTGGATGGTAACCCGGATATCTCATGGGACTGGAGTTCAGTAAGTGATTTCCTTTCCCGATTTGACCGGCAAGCGGCGGTGAATGTGGCATACCTGCTGCCACATATAGCGTTACGTCTAGAGGTAATGGGATGGGCAGACCGCGCCGCCTCAGCCGAAGAGATGGCGAGGATGCGAGAGCTTATGGCTGAGGGCATGCGTCAAGGAGCTGTCGGGTTTTCCACAGGGCTTGACTATTTCCCGGCTCGCCACTCTACTACAGAGGAGCTGGCTGAAATTTGCAAAGTTGTTGCTCAGTACGGGGGTATATCTGCTTGGCACATGCGGACGCGTGACCTCGGCTTAATTCAAGCCATAAAAGAGGTACTTTGGGTAGGTGAGCAAACGGGTGTGCCGGTACATATATCGCATTTTAAAACTGCCGGGCAGGAAAATTTTGGCAAATCGGTAGAGATGCTGACTCTAATTGATGAGGCGCGGGCTAGGGGCATTGACGTTACCTTCGATTCATACCCGTATCTTGCCGGAAGCACGGTGCTGTTTTGGTTTTTGCCCCCTTGGGCGCAAGAAGGGGGACCTGATGCTATCCTTGAGAGACTCGGACAAAACAAAGTGCGGGAGAAGATTTGCTCAGAACTTAAGTCAGCTTCCTACAACTGGGATGATATTTACCTGACTTCCGTATGTTCGGAGCAAAACAGGGGTTACGTAGGGAAAAATGTGGTTGAAGCAGCATCTATAGCCGACAAAGAGATACCTGATTTTATCTGTGACTTGTTGCTTCAGGAGGAACTTGCGGTGAGCCAATTGCAGATTGCAGGCAATGAGGAGGATGCACGAACTATAATGAAGCACCCCTGCAATATGGCCTCGACCGACGGCTTGCTCATAGGCGACAAGCCCCACCCCCGAGGCTGGGGCACATTCCCACGCTATCTGGGGGTTTATAGTCGAGAGCTGGGCATACTCAGTCTAGAGGAAACTATTCGCCAAATGACCTCGGCACCAGCGCAGCGTCTTGGGCTGTCTAACCGCGGGCTGGTCAAGGAAGGCTCCATGGCTGACCTGGTAGTATTCGACCCCCAAACTATCATTGATAAAGCAACGTATGCCGAGCCGAAGCAATTCCCAGTTGGAATAGACTACGTACTGGTCAACGGGGAGGTAGTAGTAGCTAACGGAAAACACACCGGGGCACTCCCTGGCCGCGCATTGCAACGGATGTATGGCGGCTAGAACTCGACCTTCCTCCTGGCAAAGAAACCTTCAATGGCACACTCCAGCCTCTGTCTAACCGGCATGAACCCCCCTTCTAGACTCTACCTCCTATTTCCCCTTGAAGACAGGCTCCCTGTTTTCTCTAAATGCTCTACCTGCTTCGTGAAAGTCCTCACTGGCACGGAGTATTCTTAGCGCTTCACGAACGGAAGCCTTGACATCAGTGTCAAATAATCCCCGCCTCAGCATACGCTTGGTATACTTTAAGGCCAATGGTGCAGCTCTCATAATCTTCTCCGCCATTTCAAAGGCCGCCGGCATAAGTTGCTCATGGGGCACAACTTTATTGACCAGACCAATTCTATAAGCCTCCTCAGCGCTTATCTGGTCACAAGTAAGTAATAACTCACTGGCCTTCCTCCAACCCACCACATCACGAAGATTCCAAACAGCCCCGTAACATACCATTCCTCGCAGCGGACCTATAAAACCGAGGGCAGCCTTCTCTGAAGCCACCAGAATATCGCACAACAGTGCTTGTTGGAGTCCATCGCCCAAGGCGTAACCGTTTATGGCGGCTATTATCGGCTTGTCAAAGTTCAATAACCTTTCTTCCTCGTCCAAGTTGGTGAATTCCTCTGCATCAGAGGGGGGAGCGTCCATGTCATGCCCGGCAGAGAAGGCGCGTCCAGCTCCAGTCATGATTACCACTCGCACATCATTATCAGCCTCTAAATCATTCAGCACCTGATGTACTTCCTTCTTTAGTTGCAGATTCATAGCATTCAATTTCTCTGGTCTATTGAGGGTGAGAATTGCTACATGGTTCTTCTTTTCTACTAAAATAGTCTTATACATCTGTACCTCCTCAGCTAAGTTTTTCTGATTAGTTTATAGTATGGAACAGCAAACTCCAGCTTATTCCTCGTTATGAATTAACAGAAAGGTTTCATTTTCCTGGCCAACTCTAATTTCGGTATGGACTTTGGGGGGCCATTTGCTCCACTACGCTGTCAAGCCTATGTTGTCTCATCGCTTTAGTTAGTATATCATACCAAGCCAGACCCATCACTTACGCCAGAGTGTGAACAGTGAATTGCAGTAACTAATTACAGAAAAGACTTGGCTAGAATCACACAGCAATAAAGGATTTCGATTCCCCAGAGAGACCTCAGTTTTTCGCAATCCATCTTTCCGGCTCAGAGGGGTGCTGGTGAAAGACTGAGGGGCTTACACTAACGCAGTCAGCCCGTTTTTGAAGAATTCCAGACAATCTCCAGCTAATACCTATTAACATATTGCGTTTAGCTATGTAAAATTCTCACTTAGTGAAGGCTAATTGCGTAAACTTAGGGGGAGGTGCTAACAAGACCCCTTCCACGATTTAAATTCATAGGAAAGGAGGTGTTTATCAAGTAGCCACAAAAGGTCATCCTCTGAATTAATAAATTAAGAAAGGAGGACAGGTTATTGGCAAAAGTAATGAGAGAAAGATGGACTAGCCGATATTTTTTCCTATTTGCCGCAATAGGCTCAGCCATAGGTTTGGGCAATGTGTGGAGATTTCCTTACATTACCTACAAATATGGTGGTGGAGCCTTCCTGATACCCTGGATTGTTGGTCTTATTGTGCTCGGCGTTCCCTGGATGATGATGGAGTTTGGGATGGGTCGTTATTTCCAGAGAAGCGCTCCCGGCATATTTGAAAGCATAGGCAAGAAGTGGGAATGGCTGGGCTGGTGGCCAGTTTTTATTGCCTTCTTTATAGTCAGCTATTACACCGTAGTAATGGCCTGGGCTCTACGCTATGTGGCTAGCTCAGCTACCATAGAGTGGGGCATGGGAGAGGCTGGAGCTGAAGGGGCAGCGCCCTACTTTTTAGAGAAGGTCCTGAACCTTTCATCCGGACCAGGTGTGCTTGGCGGTCTTCAATGGCTAGTAGTAGGAACCTTGGCGCTTACCTGGATAGTCATATTTCTCATAGTGTTTAAAGGAGCCGGAGTAATAGGCAAGGTTGGAGCCTGGTGGGACTGGCTACTCAAGGTTATCGTGCCAGTGGGTCTGCTTTTTGTCGTCATCTACGGTGGTTTCATGAAGGATATAGCTACACCTTATGAAGGATATCAGGTAGGAATACTAAATGGGTCTCATATAATATGGGTCATACTCGGTGTAACCCTGATTCTGAGCTTTGTGCTCCAAGCAGTTAAGACCAGGACGCTTAAGGGAGGTGAGTGAGAAATGACAACGGGTGCAATAGTTGCCATGGTTGTTATGTGGCTGGTTTTCATCGGCGCATTATGGTTTTCCTTGTCTCGCATGGGAAAAGGTGGTAAGTGGGAAGACTAAAATAGCACCCATTCTGATAGGCTTTATCTCGTGCTGATAAGAAGGCGAAGAGTAACCAATAGCCACGATTAGGAACTAAGGCCGCTCTCATTTACAGGGAGCGGCCTTGGCTTTTGGTCAAAGAGAAGAACACTCCCCCCATAGACAGCCTATTTCAGCCCTTTCTCCGTCAAGATTATTTCATGTAGCTCACTGAAATCAGATGGTGGCACTTGATCCAGTTTTCGTCTCAGTTTTGCTGCTGAGGTAAGGCATTGAGCAACGCAAATACCACAACCTATGCACCAGTCTTCATCAACCACAGAAAGGCCACCCTCCAACGTTATGGCATCAACCGGGCACACTTCAACACAATCCCCACATCCAGTGCATTCATCAGGGTCAGTGTACCTGATATAGTAAGTAGCCATAATAATGTCACGTGGTATCTTTCTTCTCTTTATAGAACCCACTGACCAGCAAGCACAACCGCAACAATTACAGGTGTGCTTTATATCCCCCATAGCATTGTCAACAAAGTGAACCAGTCCAGCCTCCTCACACTTCTTTATTAATTGAAGCGCCTCTTCCTTGGTGATTTCCCTGGCAAAGCCCCGCTCTATCAAATACTGGGCAAGCTCGTCATATTTCATGCATACCTCTAAAGGATGGCTGCAGCCCCTCCCTCTTAGTTGAGCAATCATACGGCAGGGGCAGTAAGCGACGGCAATCACCTTTGCTTTCTCGATAACCTTCTCCATCATGTCATAAGTGTAGACCGCCTGCATCTCATGGTCTATGGCCTCGCCGACTGGAATATACCGGAATGGTTTAGTCTTGCTACCACCGTAGGCATCGGCTGTTACTCTGCGGTTGAAGTATTTAACAATGAGGTTAGCCATATTCCTTGCGTGCGGTGTTTCTCCCCCACTCCAGAAAAAGGACTGTGGAAACCCATAACCCAACTGCTGCAATGCGTATCCCTTCTCCCCTTCCTTCGTCTTGCCCGAAAACAGTAATCCTCGTTTCGCAAGCCTCTCAAGTATGTTCGCCAGTTCTTCCCTGGAAAAACTAACCTTGCCGCTAATATCATCAACCGTAACCAGTTGAAGCGGGGCAACTCTGGTCGGAAGTGCCATAGCAACTTCAGCTTCCTCTGGGGTGAAGTTCGCCCTTAATATCTCCTCTACGTCCTCAGTCACTGGGTATCCCATGCCTAAGGCGGAGAGATGAACTGCCAATTGTCTATATATATCTTCAATCATCCTGAGCACCCCTATTTGAAATAATATACATCCTTGCTTTCAGTAACAAGTGAAAAAGCTAGTTCTTGGCTAACTGACAAGACTATCTAAAATGTCATCACCTCGTCCACGGCGACCTTAACCACATGCTTAACCTTCATCCCTCTGGGTGCGTACTCAGCCGAGACCTTATCAAACAGGTCGCCACTATCCGAAATCTCCACCGCCTTCCCCCAAATTCGGCAGCCCTTACGGGTAGAGCGGTCAAAGACTATTGCCGATAGCTGCGGGTTCTCCCCGAGATTAGCCATAGTGCGTGGTGAGTTAATGTCAGCAAAGATGATATGCTCATCATCCAGGACACGAAATGACCCTTTGGGTGAGACATTTGGCTTCCCATCCTTACTGGCAGTGGCTACCAGCGCCGGACCAAGCTCACCTACTACCTTCTTTGCTTCCTCCGATAGCTTCGCCATATCCAAACCTCCTTATTTTACTAACTGAATTATAATAACCGCCAATCAAAAAGGCAAATTAACAAAGTAATTAGTATAACCCTATCCCCCTCATGATAGGAATATATATCCATATCATGGAGAGGGGGATTAAGGGGGTGAGGTAGATAGATAACCTCTACAATCTAAAAGACTACAGTAGAAAAGGAGTTAGTGGTATAATTGAGTCGTGAAACTAGAGCAGAACCTTGCACTATTCCTGATTTAGAGGTAAATAAGAAAGGAAGGCAGCATGGAGCAAATAGAATTACAGGTTACTACCCGTGAGATTCTAGGTAAAAAGGTAAGGTTTCTACGCCGCCAGGGGATTATCCCTATACATCTATTTGGTCACGATGTGGAGTCGGCAGCATTGCAGTGTGATGCTGCGCAGCTTCAGCGGGTCTTGGCTCAGGTAGGGAAGACGAGGCTTATCAGTCTCAAGCTCGACAAAGCCAAAAAGCCGAGAAATGTTATGGTTCGTGAAATTCAGAAAGACCCACTAACCGGCGAGTTACTTCATATAGATTTCTATCAGGTGAGAATGGCGGAGAAAATAAAGGTGGAGGTTCCTATTGTTCTGGTTGGAGAGGCACCAGCCTTAAAGTCCAAGGAGAATATGCTCTTGCATGAGCTTAACAGCTTGACTATTGAATGCCTCCCCGACCAAATTCCCCCCAGTGTAGAGCTGGACCTGAGTTCCCTCATTGAAGTAGCGCAAACAATTCAAGTAAAGGACATCAGGCTGGGTGAAAGGATTACCGTTCTCAACGACCCGGAACAGATGGTAGCGAAAATCACCTCGCGACCTGTAGAGAGGGTGGAGGAGGTAGTGGAGGTAGTAGCGGAAGAGGCGGTGGAAGCACCTGAAGCAGCCCCGTTGCCCAAAGAGAAATCAAAAGAGAAATAATATCTCTTCAGGTTGGATAGGTTAATGAAGGTAACCCAAAAGACTACTATAGAAAAGAATTAGTAATATAATAGAGCTATGAAGAGAGAACTAATAGATATTTTAGCCTGTCCAGTGTGTAAGGGGGAGCTTGAGCTTAGCGTGGACGAGGAGAACGACAAAGAAATAGTTACCGGCTCTTTATCCTGCTCCAGGTGCAACGAGCGCTACCCTATTGTGGATACCATCCCCAATCTCCTGCCGCCAGACCAGCACCGTTAGTCCGGACTATAGACTACCCCACTCTGGGGAGACTCCCACACCTCCACACCGGAAATAGAAACCGGCTCTCCAGCCAGCCTGGGCTTGAGTTCATTATAGATGGTGGTAGCAATATTCTCTGCGGATGGATTTATTTTATCAAATGGCGGCACATCATTGAGACAGGTGTGGTCAAACCTTGACAGGATACTCGCTAAATGCTGCTTTAGTTCGGTAAAATCATAGGCTATGCCTATATCATTGAGCTGGGAAGATTTTATCTTTACCACCACCCGATAACGATGCCCGTGCAATGCCTCACACTTGCCGCCATAACCTCGCAAGTAATGGGCAGCATCAAACTGCTGCTCTACCGATAGCTCATACATTCTTCACCTCACTCAATCCTCCCACTTAAACTCACCCGGTACCTTAAACACACCCTGTACCTCTGTTATTGCCTCCAATAACTGCTTAATCGTCTTGCCACTTACCGGATGCACCGCTTCAGAAGCAATCTCAGCCAGAGGAACAAGGACAAAGGCACGCTCAGTCAGCCTGGGGTGAGGAATACCCAGCTCCGGAGTGTCAATAACCTGGTCACCATAAAGAAGGATATCTATATCAATAGGACGAGGAGCATTATGGCCGCCGGGCACCCTGCCCAGCTTGCTCTCAATGCCCTTAGCCAGAGCCAGCAGCCCCATTGGGGCAAGCCGAGTATTAATCTGACACACCAAGTTGAGAAAGCGAGGCTGCTCAATATTTCCTACCGGCTCAGTTTCATATACCGACGAAACCGCCTCTACCCGCATCCTTTGCGACAGAAAATCCAGCGCTCTGCCCAGATTATCCTGGCGATTTCCCATATTTGAGCCCAGACCAAGATATGCAGTTACCATTTTAGCCCCTGATTGACATCCCTCTTATAATAGCGTCGCTCATCCGACATACCCGCACCATTCGCCTGACGTCATGAACCCGCACCATGTCAGCACCATTGGCAATACCAATAGCCACTGTAGCTGTTGTCGCCTCCAGACGCTGGTCGGATGGCTGACTAATCATAAACTTACGAGAGCTCCCCAGCAAGATAGGCCTGCCCAGAGACTTGAGTTCTACCAAACGGCGGATAATCTCCAGATTTTGCTCCACACTCTTGCCAAAGCCAATGCCAGGGTCAATAATAACATTCTGCCAGGCTACCCCGGCTTTCATGGCCAGACTAATGCTCCTCTCCAGACTGGAGATGACATCAGTCATTATATCACGACAGGTAGTATCTCGCTGGTTACTCACCAGGATAATAGGCACACCTGCCTCAGCAGCCACCTTGGCTAGCTCAGGGTCCTGCTTTAACCCCCAGACATCGTTAATCATCCTGGCACCAGCCTTCACCGCCTCACTGGCTACCGCTGACTTATAGGTATCTATACTTAACGGCACCGACAGCTCACCAGCCAGTCTTTCTATAGCTGGTATTACCCGCCTGAGTTCCTCATCAACCGATACCGGTTCTGCGCCAGGGCGAGTGGACTCACCACCTATATCTATAATATCTGCCCCATCAGTAACTAAGCGCTTAGCCCGGGATATTATTGCCCCAATATCATCACCCAACCCGTCACCGGAGAAAGAGTCAGGACTGAGGTTCAGGATTCCCATAATATAGGTTCGCTCCCCCCACCTGAACTCGGTATCCCCACAGTGAATAAAAGTATTTGCCACCTGCACCAAACCTCACCCATATTGTAACATCCTTTCATAACAATACAAGTGTCCTCAATCTAGATGGCCCAGCTTATTGACACTCTTCTAGCCCATGGTCTATAATCCTAGATATGATGTCAGCCAGCATTATTGCCAACTGTCTTGTGAAGACAATTTGTGAGACAGAGGGAGTGTAATGTCACCATCACCCCGGTTAGCTCAACCAAGGCAACCAAAAATCATTATAGCCATGCCAGCTTATAATGAAGAAAGATACATCGGCACCATGGTGCTTAAAGCCAGGCAATATGCTGACGAAGTTATTGTCCTGGATGATGGCAGCACCGATGACACCACCAAAGTAGCCAAGCTCGCCGGGGCTACTGTCGTCCGACACAAATATAACAAAGGCTATGGGGCTGCCATCCAGAGCATACTGAGCGAGGCGAAAAAGAGACTCCCCGATGCTCTTGTCCTCCTTGATGCCGATGCCCAGCACAACCTGGAGGATATACCGGCTCTCATCCAGCCCATCTCAAAGGGCTTCGACCTTGTCATCGGGTCTAGACAGATGCACAGAAATAAAATACCCCTCTACCGCCGCATCGGGCAGAAAGTCCTGTTGCACTCAACTCACCTTCTCTCCGGCAAAAGGCTCACCGATTCTGAATCCGGGTTCAGAGTCTTCTCCAAGAAAGCAGTAACTGAGCTAGAGCTGGGGGAAAGTGGCATGTCAGTATCGGCTGAGACGATAGCGGCTGCGACTGAGAAAGGGCTCAAGATTACAGAGGTGCCTATCTCCATTACCTACACCAAAGATAGCTCAACCCTGAACCCGATAAGGCATGGCTTTGGAGTTCTCGGAAGAATAATAGCCATGATTTCAGAGAGGAGACCCCTCTTCTTCTTTGGATTCCTTGGACTCATCCTTACTGTGTTTGGCCTGCTTGCCGGTACCAGGGTGCTCTATCTCTCAACCACAACAGAGGGTATAGCCACCGGCACTGCCCTGATATCAGTGCTGCTTCTCACCATCGGCGTGTTCAGCATCTTCACCGGGATAATATTGAATATATTAAAAAATATAATGAAAAAATGAACCCGCTAAGGACCACGCCCCGCTTGATTAGACGATGAATATACTTTTTGTTTCAGATTACTATCCTCCTCATATTGGCGGAGTTGAAATCATATTCCAAAACATTATGGAAAAACTGGCTAAGCTAGGGCACTCAGTCTCCATAGTTACCTCTAGACTGCCAATGACCAAGGATTTTGAAATTAGTAATGGGGCTAGAGTTTACAGGACTAGCTTTCTGAATAAGGGAGGCAGGTATTGGTTTACTCTTAATTCAATCCCAAAAATCTGGGAGCTGGCAAGGGAAGCCGATATTATCCATACCAGTACCTGGAATGCCGCTTTTCCTGCCTGGCTAGTTTCAAGATTACGAAGAAAACCATGCCTAATCACCGTCCCCGAAGTTATTGTGCCGGTATGGCAATACTCAGGTAAAAGGGGGCCACTCCTCTGGCTGCACAAATTGTTTGAGAAGGTGCTTTTCCACCTACCATTTGACAAATATATTGCTATCTCAGAATACACATATAGTTGTCTGGCAAAGTTCTTCGATATTGCTGCGGAAAAGATGGAGGTCATTTATTGTGGGATCGATTATAGCTTGTTCGACCCGGCTAAGGCAAATGGCTCAATAGTTAGAAAGCAACTGGGCTTGGATAACAGATTTGTTTATATGTATTATGGCCGACCAGGCTTTACTAAAGGGGTAGAATACTTAATCCAGGCAGTCTCTTTGATTTCAAAACAAATCCCGAACTCAAGACTCCTGTTAATCCTGTCACCTGACCCGGAAGATAGATATTACCGAATAAGAAGAATGAGCCAACAACTTGAAAAAGGGAATACTGTCACGATGATTGACCCAGTACCAAGAAGTGAACTACCAAGCTATATCGGGGCAGCAGATTGTGTTGTCATCCCGTCACTATCGGAAGGTTTTGGATTCGCCGCTGCTGAAGCCTCCGCTATGGAAAAACCGGTGGTGGCTACCAATGTCGGCTCATTGCCTGAGGTGGTATCAGGAAGGTATGTTCTGGTTGAACCCAAAAGTCCCGCAGCCATAGCCGAAGCAGTCGACAAGGTCTATAGAGGTGCAGTTAAAGATAGAGGTAAGAAGATGTTTAGTTGGGATGATTGTGTCGATAAGCACCTAAAGATTTACCGAGAAATGTTAAAAGAATATAGATGACTTTCACTTTATTCAAGCCGACCTTAAGGGATTCTTAACCGGATTTAAATAAGGCTAAACTGCCGGGCTAATGAAGATTTTATTAATAAATCCGGGTTATCAAAAGGTTTATGGTAAAAGTAGAGGTATTGCCCCGTCTTTGCCCTCGCTTGGGCTGGCTTACCTTGCCGCCGTGCTAGACACCAATAAACATGTGGTGAAGATAGTCGATACCCAGGGAGTGGATGAGAATGCAATTAGACAGACTATAATCAGGGAAGAGCCGGAGTTAGTAGGTATCATTGCACTGACACCGGTCATATATGAGGCATTTAATGTAGCCAGGATAGTCAAGGAGATAAGCGATAAGATTTGGGTGGTTATCGGGGGACCGCATCCAACAGTGATGCCAGAAGAGTCTATTCAAAACCCCTATATCGATTTTGTTGTCCGTGGTGAAGGCGAAGAGACCCTATTAGAGCTGGTTAATAGTCTTGGCAGTGGCAAAGAGCCAGACAATATCAGGGGGATTACCCTCAAAAAAGATGGCGGGATAGTTCAAAATCCGGGAAGGGATTCTATTAAAGACTTGGATTCTCTGCCCTTCCCCGCATACCACCTGCTTCCCATGAGCAGTTACTCCTCTGTCCAGACCAAGCGGGGTAGATTTGCTCTTATCTTAACTTCACGGGGATGTCCCTATCAATGTGTTTATTGCAATAAAAAAATCTTCGGCAACAAATTTAGGGTACGCAGCCCAGAAAATATCCTCGCCGAGATTGAATTTCTGATAGAAAATTATGCTATTCGGGAATTTCACATCGTTGACGATATTTTTACTCTAGATAAAAAGAGAGTGGAAACATTCTGCGATTTGATACAAGAAAGGCATCTAGATATATCCTGGAAGTGCCCAAATGGGGTAAGGGTTGACTCGGTAACCAAGGAATTACTTGCCAAAATGAAAGAGGCAGGGTGTTACTCCGTAAGCTTTGGGATAGAATCAGGAAATCAACGGATTTTGGATAATATCAAAAAAAGAATAATCTTGGAACAAAGCAAAAATGCTGTTCAGTGGGCTAAGCAGGCGGGAATATTTACCATATGCTTCTTTATGTTCGGTAATCTGGGTGAGGATAGGGAGACCATGGAAGAAACAATAGAGTTTGCCAAGTCTCTAGGTGCCGATGTTGCCCAATTCATGATACTGGTGCCCTATCCAGGTACCGAGGTACGTCAAATCATGGAAGCTGAGGGCAGGATTTTCACCGATAATTGGGAGGAATATGGTAACCTGGCCGGGAAAGCCATATTTGAACATGGTAAGCTGACCAAACCTTTGATGGAAGACATGTTCAAAAAGGCATATAGACATTTTTATTACCGCCCCGGTTACATATTACACAAAATACTGGATATCAGGAGCCTGAGCGATGTTCGTTTTCGCGTAAAAGGTCTATCCAGTGTCTTAAGGACTACTCGCTGAGAAAAAAGGACTATGAGAATATGCATCCTAGCCGGATATTCATCCCAACTCGACAAGCCAGACCTAATATTAACTCAGCCCTATGAAACTGGGCAGATGTTAGCCAGGTTCTTTGCAGCTACAGATAGGATTTCACAACCCCTTGAAGCAATAAATGAAGTATATAAAATATAGACAAGGATGGTTAGAAAAAGCCCAGTGGTCGGGGTGAGAGGACTTGAACCTCCGACCTCAGCGTCCCAAACGCTGCGCGCTAGCCATCTGCGCCACACCCCGTCGCCAAAAATATAACAAAGTACCTACTATCGGTCAAGCTAATAGCTAAGTGGGTCTTAATCTCGACAGTCAGGGCAGTTGTCAAATACTTCTGGAGCTAAGCCTACTTTCTGAGCTATATAGTCTAGCTGCTTTTCTGGAGCCCAGTAGTTACCACAAGTTTTGCATTTCTTTAATCTGAACTCCATCTTGTTGTTAGGCATAGTAATTATTCTGGTATCGCCGACATCTTCCGTCTTTATAGCATCCACCGGACAGACATAGGCACAGGAATTACAGCCGATGCAAGCCTCTGAAGGCTCATAAAAGGGGGTTGCCATCTCTCGGTTAACACCCCGACCGACCAGACTAATTGCCGATACCCCGACGACCTCTTGGCACACCCTGACACACAAGCCACAAAGAATGCACTGGTTATCCTCCAGTTTGAAGGTTGTCTTATCAACGCCGAGCTGGCTAGCCAAATCCTGTATTACTTTGTTGTTGGGGCACCTTGCCAGCAGTAACTCCATTATCATCTTACGGGTAGCTATAATCCTCTCGGAATTAGTCTTCACCACGAGTCCCTCTTCCACTGGATAGAGGCAGGAAGCAACCAACCTTTCCCTTCCGTTCTTTGCCACTTCAACCAGGCAAAGCCGGCAGGCACCGTAAGGAGTGACGGCTTCATTAGAACACAGAGAGGGTATATAAATGTTTTTTTCACTAGCCACATCCAGTATCATCGCCCCTTCTTCTGCCTCAACCTCTCGTCCGTCAATAGTTAATGTCACCATCTCGTCTCACCTTTACCTTATTTCTAGGGCACCAAGCTTGCAGACATCGTAGCAAGCCCCACACTTGATGCACTTGTCCTGGTCTAAGATAACCGGCTTCTTTTTCCCCATAAAGGTAATAGCTTCCGGTGGGCAAGCCTTCACGCATAGCCCACACCCCGGGCATTTTTCATCAATAATATGATAGCTAATCAGCTCCTTACAGACGCCGGCTGGGCATCTTTTATCACTAATGTGGGCTTTGTATTCATCTCTAAAATACCGAATAGTAGTCAAGACAGGGTTGGGAGCGGTTGTCCCCAAGGCACATAGGGAGCCATCTATAATTGCCACCGATAAGTGCTCAAGTAATTCAATATCACCATCTTTCCCCCTCCCCTCACTGATGTCGGTTAATATCTCCCGCATCCTCCTTACTCCCTCACGGCAAGGGACACACTTGCCACAGGACTCGCCCTCAAGGAAGGTAACGAAATACTTGGCTATATCCACCATACAGGTAGTCTCATCCATCACAATCATTCCACCCGAACCCATCATCAAGCCAACCTTGTTCAACTCCTCAAAATCCACAGGCAGGTCAAGGAACTTCTCCGGGACACAGCCTCCCGACGGACCGCCGGTCTGGACAGCTTTAAACCTTTTACCCCCAGGGATACCACCACCAATATCGTAAATAATCTCTCTCAGGGTTATTCCCATTGATACTTCCACCAGACCGGTATTATTAATCTTACCTACCAAGGAGAAAATCTTTGTTCCCGTGCTATTTGGGGTACCCATTTTGGTGTACCAATCGGCGCCCTGATTGATTATCAGTGGCACATTTGCCCAGGTCTCCACGTTGTTCAGGTTAGTCGGTTGCTCCCACAAGCCACTCTCAACAGTATGAACATACTTTGCCCTCGGTTCACCTACCTTACCTTCCAGTGACGCCATCAACGCCGTCGACTCACCACAGACAAAAGCGCCACCTCCCCTATTTATCTTAATGTTGAAGTCAAATCCGGAGCCGAGGATGTTTTTACCCAGAAGCCCATACTCTTCGGCTTGTTTAATAGCTATCTCGGCATTTCTTACTGCCAAAGGATATTCGTTGCGAATATAGATATAGCCCTCATGAGCGCCAATTGCATGAGCACCGATGAGCATCCCTTCCAGAACACTATGGGGATTCCCCTCCATAAGGCTTCTATCCATAAAGGCACCAGGGTCTCCCTCATCACAATTACATATTACATACTTGGTGTCGCCCTGTGCCTGGCGACAGTCCTTCCACTTTCTGCCGGCAGGGAAGCCACCACCACCACGCCCCCGCAACCCAGATTTTCTGACTTCTTCAATTACCTCTTCCGGGGACATATTAAAAAGTGCCTTGCCCAATGCAGCATAACCGCCTAAAACCAGATAGTCATCAATGTTGTTAGGGTCAATCTTGGAATTGTTGGCTAACAGAAGGCGCTTCTGTTTAGCATAAAAGGGTATCTCGCTCTCATGGGTAATTTTCTTACCTGTTTCTAAGTCAAGATAGAGCAACCTATCAACTATGTTGCCTTTCAGAATAGTTTGGGAGACTATCTGAGCAACATCCTCCTCTTTTACCTGTTGGTAAAGGATGTTTTCAGATTCAATCACAACCAAGGGACCCCTCTCACAAAAACCAGGGCAACCGGTTATTCTCAGGTCTACCTTGGCATCTAGCCCCTGGTTTTGTATTTCTTGCTTGAAGGCTGCGATAACACTTTCAGCTCCTAGAGCTAGGCAACCGGTTCCACCACATATAGCTATGCTGGGCTTATTAAGCTCCCTATTTTTGATTATTGATTCCCTTAGGGCGGCTAATTCATCCAGGGACTTTATTTTGACCACTTGTAACACCCTCCGTTGGCTAATCATAGCTATTTAGCAAAGAATCGACTTTATCAGTCTTCATCTGACCCGAATATTCTCCATCAGTAATGACTATAGGACCCAGGGCACAAGCCCCCACGCAGTTGACCGTCTCTAGGGTATATCTAAGGTCATCGGTTGTTTCACCTGAACTAATACCAAGCTCCCGCTCAATTTTCTCCAGGATTCTAACCGCACCCCTAACATGGCAAGCAGTGCCAAGGCAGACATTAATCAGATGACGTCCTCTCGGTTTCAAGCTGAAAGCCTTAAAAAAGGTAGCTACACTATAGACTTGACTTAGTGGAACATCTAGACCCTGGCTAACCTGCGTTATGGCTTCCTTGGGTAGATAATTATATTCCGCCTGGACATCTTGCAAAATAGATACCAGCCATCCCTGGCCACGCTGATAGTGAGCTAATATTGACTTAACCTTCCCTTCTATCTGTTTGGTGTTCATGCTGTCTTCTCCATAAGCTTAGTATATTCCTTGTCTACCCTATCCTGTATCATGCCTATAGTATCATCGCTTAGGTGCCTGAACCTCCCCTGCAGTTTAAGATAGTCTCTTACAGGTCTTAACTGAGGCAAATCAAGGCTTATTTTATATTGGCCATTTTCCACTTCATATAGGGGGAATATCCCCGTCTCTATCGCCAGACGACCCATCCTGATGGTTAAATCAGTGCCATGTCTCCAGCCGGTGGGGCAAGGGGACAGGATATGAATATAAGCTGGACCATTTATCGCCGCTCCTTTTGCCACCTTAGCCATTAGGTCAAAGGGATAGCTGGGACAGGCAGTAGCTACATATGGGATATCATGAGCGGCAACGATAGCCGGTAGGTTCTTTTTCCAGGTAGCCTGCCCGATACTCATCCTGCCGGCTGGGGAAGTAGTTGTAGACGCACCAAAGGGGGTAGCTGAAGACCTCTGTATACCGGTATTCATATAGGCTTCGTTATCAAAGCAGAGATAAAGGAAGTTATGCCCCCTCTCTAATGCTCCAGATAATGCCTGAAGCCCGATGTCACTGGTGCCACCATCACCAGCCATAGCTATCACACTAACATTCTGCACTGAGCTTCTTCCTTTCCTGGTCATAACCTTTAACCCTGACTCTATGCCAGAAGCTACTGCTGCCGTATTCTCAAACAGGGTATGAATCCAGGGGACACGCCAAGAGGTACAAGGAATCTGTGATGAAATTATCTCTATACAGCCGGTGGCAGTAACCACTATTACATTCCGCCCTAATGCCTTGCAGGCTAGCCTGACAGCGAGGGCTTCACCACAGCCAATGCACGCCCGATGACCAGGGGCAAAGTTTTCCTTTTTAGTTACCAATCTGGGAACAAAAAGCGCATAATTTTCCATTATTCCCTCACCCCAAACATTTCAAATTCTTGCTCGCTTCCCGTTTGCGAGATTTCTATACCTCGGTTGACTATATCCTCAAATCCGGCCAGAGTAATATCCCTGCCCCCCAAACCACCAACAAAGCTGATTACCTTTGGCTTCTTGTCCTCATGATATAAGGCTGATTTAATCTCGACACAGACCGGTCCCCCAACTCCGAAGGAAAGGGCTCTATCCAATATAATGAGAACTTCGGCATTTTTAACCGCCTGGCGAATCTCGGTGAAGGGGAAGGGTCGCCATAAGCGAAGCTTTACCAGTCCTACCTCTTTGCCATCACTCCGCATCTTATCTATAGCCATCATTGCTGTCTCACTGAAGCTGCCCATAGTTAATAGAAGTACCCTCGCATCTTCACAGTGGTAGCATTCAACTGGGGAGTAATGGCGCTGGAAAATATTGCCAAATTCTTTCCAGCACTGGAGGATTACCTCCTTGGCAGCAGTTAGATTTACTTCCTGCGCCTTCTTTGTCTCCGAATATATAAAAGGCGGGCCGAAAGCCCCCATACTTACCGGTTTATCCGGATTTAGGGGGAAGGGGTACTGATATGGCGGGATAAATCTATCAACCTCGCTTTGCTCGGGGATATATATAGGCTCAATCATATGGGTCAGGTGGAATCCATCCAGGTGAATCATTACCGGGAGTAAAACCCCCGGGTCTTCAGCAATGCGAAAGGCACACAGGACATTATCAACCACTTCCTGTCCATTTTCAGTAAATATTTGAATCCAACCGGTATCACGGACAGCCATAGCATCAGAGTGGTCACCCCAGACAGATAATGGCGCTGATAAGGCCCGGTTAGCCACTGTCATCACTACCGGTAGCCGCATAGATGAAGCCACATAAAGCACCTCATGCATTAACTCCAGCCCTTGACCGGCGGTAGCGGTAAAGGCTCGCGCCCCAACTGCGGCTGCTCCCAGACAGGCACTCATCGCCGAGTGTTCAGATTCAACGGGAATATAGGCTGCGTCTAGCTCACCATTGGCTACTAGCTGAGCCAGGTGCTCAACAATGTGAGTTTGCGGGGTAATTGGATAGGCGGCGACAACATCAACATTAGCCAGCTTGGCGGCTTCAGCAATAGCCAGTGAAACCTCAATACCTACCCGCTTTGCCATTTATTCCTCCTCCTCTACCATTGTAATCGCCTGGGGCCAGCACTCCCGAGCGCAAATGCCACACCCCTTACAGTAGAATAAATTGGCTTCAAAATATCCCTCAGTATCCTGTTCCATACACCCCTCAGGGCAAAAAATGTAGCAAACACCACACTTTATACATCTATTCTTATCGAAAATTGGTCTTTGCGACCGCCAAGCTCCAGTCTGGTATTGGCTGGCACTGCCTGGTTCAACTACTATTGAGCCAATTTCCAAGTCTTTCCAGGTTAGCTCACCCTCTGGTTTAGTCAATTTCCTTGCTCCTTTACTAAAGTTTCCTCATATGCTTTTTTCATAGCATTAATATTTCTTTCGGCTAGGCGGTCAAACCGGTGTCTCAGCGGTTCAAGCATAGACTCCAACTTAACCACCCCAGTGACTCGAAGTACAGCGCCGACCATGGTAGTATTGGTAATAGGAACTCCCAGAATCTCCTTGGCGATACTGGTGGCGTCAACTGTAGCCAGTGTCCAGTTGATGCCGAATTCCTGTCTAATTTGCTCGGCTCGTTTTCTGGTGTTAACTACTACCACTCCATTAGCTTTAAGCCCTGAAGTAACCTTCATAATGGGCAGTAGGCCAGGGTCAAGCACTACCACGACATCGGGTTCCGTTATCTCTGCCCTTGTCTTGACAGGTTGTTCACTGCTTATTCTAACGAAAGCTAATACTGGCGCGCCTCTCCTTTCTGGACCAAAGCTGGGGAAGGCATGAGCATACTTACCCTCGTTTATTGCCGCCTGCGCCAATAGTTCAGCCGAGGTAACTGCACCTTGACCGCCACGACCATGCCATCTGATCTCAACAAGCTGAGTGGTATCTATCACTTTAGCCTCCTCTAGGTATCATAAAAAGCGCCCCTGGAGCGACTCGAACGCTCACACCCAGCTCCGGGGGCTGGTGCTCTATCCACCTGAGCTACAGGGGCTAACCGTCTACAATATACCCTATATAATACCCCATAGCCAACAATTTGGCAACACTTTAAGTGTACCTTATCATCAGTAGTAGCCAGCATATTGCGACCACCGTCATATTAAGCGATTTACAAGTTTTGGTAAGGATGATGATGCGTTCTTGGACTCACTCCACCAAGCGGATATAGAGGTTGACGTCAAGACCCTCATACAGATAACTTATCTAGATTAGCCTGGTGCTCTCACCAATAAAACCGGTGTATTAGTGGCTTGGAGAATCTTCTGGGTAATGCTGCTGGAAATCCATTGCTTGATCCCTAGCTGGTGACGCGCTGAGATTGCTACCAACCGAGCATTTATTTCATTAGCGAAGTTGATAATTTCTTTGGCAGTGTCACCAACCCTCACCTCACACCGCACAAAGACCTTTGCGTCGGCCAGTTTTTGGCTCACGTTTTCAAGGTATTGTTTAGCCTTTATTTTCATTGATTCTATCTGCTGCTCCGTGAACCTGACATAGTTTAGCCCCCCGACGGTATGCATGTATTGACCCGGGGTTACTACCTGAAGGAGAGTAACCTGTGTCCATTGTTTCTTGGCGAGTTCAATAACATAGAGTAGCGCTGTTTCGCCAATCTCCGAGCCATCAAGTGGTAATAGTACTCTATCTAGTATCTGCCTTGGGCCTGCTCCCGGGTGGGGTTTAGTAGTACTAACAAGCAATACTGGCACGCTCGCTTCCTGAAGCATCTTATCGGCGGTTTGTCCCATTGTCCGATGCATTATGCTAAAACGAGGGTGAGTAGCGATAACAATGAGACTGACGTCATTTTCATTGGCATAATCGATGATTTCTTCAGATGGCTTGCCAGATAGAACTACCGACTTAACTTTTATCCTAGCGCCCCTTTTCACCGGGTAACGCTCTCTTATGTCCCTTTCCACCCCCTCAGCTATTATCCCCAGATAGACCTCATGCACCTGGCGATTCTGCGCCTCCGCCGACTTACAGACATATAGCAGGGTCACCTCAGACTTGAGATGCCCCACCAGTTCTTCTATATAGGGAAGGACTGATTCGGCTACCTCTGAGCTATCTAACGGCACCAGAATTTTTTCATACATTCTCTGCTTACCTCACCGGCGAGGCGGTATTCATCCTTATTGCTATAGTTTACAATATTTTACCAAAAATTCAATCCCAGTATACGGTGCTAATCACTACTCCCTGTTTACGCCTTACAATCAGGCGTATCTTAGAATTAGGTATAGATGGCAAAGGCTAACCACCATAATCATCGCTGGGAGAGCGTATTTACAGAACCTCCCCCAGCTAATAGGATAGCCCTCCCTGTCAGCAATGGCTGTCCCGACCACATTAGCTGAGGCGCCAATGGGGGTAGCATTGCCGCCGATGTCCGTGCCCAAGGCTAATGTCCAGCCTAATGTTGATAGGTTCAGCCCTGGTGCCTGTGAGAGCTGAGCAATTACAGGGCACATTACCACGGCAAAGGGAATATTATCTACTATGGCCGAAGAAAAGGCAGAAACCCACAGGATGAGAGGTATCGCCAGCAGGAGAGTTCCTCTTGATATGTCTCCGATATACTCGGCTACCATTCTCAGTAACCCTGTTTCCTCTAAACCCCCCACGCAGATGAATAAACCAAGGAAGAAAAGTAGAGTCTGCCAATCCACCCGTTTAATGATATGTGGAGCCCCCTTCCCCCCAGCAAGCAGGGTGAGAGCAGCAGCAATACAACCTATTAGAGCTACTGATATCCCAGTTTCGGCATGGGTAACCAGCAATATCACCACCAGGATAAAGATGGCGGTATTTATCCTGAACAGGTGAGGGTTAATAATGGCTTCTCTAGGCTCAGGATAGTGATTTATAACAGTATCCGGGCTACTTGAAGAAGAAGTGGCAAGGGCTTTGCGGAAGACAAGATAGAAGAAGCCCAGGGCAAAGAGCATCCCTATCCAGGCAATGGGACCGGTATTAATGGCAAAGTCGGTAAAGGTGTAACCGAAGTAGGTACCTATAATGATATTGGGTGGGTCACCACACATAGTGGCACTGCCTCCAGTGTTGGCAGCAAAAATCTCAGCAATTATTACCGGGACCGGGTCAAATCTGAGCAAGCGAGCAAGCTCAATAGTTATCGAAGCCAGGAACAATAATACGGTGATACTATCAATGAACATCGCCAGAAAGCCGGAGAGCAACATAAAGGTAATCAAGATAGGGACAGCCTCGTAATTGGCCATCTTAGCCACATACAGGCATAGCCAGCGGAAGAAGCCTACTTCGCCCAGACCCTCTACCATGGTCATCATACCACCAATAAAGATGATGGTTTGCCAGTTTACTCCGTGAGTTTGTATCTGCTCCTGTCCCGGCACCCAGAACTTAAATTGACCAAGCTGTTCAAGATTCAAAACATGGAGAGCCATTTCCGGGCTTTTTAAGGTAAAAAAAAGACAATTATGAGGGTAAGGGCAGCACCAATAATGGCGGGAACAAAGCGATTCACCCTGCCCACTACGATAACCAGAAACATCACCGTAAAGATTGTAATGGCAAGGATTTGACCTAAAGTTAGCATTTCACTCAATTTAAGCTTAAAACAAAAACTATGCTATTATAGCAGAAGCTTTTCTATAGCAAAAGAGAGTAAGTATTGACATTTCTCACCTCTGCCAATAAAGTGGCGTTGGCAAAGGGGGACACACCTTGGTTTGGGTTAAGTTTATCTTATGCCTGCTAATCATCCTCTGGTCAGGGAGGGTGGTAGCCAAGTACGGAAACGTCATTGCCCAGAAGACCGGTCTGGGTGGGGTATGGATAGGAGTAGTTCTTCTGGCTCTGGTTACATCCCTGCCCGAACTTTTCACTGGAATAAGCGCTATCACCTTAGCCTCCTGAGGTATCATAAAAACCGCCCCTGGAGCGACTCGAAAGCTCGCACCCAGCTCCGGGGGCTGGTGCTCTATCCACCTAAGCTACAGAGGCTAGTATTTATGATAAACTGCACCACAAATAATTTGCAATAAATAACCAGTCTTTGCCCACCTCATAGGGGTATTTCCCGTAGTATGTTACCCTAACCTGTAGCTCTCTCACGCCACCTGACGATGAATTTGGCTATTTCCCATACCACGAAGAGGCTAGACGCCAGCACCAAACTGGTTATCCACTCGCCAAGGCTGAAATTATAGGTATGAAACAAATTTTGGAGGAAGGGAACATAAACTATTAGGCAAAGCAGGAGAATTTCCCAGCATACAGCCAGCACCAGCCAGCGATTGGTAAAGGGACCAACCTTGAACAGGGAGTGCCTGATATTGAGACAGTTAAAGGCATTAGCCAGTTCAAGCAGTATTAGGGTCACAAAGGTAAAGCCCTGTGCCTCCACAATGCTGCTTCCCCAGCTAAGGGCGAGCATAAAACTGGCAAGCACTACTACCCCCTTCCAGAGACCTATACCCCCGATATAGCCCAGTGTAATCCGGGTAAAGATACCTTCCCCACGCCGACGGGGGGGGCGCTCCATAACATCCCTCTCCTTAGGGGTTAGCGACAATGCTATTGCCGGCAAGCCATCGGTGGCAAGGTTTACATACAGAATCTGGATGGCAATTAAAGGCAGAGCACCGTAGGGAAGCCCCAGGAGAGGTCCAGCAAGGATAGCGACAGCCATTAGTATCAGCTCCGCCAGGTTACAGGAAAGGATGAAGACCAGAAACTTCTTTATATTGTCAAATATACCCCTCCCCTCATCGACCGCTGCCACAATGGAGCTAAAATTGTCATCAGCCAGCACCATGTCTGCCACTTCCTTACTTACATCGGTGCCGGTAATACCCATAGCAATGCCGATGTCCGCCCTTTTTAACGCCGGGGCATCATTTACCCCATCCCCGGTCATTGCCACCACATGCCCCTTCTTGGTTAAAGCCTCGACCACGCGCAGCTTATGAGCCGGGGAGACCCGGGCATAGACCTCGAGCCGCTCTACCATATTTTCAAAGTCGTCATCGCTGAGCTCATCCAGTTTGTCGCCGCTAATGGCTATGCCTTCCTTCAGTAAGCCTACCTCTTTGGCTACTGCCGCAGCGGTCAGCTTATGGTCGCCGGTAATCATCACCGACTTTATGCCGGCTCGTTCACATAGTTGAATAGCCTCCTTAACCTCTTCCCTTGGCGGGTCGATCATCCCTACCAAACCAACAAAGACCATATTACTCTCCGCATCCTGTGCACCCTCAGCAATGCTGACTAGAGGTTTATAAGCCATAGCCAATACTCTTAAGGCATTGTCAGCCATTTGATGTCCTATTTTTAAGATACTCCCCATCTCGTTTTCGCTTAATTCCTTTTCTTGACCATCCATAAGGACACGGTCGCAGCAATCTAAGATTACCTCAGGGGCTCCTTTGGTATAAGCTTGCTTACCCCAGGGGGTATCGTGAATTGTCGTCATCCTCTTCCTCTCCGAGGAGAAGGGGACTTCGTCTACCCTTGGAAACTGAGCGCTGAGTTTATCTTGCCATAGGTCAGACTTGGCGGCAGCCACTATTAAAGCCCCCTCTGTAGGGTCTCCTTTAATATAATAAGACCCGTCAATGGAGACAAGACGGGTATCATTACACAAAGCATTTATCCGCAGCAATGTTTGGAGATGGACGTCCTGCTGAGGCTCGATGACCCTGCCATTGATATAGAATTCGCCTCGTGGTTCGTAGCCCACACCGGTAACATCGATTATCTGGCCATTAGTATATATCTTACGCACAGTCATTTGGTCTTGGGTCAGGGTTCCGGTCTTATCGGAGCAGATAACGGTGGTGCAGCCCAGGGTTTCTACAGCAGTAAGCCTTCTCACCAAAGCATGGCGTTTTGCCATCCTGCCCAGCCCGATGGCAAGGGCTATGACCACTACAGCGGGCAAAGACGAGGGCACCGCCGCCACCGCCAGAGCTACTCCCCAAACGAGCATCTCTAGAATCTCGTGACCACGCATAATCCCCACCAATGCCAGGGGGACAATTAAACTCGATATTGCGATGACGAGCCATTTCCCCAAACGGTCGAGGTTAATCTGAAGAGGGGTCTTCTTTTCTTCCACCTCTTGGAGCATTGCGGCAATCTGACCGAACTCTGTATCCATCCCGGTAGAAGTCACCACGGCCCTTCCCCTGCCATAAACTACCGTGGTGCCCGTATAGACCATATTTTTGCGGTCACCGACAACCATTTCTCCAGATATGGGTTCTGTAACTTTTTCCACGGCAAGAGATTCACCAGTCAGCGGAGCCTCTTCTGTCTTAAGGTTCACCGCTTCCAGCAAACGGGCGTCACCCGAGACATGGTCTCCTGTCTTTAGCAGGATTACGTCTCCTGGCACCAGTGCCTGTGCCGCTATTTCTTCTTCCTGACCGTCCCTTACTACTGACACGGTTGGAGCGGTCATCTGCTTTAGTGCTTCCAAAGCCCGGTCTGCCCTGTATTCCTGGATAAAGCCGAGAACAGCACAAAAAACGACTATGACCAGTATCACAATCGAGTCAGCCACCTCCCCCAAAGCTAAGGAAAGGACAATGGCACCAAGAAGCATGATAATGATGACGCTCTTGAACTGCTGAAGGAAAATTGCCCAGGCTGACACTCCTTTCTTTGTTGTCAGCTCATTGGGTCCGAATTGGGCTAGACGGCGCTGCGCTTCTTCCTGAGTCAAACCTTGGCGGCTCGAATCTAAGGATTGAAGGGTTTCTGCTACCTCTAAGTTATGCCACTTCCTTTTGATATCCATTTTGTTCCGCCATTCTTAAGCAAACAATAGGAACATTAGTGCTAGATAGATTCCGTATATGGTAAGAAGCACCCCACCCTTCCACCTTCCCAATTGTTTACCGGTAACACCAAAAACTACTAACAGTACCATTAGGGTGAGCATCACCGGGTAGTCAAAAACCATAGTTTGCCTTTCTACCGGGAGGAGAGAAAAACCAATACCACCGAGCCCACGCACCCAGAATATGTCCAGAATATTGGCACCAATCATGTTACCCACCACTATTTCCCCATGCCCCTTAATAGTTGCCGTCAAACCGGTGACATATTCAGGTAATGATGTCCCTAAGGCAACCACAGTAAGACCGATAACCAGCTCAGGTATTCCCAGCCAACGAGCGACAACCACTGCATTCTGGACAACCAATGTTGCCCCGACTACTACACAGGCAGTCCCAAATATAAACCATACCACTGCCCTCTTCAAGCTATAAGCGGGGGCAGCTACCGCCTCAAGGGTCTGTTCAATATCGGCTACCCTGTCTTTTACATTTTTGCGAGCTACTCTAGCCTGCTTAACGGAAAAATATATATAACCAGCTAGCCCAGCAGTTAGAATAAGAGCGTCCCAACGGCTCAAGTAACCATCAATAGATAACAGCATAATTACCACGCCGGCAAATACCATGATGGCTCCCTGCTGCCAGTAGAGCTTACGGTGAACCACTATGGGTCTTATCAAGAGACAAGTCCCCAAAATTAGCCCGATATTACAAATGGCAGAACCAATGGCATCCCCCATAG
>SDBU01001899.1_pt1 | contig 28798 bp, 21 predicted proteins | sample 2277071 | NCBI WGS metagenome assembly SDBU01 (sample SAMN10397929, study PRJNA504765) | marine sediment metagenome | isolation source: marine sediment core GS08_GC12, 126 cmbsf | place: Arctic Ocean: Gakkel Ridge, Loki's castle | collected 2008 | reverse complement strand
AGGCACGAGACAACGACATTTGACCTGGCGCCCTGTGAGCGACAAAGTTTCTTAAAAGAAGGATTTCGCGAGGAGGAAGGGCTGCTATGGGGATGTTACCAGCGTTGAGAGGGGTGTTCAGCCGGAACAAAAAGCAGGAGGGGGGAAGATGAGGAGGGACGACGAACGGCTTCAAGAATGGCGTAAGATGTGAAGAATATACCTTTGGAATTCCGCAATGAGTCGTTTTCCGGAATTGAGGCTCAAGCCGGAACCACTCGATAATATATAACCGTATTGCTGCGATGCAGCTACTTCGTTACATGGCACGGGTGCGAGAAGATCAGGCCTCGGTATCCACGATTGGCACAACGGCGCGCGCAGCCGGCTCGCCCAACAGATGGCTTATATCGGCCATGAACCTTAGCAGAAGTGCAACCTTATTCTTGACGCGGATTCTGCGATAGATGTTCTTGATGTGAGTTTTGACGGTCCCCTGCCTTATGTCGAGAGTCTCGGCGATTTCCCTGTTGCTCAGGCCGTGGCAGACAAGCTTGGCTACTTCAAGCTCTCGCGGACTGATATGGTAGCGCCTTTGGATGTACGACCAATGTCTCTCGCCGAGCAAAATGACCTTTGGGCGCTCATACGGAGAGTCGATGTTGCCGACTTCCTGAGCTACTGATCTTGGGAACTGCTGCATCATTAACCTCCTTCTTTGGATAATTGTTTGAGCAAATCGTTGGCTTCGGCCAGATCGTCCTCCGATAATCCGCCCAGCTTTTCGTTCAAACTCAAGGCTTTGTTCAGGTTTTCGAGGGCATTATTCGCTTCTTTTGCCTTGGCGAATGCTCTTGCCAAGTGAAAATACACATTGGTGACTGCTGGGGTCTCCTCTGGATAAAGTTTTATACAGTCTGTGAAGTCCCGGACCGCGTCGGTGAATCTTCCCATTCGATAGTACGCCACTCCGCGTGTATCGATCAGGTCGATATACTTTGGCGCCAGTCTCAGCCCCCTCCGGGCCAGCTCAAGCGCTTCTGCGTGCTTATCCTGATACTCGCAGACAATCCAGGCCAGATTATTGAGGGAAACGACGTCATTAGGCCGAATCTCGATCACTCGCCTGTAAAACTCGGCCGCTTCATCGTTACGATCGAGTCTCTGCATCAAAACGGCAAGCGTGCCTACAATCCGGATGTCACCCGAGTGGTCTTTGAACGCCATCCTCAGTACGTTATCAGCGGTCTGTTCTGGAATCGTATCTTCATTGGCCATCAAAGTTTGGACTATAGCCAGAAGCGTCTGAATATCTTTGGGGTACTTTTGATACCAATCTACGGCCTTGCTTTCAATCTGGTTCCAGAGCTTGTCCTTGCCCAACAGCCTGACCTGTGTCAGGATCGGAATCGGATCATTGGGCTCAGCGGCCGCCAATAAATCGAATTCGGCTTGAGCCTCCGTCTTCTTGTCGTTATCGTACATCGCAGCGGCCAGGGCGATTCGGCAGGCCCGTCGAAGCGACGCATCGCACCGGGCTAACAGCTCTCTCAAGAGGTTCTCCGCCTTGTCGGCCTCATCGGTTGCAATGTAAGCATCGGCCAAGTGCACTGTCGCAATCATGTCATTAGGGTCCAAAGCCAATAACTGCCTTAGAGTCGCGATGGCCAAAAACGGCGACTTGGCAGCCTCGGCCTGAGCCTTCATCAAGAGCAGCGCTCTATTCTTATCATTGTGGACAAGACCTTCCAGGACGGTGTCTATTGCCTTTGCGGATTGCCCCTGCTTGGCCAGTATCTCCGCCAACAGCCCCCAGGCTTCGCTGAATTCGGGCCGATCTTCCGTAAGCTTTTCGAGTACCTGTATGGCGTTTTGGATAGAAGGAGCCGTTGGCTCGATGTAAAGGGCCCTGGCTTTGAGGAACCTCAAAGCGGCATTATCGGGATTGGATTCCAGGGAGCGATCTATAATAGCCCTTGCCTGCTGCACTTTCTCTCGCTTGCCGGAGGTCAGGAACATGTCGACGGCGCGCCCTTGGACACTCGTATTGTCCGGAGCCAAAGAAAGTGCCTGTTCCATGTCGGCCATCGATTTGTCTTGCTGCCCTGAAAAGGCATAGAAACCACTCCTTCTAATCCATACATCAGGGCTGTTTGGATCCATCGAGACAGCACGGTCGAAATCCTCTGCTGCCTTGTCGAGCTGCTTGAGCCAGACGTACGCCCTGGCGCGAATTAGATAGGCCATGGAATTGTCGTGATCTTCTATTATCTCATCACACAACTTCAATGCCTCATCCGCTTTGTCCTCAAGAACGTTCAATTTGATCTGTGCCTGAATAGTAGGCAGTGAATTGGGGTCCTTTTCTCGCAACTCATCCAGAAGTTTGCGCGCATCGTCAAATTGACCCTGTTCCAACTTCCGTTGCACAAGCAACAAACCTATCGGGATGTTATTGGGGTCTGTATGGAGATATTCCTTCAGCATATCCGCCGCCGAACCCAATTCACCTCGTATGAAGAAGTTATCGTGTTGGAGTAGCTGCAGTTCCGGATGGTTAAGCCCTTCTCTCGAGACCCGGTTTAGAATTCTCGCAAGTTCATCGTATTCCTGGGCATTCCACAGCGCCTTGGCGGTGCTGACAATAAGCTGAACGTTCTGCGGCGACCTGCTGATCGCCTCGCGATAGGTTGCAAGGGCCATTTGTGAATGGCCAGTGAGTTCGTACGTCCGAGCGAGCATGATCCGACTTGCCTGATCGTCGGGATTAGCCAATAGATTCTCCTTCAGAATAGAAGTTATCTCGGAACTGCGCTTGTCGAAATCAGTTCCTATGAACCAAAGGCGCGCCTGTTCGAGACGCCACTGCCAGCCGTCCTCACCCTCAAGGGCTTTGATCTGGTCAACAAGTTTTTGTGCCTTGTTGGGGTCCTTGGCAAAGGAGCGATTGTTTAGAAGCCGGCGTTTGATCAGGATGCTGTCCGGCTCTTCACTCGAGAGAGCCTCGAGCACGGTGCAGGCATCGTCGGCCCGATTCCACTGTTCGTATAATTGCGCGAGTAGAAGACTCAAATCACGGCGGGCGAGAGGATCCTTGATGCGTTCGGTCGCTTGCCTAATAACGGCTTCGCTTTTCGGGCGATCGCCCTGACGATCATACAATCTTACGAGGAATATAACCGGCTCAGCAACTTCAGGGAACTTCTCCATAATTTCGTTCAACATCGCTATCGCTTCATCATCCTTTTCCCGGCCCTGGGCGGCAAGCAGTCCAACCTCAGCCATAGCGACTCTGTATTCCGACGGATGCTCTTTCTTCAGCAGGGCCAGCAGGTTTGTGGCTTCGGCGAATTGCCTTCGCTGGACCATAACGTGAAGACGGATTTGTTTGACCTTCAGGACATCGGCGGCGGTATCTTCCAGTGCGAGCAACTCGGTTGTTATGTCGTCCCAATCTTGATCCTTCACGCTGTTAGGTTCTTCGGCCGTGAGCAACTGCACTTTGGCCTGCAAGTGTAACAGAGTAGATTCGGCATTGCCCGGTAACAGTTGAGACGCCCTGCTGGCATGCTCGGCGACATCGGTCCAATTATTGCCGGTCTGTGCATACAGCTTGGCCAAATCCAAGTGTCCGCTAAATGAATTAGGCCATTGAGCAAGAAATGTCCTGAACTGGCGCGTCGCAGACTGGGTATCACCCATTGCCGACAATGCACGTGCAAGCCCCAATTCGGCCTGTGGGTTCTTGCTGTCCAACGCTTTGCTCAACGCTATTGACTGCCGCCAATGATTTACGGTCTGTCTCGGATCACCTTGTTGGACGGCCAACATAGCTCTCAACGAAGCGACCACGGTCGGGTTGATATCTTTCTGGTGCAGTTTCTCGATGCATTCAGCGGCTCTATTCGGGTCCCCGCCCCTGATAAGGAGTTCGGCCGCTGCGGGCATGAAATCCCAAGGCGCCGCAGAGAGGCTTTCCAGGCCGTTCTCGGCAACTTCCAGCATCTTCTCCTTCGAGTTCGATCTAAGGGCAAGCTGAGCCCACAGATTCCAGAGGGTCTGATTGCCGGGCTCTTTTTCCTTCACAGCAATTAGATGCTGCTCGGCCTTGTTGGGCTCGTCGGCATTATTGAGGAATTGGGCTGCCAGGCCGAGCCTCGTGTTGGTCTCTGCAAGGTCGAGTTCCTCGGCCTTGGCAAGTTCATCTAATGCCTTGTCTTTATCTCCAGTCCTCCAGTAGAAGTTGGCGCGCACCAAATAGGCCTGAGCCACAGTCGGGTTTTTCTTGACGGCTTCGTCGTACCAATGTGCGGGGGTATCTGCAAAATCTCCGTGTTTTAGCTCAGCCAATTGCCCTAATGACTCATAGACCAAGATCTGATTGGGCTCGTCCGCTATGATGCTCTGAAATCCGGCTATCGCCTCGGGATACTTCTTCTGAGCGGCCAATGCAATGGCCCAAAGCCTGCGAACCTCCAGATCGTCGGCGGCGTCAAGGAATTCGCTGGCGATTCGCTCGGCCTCGCCGTAGACGCGCATGTTCAGGTGCAGCCCTACAAGCCGCCTGGCAGCCTCGGAATTGGTCGGCTCCTCCCTTAAGATAATATTGTAAGTCCCTATGGCCTGCTGGACGTTGTTACGTTTGAGAGGCTTTATGTTCAGATGCGCATCTGCGTACTTGAGCATTGCCGGGACGTCATCCTGATAGACGCCGACATATCTGCCCAGGCAACGTGCGGCCTCTTCGTAGTCTTTTTGCTCGTAGGCCTTGTTTCCAAGCTCAAGTCCGCGCTCAGCTCTTGTCTCCTTCTGCCATTGTCGCAGGCCATAAGCCGTCACGCACAGAACCACAAGACCCACTATTAGGACTATCGCCAGCTTCCAGTTAAAGTATCTCCTCGCCATTTGCCTATCCTTTCTAATCGAAGGTATCACGGGCTTTCTTGCTCGTGAGAAAGGGCATCGATAAGATGCCGATGCTACATTTTTCAGAATTGCCTGATAAGGCTATCAACAATTTTCTTAACCGTCACCGCGCATATCCTCAAATCCATTCCGAGTGACAGATTTCTGACGTATTTGGTGTCGTAGTGAATCCATTCCTGGAAGTCCTGCTCGGGCTTTCGTGTCCTGCAGACCTGCCAGAGGCCCGTTATTCCCGGTCTGACCGACAACCGGGCGTCCCTCCAGGACGGACATAATGTATTCTCAGACTCCGGGGACGGCCTGGGACCGACAACACTCATCTGGCCGAAAAGAACATTGAGGAATTGAGGTATCTCGTCGATAAATGTGTTCCGCAGGAACAAGCCCACCGTTGTGATTCTCGGATCGTTATCGATTTTGAATTGCGGACCGTCAACCTGACTGGCTACCCGCAACTTCTCCTGTATCTTGTCCGAACCGGTGCGCATCGTCCTGAACTTCCAACAATCGAATATTTTTCCACAGCGTCCCTGCCGTTTGTCTTTATAGAACACCGGACCGGGTGAAGTTACCTTTACGGCGAGCGCGACAAAGGGCATTATGGGGGCAAACAGCGTAAGAACTATTAGCGCAAAAACGATGTCGAATATTCGTTTGAAACATCTTGCATAGGAAAACACGCTCCAACTGCGAAAGACGTCGCCGGCAAATCCCGGCTTCTCGAACTCGGCACTGCCGCCGTACATTCGCCTTGGAGTGCAACGGCCAAACATCGCTTGTCCTTTCATCCAGTGCTGCGGGGCGGTTACAATACAATCTCGTACAAAGCGGTCCTTCGGCACGCAAACTTCCGGCCCTATGATCGAAGAGCTTATGACGGCCCCGCGTTCAATCTTGGCGCCCTGGCCGATAATACTCGGCCCGGCAATGACAACATCCGGCCCGACATGAACGTTCTTTCCGAACAGCACCTTTCCGATAATTCTCGGCTCTCGCTGTGCCGTCTCGTCGCGATCCATATCACCGTTATTAACGCCGTTTACAATTGGCGCGTGGGAATCGGAAGATGACAGAAAAACACCGGCTCTACAGAGCCCCAGCAATCCTTCTTCGCTCTCCAGGTCCAGCGCAGAACCGGCTACTTTGATTGCCCGACAGTCCAAACCGTTTGATCGACACTTCTCCAAGACAGCGCCGAATGACTCAGGCAAAGCCCCGTTATCCAATACCCGCTCAATGATGTTGCTCCTGAGAAGAAGATGATGCGGCCATTCGGCGGGAATAAGCGCCAATTCAGCGGCATCGTCGTACAATCGGCGGAAACCGGCCACTTTGCCCTGAGCAGTCAGCCGCACCTTCTCATGGGCAGCTAACAACTCGGCCTCGGCATTGACCACCACCATGTCCGCTTCAATACCAACCAATACGTTCTTGAGCAGATCGTTATTGATTTGCGTGGCAAAGCGCCCGTTGGAAACAATAAGCCAGGCGTCCCGCTTGGCCCTATCCAAGATCTCCGGACAAAGGGATACTTTTCCTGCATAAGATATAATATGCGCCGACTCAGTTGCGCCGGACTTAACGGGCCAGCTTTCCGGAACGGCATAAATCGTCCCGGCGTTGTGGCACGGGTTTGTAGCCCGTGAAAACATGGCCAGGATGGCCATGCCACGAGAAGAAGCGCTGCTATCGATCCGAGAAGAGCTTCTGCTCAATCCGTCGAGAACAATTCGGGCCAAAGGCTCATTGGAGAAGGCAATTCTCAACAAACTGCAATCGTTGGCAGCCGACAAATCCCGGTTATTATGTAGAATAATCAAGTTCATGTGTTCACTGAAAGTATCCAGGTCTCCGGACTCCCGCCGGATGGAAATTAGGGAGTTGATGCTTTACTGAGAATCAGGGATGGGTCGCATTCCGGGCAATGTTAAGACCTATTTGGCTTTAGATTTAGGCGGTTTCATTGGCAACAGCATTTTCCTATGCGTTCGCCTGGCGCGTGCTCCTGAACGAGTACCTCGCGAGTAGTAGTGGTATCCATAGGGGTGATAACGGTCATCCAATTCGACGTTGCTGAGCACGGTGCCGACCACATTGGCGCCCATCTGCACTAATCGTTGCTTTGCCTTCATAAGATTGGGGCCTGTAGTCTGGCCGGCAAAACAAGTCAGTATGACTCCATCGGCAATCTTCGCCCAAATCAATGCGTCGGCAAAAGCCAGCACAGGCGCTGTGTCGATAATGACATGGTCGTAGTTCCGCCCGATTTCAGCCAAGCGCTGCTCGGTAACCGAAGCAGCCAGCAATTCGAAGGCATCCGAAATATTGCCGGAATCGGCCGCAAGGATATCGAGGCCGTTTATAGAATGGATCGAGTCGTGAAGTGCTTTGCCTAAAAGCACATCCTGAAGCCCTCTTGACCCCTTCGGAAGACCTAACAAAGAAGCAATGTTGGGGTTTCTCAGGTCACCGTCTATCAGCAGCACCTTTTTCCCTGACTTTGAAGTGCTGATAGCCAGATTGACCGCAAAAGTCGTCTTTCCCTCCCTCATCCCCGGACTGGTGACGATAAGCCTCTTCGGCATTCCTTCGCCTTCAAGCAAGCCGAGGTTGGCGCGAATAGCCTGGTAATCTCCGGCCACAAGTTCGGGAAGACGCGCAGGCTTAATCGTGTGCGTACTGGTCGTTGTCCCGATTATTCGCAAGCCAATCCGCTTGGCCACATCGTCGGGCGTACGCAGACTGCGATCCGCCTTTTCCTTCAGGAAAGCCAGCAGCATCCCAAGAGCCATCGCGCCGAAAACAAGAGCAACTGTGTACTTTGCCCGCTTGTCCAGGATTTGGGCTATGTGGGCATTCGTATCAGCATAAATACGTGCCGGACGCTTCCGCTCCATCTCGACTGCCTGAATACGCCGCGAAATCGTATCGTATATTCCCTTCGTAAGAATCAACTGGTCCTGCAACTCCTGAATGTCCAGATTTTTTTGGCCGAGGCTAATCGTCTCGGTGTCTTCCTGGGCCAGCAGGGCTTTAATACTATCTTCGTGTGCCTGCGCTCCCTCAAGTGACCTCTTGAGATCGCTGAACTTTTTGGCGCTGAGACTGGCCTTTTCCTTCTCCATCCTTGTATTGAAATTCTCACGAGCCTTGACCTGCTGCACTTCAAGGCTCGCTCTGAGTGCTGCGAGCAGTTCCTCTTTCTGTTTGATCTTGGGGTTGCCCGGGGCGAGTTCTTGCTTCGCAGCAATCAGTTCCTGCTCTAATGCGATGATGTTTGTGGTTCTGGCGCTAACGGCCGGGTCCCTGTTGATATAGTCCTCGCGCAGGGCGACCCATTCCGGGAGATCATTGGGATCCTCGCCGGTTTCCCTGGGGAGATTGACCTGCGCCTGGAGGTAAATCCGCCTCGCTTCGGCCTCGGTGAGTGTTGCGAGCAGCTTGCCGACACGCTCGAGATTCATATCGTAACGACCGGCCAGCTTCTTGGTGCCAAACTCCTGGGCCATATTACGGATTTGAGATTGATAACTTTTCATGTTGCTTTCCAGAAGTTTCTGTTCGCCCTCGAGTGTAGCCAGATCACTTTCCTCTCTATTCGAAGTGCTTATACCTTCAAGGGCCATGTACTCCCGAATAAACGAATCCACGATTCTCATGGACTCATTGGCGTTGGGCCAGGTCATGCTCACTATGATGTGCTCACCCCTGCGGAGCGACCCCGCTGTGATAAGCTCATCCAGTATCGCGTCTTTGAGCACCTTTTCCGGACCGGGCCTCATATCCTTACGACCAAGCTTTCTCCGTAATTTAGCAGAGAGCGTATTTGTACGCTCCTCGAAGAACTGCAGCCCTTTGTTCGACAGATCGTTCGCTACTTTCGATATCACTTGTGGGCTGGTGACCATCATAGCCTGGGTGGTCATAAAGCTCTCATAATTCGACATTCCGCCATCTTCGCCGGTGAGGATATTTGAAATAATAGGTTCAACCCTTATTGCCCCGGTTACTGTATACGATCGTTCGATCAACAGCCAGACAGCCGGGATACCCGCCGCGCACAACACGACGAATGTCAACAGGATGATGAACCACCGCCGAAGTAAGGCGCCGGCTATGTTCAACGGCGGTTCGACATCACCTTCGCCCTCAATCGGACTCGGCATCTGCATCGGCATCTGCGGCGCTTCAGAATTATTTGATTTCTGTCCAATCACCCGATCCAGATATTTTTCCAGATCATTCATATCCTCGTTCTCCTAAAAAAGATTACGCATCTTGTCGCGTAATAACAATGGCTCGTTGCTGTACCGGAGCCGTGGTAAGTTTCTTCAGAAGCCATAGCTCGCCAACAATCGCCGCAAGGGCAAATGGCATCATCGCATAGCCTCCGAAGTCGTGAAACATCTGTTCCCAACGCTCACCCTTAAGCATTGTGAAAGCTATTGCAGTAATCGTCAGTCGCACCGTGTTGCAGAGCAGCGCAACCGGCAGACTCGAAGCAAGAATGATAAGTTTCTCCCACCATGCTCGTTTGATCAGCAGGACAACGAGTCCGCTGATGACGAAGAAGGCCGTAACCATTCTCAAGCCGTTGCATGCCCAGGCGACCTCGACTACAGTTCCTTCAATATCGATAACGTTACCGTGCTGGATCACCCCGTAACCAAATACTTCCAGACAGAACACCGCCGATGTCGTTGCCCAGCGCTGCAAAGGCTGTGCTATAAAACTCTGCAACTGCCTCGGCCAAGGCAGCATCAAAAACAAAAATAGAAGGACGGTGAAGACTCTCCTTAGAACCTGCCACCCAAACAATAATAGCACCAGCGCTCCAACGCTCAGAACCACAGACAATCTCTCTGCGGTTCTGTAATTGTAGAACAGGCCGCACAACCGGAAGGCCTGGGCGCCGGCGAAAGCAAGCAGACCCCACAAAATGCTCGGCCTCGCAAGGCACCGGCCGATCTCGCCGCGCCGTGTCCACAACACGTAAACCGCCAGGAAAGGAACCAGAATACCGGAAGAGTATTCGTCGCTCCTTTGCCATAAGCCCCAGAGATCCGCCAACTCCGGCGAGTAGCACCAGAGGAAAGCTATCAGGGTAAGACCGGCCCCCAGAAACATCGCAGCCCTGTCGCCTTCAAGGCGGAGCCAATTGGGTAATTTCTTATTCGCCTTTCGCTGTACCGTGCTCATCTTCTCCATCGCCACTTTCGATTGATCGACTTCTTCAAGACTCCATCACCTCCACATGCCCCAAGGGCCCCTGGCGGGGATAAGGATTTTTCCTGCACACTACTTCCCGGCCTAACAACAGCCCCGCAACCGATCAGGCTTCGCTGGACTCTGCAGTTCGGGCCTAATCGGGCACCGTCCCAGACCACGCTTGCGACTACTACCGCATCGACGCCGACTTTAACGTCACTTCCGAGAACTGTCGGCCCGAGAATAACAGCGCCGTGAGAGACTTCCGCGCCGTCCATAATTACCACCGGCCCGCACACCCTCGCCGTAGAATGCACGCTGGCGCTGCTCGCTATCCATACGTTTTGAGAATCTTTCTGTTCGTAGTTTCTCACCTCTACGTCCGCTTTCTCGACACATTCAAGATAGTCACCGACAGCACAAAGGTATCCTCTGCGATCCCGAAAATTCCCGGCATGATTGGTCAGGGCCGCAGCATGAACGCCCTTGCCCGCACGCACCATCTCCGGGATCAGACCCTCTTTGATATCACAATAGCCCCCGCTGGGAATATGCTTCAGGATGTCACTGCTGCACACATAGATACCGCTAGCCTCTCCGATCTCTTTCGTGTTTGCATTGCCGGGATTAAACATCACCGTCAAGCCGCATTGCCCGCTGCTGTGCGCATCCAGCAGCATTTCGAGGTTTGGTTCAGCGACCATACTCGCCGGAAACACAATGAACAAGGCGCTCTTCTCGTTCCGTCCGGCGTCACGAACAGCGCCTGCAGTTCCAACCGGAAGGGTTTCTTCCAGGAACTGCACTTTCATGTGACGGTCCGGCTGAACCGATTCAGCGAAGATTGAACTCTGGCCGTTGGAGCAGACGACCACATCGCCTATGCCCTGATCAGCCAATGAATCCAGCAAACGCTGCAGAGCGGGTTTGCCCACAACCGGCCACAATGCCGTCGGCAAATCCGCAGCCAAGAGGTCGCGTCCAAAGTCACGTCCTCCGGCGAGTATTATTACTCTGATATGACCGGGTGCAGCCACCTGCTCTTCTCCAAGTTAGCTCTTCACATTGCTAAGAAACCGGCTGATTCTATCGGCCACCGCCTGAGGAGCGGCGCTGCGTTCCTTGGGAACGAAATCCCCCAATCGACGAATGCCCTCCGGCAAATCCTCGACGCCATACGCCGCCAATATATGCCCAAGCTCTGAAAACTTCTTGGCAATGCCCAATTGGTGATCGTTAACAACCTCGCCGTACTTTTTGAGCCTTGGCATCGCCAGTAATGGTTTGCGGTTATCCAAGGCCATACTGATCGTGCCCATTCCCGCATGCCCGATTATCCCGGAGGCTTGCCTGAGATGATTGTCAAATACACTCTTTTCCAAATGGGCTACTGATTCGAAATTGCGCGGCTTATAGGAGCTTTCTCCAATCTGGGCAAAGACTTCTCCATCGATCAGGCCCTCATCAATAATCTCATCGATAGCACGGACGAGACGATCAAATGGAAACTGGGTTCCGACGGTCAGAAAAATCATATTACCGCCCCGACGTACTCAACTTTAGGATATTTTTCGGCCAATTCGGGCCACTGGACCAGGAAAAGATCGGCTATACGGCGGACCAATCTTCCGGATAACGACAGGCGATACACATTTGTAATGCTGTCGATCCAGACTATCTTGGCGCCGAACAGCTTGCTCAAGAAACAGACCATGCACCCCGCCGCAGCCCCGGTGCTTATCACGACATCGGGCCTTTCGCCTAAGACAATGCGTATGCATCGCACCAACACTTTGATCACACGTATAGGATTCTTCCGATTGCACTCTTCAACAACATAGACTTTGCCAAATTTGTGGAGTTTCTCTACTACAATATCTGTTGTTGTAATGTAGAAGGTATCGTATCCCTTCCAACTTTCCGCTAATTTTAGCAGCAAAGTCAAGTGCCCTCCTCCCGATGCAACCAGGCAGATCTTTATAGCTTTAGTATTCATAAGGAATCAACTTTATGCTCTTTAGGAATTCTATTCAAATTAAACAATCGCCCCATTTGCTCTTGACGAACAAAGCGGACCATGTCATCTGGTATCTGACGTTTTTCCCGCAAACAGTAACCATATATGAAACCCGCCATCCTTGCCACACCACCTAAGATAATGGGGCGTTCCTTAATACAACGCCGCAGTGACTTGACCAGCATAAACAGTGGATGCGTTGCCAGGCCATATTCATTCAAACCATGCCGAAAGCGTATCTTTAACATGTTGCCAGCGTGGCCCGTCCCAATCGGCTTATTATGTACAACACAAAGTTCCGGAAATGACCAGGTTTTCCAGCCGTTCATTCGGGCCATAATGCAGGAACAGGTATCTTCACCCCCATATTTTAGTGGCGAATAGCCGCCGATCTGCTCGAAACATCCCTTTCGGAAAACCTGGATAGCTTTCGGGGTTGAACGCCGGTCGTTCAGTACTTTTCGCAACCGGCCATTGACAAGGTCCTGATACACCCCCGAAGCAACCCCCAGTTTTTCGTCTCGCCTGAACCTGTCAAATATCTGCTCATAATAATCTTTGGGCAGGCTAATATCAGCATCCAATACTGCCAGAAAATCATAATCACAGGTCTCGACCTGTCCGTACCCAGTCATAATCGCATGAACATTACTGCTGTAATAACTCTGACCAGGCTTCTTTTCGCGGTATATGTATTGAATCCAATCATATTCTTGTGCATACTGCTGAATAATCTTAGCCGTATCATCCGTTGATCCGTCATCGACAATTACCCACTTGTGCGGCAATACAGACTGAGTTAATACACCCTTGATGGTACATTCGATATACTCAGCCTCATTGTGAGCGGGGGTAATTATGATATATTTCATTCTGTTTTCTACCATTGATTATCTTTAGCATGCATGCAAAGGGCTTTACCACCCCCTTTGATAATTCGCCATGTTGTAATAGCATAGATTCTCATGCGTCCCCAGTTGTACTTTCGATCCTGCCGACTGAAGAGAAAACACACAAACCAAAAGGGAATTCGAACCGCACAAAATAGCCACACCAATAAACACGCCAATGCATACTCCCACCGAGGCCGATGCTTGTAGATAAACTGAAGAATACTACCCCGCAACTGTAGCCCCATCTCTGTGACATTCTTCTTTGAACTCTGACCGCCAAGATGAATTATCTCCGCGCAAGGTGTAAACATGACCTTCCAGCCAGACTCTTTGAATCGATAGCACCAGTCACTTTCTTCTGCATACACAAAAAACCGCTCATCCATTAATCCGATTTGTTTTATTGGTTCTTGACGTACAAACATAAAACATCCCGTTGCTACATCCACTTCTCTTACATCATCTCTTTTCCACCAAGACATCCGCTCCCGTCCGAAAAACCTGCTCTTCGGGAAAATTTTATAGAGATAAGTACTTGATAAGATCATATTGCATATCGAAGGAAACATAAAACAAGTTCGTTGTATGGTGTGGTCTGGATTGAGCACCCGGCAGCCCACAACCGCAGCCTCTGGATGTACGTCCGCGAACACAACTGTCTTCCTGATAGCATTGCCAAGTACAACTGTGTCGCTGTTTAAGAGTAATACATACCGGCCCTTAGCAATCGCCATTCCCTGATTGTTGGCGGCTGCAAAGCCCTGATTTTTCTTGTTTTCGAGAAGAATCGCTTGAGGAAATTCAGTCCGGATCATTTCTCCTGAATTATCTGGTGACGCGTTGTCAACTACAATTACCTCAAACTGCACTTCCTTAGTTTCCGAATAAATCGACTCAAGACAATCTCTAAGGATTTTGCAAGTATTCCAGCTGACTACAACTATGGAAACATCCATCACTATATTAACTCAGTACGGGTAGTCTTCACTCAATAACACACTAAATCAGGCCAGTAGCTCGCGGATCATTTTTTTCGATCGCACTTTAACATTAAAACGGTCGATATCGACTATGTTTTCTGGCTGTGCGTCCGAGAGAATTTTAGAAATAAGAGAAAAAGTTGAATAGCCCGAATAGATAAGGCAGTCGCACTGTGCCAGCAGATACATATCCACCAGGGCCTCGATGCCGTTGGTTATTTTATCCGGACAGGAATCGTTCTGGTGCATCGAAGTTGTTCCTTCCGGATACCATTTATGTATTGAAAACACATTCTTAAATCGGCTCTGATACTCTTTATTTACCATTTGGTTATCTGTTGCCACGAAGATATGAGCATCTGGATATCGTTTTAAAAATCTACCTAGATACTTTTCATATTTGGCAAGATCGGTTAGTCGGTCAGTATAGCGGATGTGCACACCAATAACTTTCTCAGACCAGTGCTTGGCCTTAAATTCCTCGATTCGCCGACGAATATCTTTATGCAGGGTCATCTGTTCGGTAAGAACCTTGCGGATAATACCGTTAGTGTCAAGCCCTGCAAAGCCAGCCTGCCCATTACTAAGATGTTTCTTCAAGGCTTTTATTCGGCCGGTATAATACCAGAATACAACAATATCCTCATCATAGTCCAGCTTGCTAACATCAATGGAATACTTACGATGAATCGTAATGCTGCTGTGTTTGTTTGGATCATATTCGTGCAGCATTTGACTCATCGACTTGTGCAAATTACCATCCCATATATTCGGCTGAATCGTTGCCTCATTAGGAAAAATTGTTTCCGAATGAATACCGGGACATGAAAACAAACTCAAAAACGTATTGGAGCCGTCGTTAGAATAACTCTTGTCCCGCCAGTCGATAATGGTCTTGCGACCAGTGATCTGCCCGTAAATAATCCCTGTAACGGCGCACAGCATCCGATTGCCCATCCCGCCCTTGGCTTTCACAACCAGATATTTGTCGTTGGCCCGATTATGGCTATCCATTATTCTCGACTCCCGCTCGGGCTGCTCCCCTGAAGCTCTTGTTGCCGGCGCAGTAGAGATTTCTGGATGAAGAGGTAGTTGTCCTTTTCAAACTGTGCCAATACAAAGCCCATGCCTTCAAGCACACGGATTACCCACAGCACCCGACCCAGCGACGTAGGCGAATCAAGCTCCACACACAACATTGATATCCTGATACGTTCATCGACAATATTCCGAATAACTTCGCGCCATGCACCTTCAATATCGAGCTTTAGCAGATCGATGTGATCGTGGCCCAGGTCCTGCATAATCGTAGATAGCTTTCGGCGCTCTGCCGAAAAATACTCTCCCGTTCCGTGCAGGTCAAATACCGAATGCGATGTCTCTTCCGGATTAGCTGGTGAATAGAAACGCAACTGCGTATCCTCATTCCATACTCCAATCGGCAAGAAACGCAGCCGAATATGGTTATACTGCGTCCGTTTCATATAAGCAATGGCTTTGGGCGTAGGATCAAATGAAAACACTTTACAGCTGAACTTGTCGACCAGCGCAAAATCAAATGTAGCATCGACCCCTACACCTACACAATAACATATCGACTTATCATTTAAAAAATCTATTGGCACTATCCATCCGCCGTAATCAGTACCAAGGCGTTGCAGCCTAAGCTCACCGCCCTGAGTCTTCACCAGAAGTGGCAAAAGAGCGTGCACTACCATCTTGTCACACTTACGCCGAACACGCCACAATATCGCACCCAGACGCGCAGCTTCCCCACTAAAAACTTCTTAACCATGGTGTTCCCTCTTGTTGTCGCTTATGTTTTGAGCCTGTAGTAATCTATAGTTGATAACCTCACGAGGAATCTGCTTGCTTACCGCCGCCGGCACCGTAACACAGAATCCGAACATCATAAACAGCAAAATCATAGGTTGTCCGAATAAGGAGACGGAATTAAACGCCAGTAGAACGGCCATCAATCCCCCTGCCAGGCACCATATCAACCACCTGTCTGCATCGTCGTTAATTGCCCAAAAAGCCTTGAATAACTCTTTAATTGCCGTCGCGATTACCACACAAAATGGAATAAAACCGACCACTCCATAACGACACAGTTTCATTAGATAATGATTGACCATATCAGTATGGTCTCTCATATCAATCTTGTCACACCACCTTGGATCAGCCATTCCATAGCCGGTTAGCCAGTGACCGCTCATCCCCCCCTCAAAAAATGCTACTTCAAACAGCCGGGCACGATACCAGGCTGTCGCACTGTTAAAAGTAAAACGGCCGATAACGTCGTAGAAGTGCCTGTTACTTATCACTTCCACAAGACCGCACATTATTACTACCCCTACGATAGTCTGCTTCCAGTAATACCGGTATCGAAAGAAACCAATAAACAATAAAGCCCCAACCATCGCCAGCAGCCCCCCGCTGGACATAGATGCAAAAGCACCTAAAAACATTAAACCAACCAACGCCTTATAAAGAAATGCATTTTTTTTTACACTTTTCACCAAGCCCATACAGACAGCCCCCGTCATTCCACAAAAAACCCCAAAATATATGGGATGTCGAAATGTCGTTTGCGCCCTACGCAAAAGATTTAATCGGATCTCTGGCACGGACAAGGGCCGGCCAAGTTTAAGCAAATTATTGCCTGTCACTGATTCAAAAAAGGCGAAAAGAGCTAAAATCCCCGCTGACCATGCAATGGCTTTCAGCAGTAAAATATACTGCTCTTTGGATGTTATAATCAGCCGCACGGCAAAATATGGCAGGGCCATATCGAAAAAATCACCGGAACGATATTCAATCATTCTCATCGGCTCTGTTGTCGTGAATCCGGCCACCACCTCCGCTAAGAATAGGATGACTACTAATTTATCCAGCCACATTACTTTGAATTTCTCGGTAAGATTTGTACTGAGAAAAATCTTTACAAACAAAACTATAATAACAATCCTGCCAACCGAAAAATCAATTGTGCCGACACTCACCGTCCCTACACAATAGGGATACCACATCGCTAATATGGCATATACAGCCAACCCGTAAACAGGCCGAACAAAGACAACCAAAATACAGCCTACAGCTGCGAGTGATATAGTAACAGACCCCATTTATTTTCCCTGCAAAATCTTCAGAGGTTTGGTCCAATTCCGCTGGATGATCCGCTTAAACGTCCCTGCAATCGAACGAGCTTTGCCACTCACGGATAGTTCGCGCCAGTTGGAGAACAGCGAGAATCCCTCGAAATGCGGGACCGGAATTCTCATAAGACGCATCGCAAGCATTCGTCCCCAAAGATTGCGTCTTTTGTTGAGCAGGGCCTTCTGTGATGCTGCCAACACTGCTGGGCGAGCTTTTTCCAGCTTAATATATCCGGCTTCCATTGCTTTCTGCAGGATTCTGTGCCCGCGCTCCGTCCTGACTAACACCAGCGACCACCCCGGCTCATCGGGCTTGATCTCTCGATACCACGGGTCCCCACAAGAAATATCCGCAAATTCCCCCGTTGAATCAGGACATAGACGGCACCTGAATTGGGTATAATTGCTCAGAATATTACCCCAGGCTTCCTCATAACTGATCTCACGGATCTGACTATCACCACGCTGAAACTTCACCGTAGTCATGCCAGGCCAACCACAGCCGCGATATCTTATTTCCTGTACTTCATCAGGCTCTATACTTAAAGTCTCTAATAACTTCATAGTACCTCTCGTGGCTGGTGTCCCGGCACAAAAAATACTGATGGTCAAACCAACCTTGTTATCAAGCGCGGGCTTTATGGCTTGTGATTTGCGCAGTGCGGCAACGTCGCAGGGCTTACCAATGAATATGCAAGGTGCGTCCGATTCTTTAATCCAATTTAGTTTCTCGCACGGCACCGCAGGTGAATATCGTGAACCAGTGCATGCCAGGAGTTCTTCTTTACTTTTGCTCAAAACAGGAACGTTTTGCAAAGGAGCTTCTGGCTTGGCTCCTATATGCAGCACTCCTGAAGCTTGTTCCTTTTCCAGGCAATAAAGAGCTAAACCTGTTGCCGCACCACCTGATGAACCCTTGTAGCGTATTTCGGCGTCGGCAGCATAACCCTCCCATAGTTCCAGCACAGGCCCCCAGGCCCGACGTAGTTCCGGTATTGTTTGGTTGTCGAACGGTTGGTGTGATATCTCTATCCCAGGACAAACTCTAAGACAGTTGCCGCACCTTTGGCATTTTGAACCATCCACATTAGGCCTTATGCCGCGCTCGGGAATATCTATTAACGTTATCGCTTCATTAGCACAGGCGTATTTACACGCCCCACAGCCCATACAAAGCCGCCACGAAACAACTTGGTCAACGTTCTCAAACTTCTTCATCGGCCCGTTCTTTTTCTTTCTAAGGATTGTATGAACTCCTCAAAATCCTTCCGTAGTTCTTCAATATCCTTATTCCACCATTGGGACGGTTTTACTCTGCCCTATGTTACTTACGAATGGCTGATCCGACCATTCCGTGAATCCACCTGAGTCTCAGGAGGCCAAAGATGTGATTGTAACGACCGCAGTCGCGTGCGCAAGCGCACAGTGTTTTTCACACTGTTTCCAAGTCTCGCTAATCGCTGAGAGATACCCGTTATTGGCGGGCAAAGCCTTGCTTTGAGTTCCTCATCGGTCCACGGCACTACTTTTGGAGGCATCGCATCACTTTTACGGTATACACCCATGTGGTAGCAAGGCGACAATTCACCTCGTTGCGAGATCTCTGCATCCAGTTCTACAATGCGTTCCATTTGGCGCTGGGCAGCAGGCCAGTTACAAATCACCAAGGGTACGAACACACTGCCATAGTTGACCATCCGTTCACACGAAGGACCGAACTGAGCTTCAATTAAACCGAGCAGGTCGAAGGATCGTATTGCCTCAAAGCCATCGACTTTCCAAACAGGGACATTCCTTAGTTTGAAATCTGGAAACATCCCCCTGAGGTAAGTAAGGCGTTCTTCAGTAAATTGGCAACGGCTCTCACCGACGTATTCGTAGATTAGAAGTAGTCCATTCGGCTTGAGGCTTTGATTGATCTGATAGAGCACATGTTCATGATTGATGAGGTGGTGGAGAATACCATGACAGAGGACAAAATCGTAGGTATTGGACTTTAATTCAACGAAATTTAAGTCTCCTTCACGTGCATCGATACGGCTATCCATATTTCTGCTCATAACGTTGTGTCGAGGATTGATCTCAATTGTTTCAAAATTCGCTGTGAAACCGATCTTAATCAAGTACTTTTCGACACGCCCTATACCAGAACCCAAGCTCAGACACCTCTTTTGGGGGCCGTAGTCCTTAAGCAAGAACCAAGTCCAGTCGGCAAACTCTCTAACCTGTGACCGACCACCAAGTATACGGGCCTTGTATTCCAGGATTCTTGGATGGTTGATTGGACATACACGAAGTTCTGCATTAGTGGTCGTATGCCGCAACTCCTCCCGGAGAGCCCTTTTGTAGCACCGCAAACGGCTTTGCTGCGGTGTGATAGTGTAGTTGTGAGACATCATCAGACTTTCGTTATACAAAAAAGTGAAGCTCATTCGGAGAATACTGGTTTACGATATTGCAACCACGAAAAAATCCTTACGCCAGGTACGAAAAGACGTCAGCTATCAATTATTGTCGCTGTAATCACTTGTTAATCTAAAATACTCAGCACGTCTTCCTTGACTTGCGGAATCGTATTCTTTAGACGTTCGCAAATTTCTTTTCTGCCGGCAAACAGTTGGCTTATTTTCGACAAAATTTCTTCCTTATCCAAAAGCCTCGCATCAGCCACACAATGTCCCAGCCCAATACTCTCAAAAACGCCCTCAAACTTCTTGCTGTAAGCAATTCCGACCGCCGGAATATACTGCGATAATGCTGCTATACAAGAATGCATCCGCGAACCGATAAAGAAATCACACAAACCTATTACGTACTTTATTTCACCCTGGTCGTACTCGCCTTTCACCAGGAATATTCTGCTGGAGTATGTTTGCCTCAACTGCTCATATACCTTCAGGCACGCATCAGGATCGCTTTCAACTTCGCAACCTATAGGCGGAAACACATGGGGAATCAACAAAACAACTGCTTTCTCATTCTTCAAAAGCATCTCGATAACAGCGTAAATCAACTCACGATAGTCGGTTTTCAGGCCAAACATATTATTTCGAGTGTAACCCCCGTTAAAAAGAAGGCCACTGATATTAAGGCCCACAAGTGTGGTGTCCTTTTTTCTTACATCTTCAAGGATGCCAATATCAATTTTTTCGGGTCTGCGTGCATCCAAGATGAAAGCAACCTCCGGGCAAAATCGGACTTTCCCGTGTGAATCCTGATTTCCTAAAAGCATTTTTGCATAATCAGCGCTATTTTTATCCCTCGAGTAGATAACTTTTGATTTTCTTAGGATATACTTGGCCATAGTTTTTGCCAACGTCCTTTTAAACGGCCCATAAGTCTGAGGTAGCATAACTAATGGCTTACCATAAAATAGCATAAGCCATTTACGCAAGAACCCCAATACGAACCTGCGCATACCATAGATGTCACTGAAGCTGTCACCGCCGGTAATGTCAGCAACCAAATCCATTTGAATTATGCTTCTCAGGCTCGAGTTCCGCCGTGCGCAGAAGCGTTTGAATCCCTCCCAGCGAAACACCTTAAATAGAAACGCATACAAACAAAGTACGAGAAAATGATTGTCAAGAAATATGTTCATACAAAAACGAATAGGCAATTCTCTTATACATAGATCCTTATCACCGATTCTCAGCCGATGCTCACCCACCACACGGCCACTGTCGAGCAGCGCTACCTCCGCATCAGGCCAGCGGTTTAGGATGACTTTTATACTGGCTTCGGCAAGCGCAGCCACTCCCATATTACCGGTGTCAAAGGATGCACCAAGCAGGCCGAACCTTTTTGGTTTGTGGTTGGCTTCTGAACGTTCAGCCACTTTTTGCCTCCTCCCCGCGTAGAAGCTCAACGGCCGAAACACGTACTTGCTTGTGCCGTTGCCGCCTATCAAGAAACTTGGGTAAAAGCACACCAAGCCCGCATACAATAATGCACGACAATACCCCAATTGCCAAATGCACCATTGGCGAGTCCGGCGTCAGACCTCGTAGAACCAGGACCACTGCCAATACGGGAATAGCCAGGGCCAGGCCCGGCACCCAGCAAGTCGCATAGTCGAAGATATTCAATCCGATTGTCTTACGTATGACGGTAACCTGCAGACACATAGCAGCAGAACTTGCCAGTAATACAGTTCCTGCTGCACCTGTAAGCCCGAATAATTTTGCTGCCGGATATATGAATACAATTAGAATCAGGACACGAAGTCCAACAAAGAGGCGGTGTTTGCCCGGTTGGCCAATACCAAAGAACACACCCGCAAGTATATTCCCTTGTATTAGAAGCAGAACGTACACACACAACAAGCCAAACGGGATTGCAACTGCTGCATACTCCGGGGGATAGACGAATGTTAATATTGCCCTGCTGCAGATTATAGCCAACGCTGTTGGAGGAATTACGAGCAATGCTGTAACTTTTGTGATTTTCAATACCGCCCTGCAAAGAGCTTCCTTATCATCCTGCTTCTCAGAAAAAGCGGGGAACAGAACGGGACTTATTATTCGGGCAAAGAGGTCTCGCGGTGCCCGCGCCAGAACCAAAGCCATACCGTAGAAACCAATTAGCGAAGTTGGAACAAGTTTGCCTGCAACCAGCACGTCTATATTGTAAGCAATGTATGTCAGCACCGGCAGGCCGAGCATCCCCCTCGCAAATCGGTACAACCCCTGAAAACTTTCTCTATCATAAGCAAATCTTGGGATGAAGGGGCACAGAACGTATGACATCAAACATCGCGTGAACCCGGTCGCTGCAAATCCTATCACGATCGCCCAGACATTTCTTATCGCAAAAGCCAATATGATGGTTATAATAGCCCCTAAAACAAAGCCGCCCTGCGTTATTACTACCGCCCTGCCGAACTTGAACTTCTTTTCCAATACGTGTGCACAAGGGCTGATGAATCCATTGAAAAGTATGCTAAGAAAAGCCACTCGAATCAGAATTGTCAGTTCTTCCATTGAATAACGGGTCAGCACCTCAGGCCTGCTGCGGAAATAGAATTCACACAGCCATGGTGCCACGATAAAGGCAACCGCATACAGTGCCATTGCTCGCAAGACTTGAAACCACCAGGCCATGTTAAGGTATTCAGGGTCGGCACCGTTTTTGTGCTGAATGACCGATTGCTTGATACCTACCTCTGTGAGGACCTCAAACAGCGCTGTGAGGCTTATTATCATCACCATCAGCCCCATTTCCTCAGACACCAGCAGCCGGGTCAGCACAACCTTGCTCCCGAAACCAAGAAACTTGGCAATGAAAGCCCCGATCCCTAAGACAACACTGCTGCGCGCACACCGTGCCTTAAGACTATCGCCGCGGAATTGGTCGGCTATGGCGGAAATTTTCTTCTTCAATCAGAAAGGTTCCTTCAATTTGCGCGCAGATAGAAATTTCTTAGTGTTAACAGAGCGCATTCATAGAACGATGTGATTTGCATCCACAGATTAATTCCGTTGAACTCAAGGAAAAAAACAGCCAAAGGCGCAGAGCTTTCTCTGCGCCTTGGCTGATGTTCTGTTCTTACGCGGTTATGGTTGCGCTGATAGTCTCGGACCAGGGTCCTTTTTCGCCACTGCTTTTGACCCATCGCAGCATATAGTGGGCGGTCTTTCCGCCGTCTGCGCCGTCATATTCGGCAATATACGGACTGGCCGTATCCGTCGACAAAAAGCTAAGTTCATCGGCGCTGGACGGAGCCGCTTCGCCGGTAGCGGCGACCTTTACCCAGACCTCACAGCCCATTATCCCTGCCGGTTTGGCCCGACTTGTCGGGGTCGCCTCATCGCTAAATCGAATCTCATGCCGCAGCCGCTGGCTGGTATCGACCGCTCCTATCGGCCTTGTCGAAATACCGCCGGCTGCCGTGGTTCGGATGGTATCGGGCACTGTGATTCCAAGCGCCGCCCGCTCGGAGTTATCGACATCGCCTGATGCCTGAAGCTGGCGCACCAGAACCCTTATGAGCGATTCGAGCTGGTCGCGACTGGCATCTTTGGCCTGCCGGGCCGATTGCGCCGCCTGCTGGGCGGTAAAATTGGCGGACATTTTCGCATCAAAATCCGTCCGCCCAGTTGCTATCGGTATCATATCGGGCAGCGCTATACCCAGCGGGCCGAGATGGGCGTTGGCATAGCTAACAAAGTTATCCACCCATGCCTGAAATTCTGTATCACTTCGTGGAATGTAATCCGCCATTTTCCAATCCTTTCAAAAACATAGTCTAATATTGATTCTCCGCCAATTGCGGAACTCATTTTTATATTTTACCACGCAGGACACGAAGTTCACGAAAGTTAAAGACAAAAACCAATTATTACTATATCTTTTCCCAGACTTTCGTGCCCTTCTTAAACTTCGCGGTGAACCTTTTTCTTCTAATTTCTGGCTTTTCAGGCTAAAATCGCCGTTTTTGTAGCTCCACGGATCGTCCGCTCCAGGGAACGAGCCATCCGTTCCGTGGAACGAATCATCTGTTGAAGAGAACGAATTGCCAGTCGCAGGGAACGGGGCATCCGTTCCACCGCACGAGCCACTCATTGAACAGAGCGAATCATCCGCTCCAAGGAATGAGTCGTTCGCTCTAAAGAGCGAGTCATCCGCTCCAGGAAGTGGAACATCAGCATCAAAGGTCTTTTTTCATAAGCCACTGATTGCTACCTATTCGCCCCAAAAAACCGGCCCCGCCCGTAACAACAATCCGTTTGTCCTTAAAGAAATTGCTCATCCGTTTACTTTCTCCTGCTCCTCGATAATTCTTTCACGCCCGGCGACCTTAATATCCGCATCGGTCATCATTCGCGCAAGCTCCTTAAACCCCACCTTCGGCGTCCATCCGAGCACCTTCCTCGCCTTGCTCGCATCCCCTTCGAGCAGGTCAACCTCGCTCGGCCTGTAGTATCGAGGGTCGATCTCGACATAATCCGCCCAGTTCAAGTCAAGACAATTGAAAACCTCCTCGACGAATTCCTTAACCGAATGACTCTCCCCCGTAGCAACGACATAGTCGCCGCTCTTGTCCTGCTGCATCATAAGCCACATCGCCTCCACATAGTCACCCGCATACCCCCAGTCGCGCTTCGCATCCAGATTGCCGAGATAAAGTTTCTCCTGCAGACCCATCTTAATTCGAGTCGCCGCACGTGTGATCTTCCGCGTAACGAACGTCTCGCCCCGCCTCGGAGATTCGTGGTTGAACAGAATCCCGTTGCACGTAAACATCCCGTAAGCCTCGCGATAATTCACCGTCTGCCAGAAACTATATACTTTCGCACAGCCGTAAGGGCTTCGCGGATGAAACGCCGTCGCCTCGGTCTGAGGCGTCTCGGCGACCTTGCCGTACATCTCACTGCTCGAAGCCTGATAAAACTTCGCCGGCTTATTGCACGACCGAATCGCTTCCAGCAGTCGCAGTGTCCCAAGCCCGTCCGTATCCACCGTATAGATAGGCATGTCGAAGCTCACGCGAACATGGCTCTGCGCACCCAAATTATAGACCTCGTCAGGTTGAATCTCGCCTATGATTGTAGATAGATTGCTCCCGTCCGTCAAATCGCCGTAAACCAATCGAAGGTTCGCGTGCTCGTGCGGATCCTTGTAAAGATGATCGATCCTCCCGGTATGAAACGAAGAGCTTCGCCGTATCAAGCCCCAAACCTGATAACCCTTCCCAAGCAGCAGTTCAGCCAGATAAGAACCATCCTGCCCAGTAATACCTGTAATCAATGCTTTTTTCATAACATTTCCGGCTTTTCAGCAATCCAGAAACTCCATGTGGGCGGCTTGCAGATCATGCTCACCCCGAATGCCGGTACGCCCCGCGAGTACGAAGATCGCGCAGTCAATCGCCTACATTCCTCACTGCATTACTGCTTCTTCTCAGACTCCGTCCCCGTGGGTTACATTCTGTGAAGCGATGTAACCTCCTCTTCGATAACGCTTTAGCCGGCTGCTATAAGCCTTCCTCGCCGGTTTTCGCGATCAATCACCCTTCTTAACATCACCGCCTGCGGCCCGAATGGGCTCGAGCGTCCGCTCCTCACTGCCGACACCAGGCAGAAACTCAAGGATCTCGTCCGCCATCTCCTCAAGAGCCGCTTCCACCGATTTCTGGACGGTAGAGCTTATCTGAACCTGAGCGACGTATCGGCTTGGGTCCCTGGCAATATTGGGCCTTCGGCCGAGCGGGCCGATGAAATCACGCTCGCTGGCCGTCACCCGCCCGTTCACTACGTAAAAACTCAATACAATCATCCGGTCGTATTCCGGAGGCGCCTTGTAGAAACGATGCATCAGATAGTCAATCACTCGCCCCTTCGCGGATGTAATCTGCATTGTCTCGGTTCCTTCATGCTGCCAGCCGTGCGCCCGATAACATACACGAGGCCGATGCCCCAATATCCCACCGGGACGGCTCGAGCAATACACTACATAGACATCTACCCACCCCTTTGCAGCCGAACTAACATAGCGCCGGCTGAAAAAATCGTCGGCAAAGTTGTCCTGCATATACTCTTTGGTTGTCGCGCGAATGCCAATGTCGCTGCCGGCCCAATCACCTACCTTAGTTGGAAACTCGCTCAGAGGCACCGGAAGTGCAATCGGATCTTCGCCCAGCCGCCGTATCCGCTGCGCGGGAACACGGTAAGCTATGCCCGCAGATATCAAAAGCAAAACGCTCAAAACCCACACAATCCACATCAGCGCCTTGCCGGAACCGCCACGTATCGGCCTCGATACCTTCTCCGTATCCGAGGAAAGATTAGTCTTAAATGAATATGCCAAGCGGGACAACCCCAAAGTAGCACTCCAAAACCGCAAACACCCCTTTTTTCGGGCACAACAGCCACATTAACAATTAGAAATTCCGAAAAACCTCCTCCATGAGGCCACTCGTTAAATCAGTCTTATTCTATTGCCTTTATCGTCTGTAGTCAACAACAATATTACAAGAACCAAAAAAATAGCGATAAAATAATAACTTCCGATAATCCAAGATAACTTGCCCAAGCAACCTGAGCAAAAGTCCGATATTGCCCTTAAAACACGCCTTTTTGCTATGCCGCAACCGCCATTTACCCTTCGTTCAAGCCCCAGACCGCCCCTGGAATGGCACACTTTAAGCCCAAATTCTCAAACGCAATTCAGTTTCTTACTCAAGCCGGCCGTTCTTGAGGCTGACATTGACGTAAGTGCTTTCATTACAATAGGATATCAGAGATTGTCATTCCCGCGCAAGTGGGAATCCAAATATCTCAAGCAGTGTTAATCCGCGTCCAAAAACAGAATCGGCCGCTCGCCGCATCTGATTTCACAGCAAGCGGTATCCTGCGTTTGCATCGGCAACTTTTGATTCGTAGAATTTATAGTGAAGTGGTATATACATTAAGCCTATTCTCATTTGGGGCCTGAAGAGCTATGGAAAATAGACCAAGAATATTTCGTCGGGGATGTAAGCAAGGGCACCGCCGCCCACAAATGTCTTACCTGGTTTGTTTGATTATTGCGGGCCTTACATCTCTCGCCCTCACCACCGAGCCCGCAACAGCAGCAACATACTACCTCGACGCCGCCAACGGAGACGACAGCAACCCCGGCACCACTGACATGCCGTGGAAGACATTGGCCAAAGCTCAAGCAACGATAAATGACGGCGATACAGTGAAGTTGCGGTCAGGTGATTACGGCAATTTTATAGAAAACAATGTGACCCATACGAGTTGGACTACTTATGAAGCTGATACGGGAGAAACCCCGATATTTTCTCAAGAAGAGCCTTACGATGATGGTATTAGAGTTTATAGCAATACAGGTGCTATAGAAGCCAATTTAATCTTTAGAGGTATAAAAATATATCATACAGGTGCTTTAGTTAGAGTTGCAGTTAATGTTAAGTTCTATGATTGTAACTTTGTTGGGCCTGGTTATTCTATGGAATACCCATACGATGTTGATCCTTTGAATACAAATTATGGGATACAATTACATACGACTTCTGGAATAGTTATTGACGGATGCACAATAGGCGGGGATGGACCGAATTTTGATGGTTATGTAGGTTATGATGACTCTGTGAGAGTATCAGTAGTAAATGGTTCGCCGATTGTTGGAGGAACAAATACGACGTGGACGAATGCTCAAGTTGGAGAAGCTTTCGCTTGTACCTATGATGTCAAGTACACAGTTTTGTCTGTTCAATCCAATACACAGTTAACATTAACTACTAATTATAATGAAGCCACTGCCAGCGGTCGGCTTTGGGGAACATCTGGCCCTTACGAGGGAATTGTTGGTGGTATTCAGGGAAACGAGGGAGGTTATGGTACTGGTTATGGCCGTGGAATATTTTTTCTGGCTGCGTGCCAAGACGTTACAATAAACAATTGCAATATAGGGAGTTGTGACACTGCAATTTCCGGGGCAGGTAATAGTGGGATAACAATCAGTAACAATGATATACATCACACGACTTTTGATGCTGTTACGATAACAGGTGCTAATCCAACAGGCTATGGATTTTCTGACCCGGTTATTGTTGAGAATAATCACATCCACGATGGAATAGATATGTATTTGGGCCGTATGTTAGGTAGTGGGGCGCCTGTTCTTAACGACTTTGCACATAATGATTTTATTCAAGGAATGGCTTCTGCTGGCGTAGGATATGAACTTAACAATTTAATAGTAAGAGGGAATCATTTGCACCATTCGGACGGTGATGCTATGTTTCTCAGGGGTGGTTACTCAGGAGGGTTTTATAATCGGGATTGGGTTATAGAAAACAATTTAGTATATGATATGGGATTAAGACATGTAGATATTCCCGCCCTTCCAATGGTCGTTCTGTGGAATGTAGACGGTTGTGTTTTTAGAAATAACACAATACTTTGCGGTAAATTTCTGGCGAGAAAAGATACAGGATCAGGCTCGGCGACAGTGTTTACTCAATACACTGGTAATATTATCGCTATAATGGCTGGGAATACTTCCGAATCCGATACCGGTTATACTGAGTTCGATTATGAAAATTATAATATTATTAACACAATTGCGTATGGTGCACATACGATTGAGTGGGGAGAGGATACTGTCTTATTTAATTCGTATGGAGCCAGTCCTGTTTCATATACTCAATTCCAAGCATTATTCAATGATTACAGCAATGAAGACTTTACCTTGGCCTCTGGTTCAACTGCGATTGGTTTTCAAAACACAGATTATGCCCCGGCCACCGACATCCTTGGCAATTCTCGCGACGCAGACCCTGACGCCGGCTCCTACGAGTATAATGGCGCTCCCTCGAGCAACAACGCACCGATACTTAATGCTATCGGCAGCAAATCCGTGGACGAAAACGCCTCCTTAACCTTCGCAATCTCCGCCACCGACGCCGACGGCGACTCGATAACCTACTCGGCCTCCAATCTGCCGACCGGCGCGACTTTCTCAACCTCGACTTTCACCTGGACGCCCGGATACACACAGGCAGGCTCTTACAACGTGACGTTCACCGCCAGCGACGGAACTGACAGCGATTCTGAGGTAGTAACAATAACCGTCGGCAATGTCAACCGGGCCCCGGTCCTGGCATCGATTGGCAATAGGTCCGTAAAC
>SDBU01001898.1_pt1 | contig 28804 bp, 30 predicted proteins | sample 2277071 | NCBI WGS metagenome assembly SDBU01 (sample SAMN10397929, study PRJNA504765) | marine sediment metagenome | isolation source: marine sediment core GS08_GC12, 126 cmbsf | place: Arctic Ocean: Gakkel Ridge, Loki's castle | collected 2008 | reverse complement strand
GTATCAACCGCCAGTGCCAGAGACGATCATGGTTCCTACTACCCAATTTCAGCTAGTTGGACTAACATAAGAAGTGGTACAAATAATGGGGGCATGTCATGGTTTCAGGAGCCGAACGTTTTTGCTCCGAACCTTTCAACAACCGAAACCAGATTTAGGCTTTCGCGCTGCGTACCCTCCGAACGAAGTAAGGTCTGCTGCAAACGGGGTTGTGTGGGGTGAGGGTTCCACAACTCAAGCATGAAAGGCTCCCATAGGACCGCTCTACGAGTTAAGAACGAGGGTGCGAACGCCCTTTTGTCCTGAGCCCGGAGGTTTAGCGCCGGGCAAGTCAAGTATACGTGTATAACCTACACAACTCGGAGGAGAACTTGATTTTCTTATTTCTTCACCAGGATCCCCTCGTTTTCGGTAGTGTAATCTGTTGTGTAGTACTTGAGCGTACCATCATCTAATAGGGTTAGTGATTCGTATGGACTACCTGCCAGATCTGACGACAAGTTCGTTACCTGGAAAATGTGTTCGTTTCCCTTAACTTTAGTGAAGATAATCTCACCGGTAAGTGAAAAATCTGGAATTTCAAATGAGCCGCAGATTTCATTTAAATAGCAAGATGAATTAATATCAAAGATGATTAGAAAATCACTGGTTGTCACTCCTTCCCAAACTCCACCAAGTTTGATAATAACCGGATCCAAGATTACAAACGGGGATTGAAGGCTACCCGAATCCAGATGCGGTAATTCATATTCCCCATCCTGTAATTGTCGGAATCTCATCTGAACGAAGTCATAGGCCGAGATGGTGCCTCCTGAAGGCTGGTTGATCTGGATATCTTCCAGGTCAGCCTGGATGAGCGGATCCATAGGAGGGGATCCTGATCCGAGGCGAATCACACCGTCCCCAATGCCGGCCCAAATATTCTCAGGAGATGAGTTTCCATTAAGAACGTCCTGGATAATCCGCGACCATACTAATCCAAGGTCTTCGGGCTGCCCCAGTGCAATCGTGCCTGGTATCTCATCCCTGCTCGCCTCCATGCTGAACGTGACAATTTTCGTTCCCTCTGCGGTTAATTGGGAAAGATTGTACAAGACAGGGTTGTGCCCTGGTATTGCGTTAAATGAGTCACTGCCTGCCGCTATTAGAACTTCGATGTCATGCCATATATCACCACTGTTCACCAGAAAAATTACTTCAGCTTCAGGATTGACCTCACTGACTCCAAGCCCAAACTCATTCGCCCGCTCAATGCTCCAATCCGCATCTGAGTAAGCCCAATACCCAATCCGATCCGTTTCAGTAAGGGAACCGGCAATCAACCCGGTAAGATAGTACCAGCCCTGCGCATTCAAACCGTATTGAACAACATTAGACAGAGACGAGTCGGCGACCCCCGGTGGAATAATAAATGTCGTATCCGGGTACTTTCGGGCTGCATCCTTGATGTCTTGGACAGAATCAGAATCTACTTCTAAAATAATGAAACTGCAATGCTCTTCCTCTATGAGCCGCTGAATTATTCTGGACAAACGATCGCTTTCAACAGATCTAACCGGAACTATTCTAAGGGAATTGAGGGAAGTTTCCGATAGACGTTCAATACCTGTTTCAAGGACATCCGGATGCCTGACCACGTGTCCATTCGAGTGCATGATGACCCCAACCGAAATCTCTTCTCCCGTATATTCAGGGAATCCAATGACCATCTCAGATGCAACTACACTATGAGGCGTATCTGCGTTTTTTAGTGTTGCAATCAAGGGATGATCGAGAAGAAGTTCCGCATCCGGCAGCGACTCCATAGCCATGATGCCGTATGGCCACCAATTAGACCAGGAGAGCCAGAAAACCGCTTCGGGATATACTTCTTCCATAACTTCGGCGATATGCATCAGGCTCCAATCGCGATTTGACTCGGTGGGTGGAAGATGTGCGCCGAGTTCGCCGAATCCGAAAGGTTTTCCCAACGAAAGCATGTCCTGATAGATAGATTGTGGCATGTACCGGAGATTATCTCCATACAGGTCTAACGCTGTGACATCCACATATTCATCGCCTGGATAGTAGAGCAGCGGACCTTGAGTACTCAGTCTGTCTTGCATTGGACTGGGGGAATACACAAAGAGAAGGTTATGAACACCTTTCGTCTTGGTCAGGTAGGAATGCCAATACCTCCAGAGCTGCTTGTATTCTTCAGGCTCTGGCGTATACCACCAGAACCACTGACCATTACCTTCATGGAAAGGTCGCCAGAGTACTACCACACACTGCTCCTGAAGTGAGAGGAATTCCTCAGCCATCACATCAAAATCACCCTTGAGTTTGGCATACGCCTCTGTCCCGGGGGTATAGGCATCTGCATAAGTCCCGTTACCCCTGGAATGGTTATACATGGACTGTCCCTCCCAGGGATTGGCAAAACTCTCAGAAACCGTTACCAGACCGCCAGCATTCCAGTGTCTGGCGAGGATATCGGTTTTTCGCTCTGTATCAACGAAGAAGTCGAACTCCGTTCCGGCGTCGTACTCGAGGCCAATCAGGGCAGGCAACTGTCCTGTTCTTCGATAAAGACCCATGGCGTAGTCGTCATATCCTTGGGGACCATCCTTGTTCCCGATATGCTGACCCGCTAAAACACGATGCTCCTGCCTTTCCGACAATGTGTAGAGCCAATGAAGCAAGATACTTGCGTTTTCGATGGCGTCCGGATCAGAGGTATGGTGCCCTGCGGCCGCAGAATCACCAACAGTTACTTGTCCAGGCAAATTACACGTTATTGGCACAGGCGTATTTGTGGGCGTAGTTACAGGGGCAACTGTTGGCGCAAATGTGAATGTTGGCGCTGCAACCTGGTCTGAGGTTATTGCAGTAGATTGGGCAGCAGTGGCCTCAGCTATGTCCTCTGTGGAGGGACCACAACCAGTTGCCAATAAAGCAATCACTAATATCATGTAAAAGCGTTTCATGGTTATTCCTTATACTGTGTAAATTGATTTTGTCGGATACCAAGCCGCCTAACGTAAAAGCTAACCTGCAGCCGGGTCTTGGTTTGAAGATCCTTATCCCAGGCCGCCCACCTTAACCGGCTGTCAGGTTGAGCGGGGGTTAGGCGGCACTGGCTAAATTTTCTCATGTAAAAACGAAAGGACTTCCCGATTGAAGACTACCGGATTATCCATGTTCAGCATGTGATTGCCATCCTTGATAATGCTATATTTCGCCTGTGGTATCCTGTTTGCCATCTCTCTGCCTTGGGCATGGGTTTGTCGATTATCAGCTCCCACCAACACGAAGGTAGGCGATTTTATCTTTTTGAGTTGTTCCTTGCCTGCAAACTCAAAAGCGGCTTCCATGACGCGAAGACTGGTTTTGTGATCATACCTACCCATCTCCTGCCTGACAAACTCACCAACATGGGGATGGCGAGAGCCATACTTTTTTACTGAAAGGTCCACCAGCATCTCCTGGGGTGTTAGACGCAAGAATGGGCGGGCAAAACTCGTTTGCATTCGTTCCCAGAAGGTATTCTTAGTGCCAAAAGCAGTCTCTACCAATATCAACTTTTGAAACCGGTTTGGATAGGTTACCACAAGATTTTGAGCCACCATCCCCCCTAACGAATGTCCACATAGGTGGGTTTGTTCGATATTCAATGTGTTCAATAGTTCAATAACACGTTCAGCCAACTTCTCAATTGTATACTTTCCTGCAACATCTGGCTCTCGACCATGCGCGGGAAAATCACTGGTGATTACTCGATATTCTTGGCTAAAATCATCAATTTGAGGTTGCCACATTGCTTGACTTATAAGGGCCCCATGTAGCAACAACAAGGTCTCCCCCGAGCCATAAATGGAATAAGATTTCATCTCTCTTTCCTTTTTTACTTTGCCGCCTAACGGTTAAGGATTGATGTGGCGCGATAATAACTTAGGCGTTATGTTTCGCGGTGGAAGATAATGTCTTGGATGTTATCGCGCACAAGGATTAACTCGCGCTATATTTGGTACATTATTCCAGTATAGCATATTCGATCATGGTCCTCCGCAAGAAACAATTACCGTTCATCAATCCAACGGCGCAGGGAATTTGAGTAATACAATAATAAAGATATAATGAATTTACTATGGTCGACGGTCTGAGCCAAGGAGCTAAACGGATGATAAAAACAAAACCAATTATCCTCAATGTAATCCTGGTCGCTATCTTGAGCATCTATGCAGCAGCGTGTTCCACTTCAGAGCCAACTGCTCCCCCTCCCACACTAACCTCAATCGCGGCGGAAGAGACCGCCCCACCAACAGAAACTGAAGATACCCCGTCAGATGAGATCCAGGGAGAACCCGACAAACCTCTTGCCGACGTTGACCCCTTGTGGGTCTTTTCCACTGCAGACGGGCTCTTTGCTGTCAACCCTGACGGCAGCGGCCTGACCAGTTTTTACCAGGGACCAATCAACCTGCCCTACTCGCGTCAAATTCTGGCTGCTCCCAGCGGCGGATACATCGCCTATCTGACAGGAAACAACTTAGCCAATACCACCCTCAGAATAACCGGATTTTCCGGAACCCAACTGGACGCCGAGATACCGCTTACTTCTGCTGAGAGTGAACCAGGGGCAGATTCCATGCCCGGCGATCCGGAAGTGGAAGCCGTGCGGGCCATGACACAAGTTCAAAGCCTGGCCTTTTCACCGGATGGCAGCTATCTGGCATTCATGGGCGCCATAGACGGTCCGACATCTGATCTCTACGTTATCTCACTTGATAATTATCAAATTACCCGGTTAACCAGTGGACCCTCCCAGGGATACCAGCCAGTGTGGTCGCCGGATGGAAAATATATCGTTCACACCGGTGTGCGCACTTTCGGGACTGGCGCAGGCTATTCCATGATGGGAGTCTGGGCAGCCCGGGCTGATGGTTCAGGCGTGGTGACACTGTACGATCCTTCCAAATCCGGGTCTGAGGAAATCATGGGCTGGGTGGATACCCGAACCTTCCTTGTCCACAGCTGGGATGCGGTTTGCGGATCAAAGAACCTGAGGACATACAACATCGAAACCAAAGAGAGTGTTGTGTTGTGGCCGGGCTATTTCCAATCCATTGCCTTTAACCCGTCAAACGCGGTTGCAGTCCTCAGTTATTGGATGGAAGGATGCAATCCTGAAACTGAAACAGGATTGTATCTGGTTCCCACCGATGGCAGGGCTTCTCTGCGGATTGTCGAAGATCGAGTCAATCTAGTTTCCTGGTCCCAGGAAGCCAATCTTATTCTGGCCTTGTCAGAGTATGGAGTTCTCGCGATCGATTCCAACGGTCAATTCATCAACCTCGACAGGCCGGGGAGAGCCGATCCTTTCCCGGCTGTCGCGCCCGGTTCCAAAGATCTCGCCTGGCCCGGCGATTCGCTCTGGATTGGTCCTTTATTGGGCTCCATAGATCACCCGCCGCAGGAGATCTTCACTGAGCCTGTTTATACAGTCACCTGGGACCCAAGCGGTCAATATGTGCTCTTTTTCGCTGACAGCGGTCTCTATACCGCCCAGAAACCCGATTACGTGCCGATACTCATCGCTGAAGAACTCGACAACCGAAACGGGTATTCCGGCTGGGTGATGCCCTGAACATTAAATCGCACCGATCTCTACTTTTTCCTTGAGGCTTATCACTGACCCCAGGCGCACTTTCGATCTACGACTCGCTTTTCAACCATACAGAATGCTCTGAATCAATGAGAGTATTGACAGCAGAACCAGGCCGAGCTTGAGGAAAATCTCTCCCCTCTTTTAACCTCAGCAATCCCCAGGATACCGGTAGCTTCCATCAGAGCATTCATCGGTAAAGCCCTGGCGTTCGCACGTCCCGCCTTTATACTCCCAATCCGCTCCGTTTACCTCCATATCATCCCATTCCCTGCACTCAGAGCGAGTCCAATTGTTCTTACAAACCGGCGATAAAAGGACATCACCTCCAGAACCCACACAGGTCCCAGTACTACTGCATCCACCGATCGCAGTGATGAGCAACAAGATGAGGATAAACAGAAGGACAGCCGAATACTTCCATCGCTCATTTAAAATAGATTTAATAATACTCGCCATTTTGATCCCTCCTTGGAAGACTTCATGGTAACTAATTAGAGACAACTTGGCTGCTAAATTCCGCTTTTCGGATAACCGGATACTCTATTTATTCAAACAACCCTTCCACGCTCAGGTAGCGTTCGCCTGTGTCCGCGAAGATGCAAACAATCACCTTACCTTTATTATCAGGCTGTTTTGCCAGCTGCTCGGCTGCATAAGCGGTAGCCCCGGAAGTTATTCCCACCAGCAGTCCCTCCTGGTTGGCAATTCGCCGGCAGGCAGCAAAAGCGTCACCCTCGCTGACCAGAAAGAAGTCATCGATAAACTCCATATCCAGCGTTTCCGGTACGAAACCAGGTGCCGTACCCATCAAACGATGGGGTTGAAAGATCCCTTGAGATATATAGGGTGAACTTTCCGGCTCGACCGCAATTAATTTAACTTTTGGATTCTGTTCTTTTAAATAACGTCCGCTGCCGCACAACGTACCGCCGGTGCCCAGTCCTGCCACCAGGATATCGATCTTCCCTTCTGTATCCTCCCACAGCTCCGGCCCAGTAGCCTGGTAATGCGCTTTGGGATTAGACTGGTTGACATGCTGGCCGACATAAAAATAACCGGGATTTTCCTTTAAAATCTCTTTGAGTTTTTTACGAGCGCCAGCTGTACCTTCCGAGGCAGGTGTGAGGATGATCTCCGCGCCAAACGAACCCATGATTCTACGCCGTTCGACGCTTTGAATCTCTGACATGACCAGAATTGCATCATAGCCCCTGATAGCTGAAATCCAGGCTACCGCCATCCCGGTATTGCCGCTTGTGACCTCGATTAGAGTATCACCTGGTTTCAATTTACCCTTTTCTTCCGCATCTAGAATGATCTGAAGAATTGGTCGGTCTTTAAGACTGATAGGGTTCAGGAATTCACATTTTGCAAATACGTTGGTCCCCGGGCAAAATCTTCCCAACCGCAATAATGGTGTTTTACCGATCATATCAATAACAGATTCTTTATATTTCAAGATTATTTCCTCCAGGATTAATGTTTAGAAATATTTTTTTTCATCGTGCCAGAACCAATCCATTCCAGGCGTTTATGCCTAAATATTTTTATTAGGTGCGATTTTAGGATCGTACTCTCCTTCTTGTAAATATTCTTCAATTGTAGCAAATACCAGAGGGTACGTGTGAAATTATTCAACCCGGACCACAATTTAATCTAAATATGGTTAAATTAGCCTCATGAGGATAAAAATTCTGGGGATCGGACAGAGTTTAAGGGGAGATGATGAGGTCGGCTTGGAAATTGTCAGGCACTGGCAAGAATCCCATGCCACTGACTTTCCTGAAGCTGAAATTGAAGCGACTCTTATCGAAAGCCCGGGACTGACCTTGCTGGGTGAAATCGCCGGGCTGGACGCGGCCATCCTGGTGGACGCTGTCCAAAGCGGCGCCCCTCCCGGGACCCTGCATAAACTCACTGAAGAAGATTTGCTTAACTTCGGCGAAGGAACCGGTTCAGCTCACGGTTGGGGCGCCGCTGAGACCCTCTCCCTCGGCCGTCAACTTTCCCCGGATGACTTACCGGAGAGGATTTTTATTATTGGCGTGGAAGCGGTTCAATTTAATCTAGGAGAGGGGCTCAGCCCGGCGGTTGAAGCGTCAATTTCCGATGCGGTGGAGATGATCAACCAGCTCATCCGGGAGCTGCTGGAGTAAAACAAGAAGAGATCACAACTCAGTTATTTATAAGTAGCAATCGGTACCTCGTCTAGAGATTCTATGAATGCCATGCCATTCGATAAATCGCCATTTCGACTGCGGCCTCCGGCCTCCCCTCTGGGAGATATGATCCGATCTCAAAATCTTGTCAACCTCTGGTCAAAGGTCATCCCGCTGGCATTAAATGAAGTTGGACGCAGCCAGCCCGGGCTCTGGACTGGCTGGATCTCAACTGCATCTGAATAATAATTATTGGTTAAGTAATTATCCAGAGTCTGTTGTTTCTTTTTGATTTGATGGATTAAATTCTGTCAATATGCCCCTCAGGTGCAGATTTGATGTCCCGATGACAATGACGTAGTTTGCATTATTAATCATTGCATTGATTTATTCATGAAGAGCAAGTGATGCTTTGCAGAGATTACTGTGCCTGCTGCCCCTTGCACTACTTCCTATTTTTCCAATTGCAGATATCTCAATCGCACCATCAGTTTTTCTTGAGTCGTTCTCCCATCCTCAGAACCCACAAAAATTCTTTGCAGATGTCCAAAAAATATTGAATCATGGATAGATAATGATGGAGAGCTTCTTTTGTTCACTGTTGGTACATTAAAATCACTTCCTTCCATCCAAATTCTTGCTTTAACAAATCATTATCTCCGAATAGGCTTAGATATTTGGGACAATGATATTGAACTCAATAATATTGCGGGAGGTTTCATGGTCTCCGATATGATCTGCTTTTCGGATCGATTTGAGTATCTCTCCTAATAAATAAGTGTTTGTCATTGTAGGAAGAGAGTGGAAACGCGGAACTTTCGAATTTGATTCTGCCGGAGAGATATTAACTCGAATGCCAAACAACAGAGGCGGTTGCTGGGGTACGCGCCGTTAGATTGTTCCGTTAGGTAGCTTGGTCGACCTTTATCAAGATTGTCTTCAAACGAGCAATTTCGCCAAAGGAGGCGGCAATATGTATGAGTTGATTTCCTTCTTAAGAGTAGTTCATATCATCACAGCGATTCTGATGGCGTGGCCTTTCTATGCGTTAGTGGCTGTTAACCAACGCGTAAAACTTGGTCCCCCTTTAGGGGATCGAGTGGATACATACATGGAGAACCTGGTCAAGAACCGCACTATTCCCTGCTTTGTGTTTCAGGGGACGGTTTTGATCTCTGGCTTGGTGTTGATGTATCTCCGAGGGCAGACGATAAGTCTGCTTGTAACTAATCTCGCAATAGGTCTCAAGTTCATCCTTCTGGGACTAATGGCTGGACTTCTATCGTACGGTCACTTGAGCTTACAGCCACGCATTGATGCCTTGTTTGCCGAGCCCGGGAACCCCATAGAGGCTGATCGCGCGTCCCTGATTGGAACGTTACGAACGCAGCGTAAAAAGATGGCATCGGTTTGCATGTTTGCAGCCTTCACAAGCGCTATGTTGGGTATGCAGGTCTGGATGCCCTTTCCTCTGTGGCTGACAGCGGTTCTTGGTATCGCAATTGGCCTTTTCACATGGAGAGCATATAAAAGCGAGACACCTTATGGATGGATATAAGCGATCATAATTTATCACCAAGCAATCTAACCACTTACTGGAGCGGACCGGTGATGCAGCCCGATTTCGTAATAAGGTTGTATGATAAGGGTGGGGTGAAAACGTGGCGGTCGGGAATACCCCGGCCGCTCAGCTTAGAACCATTATTTACCAAAGAATTGTTATGAAATTATTTGGAGACAAAGTTAAGAGTATGGATACACCTAATCATCCTCTCCCATCCTTCGGTTTTTATTTAAAGCTAACACTTGTATCCTGGTTATCTATGATAGGGTTTGATTTCTTTTTGCATGCAGGATTACTCTCGACAGTATATTCACAACCAAGTCCTTTCTTGCTTCCATTAGATCGTGCCTTTGCGTTTATACCTATCGGATATGTTTCATTTTTAGTGTTTGATATTTTCCTTATCTGGCTTATGTTAAAACTTAATCTTGAAGGGTGGAGACAGGGTGCAATATTTGGATTGCAAGTTGGTTTTCTAACCTGGGGAGCGTTTTCTATTGGTCTTTTCTCGATTGCGACAGTTCCTCCGATCCTTTTAATTGCCTGGTTTTTGGGACAAACTATCGAACTTGGAATTGCGGGTGGTATTATTGGATATGGTTTGACGCAATCAAGCTTAGGACGTCTCTTTATCAGAGTATTGATTTTTATTGTTATTTCAATTTTGATTACGATAGTATTACAGAATATTGGTTTTGTGTAAATTCCTTCAATCAAAAACAGCAGCTAATCCCAGCTGGAGTTGAACAAAGTTGGGTCCAGCCAACCCGGGATCCGGGCTGGCTGTATTTCAGTACCTTTGGATAATCGTCTTACCATGGGGGTGATTATTCAGGTCATTTTTTCATGATTTAGATTATGGGCACTGGCAGTATTTATTCGTATAATTGGGTGTCCCTCCCGCAGCGAGACAGCTTTCTGGATCCATATTTATATGACAGTACGGAACCGGAGTAGGAGTTGGGGTAGGAGGCGGTGATACAGCTTCAAGGCCTTCAGGAACTTGAGCATACCCCCAGAATCTAATCGCATCTAAAATGGTCCAGCAGGATTCCATTGCTACCCTGGGTGTATCCCCGTCTTCAACTGGAATATTTACTAACAAATAGGTTGTAAATGGATTCCGGGCAATAACCTCTACAAAATCTCCCTCCATGAAAAGGTACATGGCATCCGGCCAATATTCGGGATAGGTTCCTTCGCGGCAAAAGGTATTCATTCTAGCCGTTCCCGGGAACGGCGTCGGAGGGCAGGAACCAGATTCATTGGTATAAAACCAGCCCACATCCGATTCCGGTCCATATCCTCCACCCTGAACCGCTAATACTTTCCAGTAATAAGGCGTGCAGTCAGTCAGCGGATCAGTAAAGACCGTAGTTCCAGGGATTCCAAACTCACCCAATAAATTGGTTCCACCAAAAGCCGGATCGGTTTGCAGGTTAATAAAATAGCCATCAGGGATGCATCCAGGTTCCCCTGGTCGGTAGCGCAGAGTAGCCAACCAGCGTGTCCAAAACTGCTCCATCGACAGGGGCATATCTTTCAGGTGCCACAACCTCTGCCAGCGAGGCACACTCCGGTCCGGTGAAAAAGCTGCGTTGGCTGCTGAAATCCCCCATGGTTGTCCCCACACCGCCTGCAATCTTCCACAAATATTGGGTGTTTAGTTCCAGATCGGTTCCGGGTATCCAGGAAGTGGCGATCGATCCGGTTCCGCCGAAAAGACTACTATCTGAAAAATCATAATCAACAGAGAGGCGTACTGCATATCCTTCCGGATCACAGGGTCCGGGATTATTCCATTCCAGGACAGGAAGGACTGTATCCACTATTTCATAGACTCCCGGTGAGATCAGAACCGGTTGAGGAATATCAAGCGGATCAGTGCAGGCAGGTAGAGCACATGTACCAAGTTTGTTCATCTCAAAACTGATTGGGGGGCTGAAGGGACCATCTGTTCCACCGACATATGCAGCAACCCTCCAGTAATAAAATCCACAATCTTCCAGGGTGAACTCCGGCAACCAGAATGGAGACGTATTGGCTTCCCGGATGTCGAGAGCCAGGGTTGAAAAATCATAACTGCTGGAAACCTGGAGGTGATAGTCCTCAGGAGTACAGGAAAGATCCGGATAATCCCACTCATAAGTCGGAACTTCATACCAAAACTCTTGCCCTTCATAAGGAAACAAGGGATCAGGTGCCACCAGTGAGCCTGAGGTACAAATAGGATCGGTGTAGAAAGTCCAGATCTCGGAATATGGACCCAGGACCCCATCCGCATATGGAGCGACTCGCCAGTGGTACTGCGTTGCCGGCATCGGGGGAGAACCATAGCCCCAGCGAGTTCCTGGTTTGCTTGTGGAGCCAAAATCTGTTGTGATGGATAAATCCGAAGCAGTAGAGACCTCGATCTTGTAGTTAGTTGGGATGCAGGTAGTCACCGGCCATTCCCATTCTAAGGAGGAATAACCGATATAAAAAAATTCCGCCATTCACGGGCAGGGTTTGAATAGGTGCTACCAGATCCCCGGGATCACAAACCGGCTCAGTGAAGAAAGATCGCAGCTCATGCGAATAGGAACCGTAGGTAGTCCCCACTCTAGCCCTCACCCGCCAAAAGTATTCCTCGGCAATATCCAGTCCAGATGGGCTATAGGTGTTTTCTGATCCGTCGACAGTATCTGTAATCTCGATCACAGAATAATCTCGCTCCTGGGAGAGGATAATCTCATATTCCTCTGGTTCACAGCTTGAATCAGGATAGGACCACTCCAGATCGACAGTACTGCCGTTGACGATCTCTCTCCAATCAGGATAGACAAGATCAGGAGCCATTAATGACCCGGGATCACACGTAGGTAAGCAGCCGCTTAGTACCAAGTATGGATATGAACAAGGATACAGCAATAAGCAGTGTTTTTTTCGACATGTTCTCCTCCATGACAATGGATATATTATTTATATTTATATTTTTTTAAAAAGCAGGATAGGAAAAGAATAAAAGGAGCCGATAAACCCCCAGTGGTTAATACCTTATTAAATCATACATTAGTAGAGAGGGTTTTGCAAGAAAAATGCATTCATTTCAGACTTCTTGACTCCCCTTTTCCAAAACAAAAAGCTGGTGCTTAATAAAACCCAGCTTTTTGGTCTCTTTGTAATCAGTATCCAGTTATCAGCTGATCACTTCTAAGTCGCGGCCAACCTTTTCAAAGGCTGCCAGTCCCTGATCCAGGTCTTCCTTGCTGTGCGCGGCGGAGATCATCACCCGGATGCGGGCTTTCCCCTGCGGTACGGTAGGAAAACCGATAGACATGGCAAAAACGCCCTCCTCAAAGAGCTTCTTGCTGAATCTTTGAGCCAATGGAGCATCTCCCAGCATAACCGGTGTGATGGGAGTGGTGCTCTTCCCGGTGTCAAATCCCAGGGTTTTCATTTCCTTTTTAAAATAAGCCGCGTTATCCCAGAGTCGATCAACCAATTCTGTAGAGGATTCCAGTATTTTCACCGCTTCAATACAAGCAGCGACATCAGGTATCGTCATCGCAGAAGAGAACAGGAACGGCCGGCCGCGCTGGTAAAGCCATTCCACAACCAGGGGATGCCCGGCTACCACACCGCCCACCACGCCAAACGCTTTGGAGAGTGTACCAACTTCCACATCCACCTTTCCGTGCAGCTTAAAATGATCCACAATACCCCTGCCCCCTTCACCCAGCACACCTTCTCCGTGGGCATCATCCACCATCAAGATTACATCAAAATCGCGGGTGACCTCATAGATCTCATCCAGGGGAGCAACATCTCCGTCCATGGAGAAGACACCATCAGTCACCACCAGCGCCCGTCGGAAATCCGCCCGGAATTCATCCAGGGACCGTTTTAGCGAAGCCGGGGAACAGTGGTCATATGGAATTATTTTGGATTTAGCCAACCGGCAGCCGTCGATAATGCTGGCATGATTCAACCGGTCAGAAAATATCACATCTTCTTTCCCAACCAGAGCAGGGATGGTTGCCAGGTTGGCACTGAACCCAGACTGAAAGGTTATTGCTTTCTCCACTTTTTTAAACGCCGCCAAGCGTTTTTCAAGTTCCAGATGCAGGTCCATGGTACCGGCAATGGTGCGTACAGCACCCGGGCCTATTCCATACTTGTCCGCAGCCTTTTTGGCTGCCTCAATCAGGCGAGGATGGTTTGCCAGGCCAAGGTAGTTGTTGGCACAGAAATTCAGCACTTTTTCCCCATCTACCACTAGCCAGGAGCCCTGAGGAGATTCCAGAGTCCGTATCTGGTTGTACAGACCTGTATCCCTTAAAGCCTGCAATTCGGTTTCTATCCAATCCAATGGTTTTGGCATAGTTTATCCTCTTTAATATTCCAACTTTATCAGTTTAGCTGTGTTCTGCAAATTCCCGGACTAAATTTACCTTCTTCTCCCGGGTTAGTTTTTTGATTATATATTCCCTGCGCTGGGCGGCAGACCGGTCGATTACTTCTTCCAGGTAAATCAACTCAACCGGACGGCGGAATTTGGTATAAAGTGCACCTCTTCCTGCATTATGTTCTTTAACACGCCGTTCCGGGTCAGTTGTCCACCCGGTGTAGTAAGTCCCATCGGCGCATTCCACCATATAACAGTAATATTCCGCCTCCAGGGATTCACTCACCGGTCTTTCTCCACCCGGGGAGGACCTTTCCTGCGGATGCCAAAAAATCGAGAAAAAAATGTGGACCGGGGAACTTCACTCTTAGTGGTTTCAATCCAGCGGCTTTTCCGGCGGTCAGCCCACCACAGGTCCCTATTTTTCTGTAATTTAGAAAACATTTCTTTCAATTCTTCCTGACCCGGTGTTTCGGATAGATCCCGGATTTCAACCAGGGTTCGGATAACATCATTCAGCAATCGAGTGGTATTTTCTTGATTATAGATCACTGCAGCAGCCAGTGCACCGGGCGCATCATCCTGGGAAAAGGGATTGGTTACCTGGGTGTATGGTTTTCCAGCAATCTTTTGAGCTTCCCGCCAGCCGGGCGAGTCTTGGGTGATTTTAAGCAGTGAGGCTGCGAGCAGCTGAGGCAGGATATGCGTCATGGTCATTAATCCGTCTATTTCAGCCGGATCGGTGAAATAAGGGGTAGCGCCCAGCAGCTGCACTAGATTAACAGCCATATTTACCGCTTTTTCGCTGGAGCGACGTCCACTGACAACTGCCATTTGGCAATTTGAAAAGAGATCATTTTGGGCGGTCTCCGGACCAAATTCGAATTCTTCCAGATAGGCAAAATTAATCACCGGTGTTAGTCCTACATAATGCCTGTTCTCTGGAAGCAGTTCTTCAGCCCATTTCATTACCGGCTGTTTCAACGGACCGGTATCTAACACCAGGGCATCCTCTTTTAGATCCTGGGCAATATGTTCCAGCACGGAATATATTTCCTGGAATGGCAAGGCCAGGAGAACTATATCGGCATCTTTAACGGCCCCGGAAAGCGTGATGGCGATTTTATCAACGGCATTTTTTCCTTTAGCCTGGTTGGCTGCTCCCCGGGATTTGTCATGACCTACTCGGAAAATCTGGTCAGTATATTCCGCCAAGACCATCCCTACAGATGTGCCAATCTGTCCCAAACCAAGAATTGTAAGTTGAATTGTCATTTAATTTTCCTAGTTAGTATTATCTGCTTTTTGAAGTTTCCTTAATAAAAATAATTCCTCATCGGATGGAGATCCTTCAGGCAGGTCCTTTTCATGGTTATGGATGAACCATACTGTCCGGGGGCTGCTCCCGGCTGCCTCCGCTAAATCCGCGCCCCACTGGGGGTGCTGCCGAACAATTGCCAGGGGACGCCGTAGACCAGTGGGTTTTCCCTCTCCCCACACCCCCACTCGCCGGGGAAACAATCCGGCTGCTAAAACAGCAAAAACCCGTTCCCATCTGCGGAGCGGATAACGTGTTTTTCCCAGGTCATGCAGCAAGGCGGCTTTCAGCAGGTCTGGATCATCCTCCCCCTGGGTTTGTAATGACCGGAATACCCGTAGACTGTGATTTTGATCAGCTGTGGGTAACTGCTGAAAAAGGTTCCGCTCCTCTGGAAATAAAACAGTATTCACAGCCTCCAGATCTCCCTCCCGGGGAGATCTTTTTAACCCCTGCCAGAACTGCCAGATACGGTAATTGACCTTAGAACTCATTAACCCACCAGTAGATTAATCAGAAAACGCAAGGGCGGTCCCAGGATCCAGCTCAAGGCGTTGACTCCTAGATAGGGTCCAACCAAAAACAGCACAATCAGGATCATCGGTCCGTAGGGGCGGATCTGCGCCATTCGATCTTTCCAGGCCAGAGGCAGAAAAAATTCCGCAATCTTATCCCCATCAAGCGGCGGAATCGGAATCAGGTTAAACAGCATCAGCACCAGGTTGATAGTGATGAACTCCCATAAAAATCCTGCCAGGGTCGGAAAAATAGAACTCCCCTGGGCGGCAAAGGATAAATAAAGATCATCCAGGGAAACCAGATTTAATCGGAATGGTAAAGCTGCCAGCAGTGCCATCAGGAAATTTGACAGCGGACCAGCAAGGGCAACCCACATCATCGCTGAAGGTGCGCTGCGCCTCAGGGTATAAGGGTTCACCGGGACCGGCTTGGCCCATCCAAATCCAGCCACAACCAGCAGCAGCGATCCCATTGGATCCAGGTGTGCCAACGGATTCAGCGTGAGCCGGCCGTTGACCCGGGGTGTGTTGTCGCCAAAATAATTAGCGGTCCAGGCATGGGCAAACTCGTGCACGGAAAAGGCGGTTAATAGGACTATGATTCTTGAAATCAGTGTTGCAGGATTCAGATTTAACATATAAACTCCTGCGCCAGATTATACCATTCACTCATTAGCTGTTATTATGGATAATCAAAAAAGACAATTAACCTGACCCTATTATCACATAAGGAAAATAATCAGAAATTCATTATCTTTCCTCTTGACATACCTATAAAAAACGATTATTATGTCTTACATATAGATATATATCGATATGAAAACTGTACACATGGTCATAAACACTGTAGATTTTGCCAAAGCGCTGGCGGATGAGACCCGACAGAATATCATGGCTTTATGCTGTTGTGAGCTTATCAGTGTTAACGATATTGTCGATAAGCTGGACGTAGCCCAACCAACGGTTTCTCATCATTTGAAAGTTCTCAAGAACGCAGGTTTGGTCAATTCTGAGCGGCGCGGTAAACAAATCTTGTATACACTCAATCAGGAGCGGTTAGCAAAAGGATGCTGCCAGGTCGCGGAGGATTTCGCTCCCAATCAGCCTATTAAAATGGTGGTCGAACTGCCAGATTGATCAAACTAAATTTTTTAAAGTAACATATAGAAGAATATAAATATATCAATATGTATGAAGGAAAAACATGACTAAAAAAAATCATCAAACTGATATTCGCGCAGCGGTACGAGATCATTATGGGGAAATTGTAGAAAAATCCCAACCCGGGTGCGGCTGCAGCTCTACCCAGACCTCCTGCTGTGGTACAGAAAATGATATCCAATTAGACATTGGTAAACATCTTTATCAAGACACTAATATAACTGAGCTGCCTTCAGAAGTAACTGATATCTCCCTGGGTTGTGGGGATCCAGTCACTCTGGCGTCTCTGAAAGAAGGACTGACCGTATTGGATCTGGGTTCAGGCGGCGGTATTGATTGTTTCCTGGCAGCCAAGAGAGTCGGTTCTTCGGGTAGCGTTATAGGTGTAGATATGACTCCAGCGATGGTCGAAAGAGCTCAAGCCAACAAGACTAAGTTGGGCACGGACAACGTCGAGTTCCGTTTGGGTGAGATAGAGAATCTTCCAGTCGAGGATGGAATTGTCGATGTGATCATTTCGAACTGTGTGATCAACCTCAGCCCGGATAAACCTGCTGTATTCCGGGAAGCATTCCGCGTCCTTAAGCCCGGAGGCAAAATCGCTGTGAGTGATATTGTCACAGATGGAGACCTTCCAGATAGTATCAAGAACAGTTTAAGTGCTTGGGCAGGCTGTGTTGCTGGAGCTTTGGATGTAGAGGAATATGTCGCAGTTATCCAGGAGGCAGGTTTTGTGGATGTGGATGTAAAAGCATCCTATTGGGATCCTAAGATCATTGATGCTGCCATCAAACAGCTGAGTCCTGACCTACAAGCTCAGGTAAAAGAAAATAAAGAAAACGGCCGGAAAACGCTGCTAATCAACGATAGTAAGGGGATGAAAATAATCGAGGGCTATGATGCTGATAATTTTGATCCCCAGAAATCAATCTTCAGCGCCAAGATCACTGCCTGGAAGCCAATGTAGCTGGTATGTCAGGATAATACTTATAGAAATACAAAAAGAAGGTAAATTGATCAAGGGTCCTGCCAGGATATAAATATTTAATTTGGTGTAGTTGTAGTGCAAAGACTGATGGGGTAGGTAGATTATCTTGGTTTGACGTTCTGATCGCAAAATGAAATTGGAGAAGGGGCGTTGTTTTCTTCAGATAACAAGCAATCCCTTTCTCCATTGATTAACAATCACTACTTTTCTTTCCGACTTTCAATGTCAGCTTTCTCAAAATTGATCAGATAACTCTTTTTTGAAACATCGCCCTTTCTTTTCAGGACGATATTTCACTGCCTGTCAATTCCTCAAGAGTTATCCTGAGAGTTATAGCCTTTCAATCTTCTGCCCAGTATAGACTCTCCGGTTCAAACCCCATTTTTACGGTTAAATTTTCTGCTTTCTTCCCGCAAAACTATTCCAGAGCATTCCCATCAGCCCCATACCGGATTGATATTCTTCTCCCCCTAAAAATAACTTTTCAACTTTTAATGAAAGCAGATCTTTAGGGTCAAGCTGAAGAGGATCCTTATTCAAAATTACCATATCCGCTATTTTCCCTTCTTCGAGGCTCCCCCGTTCTTTTTCATCAAAGGAAGTCCATGCTACTTCGTAGGTAAACATTTTTAGAGCATCTACAATCGAAACCGATTGATCTGGATCATAAGGGTGATTACAGGCTCCATAGATTCCCTCGATTGGATCAGGATGAGCCACAGGTGCATCTGATCCGCCGCTGAGATGGATTCCTGCATCTAAAATCGACTTCAAGGGAGAGCTTCCTTTGACACGGGGTCCCAGAATTTCTTCTAAATATTCTATAGGCTCCAAGGGGCTGATTAAAAATCCGGGTTGAACCGTAATTCCAATTCCTAAATCGGCGATTTTTTTCAAATCATCGGGTGGAATCAGACAAGCATGAATAATTGTATGCCGATGATCTTCCCGGGGATAATCCAACAAAGCGGCTTCAAGTGCCTTGACTGCCCGGGAAACAGCTGCATCTCCAATAGCATGCATTTCGATCTGCAAACCAGCCCGGTTCGCTTTTTTGGTAAATTCAAACACCTCTTCTTCAGTTTGGGGAAGAATACCTTTATTATCCGGGTCATTACTATACGGTTCAAGCAGGGCGGCATCACAGGCGCCGAAGCATCCATCAAGTGCCGTAGCGAAACAACCGCCAATTCGAGGCAATTTGCGTTTGAGCACTTTCTCCACTTCCATGGTTTGAAAGAACAGCCGGGTTTGAAATTGATTTTTCTTACTTCGAGCTTTGGCAACCATACTTACCAGCGTAATATCAAGATCGTTGGGAAATCCGATTCCTTCTGTTGTGTGAATCATACCAATCCCATGATCTGCTAGCAGATCATAGCCTTTCATGATGCCTTTAACGAGATCAAGGGGAGGAATCAATGATGTCGCATAATCAACCCCTTCATAATAGGCCTCACCAAATAGATGGCCTTTTTCCTCCTGAAAACCTGGTAAATGTATAACCTCGTCAGGGAACTTTTCCAACAGTTTTGTATTAAAAACCGCCGAGTGTCCGTCATAACAGATCAGAATAAATGGCTTATCAGGACAGGCTTGATCCAGTTCTGCCCGGGTAATTAACCGGTTTTCTCTCACACTGTGTTTTGACGTTCCAAAGGCGACAATCGCTTTCCACTTATCATTTTGCTCCAAGAAGTTTTGAATAATTTCTTGGATTTCTGGAATGTCTTTCGCTTCTCGCACATCAAAATATAAAACAGAAAACAATACCCAATTTGAGAAGTGCAGGTGCCCATCCCCGAAAGATGGCAGTAATACCCGATTCCCTAATTCCATTATTGAATTATCTTTTTCGTATTCTGGCGGTAAGGAATCTCCCAAATAGATAATTCGTCCTTGATCTTCAACAAGATATTGATAGATATTGTTATCGGCATCCAAAGAAATAACTTTTCCCTGATAAATATTCATAGTTCACCTTACTCCTTTTGGGTCATTCAAAAAAACAATGCTGAAGATCTGTCGCATTGTTCATTGATATACGATATCGCTATCTGTTAATAGTGGAAAAAACCTAATAAACCTTAGCTGGTGTAGTTTGATATTAGCATAATTAAAATAGTTTATCAATTGGATTTCAATAACTGGATAAATATTTGTTTTTTATCTTGAGTCCCCATTTCTGGATTCCCGGGATGAACCCCTATCTTGATAATTCAAATGGGATAAATGCTCTCTCAGACAAAACGATTATCGATTGAGTATCCCTTCGTTAAATGATCGTTTCGGTTGTTTCCCACTACCAATACCCACTGGGCTAGATTGCTATACAATAGCGAATTTTCTTTTTTCATTGGTAAGCAGAAACACGAAATTCATCAATATACCCCCAAATGATATAATGCCAGCATGCTGCCGGACCTGGAGTTAGACGATATTTTAAAGTTACGAAAAGGTCACCCTTGCGGAGAAAACCGCTGGAAGGTCATCCGTTTGGGCGCGGATATTAAGATCGAATGCCTGGGATGCGGCAGGCAGGTGATGCTGACACGCAGAAAGCTGGCCCGAAACGTCAAAAACAATCTGACTCAAGAGGAAAAAGCGGTATGAGCACGCTCTACCTGGTGGCCACACCAATCGGAAACCTGGAGGATATCACTTTCCGGGCAGTCCGGATCCTGAAGGAAGTTCCTCTTATTGCTGCCGAAGATACCCGGACCTCCAAAACCTTGCTGAAAGCGTATCAGATAAACACCAAGTTGACCTCCTACCACGATCATAACAAAGAAAGTAAGACCCCAAAACTTTTGGATCATCTAAAAGGACAGTCCCTGGCCTTGATTTCGGATGCTGGCACCCCTGCTATTAGCGATCCTGGATTTTACCTGGTTAAGGCGGCGTTGGAGGCAGGCTATCAGGTGGTCCCTGTACCTGGTCCCAGCGCGCCGGTTGCTGCCCTCTCCGCTTCCGGTTTTCCCACCGATAGCTTCCTTTACCTGGGTTATCTGCCGAGGAAAATCAAAGGACGGCGGGATTTACTGGAGGATGTAAAAAAGCTACCCTGGACCCTGGTCTTCCTGGAGACACCGCACAGGCTGATCCCATCTTTGGAAGATATATTGGTTGTGTTGGGTGATCGGGAGATTGCTGTAGCCCGGGAGTTGACCAAACTCCACGAGGAAATATATAGGGGAACCATCAGCGAAACCCGGGATCATTACATCCAGAACAAACCTAAAGGAGAAATCACTTTGATCATCTCCGGCAGGAGAAACCAAGATGTCTGGTCAGAGGAAAAACTCCTCAAGACCATCCAGGAAGAGCTCAAATCGGGAGGGCTCAGCCCTACCCAGCTCGCCAAATCCCTGGCGGATAAATCAGGCTGGTCACGGCGGGATATCTATGATTTAATGCAGGGGTTAGGTAATTAACAGGAAGGAATAAGCTTCTATAGATTATGCAAGATTTAGTTTTTCCTAAACAGGAACCCGGTTCCTATGGAATAAGGAACCGGGTTCCAATAAACAAAATAAGGTGCACTTAATGGATTTAAATCAATATCAGGACTTTCCTAAATTAGACAGTCAAAATATGCTGGCGGAAATTAACGGCCTGCCCGAACAGCTGGAAACCGCCTGGAGTGAAGCGGAAGCCCTTCCACTTTCGAACTTTGATGGTGTTAAACAAGTAATAATCGCCGGCATGGGCGGTTCCGCCATCGGTGCCTCCCTGCTGAAAGCTTACGCCGCTCCGCTGTCTTCAGTTTCAATTGAGGTTCACCGGGATTACGGACTTCCTGCCTGGGCAAACGGACCAGACACGCTGGTGATCGTTTCCTCTCATTCAGGAAACACAGAAGAAACTCTCTCGGCAATGGAAACTGCTCTCACTCGCGGATGCAGCCTGCTGGCTATATCCACTGGCGGGAAAATAGCCGAAATTGCAAAGAAGAATGGCACCGACCTGTGGATCTTTAATCACAAAGGGCAACCACGGGCAGCTGTGGGATACTCCTTCTGCCTGCTGCTGAACGTTTTTTACCGGTTGGGTTTCCTTCCTGATCCTATTAAGGAAATAAATGACGCTGTCAGTGAGCTGCAAAAAGGCAGAGATCTGCTGGCTCCCGAACTGCCGGATCATCAGAACCCCGCGAAACGGTTGGCGGGGCAGCTGATCGATCGCTGGGTAAGCGTATTCGCCGCCGATCTACTCGCTCCTGTCGCTAGACGCTGGAAAGGTCAAATCAGTGAGATCGCCAAAGCCTGGGGGCAATTTGAAGCTCTGCCGGAAGCGGATCACAATACCCTGGCCGGGGTAGTAAACCCGGAGGAAGTCCTGACAAAGACCATGACTTTATTCCTGCAGGCAAATTCCAACCATCCCCGCAACCAGCGAAGAATCGAGTTAACTAAAAAGGGTTTTATGGTTGAAGGATTAAATACAGATTTGGTCCAAGCCAAAGGAAAAACCCGCCTAGCCCAGATGTGGAATTTGATTCAATTTGGTGATTTTACAGCTTATTACCTGGCGATGGCCTATAATGTCGATCCCACACCAGTGGCTGCGATTGAGAATCTAAAACGGGAACTGTAAATTAGAAGAAGAGAATTAGTCCAGGGTGTATCCTTCCAAGGTTTTCCATCCTGGACAAGATGGCGTTTTCCATAATTGCAAAATCGATGAAAAAAAACAAAATCCAGATATTCCTGATTGGATTTACCCTCCTATTTACCCTCTCCTCTGTTGGCATCATTCAAGCCCAGGGTGATTCCACAACTAAAATGATCAATACTATCAATCAGCTGCGCTCCCAAAGAGGGCTGGCACCGCTTCTGACTGATCCTGCCTTAATGCAGATCGCCCAACAGCACAGCCAGTACCAGGCATCCATAGGGACCTGGACACATATCAGCGCGGACGGCTCCCGCCCCAAAGACAGGGCATATGCAGCAGGTTTTGGCAATGGGGCGACAATCTATATCTCGGAAAATGTCGCCTACGGGACCAATATGTCGATCATGGAAACAATCAACGGTCCCTGGAACGATCCTGATCATCACCACACCATGTTCAACCCCAGCGCCAAATATATCGGAGCCGGGGTAGCTTATTCCGGTAATTTTGTGTTTTACACGGTTGATACCGGATATTATGTTGGAGACCCTGCGTCCACCCCCGAATCCCCCGCTGTTTCCGACACCCCTTCCGCCTCAGTTTTCCCTACGGTAGTTCCAGTTATCGTTTCCACCCCTCTAAGTGACGGAACAGTTAAACATATCGTCCAGGGCGGACAGACATTGTGGACAATCGCCGCGGTTTATAACATCCCGCTTGAGGTGTTGAATCAGATTAACGAGTTTGAACCGGACAAAATACTTCTGCTCGGAGATGAGGTCATCATCCAGCCTTCCTATACCCCAACCAACACACCGATTGGAAAGCCCAGCGCTACCTTGCCGCCCAAGTTTTCCCATACTCCCTCCTTAACTGCGCCCGAAGGGACCCCGGTTCTGTTTAATCCTTCAACGGCAACAACCACTGAAGAACTTGCCATCGAACCCCGCTTTCAAAGCAGCGGCAAAAATCCGATCGTAATTATCCTGGCCGTGATAATTTCCGGCGGAACATTGCTGGCTGCGTCATTGTTCAGTCTCAGGAAAAAAGACTAATACAGATTCGGTTACTCATCCCGGAGATTTCCCCCATCCCAAACTAACTTATTCACCTCAGCCTGAATAATAATCAGATCCTCAATTAATTTTTCCATTTTCCCCGGATCCCCTGTGGTCAGGAAATGATATTCTCCTTCTCGGTCCCTTTCCGTTTTGAGATTAAAGGTTTCTAATAACCGTCCCGCCTGACGGGCTACAGCCGGTGCGGGATCAATCACCCGGACATTCTCGCCTACAATCTCCCTGATGATAGGAATCACAAAGGGATAATGAGTACAGCCCATCACTACTTCATCTACTCCCTCTTCCAACATCGGTGCTAAAGCCTTTTCTAGGATATTCCTTGTCAGAGGATCATCGATTTTTCCACCCTCAATTTGATCCACCAGTCCTGGACAGTTATCCTGCAGGATTTCCACTCCCCGGGCAAATTTCTCTACCGTTGATGAATACAAGTCTCCTTGAAAAGTTGCCGGGGTTGCCAACACACCTACCACACCGCTGCTGGTTCCTTCCGCCGCTGGTTTCACAGCCGGTTCCATACCCACAAATGGCACATCTGGATATTTCTTCCTCAAATCTATCAGGGCGACCGCAGAGGCAGTGTTGCAAGCCACAATGACCAATTTTGCACCCTTGCCTAGGAGATAACGGACGATCCCATCTGAATACCCCAACACTTCTTCCCGGGAACGGGTTCCGTAGGGAACATGGACTTGATCTGCAATATAGGTGCAATTCTCGAAGGGATATTGCCGGTGAACTTCCTGTAAAACGGATAAACCGCCTATACCGGAATCAAATATCCCTATCGGTCTGTGGTGTTTATTGATCTTCATAACATCATTATACTCAGGTTTATTCCTCTCTCAGACAAGTTATCTTTAAACCAAAAAGGGTACAGTGGGAATCACTGTACCCTGATGGATTTTTATAATAGAAAAATCAGGAGGTAAATTTTTGCCGCAGCTTGGCCTTTTTGCCGCTGCGATCTCGGAGGAAATACAACCGGGCCCGTCGGGTAAATCCACTGCTCTGCACGGTTACTTTCTCAACAATGGGAGATCGGGTGAGGAAAGTTCTTTCCACACCGATACTATTGCTGGCAATTCGCCTGACAGTAAAACTTTCGCTGTTTCCGCTGCCGTGGGTCCGGATTATAATACCTTTAAACTGCTGGACCCGTTCATTGTCGCCTTCTTTAATCCGAACAAACACGGTCACTGTATCCCCGGAGCGGATCTCAGGAATATTGGGGTTTTTTGGTGTTTCCAACACCTTAATCAGGTCATCCATCTTAAGTATCCTTCTCAGTAAAACTCATTATTTTTCGTAAATCACACATCAACTTCAAACACGGCTGGTGATTATAACACGGGGGGTTTGATTTGAGAAGGAAGGTCGCTGAATTCCCGTAGACATCTATCTGCAGAGAGGAATTTGAAGATTTAATCCTTTAGAATCGGGATTACGGAATCCATCTCAGGGACCCTGGATAGCTCTCACCAGGTCAGCAAGTGCGATAGTCGGTTCAGTCTGATCCTTCAGTACAGCTACAACCGCGTCCCGAATTTCCGGTCCCAGCTCATTCAGCAGATCGATATCTGGAATCAGGACAGCCGAGGGCAGCAGTTGCTGCAGAGTGGAGTAAAAGGATATTTCTGACCAGGCGTCCATCCCAGATGTTCTGGTGGGAAGATACCCTCCCTCAAAAGACCAGGTGGATAAATAAGTTTCAGCAGTGATAAATCCTGCTAATTCTAATGCTACCTGTTCTGTCTCGGTATCAGATGGAATCACACACCAAACCCAGCCATCGGCATAAGTAAACGGTTTGCTGTCTTTTGTCGGCAGGGCAACCAGAGCAGTATTGGGAGAGTCTGAACCCAGGGAGGTTGAACTCCAGGTGACAGCCATGGTTGATTGACGCTCCTGGTAAGACTGCCAGACCTGCTGATCGGATTCAAATTGGGTCAGCCAATAGGGCATTACATTGGCAGCCTGTGCCTGTTGATAATAGGTCAGCACTTCTAAAAATAGTTCTTCATCAATGATAATTTCCCCATTTGAATTTACTATCTCACCACCCAAACTTTGATACAAAGCCAATGTAACCAGACCTTGAGGATCAGAAGCCGGAAAAGCAAGCGCTTTTTGCGCAACAAGAACAGCATCCCAATCGGGCGGGGGGGATTCATCTGTGTCATCTTTATAAACCAGGATCATCACATCCCCGGCAAAGGGAATACCGGCGATCTGTTCTCCCACCCGGGCTAATTCCTGGGCGTAGCTGAACCAATCATCTTCATTCATCACCTCAGCGATTTCAGCCAAGGGCAAAACTAATCCTTCCTTAAACGCCTGTTCCATTAATGAACGCGGTAAAGCAACCAGATCCGGCATGATAATGGGCGCTGCTAACCGGGTCGCTCTGAGCATCTCCAGCAAGCCAAACTCACCAGAAAGATCCTTCACACGTACCTGGATGTCAGTTTGCGGTCTGCGTGAAGTAAAATCATCCAGTCGGGATAAGAACAAATTGCTCGCAGTCGATTCATCTTCAGGATCAAATTGCGGTGGAACCCAGAGGATCAAGGTCTTGGATTGCAGAACTGGGACAATGGCAGTAGCCGAGGGCTTTGGGGTAGGTGAAACCAGGGAAGCGCTGGTAATTTCCGTAGGGGAATTCGGAGAGATTAACCCCTGAATATTCGGGAAATTGCAGGAGGTTATCCCAATCAAAAGCAGAACCAGGATACCTAATCCCAAGATGAGTTTCATAAAAGTCGAGCGCTGACTGTATTTTCCAATTTTTTTCATTATATTTTCCTTCTCTTTCAAAGAAACCCCATTAAACCACATTTTTTCTCAGGGGGAACTCATCTAATACAGATTTAATAAAGCTGATCAAGGGAACCGTTTCAAGTCACAACAACCTGACAATATTGCCTTTTGATCAATAAAATCCAAAATATCGCCTTAGATTAATAAGAAAAAAACTTTTTGAATAAAATTATTCCGCTAGTGAGGTGGGTGGTGGTTCAGGGGTATTTGTTGGAAGCTCGGTCACTGCAATGGTTACCGTAAGGGTATTTGTCCCGGTAGGCTCTGGTGTCCAGCTCGGTGTGGGGGTGTCTGATGGGATAGGAGACGGCGTTCTTGTAGGGGTGATAGTCGCTGTCAATGTTGGTGTAAAAGTGGGATATCTCGTTGGGATAATCTTTCCAGGTGTAGAAGTAACAAACGGGGTTGACGTATATGTAGCAGTCCGGGTGGACTGCATGGTACGCTGGGGTTCATTCCTCTGTTTGATTTTAACAAAGGCATACCCTAATCCATAACAGGGAAGAGTTGCTCCGATCAATAATAAAAGAATTATTTGCAAACGCTTTTGTTTATAATTTGGATAGCTCATGGATAGAATTTTCAGGACATCCGGGTCTTAGTCTTTTTCTTAAAAAGATAAAATCTGAATTGATTTGATTTGTCAATGGTATTGTATAATCGTATATATTATATTGTAATTCTACCTAATCGCACGGTCGATAACCTCTGGTCGGAATACTAGCTGAATCTACTGATAAAAAAATGACCATCCCCCTCCACATTACTACCCTCCTATTTGACCTGGATGGGACATTAACCCTCCAACACCCGACTTCTCTAGATTTTTTGTTCACTGTCCTGGACGAACATAAAATTCCTTTACTGGCAACCGCTCACAGAGATACGTTGCAATTCGTTTACCAATACTGGGGAAATTCAGACGAGGTCGCTCAAGATCTGGAGATGTATGGTGAGTATACCGATGATTTTTGGTTCCACTATCTTAAGCGAAAATTATGGGCTGCTGGCCTGACCGAGCTTCAGGCTGCTGATATTGCTCCTATTATCCAGCCTGAGCTGGAGGAAAGGTACCAACCGGAAAAGCTGGTGCCTGATGATGTTAGACTCACTTTAAAGACTCTCCGCGGAAAGGGTTACGTTATGGGATTAGTGTCCAACCGGTCCAGCTCGATTGAGGAAGAAATCAACGAATTAGGATTTCTTCCTTATTTTGATTTTTTCTTCACAGCAGGCGAAGTCAATTCCTGGAAGCCCGATCCGGGCATATTTGAACACGCACTTTATCTTGCGGAGAGCAGTCCCGAGACAACTGCCTATATCGGGGATAATTATTATACGGATGTCCTGGGTGCCCAGGCAATCGGGATCTATCCCATTCTATTTGACCCCAGGAATACCTTCCCGGATGCAGACTGTCAGGTGATCATTAATATAGGGAACCTGATCGCCGAGATGTAATCATCCAATCAATTTTCCACCAGGGGGATGAGACAAGGATCATTCCGAAACCCCTCATTGCTCTATGATCACCGTTTGTGTGGGGTAGGCAAACTCGATGCCTTCCTGGTCAAAACGCTGGTACAGTTCCAGATTAATGATTTGCTGGACGTCTAAATAGGACGCGTAGGCCGGGTCGAGAACATGATATACAATCGCAAAATTCAGGGAATAATCTCCCATGGACTTAAAATGAGCTCGATCAAATTTAACGTTTTCTAAGGGAGTAATGATTTCTTCCACAATCCCCGGTATTTTTTTCAGATTCTCCGCCGATGTGCCGTAGGTGACACCAATTGAAAACGAGATCCGGCGTTTTTCCAATCTTTTGTAGTTCCTAATCCGGCTGTTCAATAAATCGGTATTGGAAAAGATCAATTCCTCTCCAGACAAACTGCGGATCCGGGTGCTCTTTAATCCAATATCTTCTATATCACCTGAAAAATCATCTACCTCAACAAAATCACCAATCACAAAAGGTTTGTCCAGCGTGATGGAGAGAGAAGCGAATAAATCACCCAAAATATTCTGAAGCGCCAACGCAACCGCGATCCCGCCAATACCCAGGCTGGCAACCAGGCTGCTAATTTCTATATTTAAGTTATCCAAAATGACCAGAGATAAGATTACCCATAAGAGAATTTTTCCGATTAATCCCAGGGCATCCAGAGTGGTCGCATCCTCGCCATGATCCTCTTTGACCTTATTTGCAACACTCCGGTTGACATAGTACGAGATTAACCCTGTACCCCAGAAACCCAGCTGCAGGGTAAAGATCACTTGATTTCCCAATACCAACCATTTCCGAACCTCGGTAGGTATATTCAATACAAGTATGCCAAGATATAGACCCAGGGCAAGGAAAGAAAACCAACGGGTTTGTTCCAGTACCGGAATGACGAAATTATCAATTTCGGTTTCTGACTTTTTAACCCTGTTTATCAATCGGTTTTTAATGATCCGTTTGACGAGGGTCAATATCAAAAATATCCCCACCAGGATCCCCAAGGCGATCAACCAATTTCGGATTGAATTATTAA
>SDBU01001897.1_pt1 | contig 28805 bp, 22 predicted proteins | sample 2277071 | NCBI WGS metagenome assembly SDBU01 (sample SAMN10397929, study PRJNA504765) | marine sediment metagenome | isolation source: marine sediment core GS08_GC12, 126 cmbsf | place: Arctic Ocean: Gakkel Ridge, Loki's castle | collected 2008 | reverse complement strand
TGATTCGACATTGGTTATCGTCGCGGATGGCGATGTACTTCCTGGCCGCCCAGACGCAGCGGCTTCGGGGGGGAAAATCCGCAGATCACGCTCGAGCAGATGGCCGACGCTGCGAACACCCTGGCCACCGCGCTGTGGAAACACCCACGCCACTCGCCGACCCACGTGGCCACATGCTGCCATTACTATCAGGAACGCAACGAAGCGTCATACCGAAGCGGACGCCGGCGAGGAAGACGCACATAGAGAAAGTAGCGCTGCCATATTAACGCTGGGTTAGCGGTGGTCCTGGATGAAACGAAGTCCCGTAGGGACGGCTGAACACCGGTGGAACATCTCAGCCGTCCCTACGGGACTATCGGCCGTCGTGAGGCCCGGTTTCCCAGCGTTAAAACGCTGGGCTATTATCACGAAGTCCCTGCGGGACAGGGAATTACGGAAGCCAACGAGAGAACGGTCGCTCCCCCGTGTGCGGTTGCGGCGCGGGCATGTTTGCTCGTACAGGACGGGCATGGCCGCGCTGCCCTTGGCCATGGCACCCGGCGTTTGGCAGCCAAGTTGCGGCAGGTCTCGTTCCTCGACCTGCCCTACGAGGCTGAACCGCGACCGTCAGGGAGCGGCCAATCCGAGACGCGACCGTGAGGGAGCGTGTAAACCGCAGGGAAGAAGGATAGGGTGCTTGTTCAAGCGCCGCTCTGCGGTAACCCGGCACGGCAACACTGGATGCCATCCCCAAGCCCAAGGCGCGGGCATGTCTTCTCGCACTGGACGGACATGGCCGAGCTGCGCTTGGCCAAGGCACCCGGCGTAACTATTCGGTTCCCTACGCCTGGCCTGCGCCTGCTGACGTAGTAGGATAGGCTCATGTCCCGTCACTCCCGCATCCGTCGCATCGCCAAATGGAGTGGGCTGGTGGTGTGTGGAATCTTCTCCATTGTCTTGGTCGGCAGCATCTGGCAGGGTATCTGTTATGCTTACGGCTCTGGCGGCCAACCGAGGCTAATTGCTGTCGTGCGAGGCGGAGTGTACTGCTTCCGAGGCAGGCCTCAACAGAAGACTGGCGTCGGCAGTTTCAGCGTACGCAATTGTCCGTTTGGATTGCTGCCGAGCTTCCGGGCTGGGACTCGTCCTGGTGCATCCATCTGGTTCATTCCCCTTTGGATCCCTTGGATTCTCATCGCCCTCCCCACCGCCTGCTTCTTTCACCGTGACCGTCGCCATCCACCCGGCCATTGCCGGCGGTGCGGGTATAATCTGATGGGGAACGTGTCCGGCGTCTGCCCTGAATGCGGAAGGGCGACATCGACGAGGACGTAACTTCAACCTGCGGCCTGGCGGCTGGCAGCCGGTGCCCCCCGTATCCTCGCCCCACCCTGATCACCCCACCGGCTGGACTTCCCCTGCTCAACCGCGTTGATGCTACATAGGTCAGTTTGGTAGGGTCCGCTGTGCGGCCCGTCGAATGGGATGACGCTGAGAGAAGGTCCGCACAGCGGACCCTACGACTTCCCCAACTCAACCGGGTTGATGCTACGTACTCCAGCCTACGCCGTTTGCGGTGCTGTGGTTCCATCGGTTGCTTCCAGCGCGGACCCCCGGACTTGTGTTTGCGAAGAAGCCTGATGCAGTGCCTGGTCGAGGTCGGCGATGACGTCGTCGGGGTGTTCGCCGCCGACGCACAGGCGCACCAGGTTCGGCGGGATGTGAGCCAGCTTGCGACCCTCCTCCCCCTGTTGTTGATGCGTGGATATCGCCGGAATGGTGGCGACGCTCTTGATCCTGCCCAGATCGGTCGCCCGCCAGATGCGCTGCAGAGCGTCGAAGAACCTGCGCGTCGGCTGGGGACCACCCTTCACGCAGAACGACATCAGATGTCCATAGCGGTTAACCCGCCGCCGGTACTGTTCGTCGTGTTCCGAGTCCACCAGCCACATGTACTTGCGGGCCAGCTCGTGCAGGGGATGATTGGGAAGGCCGAGGTATTCCACGCTCTCCACCTGAGGATGGCCTTGGAGAAACTCCGCCACCTGCATCGTGCTGCGGCTAAGCATGTCCATCTTGGATCGCAGGGTTCTCATGTCGTTTAGGGTCATGATCGCCTGCATGGGGTGCAGATTGGGGCCGTAGTCGCGGTTGGGCAGGTACTTGATGTAAATCGCGAAGTCCTTCTTGAGAGCGTCGTTGTCGATGTTGGAGACCAGGTTGTTGCGGGCGATCACCGCTCCCCCGACGCCGAACCCGCTGCTGGTCAGCGTCTTGGTGGTGGACTGCACGACGATATCCGCCCCGTGACGGATCGGCCGCAGGAGCGCCGGGGTCGCCACCGTGCTGTCGCAGATCAAAGGAAGACCGTGGCTGTGGGCGAGGTCGGATACCTCGGGGATGTCGAAGAACCCCAGCCCCGGGTTGCTGGGCAGCTCGCCGTACAGAAAGCGGGTGTTCTCGTCGATCTTCGAGGCCCACTGGTCGATGTCGGTGGCGTCCTCGACCCAGCGGCACTCGATGTCCCGCTCCTCCATCAGGCGGACCTGGAATTGCTGGAAGGTGCCTCCATAGCACTGTGCGGTGGCCACGAAGTTGCGCGGCTCCTGGACGTGGTGCTTCTTGTGCACGAGGAACGGCTGAAGGGCCATCATGATCGCAGCCATGCCCGAGGAGGTCGAGCAGCACGACGTGTCCCCGTCAAACCCGTAACCTTCAAGGAGTGCCAGGGTCCACTCGTAGTAGTAGGTCGAGGGGTTGGCGATGCGCGAATAGGTCCACGAGGGGATCAAGTACGCCAGGGCCGCCTCCATCTCGTCCGAGTCGCGGAACGCCTGGGCGGTGCTCATGAAGATGGGCTCAATGATCGATCCCTGGTAGTCGTCAATCGCGTCGGTAACGGTGTAGAGCCCGTGTACCGCGATGGTGTCGAACTTCCACTTTTTGACCACCTCGCGGATGTACCTGGCCCGCCTGGCGAGGTAGGCGTTGTTCTTGTCGATGTACTTCTGCATTCCCGGGCTGATGCTGACCTCGTTGTCGTCGGCCACGGCTGACCTCCTCCTGTACAGGGCTTCTCTCCGCCGTCGAACACTCCCATTTAGGATACACACTTGGTATCGCTTTGGCGAATCACAGGTTACAAACCTGTGCCACATCGCCTGCGGCGAGTTCAGAGCAGGCTTGCGTCGGGGAAGATGTGGGCGTACGCTCCAGGGACTCCTGACCGCCTCGTCGGCGGGGCGGTGTGATCGGCTCCTCGCTACGTGAGATGCTTCATGACTGATTTCGCTCACGACCGTCTTCCCTGCGGAATCGATTGCGGTGTGGCTCCGCTGCCCGGCCGGCACGTGGTGTCGTTTCAGATCCGGATGCTTGCGGGGACATGTTCCGAGCCCGCGGACAAGCTGGGGCTTGCCCGGATTATGGAGGAGACGATCGATAAAGGGACCAAGCAGCGTACCGGCAGGGAGCTGTCGGACGCTTTCGACGCAATTGGTGCCGGCCACGGCAGCGGCACCGGGCGGGAAACCACGACATTCACCTGCACGGTGCTGCCCGAACATTTCGAGCGGGCGGTCGCACTTCACGCGGAGTTCCTGCGCACATCCACTTTCCCCGAGGACGCCTTCACGGTCAACGTCGAGCTCACCAGGCAGGAGCTTGTCGCCCTGGAGGACGACCCCCAGTCCATCGTGGAGAAGCTCATCGCGCGGGAGGCTTTCGGCCCCTTGCTTGGGCGCCATCCACTCGGCGAGCGCGAAACGATCGATCGGATCACGCGAGAGGACTTGGAGCATCACTGGCACGCCCATTACGGTGCAGGGAACATGCTGGTGGCGGTGGCTGGGGCGGTTGATTCGCAAGACGCAGCCGCCGTGTTCGAGAAGCACTTTGCCGGGTTCGGGAGCAATTGCCACAAGGGGCGGTCCACATACCCGGTCGAGTTTTCCCCCGGCACCACCCACCACCACAAGGAGCTGGAGCAGGTGCAGGTGGGAATCTGCTGGCCCGGTGTCGAGGTTACCCACGACGACTTCCCCGTGCAGCAGGTAACCCTGGGGGTGCTGTCGGGCGGGATGAGTTCCCGGCTCTTCACCGAAGTTCGCGAGAAGCAGGGCCTCGCATACTGGGTATCAGCCTGGCAGGACACCCCGCGGGGATTCGGCATGGTCTTCCTGGGAGCCTCGACCACCCCCGAGCGCTGCGACCTGACCTATAAGACTCTGCTGCACGAGGTGAATCGCCTTGGAGAGGACGTGACCCAGGATGAGCTGGATCGGACGATCACCGGGATTGTCGCCAGCCGGGAGACGCGGGGTGACGGCACGCGGGCGCGCTGTTCGGAGCTGGCCGGCGACTTGTTCTTCTACGGTCGTCCGGTCCCGCCCCAGGAGAAGATCGCCAAGGTGCGGGCGGTGACCATCTACGACATTCGGCGATACCTCGATACCTACCCGCGAGATCGACTCTGCACCCTCACGCTGGGCCCCAAGGCGCTAAGCGCTGACGTTACCGGCGATCATGGACGCCCGTCCTGAGATCGTCGAAAGCGAGGCGCCCGTCCTGAGGTCGCCAAAGGCGACCGAAGGGCGGGGTAAGTACCTGTGGATTCTGCTACCGGAAAGCCCATAGTGCCACAATGAAGACACAAATGAACGACCCCTACACTCTGCACACTCTCGACAACGGCCTGCGCATCGTGATCGAGCGTATGCCCGACGTTCGCAGCGCCGCCGCGGGCTTCTTGGCCCGGGCCGGTGCCCGGGACGAAGAAGCTGCCTTTGCCGGCGTTTCCCACTTCCTCGAACACATGATGTTCAAGGGAACCACCCGTCGGGGCTGGCGCGAGATCACCGTAGACTTCGACCGCATGGGCAGCAGCTACAACGCCTATACCAGCGAAGACCGGACCATGTTCTACGGCTGGGTGCCCCAGGCCGACATCGCCAAACAGATCGAGTTGCTGGCCGACATGATGCGCTCAACCCTGCCGGTTGAAGAGTTCGAGACGGAAAAGAAGGTGGTCCTCGAGGAGATCGCCATGTCGAAAGACAGCCTCGAACACGTGGCCTACGATTTCCTGCAGGAGAAGGTCTTCGCCGGCCATCCGCTGGCTTGGCCGATCCTGGGGTACGAGTCCACCGTCGAGCCTCTGCAGCGCGACAGGATGTGGGATTATTTCCAGAGGCGTTACGCTCCGGACAACATGCTGCTGGTCATCGCCGGCAATGTCGATCCAAACGAGATCATCGCCCTGACCCAGCGCTACTGCGGCTCCTGGAAGCGATCAGGTGCGATTCCCGACAGGATCCCTCCCGAGATCCGCAGAGGCACGGATGTGCTTCAGGTTGAGCGTTTCAAGCAGCAGGTGGTCGCCCTTTCGTACCCTGCGGTAGGGGCAGCCGACGAGCTGGCGGAAACCGCCTCCGCAGCCGCCACCATCCTCGGGGGCGATAACTCCCGGTTCTTCTGGAACATCGTCCAGGCGGGCTTGAGCCCCCGGGCGGGCGTGTACCACGTCGAATACACCGATTGCGGCCTTCTCGTCCTATACGGTGCGTGCCAGCCCGAAAACGTCGAAAAAGTTGTCGATGCGATGCGGGCTGAGGCCAACCGAATCTGCACCGAGCGGGTACAACAACATGAGGTAGATCGAGTCAAGAACAAACGGAGAACCGCCCTCGCCGTCGAGGCGGAAGCGCCCTATTATCGATTGACCCAGTTGATGGACGACATGGAGTACCATGGCCGCCCGCGCACGGTCGATCAGATGTTGGCGGAGGTGGATGCTGTTACGGTCGACCGCATCCTGGGCTATTTCGAGCGGCACCCGATAAACGTCGACGGCCATGTGGCTAGCGTCGGGCCGAGAAACTGGCCGGTGGTCTAGACTGCGAGGAGGCATGGGGAAGGCGGGACAATGAACCATCTGATAGAAGACAAACACCAAGCACTCAACCTGCTCTGCGAAAGCTTCAAGGTACAACGTCTCGAGCTGTTCGGCTCGGCGGCAACGGAACAACACAAGGACTCGCCGAGCAGCGATCTTGACTTTCTCGTCGATTTCCTGCCCTTGAAACCGAGTGAACACTTCGATACATATTTCGGCCCGCCGGAGGCGCTGGGGGACCTGTTTCAACGCCCCATCGATCTGGTCATGACCCGGGCCATCAAGAACCACTATTCTCTCGAATCAGTCAACCGAACGCGGACGGTCGTCTATACGGAAGAGGACGCATGACAGCCGTACAACCGCTGGACGTCAAAGTCGTCTACAACGCCCGGTCGCGCGGCGGGGGCTCGCGCTCCTATGCGGTTGTGCGCAGCGGGAAACGCGGCGGGGCCTGGTGGATTGTCGGGTTGATCAACCTCGTGGCGGCCTGCGCCCTGGGTTATGTCTCCTTGTGGCAGGTCGACCGTGACTTTCTCTACGACAAGATCTTCTGTGAGTACCTGGTATGGAAGGCTCCCCTCCCGGGCATCGACGTCGACGTGGCTGCCCAAGCGATGTTTCCCGGGCTGGTCCAGGACGGAGCAGCAGCGGAATCCGCCCAGCCGGATAGCCCGCCGCCGGCCGAGCCGCTCATGATCGCCGGCCTGCAGGCTACTACCGTGGTTGGAGTTGCGGCTGTCGCCTGGTTGACCCTAGCCATGGTCGCGTCCTGCGCCCTATCCCTTGCCGGCGGCGCCGCCTGGGGCCGGGCGGGAGGGCGCGTTTGTCGAGTGCTGGGAATGCTTCTGCTGGCGGCTGCGGTCGTTGGCCTGGCCTGGGCAACCTACAGCGCCTGGGTCGAGCACGAGGGGGGGATTCCGCCGAGTCAAACGCGGTGCGGTCTCGCAGCCCTGGTCATAATCGCCGGGCTTGTGGGCCTTTCGATCGGCCGCGGACCCCGAGGCCTCACCCGCCTGTCCGCCGCCGCCCTGATCCTCCTTGCCGTCGCGAGCGTTGTAGGCCTGTATCTCGCTCATTTGTCCGGGGCAATCGAGTTGAATGCGAGCTCGGCCGAACCCGCCACCGTTGCTTTCGTCATCGTCTTTGTCGCCGCTCAAGCAGTATGGGGTTTGCTGCTCCTGCCCATCGCCTCCCGCGTCTGGCGCTAGTAGAGCGTTTCATAAATCCTGCGACTACGGGCGGACCGGAACAGCCTGCCGGGGAGGCCCGGCACCCTTGACGGGCGGATCGTTTCAGCATTAACTAGGCTTGTCTGCGTCGAGAGGTTGGGGGGGGGCACACGGCGGTGGGTTCGTTGCCCACGGACCGGGGCCTTGCGAAGAAAACCACATGCTGACCTATCACCGACCCGAGACCATCGAAGAGGCTCTTTCCGAGTTGAGGCGGGCCTCCGGTGCGGCCTTACCCTACGGGGGGGGAACGGATCTTCTTCCCCGCTGGTCAAAAGGAATCGCCCCGAGGCCCGAAGCTATCGTAGACCTGAAGAAGATCGGCGAGCTGGGGGCCGTGTCGCGAAGCAACGGGGAGATTCGCATCGGGGCATGCGTTTGCATGAGCGAGATCGAGTCTGACCCGATGATTCGATCCTCGGCTCCGCTGCTCTCTCTGGCAGCCGGCAGGATTGCGTGCCCGCAGATCCGCAACCGGGCCACCATCGGCGGCAATCTTTCCAACGCCTCCCCGGCTGCGGATACCGCGGTTCCTCTCCTTCTGCTGGACGCCCTGCTCGATCTGGCTCGAGCGGGTCCCGGCGGTGTGCAGGTGAGGGAGGTGCCGGTCGCCGATTTTTTTCGCGGCCCGGGCGTGACGCTCCTTGAACCGGGGGAGATCGTTACCGGTATCCGATTTCGTCCTCAACCGGAAGGATGGCTCGCAGCGTGGGAGAAGTTGGGAACTCGGCCGGCCATGGAAATCGCCGTGGCTTCGGTCGGTCTGGCGATCAAGGTCGAGGATGCGGTGGTCGCGGATGCCCGCGTGGGCTACGGCTCGGTGGCCCCGGTTCCCCTTCGGGGCCCAAAGGCCGAGGACCAGCTCGTTGGGCGCTCCCTTTCCGACGGCGTTATCGAAGCGTGTGTGACCGCCGCCGGTAGCGAGATCACACCCATCACCGACGTGCGGGCCGGCGGAGCCTACCGCCGCGAGGTGGTGGCGGTGATGCTCAGGAGAATGCTGAATGAACTCAGAATGTCGAATGGCCAATAACGAAAGATGTGCGGGGAAGCAACAGTCCATTCGCCATTCGCCATTCGCTGTTCGCGATTCGTGCGTTGCTCAAATGGTTGAACTCGCATTCATTGTCAACCAAGAGCCGGTCAAGCTGAGGGTTTCACCGCTCGCCACTCTGCTGGAGGTCCTCCGCGACGAGCTCGAACTTACCGGTACGAAGCTCGGCTGCGGTGAGGGTGAGTGCGGGGCCTGCTCGGTGATTCTAGATGGAAAGGTGACGAACTCCTGCCTGGTGCTGGCTGTCGAGTGCGAGGGTCTGGAAGTCCTCACCATCGAGGGTCTGGAAGGAAACGGCAAGCTCCATCCCATTCAGCAGGCCTTCATCGAGTACGGGGCGATTCAATGCGGGTTCTGTACACCTGGAATGATCATGGCGACCTACGCTCTGCTGAATGCGACTCCATCCCCCACGGAAGACCAGGTGAAGCGCGGCCTGGAGGGGAATCTTTGTCGCTGTACGGGCTATCGCAAAATAGTGGAGGCAGTGCTGTCGTTGAGGACGAGTGAGGCGGGCGGCGAGAGGCAGGCCCCCATGGGGGACGACGGCTGCGCGGGCGGAGGCGGATCCCATGCTTGAGTTCGCCGTGGAGAAACAGGCGGAACGGAGTGCCCAGAAGCACACGACTCTCATCGGCAAGGGGATCCCCAAGCTGGACGCCCCCGAGAAATCCACCGGGCTTGCCCGGTACCTCGAAGACATCAAGCTTCCCAGAATGCTGCACGGGAAGATCCTATTCGCCGGACGGCCCCACGCCCGGATTGTGGAAATCGATACGTCGGCCGCAAAAGCAATGCTCGGCGTTCGAGCGGTGATCACCGCCGGCGACATCGAGCTCGTACCCTTCGGGTTCGGCCAGGACAACACCGCTCTCAAGAAGGACCGGGTTACGTGCATCCGGGACGAGGTGGCGGCAGTTGCAGCCGACACGCGGGAGGCAGCGGCCGAGGCGGTCAAGCGCATCAGGGTTACCTATGAAGATCTGCCCGTGGTAACCTCCCCGGAGGAAGCCGTGTCCGAGGGGGCCCCTATTATCCATCCCAAGTTCCCGGACAACACCCCTTTTCGCTACGACTATTCTCATGGGGACGTCGAGGAAGGAATCCGGGACTCGGATGTGATCGTGGAGGACACTTATGTAACCCAGCGGGTGGCCCACTGCTGCCTGGGTACTTCGGGCATCATAGCCGAGTTCGATGCAGAGGGGAGGCTGACCCTCCATTCGCTCACCCAGGTGCCTTTTCAATACAAGCATGACCTGTCGCGGATCATCGGGGTCGCCCCGGAGAGAATCAGGATCGTCCAACCCCCCATAGGGGGCGGGTTCGGCAGCAAGCTGGACATTCACCCCTTTGAACCCATCTGCGTTTTCCTGGCGAGAGCCACCCGACGTCCCGTGCGGCTGGTGTTTTCGCGCGAAGAGGAGTTCCTGGCGACACCCACTCGCCAACCCGTGAGGATATACCTCAGAAGCGGGGGGCGCGCGGATGGGACCTTCACTTTCCGCGACGTGCGCATGGTTCTGGACAACGGGGGGCACACCTCCTGGGGGGCCACCACACCGTGGATTATGATGCGCACGTTCTCCTCGCTATATCGTGTGCCCCATGTCCGACAGCACGTGGATGTAGTGTACACCAACAACATCTACGCCTGCGCATTTCGGGGGTATGGAAACCCCCAGGCTACCTTTGCCCTTGAATCCCAGGTGGATCAACTGGCTGAGAAACTGGGAATGGATCCCCTCGAGCTGCGGCTGATCAACGCCCAAGAGCCGGGGGAGACCACGGGCCAGGGGATGGTCCTGCGGACGTGTGGTCTCAAGGAATGCCTGGAAACCGCGGCACGCAACGCGGGGTGGAAAGAGAAACGTCGAAATGTCGAAACGTCGAAACGGCACAACGGCGAAACGGCGAAACATCAGAACGTCGAAACGGCGAAACGTGACAATGTCACAACGTCGAGATGCCGAAACGTGGTCCGTGGGGTCGGTATGGCTTCGCTGTTTCATGTGGGGGGCGGAGCGAAGATCTACCGCTCGGACGGGTGCGGCACGATCCTGAAGATCGACGACTTCGGGATGATCACCGTTTTTACGGGGTCGTCGGAGATAGGCCAGGGCTCGGAGACCATGATCGCCCAGATCGTGGCGGAGGAGCTGGGCCTACCCGTGAAGAACATCCGGGTGATCAACAACGACACGGACCTCACCCCGTGGGATGTAGGGGTTCACGCCAGCCGCACAACTTTCATTGCGGGCAACTCGGCTTTGAGGGCGGCGCGGGAAGCAAGGCGAAAGCTGCTCGACGCCGCAGCCGGGCGCCTCAGACGCAAGCCTGAAGATTTGGACCTTGTAGGCGGCAAAGTTGTGGACCGCTTTAACGGGGAGCCGCTCGAGTCCATAGGCAAGATCATCCGGGGGATCCACTTTGGAAAGCGCAACGATCTGGTCATGACCACGGACTTTTACGAACCTCCGAGCACCCCGCCGGACGAGAAGCACAAGGGCGATATCTCAGCCTGCTACGCCTTCGGGACCCACGTCGCAGAGGTGGAGGTGGACCTGGACACGGGAGTGGTCAAGGTGCTGACGGTATGCGCGACCCACGACGTGGGTAGGGTGATCAACCGCCTGGGAATCGAGGGCCAGGTGGAGGGCGGAATCGGCCAGGGAATCGGGTTCTGTCTGTCCGAAGAGTTGAAGGTGGAAGGGGGGTGGGTCCTCAACCCCACCTTTACGGACTACAAGCTGTTTGCGACTACGGATCTTCCCGAGTTGAACATATCGTTTGTGGAGACTCTCGACCCGGCCGGCCCCCATGGGGCCAAGGGGATCGGCGAGTCCCCCCTGATTCCGGTGGCGGCAGCCATCACCAATGCGGTCTACAATGCGACAGGTGTGCGCATTACGCAGCTTCCCCTGACTCCGGAGCGGGTTTTGATGAAACTCAAGGAAGCGCGCAAGATTGCGGATTGACGATTGCGGATTGGGGGTTGAGGATTGCGGAATACGGAATACGCTGCTGCGAGAATTCCTTCTCGCACCCCCCCCTTTCGCCCGCGCGCGGGTCACCGGTGTGAGGATCGTCTCTTGCAGTTGTCCCAGGGGTTCGTGGCTCCGGTCGTTGTACGTGTAAAGGGAGCATGACTAATGGACAAGCTCACCGTACTTTCCTTGGAACAGGCCCTTTCGCTTTCGTACGCCACGCAGCGATTCGTGCATCTGGGCTGGCGAGTGATTCGCATTGAGGCTACCCCGCGCGGTGGGAGGCTTCCCGGTGACCCCAATCGATATGTGGGCAAGAGGGGAGAGGGGGACGATCTGCACAGCTACTTCATCGGCCCCAACGTGGGAAAGGAGGCAATCAGTCTTAATCTGAAGGACGAGAAGGGACGGGAGGTCCTCAGACGACTTATTGCGAAACTGCCCGCGGACGTGTTCGCCAGCAACACCCTACCCAAGCGATACAAGGAGCTGGGGATCGACTACGAGACGCTCCGGGCGGTGAGGCCCGGGCTGATCTGGGTGGGGCTCTCAGCCATGGGGCCCAACTATCCGGACGCGCCGGGCTACGACCCCGCCCTGCAGGCCATGACCGGCTACATGGATATCACCGGAGATCCGGAGGGTCCGCCGATGCTCTGCGGCGTGCCATTTGTGGACTTGAAAGGTGGGGATGAGGTTTTCGCCAGCGTATGTCTCGCCCTGGTGGAGAAGGCGCAGACGGGGAAGGGCAGTCGCATTGACATTTCCATGGCCCAGGCGGCGGCTTCCTGGCTGGTGACCACCATTCCCCTATTGGATCTCGGCTACGAACCCCATGAAGTGACCCGCAACGCAAACGAGCACCGCGAGTTCGTGCCCGTAAATGTTTATCCCACGTCGGATGGATATATCTACCTGGCCATTGGAAACGACGTGCAGTGGACCAGGCTGCTTTCCATCGAAGCGTTTTCCAGGCTCGGCTCGTCTACTCGGGAGACGAACGAAGGGCGCAAGAAGGAGAGAGAGTTGATCCACAAAGGTATCGGCTCCATCACCCGCGCTTTCACGACCGGTGAACTGGTGGAACGCCTAGGTGCCCGGGGGATCGTAGCCGCTCCGATCAACACCGTGGGGCAAGTGATGGATTATCCGCCGATCCGCGACACATTGCTCGAAACGAAAACCCCTTCCGGCAAGGCGGTGCGTTTGCCTCCACCCTCCGTCGAGCGTGCCCACCTGGCGTCCGTGGGACGACGTCTACCCTATGCCCCGGGATATGCCCAACACACCGACGAGGTTCTTGAAGATGCGGGTTTCTCGGCTCAGGAGGTGACTGACCTGAGAGAATCCGGGACGATCGCGTAGTCGCTACTGGCCGGAGGACGGGCATGTGAGCTTCGTCTTTTCCATACGCGGTGAAGCACGTCACTGCCAAGCCGTGGGAGGCGGAGTTTGAGCCGGCCAAGGGCCCGCCGATCTTGAAGGTCGTCCGCAAGCCGCGGATTTCCGACGGATGATGGGGTTGATGCGGCGATAAGGCCGGCGGGCAGCCCCCGGGGGGGTTCCGTAGGGGCATGGTGGTCATGCCGGCAGCGTGGCGACGACCGGCTGCGTTCCCTCCGTCTGACCGCCGCGGTGCCGGGGAGTCTTGGTCCAGAGGCGGTCGGTTATCTGATGCCAACCGCCAACACGTTCTGCATGAACCTCCACTTGGCCCAGATCAGCCAATCGGCGGGCTCGGATGTGCACTTGGCATTGGTGTTGGATGGCGCCGGCTGGCATTCGAGTAACGAACTGCGGGCGCCGGACAACATCACCCTGATTCCGCTTCCACCCTACTCACCGGAACTCAACCCGATGGAGTTGGTATGGCGCTATCTGAAAACCCCCTACTTGGCCGACCGCGTTTAACGCAGATCACGAAGCCCTGTATGAAGCCGGCATCGACGCCTGGAATCGCTTCACCGACGATCCGGAACTGGTCAGCTCAGTGTGCCATTCTGCACGGGCGGAATGGGCACAGTTAAACCAGATCTGGTATAACTTGAGAGTACCGCGTTTCATGGGCCTGATGTCACGCGACGAGCCGGGTTCCCTGGGTTACGTTCTTGCGCCCCTCCGGGGCTGGGAACCGAACCAAGGGCTTACGCCCGGGGGCTACTTTCTTGCGTCCCTGCGAGGCTGGAGGCCGTCGTGAGGCCGGATTTCCCAGCCCCGCCGCGGCCGGGACTGGGCTATTATCACGAAGTCCCTACGGGACAGGGAATTGCCAAGGCCAACGAGAGAACGGTCGTTCCTCGGTGAACGGTTGCCGGGATTTGCAGGTTCGCGCGGGCTGAAGCCCGCGGCTTGGGATCGCGCGTAACGCGCACGCTCAGACCGGATCTGGTCTCAGTTGATCGTTGAAGCTCGGGTATGGGGTTGCCCACAAGAAGCGACGCGACTTGTCACCGATCGGATACCCCGCCCTTCGTCCGCCTTTGGCGGACTCAGGGCGGGCGTTGGCGGACTCGGAACGGGCGTTGGCGGGGTCAGGGCGGGCGTTGGGTGGTGTTGGGGTCTTGGTCGAAGGTCTTTTTTTTGCGCAGCATGTGGTGGTAGTGTTGGGCGAAGCGGTGGGCTTCGTCGCGCATGGACTGCAGGAGGCGGAGGGCGGCGTTGTTTCGCGGGAGGCGGATGGGGGCGGTCTTGGCTTGGATGTATACCTCCTCCTCTCGTTTGGCTAACGAGATGACCATCGGCGGTCTGACGGGCATTTGGCTGAAGGCTTCGAGCCCGGCGTGTAGCTGGCCCAGACCTCCGTCGATGAGGATTACGTCGGGGTAGAGTTCGTCGCCGTTGGCGGCGTAGCGGTAGCGGCGGAGGATCACCTCACGGATGGCGCCGTAGTCGTCAGCCCCCTCGACCGATTGGATGCGGAAGCGTCGATAGCCGCTTTTTAAGGGTTTGCCGTCGACGAAGCACACCAGTGCACCGACCATCTCGTCGCCTTGCAGGTGGGCTATGTCGATGCACTCCATGCTGCGCGGGGGAGCTTCGAGTCCCAGCAGGTCGGCTAGCTTTTCGAGCCCCTTTTTTGGATCGATGTAGAAGACCTCCGGCTGAACGTGCTCGTCGACGTCGCCGTGCAGGCTGAGGGCCTCGATGGCTTTGATGCGGTCGCGCAGCTTGGCAGCCTCCTCGAAGCGGAGTTCCGCAGCGGCTTTGTCCATCTCGCGGTTGAGCTGTTTTTGAATGACGCTGCGCTTGCTGGCGAAGAATCGTTTCAGCCGGTCGACGTCCTTGCGATACTCCTCTTTGGTGACAAGGGCTGCGCAGGGTGCGGTGCATTGATTGATGGCGTGCAGCAGGCAGGGTCTGAAGAAGCGGCGGGAGTTGTCGCCCTCGCGGATGTCCAGCTCGCAGGTGCGGTACTTGAAGACCCTTTGCAGGGCGTTGACCGCGTCGCGGATGGCGGTGACGGAGAGGAATGGGCCGTAGAGCTTGCTGCCCTTGGGGCGTGGGGTGCGGGTGACGTATACGCCGGGGAAGTCGTCGCGGGTGGTGATCTCGATGTAGGGGAAGGTCTTGCCGTCTTTGAGCTGGACGTTGTGCGGCGGCTGAATGTCCTTGATCAGCCGGCTCTCTTTGAGCAGGGCATCGACCTCGCTGTCGCATTCCAGGTAATCGACGTCGTCAACCTTCTCGATCATCCGGCAGATGTCCGGCCCGCGGGTGTTGAGCAGGTCAGCCGAGGGTTGAAAGTAGCTGCCGGTGCGGGAACGGAGGTCTTTGGCTTTCCCGATGTACAATACGCGTCCCTCGCGATCCTTCATGAGGTATACCCCGGGCGTCTTGGGGAAGCCGGCGATGCGGCTGCGGATGGCGTTGAGGCGCTGATCGTCCATGGTCGACATTCTACCTGCGATTCTAGGGGACTGGCGATTGTCGGGCGAGGGGTGGTGAGCGGATACCCCGCCCTTCGTCCGCCTTTGGCGGACTCAGGACGGGCGCTGGCGGACTCGGGACGGGCGTTGGCGGACTCGGAACGGGCGTGGTAAGCGGGAGAAGATTCAACTGGAATCGCGTACGTTCCGCACGCGGCACACCTGTGGGCGGTGCCCGGCGCTTGTGCGAAGGCGGGTCAACGTGTAGAACACCCTGCCTGCGGGTTTCGCCTTCCGCAAGTGTGGTGGCGGGGGAGACATCTGGAGTTGCGAAGTGAACATCCGCAGTGACGTGATCGGCCTGGAGCTGATGCTTCCCCCGCGCAAACTCGACTCGTGCAAGAAAGGAGCGGCAATGGCCTCATTGAAGAGGATGCAACCAGGAATCGTCCGGTTCCCGTTGGTGATCGGTTTTCTACTCTGCTTGACAGCCGAGGTTCTTTCGCAGACGGACGGGCCGTTCGTCTATCCCAAGGCTCGGCGATGTGATCAAGTCGACGACTACCACGGGGTGAAGTTGCTTGACCCGTACCGCTGGCTGGAGGATCCGGACTCCGCGGAGAGCCGGGCATGGATCGAGGCCGAAAACAAGCTCACCTTCGGGTTCCTGGAGGCAATCGGGCAGCGGCCCGCGATCAAAAAGCGGCTGACGAAACTCTGGAATTACGAGAAACACGGGACCCCATACAAGAAGGGTGGACGCTACTTCTTCAGCAAGAATGACGGGCTGCAGAACCAGAGCGTGCTGTACACCATGACTTCGCTTGCCGGCGAAGCGAAGGTGCTGCTCGATCCAAACAAGCTTTCCGAGGACGGCACAATTGCCCTGACGGGTTACGCGATCAGCGAGGACGGACGGTACATGGCCTATGGTCTGTCGCGGGCGGGGTCGGACTGGCATGAATGGAAAGTACGCGAGATCGAGACCGTAAGGGACCTGGACGATCACCTCGAGTGGGTGAAGTTCTCCGGGGCGTCATGGACGCACGACGGCAAGGGGTTTTTCTACAGCCGGTATCCCGAGCCGAGTGAGAAGACCAAGCTGCAGGACGCCAACTACTACCACAAGCTCTACTACCACCGGATCGGCACGCCGCAGTCACAGGACGTGATCGTATATGAGCGTCCCGACCAGAAGGAGTGGGGGTTCGGCGGGAGCGTCACGGAGGACGGGCGCTACCTGATCATCGACGTCTGGAAGGGGACCGAGCGGAAGAACCTGATTCTTTACAAGGACCTGACCAAGCCGGGCGGTCCGGTGGTGGAGCTGATTGGGGAGTTCGAGGCGGAGTACGGTTTCATCGGTAACGACGGACCGGTGTTCTGGTTTCGCACCGACTTGAGCGCTCCGCGGGGCCGGGTCGTCGCCATCGACACCCGCAAGCCAGAGGGCTCGAACTACAAGACGCTGATCCCTCAGACATCGGATACTCTGCGTTCGGTATCCGCGGTGGGGAACCACTTCGTCGCGAATTACCTCCACGATGCCCACAGCAAGGCGAAGGTGTTTGATCTTGCCGGCCGATTCGTGCGCGACGTTGTTTTCCCCGGAATCGGCAGCGGGGGCGGCTTCGGGGGCCGGCTGGATGATCCGGAAACGTTCTATTCCTACACCAGCTTCACGGTGCCCCGCACGATCTACCGGTATGACGTGTCCACCGGTAAGAGCGAGGTTTTCCGCAGGCCCAAGGTGGACTTCGATCCGACCGGCTACGAAACTCGTCAGGTGTTCTACGAGAGCAGGGACGGCATCTTGGTGCCGATGTTCATCACCCATCGCAAGGGGCTCAAGCTGAACGGGCAGAACCCGACGTACCTGTACGGGTACGGCGGATTCAACATTGCGATCACACCGAGCTTTCGGGTGTCCAACCTGGTGTGGATGGAGATGGGCGGGGTTTACGCGGTGGCCAACATCCGCGGTGGCGGGGAGTATGGTAAGGAGTGGCACGACGCGGGTAAGAAACTCGAGAAGCAAACCGTATTCGACGACTTCATCTCGGCGGCCGAGTGGCTGATCGCCAACAAATACACGTCCACCCCGAAGCTCGCCATCGCCGGGGCAAGCAACGGCGGGCTGCTGGTGGGCGCGTGCATGACCCAGAGGCCGGATTTGTTCGGAGCCTGTCTGCCCGCGGTAGGGGTTATGGACATGCTGCGGTTCCACAAGTTCACCATCGGCTGGGCGTGGACTTCGGACTATGGCAGCGCGGAGAATCCGGTGGAGTTCAAGGCACTCTTTGCCTACTCGCCGCTGCACAGGATCAGCCCGGGGACCGCCTACCCCGCCACGTTTATCACCACCGCGGATCATGACGATCGAGTCGTGCCGGCGCACAGCTTCAAATTCGCCGCCACCCTGCAGGCTGCCCAGTCCGGACTTGCCCCGACCCTCATCCGCATCCAGACCAAAGCCGGACACGGCGCCGGCAAGCCTACAACAATGCGGATCGAGGAAGCCGCCGACAAGCTGTCCTTTCTGGTAAAGACGCTGGACATGACGGTGGACGTGGCGGACTAGTGTTCCGTCAGCTCTGAATCTGCGGGTTGGTGTGCCACTGCTCTTGAGCAGTGTCTTTCCGGAACTCGATATCCGCACTGCTCAAGAGCAGTGGCACACATGCCCGGGCGGACGGCCGCGCGGGCTAAAGCCCGCGGCTCAGGTCACCGTACGAGTGCCACTGGCAACGTGCCCGCCAGAGGGGCTGGCGGGTTGTTTGACGCTTGCCCGCCGACGTCTAGAATCTCGCCCAAGATGAGTATGCGCATTCTCCACGTCGTCGAGTCGCTCAAGCCGCAGGCAGGGTCCGTGGCGGTTTGTCTTGACGGTCTGTGTGGAGCACTGCAAGCACATGACGTCGAGTGCACCGTCCTGCAGCGGGAATCGGATGGGATCGAGCTTGACGGGGCCGTCCCGAGCCGCAGGCTTCAGCCTGCGCGAATGTTCGCGCAGGCTGAAGCCTGCGGCTCGGGGGCGGGTGAACTCTTCCACGGATGCGACCTGGTTCATATTCACGGTTGGGGGAGCCGCTTGGCGCGGACCTCGGCTCGCGAGGCCCGGAGGGCGGGTAAGCCTTACGTCATCTCACCTATGGGGACGTTTTCCGAGGGGCCTTATCGAAGGAAGAGTTGGAAGGAGAAGCTCCGCAGCCGGCTCAGCGATCGCCGGCTTATCCGGCGGGCCGCCGCGGTCACCGCCATCAACGAGCAGGAGCGGGGCGTCCTGCAAGAGCTCAAGATCGCCGGCAACGTCACCGTGCTTCCCTGCGGGCTCTCGATGAGGGAGTACGAGGCGGACCGCGACGTGGAGGCGGATCTTCCCGCTCCGCCCGACGGCCGCTGTTTGCTGCTGTTGGGCCCGATTCACCCGGTCGAGGGGTGGGTGCCGCTGCTGACCGCTTTCGCGGAACTCGGCACCGACTCGGACGGCTGGTCCATCGTGCTGGCCGGTCCGGTGGTGGGGGATTGGCGAAAGATGCTCGAGGCGGCGGTCCGGCGGAAGGGAGCTACCGGTCGCGTTGTGGTAGCGTCTGCCGACGACGTAGCTGTCCAGCGCGCCTGGCTCGCCCGTGCCTCGGCGCTCGCCGGAGTGAGCCTGCAGGCTCGCTGTCCGGTATCCATCCTGCAGGCGGTGGCAGCCGGTGTGCCGGTGATCGCCTCGAAGTGGGTCGCCCCGCCGGGACTCGACGGTGCACTTCACACGTGCAGGCCCAATCGCGAGGAACTCAAGGAGGCGATGCGGCGAATCTTCCTTTTGTCTGACGAGGAGCGAAGGGCGTCGGGCGAAAAAGCCCGCGACCTCGGCCGAAGAGCATTCGACTGGCCCGGGCTGATTGGCAGGTACGTGCAGCTCTACGACAGCCTCGTGTAGCGGACATCCATGAATCCCGACCAGTTCACCCCCAACGACCAGCATCGCACGGCGAAGGGAGGATTTCGCACGCGCGAGTTCGTGCGCATCGTGGGGTTGGCCTGGCCTCATCGCAAGACGCTCGCCCTGGGTGTGCTGGTGACGATCCTGTTTGCGGGTTTCCATACGCTCAGCATCGCCGGGGTGTTTCCGATCTTCAAAGTCCTGCTCGACCAGGAGGGTCTGCACGGTTGGGTGAGTCGTTCGGTCGCCGGCGAGCGGACCGGGGTTGCGTTCGCCCCGCTGACCGATCCAAGCGACAGTCGCCTCCGGATCACCAAGGTGGCGGTGGACAGCCAAGCACATGCTCTGGGCATTCGGGCTTCCGACTGGATCGAGGACACCGGGGACCGGTTGGCCGCCGAGCTGCTCGAGGCCCTGGCCGGTGCGGAAACCGGGTCCACGGTAAGCGTGCGACGTACATCCGCTGACGGCGGAGCGACATCCGCGCCGTCCGAGATAGACCTGGAGCCCGTCGAGGCAAGCCGCGTGCAACGGCTGTTGCGCTGGGCGGTTGCACGTATCTCCGCGGAGGGTCAGCAAGACAAGCTGCGTATCCTGATCTACATCCTGAGTGGGTTGATCGTCATGGTCATCGTGGGGAACGTGTTTCGCTACCTGGGGGAGGTTCTGATAGCCAAGGCGATCCTGCAGGCGATGATGGGGCTTCGCGGGCGTCTCTACGAGCGAACGCTGCACCTGCCGATGTCCTTCTTTTCGGGCAAGCCTACGGCGGACATCGTGACCCGCTTCGTGCAGGACGTGCAGGAGGTCCAGCGGGGAATGATGACCCTGTTCGGCAAGTTCATCCGCGAGCCGCTGCGGGCGGTTTTCATCCTGGGGCTTGCTTTTTGGGGGGATTGGCGGATCACTCTGGCCATGTTGGTCGTGGCCCCGGCGGCGGTGGTGGTGTTCTGGGTGATCGGTCGAGTGGTCAAGAAGGCGAATCGCAAGCTGCTGCAAGCCTATGGGGACATGATCGGGGCGCTCACCACGAGCCTGCAGAACCTGCGGGTGGTCAAGGTGTATACCGCTGAGGATCACGAGCGAGGGCGACTGCTGAGCGTCGATCGAACGGTGCTTCGCCAGCAGCTCAGCCTCGCCAAGCTGCAAGCTTTTACCAGCCCGGTGATGGAGACGGTGGCGGTGATTGCGGGCAGCGTAGGGGCGGTCTGGCTGGCAGGGAGAGTCCTGAACCAGGAGCTGTCTACGTCCGATTTCATGGGACTGGGGGTCGTCCTGGGCATGCTGTTCGACCCGCTACGGAAGCTTTCGGATGTATACGTCCGCGTGCAGCGCTCGACCGCCGGAGCGGAGCGGGTTTTCCACGTGCTGGATCAGCCGATCGAGGGGGATCTGCCCGGATCGGACACTGAGCTTGGCCCTCTCGAGGAGGGCATCGAGTTCGTCGACGTGTCGTTCACCTACTCCGGTGCCGAGACGCCGGCACTAACAGGTGTGAACCTTACCATCAAGCGGGGAGAGACGGTTGCCATCGTCGGTCCCAACGGGTGCGGAAAGACCACGCTGGTGAGTATGCTTCCCAGATTGTTCGACCCCGACGCCGGCGAGGTTCGCTACGACGGGCTGGACATCCGCCGTGCCCGCCTTTCAAGTCTGCGCCGGCAGATCGGTCTGGTCAGCCAGGAGGCGATCGTGTTCGCCGGCACGCCGATCGAAAACATTACTTATGGTACGTCCGCCTTTGCCGAATGCGAGACCGAGGGTGCGAGAAGGGATTATCGCACCAGCGGCAGTGCAGACCGAGACGCGACCGTAAGGGAGCGTGCCCAGGACGCCGCCCGCCGGGCCTCTGCCGATGACTTCATCCGCAGCTTGCCCGGCGGCTACGACGCTAACCTGGGCGAACGAGGCACCACCCTGTCCGGCGGGCAGCGGCAGCGGCTGGCGATCGCCCGGGCGATCTTCCGCGACGCACCCATCCTCATCTTTGACGAGGCTACCAGCCAGATCGACACGGAGTCCGAACTGAAGATCCAATCAGCCCTTAAGGAGTTTTCAAAGGGCAGGACGACCTTGATCATCGCCCACAGACTCAGCACCATCCAGTTCGCCAGGCGGATCATCGTCATGGACCAGGGCCGGGTGCTCGACACGGGTTCGCACAAGGAGCTCTTTGAGCGTTGTCCGCTATATCGCAGACTATGTGAAACACAGTTTCTAAATGGCTCCAGCCCGGGCCCTACCTGATCAGCGTTGGCGTAGTCCGCCCGAGCCGCCCCTCTTTTTTGGGTCACCAACAACGTCAACCCCAAGGCGCGGGGCTACGTTTTTAGCGCCGCGTTTGCCGAGGAAGTCGACAAACCCTCCAAACGTGGGCAAAATAGAGAGGGTCGTTGACCCACCCTGGTGGATTCGAGCATGAGATCAGCGCAGGCTATGATGTCCATCCTCCACCGTCGGATAACGCGGCGGACCCTGCGCAGGCCGGTGAAAGTCGGGCGGGCTGGCTGGGTCGGCGGGGCCCTTTGGGTTGTGTGTGTTTCCGGTGGTTGGGTTGATCCTACGCCGGCGGCCGGCCGGCTGGAGGCGGCGGTCTCTCAGCAAGACTCCCCAGAGAGTCCGGACCGTGTCAAGGCTATCCGGGCCCTGCCGCTGTTTTTGACGGTCGCCGGGATACTGGTGCTGGTCGTGCTGGTCGGCAGTTACGCGTTCGCCCGGGCGTTTCGCCGGCAGGGGACCCTTGCCCGGGGTCTGCCGGCTCCGCCCACGCCCACCGACGACGTCTGGGCGATGCACAAGGTCCCCCAAGAAGAATCGACCTCCGCCGAAGAGGACACGCCGTGACAACGCAACGAGCCAATGAAACACCCGAGCTTCGAGGATGCCATGCGTGAAAACCGCGACGATCTCGTTTACCGCAAGATCAATCAGTTGACCGCCGTGCAAATCGCGAGCGTCTCGATCCTCGCTTTGATCCTGGGGATCGTGGCGATTCTACTCAACGGAGAGCTCCGTGGCACCCAGCGCCGGATCGCCGCGTTGGAAGCTCGGGCCCAGTCACTTGATCAGCGGCTGGCGGCAATCCCTGCGCCTCGACCGGAAGGTCCACAAGAGGGTCCGGCGCGGACTGAGCCGCCGCAAGCGCCGGCCGACCCGGCGGAGACTGCACGGTCCGAGCGGCTCACCCTCCTCGCCCGGAAGCTGAGCGCACTTGCGGAAAAGGTTACCGGTGATTTCACGAGCAACGACTTTCCAGCCGTCGCTGCCGCCCTTGGGGAGCTCGAGGCTGCGGACTTCGCTCCCGCTGATCTTGGTCCGGAAGCGGTGCTGGCGACCGCAAGACTTTATCTCGCCGCGGACCTGTTCGACAAGGCGATCGAATGGATTCCCCGCGCTGTGGAAGCCGGCGTCCCACGAGCCCTGACAGCCCACATGCTGGCCCATGCCCACGCCGCAGTCGGTGAGGGTGAGCAGGCACTCGCACACGTTCTGGAAGCCGCCGCGGGGCCGAGTCCGGACCCGCACGCGGTTTTGCTTCGAGGGCGAATCGAACTTTCCTTGAAGCGCTTTTCGGAAGCCGAATCGACGTTGACCGAAGCACTCTCGTTCGATGTGGTGGCTGCCGACGCCGCCGCCCTTTTGGCGAGGAGGCTGCTTGACCGCGACGACATCACCCGGGCCGACGAAGTGATCACCCGGGCGGAGGCGATCGAGCCTGACCGATACGACATCGCCCGGTACCGGGCTCGGATCATGCTGTCCATGAAGCAGTACGCGGAGTGTGTTCAAAAGGCCAAGCTACTGGTGGCGGTCGATAAGCGCGATGCGACCATGCGCCGCATCCTGGGCGAGGCCCTGCTGGGAGCGAGGAAGCCGGCGGAGGCCGCCGAGCAGTTTCGCACCCTGATCCGCCTGGAGCCGCAGAGCTCCGCCGCCTACGACCGCTTGGGCGTTGCTCTTCTGGCGCAGCGCAAGACCGCTGAAGCTGCCGAGCAGTTCACCGTTGCAATCGAGCTATCCCCCGATGATGCCAGGGCGTGGTACCACCTGGCAATCGCCCGGGCCAATGAGAACGATTGTAAGGCTGCCCTGGCGGCCTTGGACTTCGCCATAGCACTCGATGCTGGCAACGCCGACGCCCATTTCACCCGTGCGGTCTGTTTGGCCCTCGCCGGCGAAACCGCGGAGGCTGAGCAATCGCTTGCCCGAGCTTTGGGACTCGACGAAACCCTTCTCGAGCAGGCGGAACAAGTGGCCGCATTTGCGGGAATCCTCGCTGCCCCTGGTGGAGGCTAAATGCCCATAGGCGATTCGGCCCCGGCGATCCGAACCGCGACCGCCTGCCCTTTACGTCGCGCAGCGACGTCAAGCGTAAGGGAGCAGCCAAACCGAGACGCGACCGTAAGGGAGCGCGCGAGGAGCCGAGGACGACGGGGGTTTTTGCGGCACCCCACGGAGGCAGGGCTTTGTTTCACTTCGTGAATAGTACCCGGCGAATCGGTGGCACCCCCCTCGTTCCCGTGACCGAAACCGGCGTCGAGAGCAGTGTGCTGCCTCCACGTCCTATAACCCGCCATTCGGAACGCCCCAGAATTGGGCTTATGTTGCGTTGGCACATCTCACGTTGGACTAGCAACGCACTCGCTTACCATCGATTCGTCGACCAGCTCCGAAGAATAGCGGTACGATGTTGGTCATGTTTCATAGCGACCGGCTTTGGTCGCCGTGCGTTGGGTGCGGAGCCATCGGAATGAAGAGCGATGAAATCGGCGTCGTTGCCAGACGGGTGGAGTCCGTGGCCCCTCGCACTCGGGCGTTACGGGTGGGGGTGGGGGGCTACGCCGCCAACCGGCTGAGTTCGGTTGACCAGATAACACCACGGGGTAAGATACAACCCAGGTATGACATAACGGGGCGGGGGTGAGAAGGGGCATGTTGCCAGGTGCGGACGATCGGAACCAACGTACCTCGCCCAGGATCGTTTACCCGAAAAGGAGGCCGGTTATGTGCGAAGTCAAGTACTTCATCAACAGGCGTGAGCCCGAGGCACAGGCTCTAGCAGATCAGATGAGGCAAGCTGGCATCGACTTCAGCAGCGTGCCAACGTCAGGACCACTCACTCTGCGGATCGACGGACGCCCTAGCTACGGGCCAATCGCTGTCAAGTATGCCGTCCACAAGCTTGTCGAGATTTCAAGGACCCAGTCGCAGCCCGGTCGGTTGTGAATTGTCCGAGCGCCTAGGAGAATCCAATGCCGGTCTATCTTCTTGCCGGAACACCTGGTCAATCGAAGGTGGCGGCTGCTCAGAAGATAGCCACGTTCCTGAAGGACCGGGGTGTCAACGTTGGCGCACCTGCAAACGTTGAAGAAGAACTCTTGGAGTTTTTTCCGGACAAGAACTCAGAAACACCGCCTAGAGAGCCACGGGTCAGCGTGATTGGTGAGCGCGCTCAGGACGAGATAAGGGACAAGTGGCCTGAGGCTTACAAGAACGCTGTCCGGAAGGCCATGGTTGGGAATCCCGATGTGGCGATTGTTCTGCTATGCTTCGAGTATTACCGTTACGAAACGTACGAGTTCTATTCGCCGGTCGATTCCAATGTGCTTGCCGACTCGCAGCCACAGACGGTACTCACGCTGATTGACGATATCTATGACATCTACTATCGACTCTCGCAGCCCGGGCAGGTCTTCGATATCCAGGAGCTGATAGTCCGTACTTTCCCACCCGGTTCGTCAGCTCGCCGTGACGACAGAGACCTTCGCCAGCTCTACAAGGATGCCTTGAGCGTCGTAATCGGGACTCTCCTCCGTCTCTTGACGTGGCGTGAGAAAGAAATCGAATGCGCGGCAAACATCTCCAGGGCTATTGATAACTGTGGTCACTCCGTCCTCGGTACCAAACATCCGATCGAGGCGGGTGCACGACTTCTGCTTGGCTCACATTCGTCGGAATTCCAACGAATAGGTGCTTCGTATCCAGTCTATGTCTCCCATCCCATATCCAGGCCAAGACGGGATATGAAGGGCGGGAGCGATTGGCCTCCGTTTGTGGATGATCTCGACGATGTCGTTAAGGTCCTCCGTGAGCATTGCGACGGCACCCATCACATTGTCCCGATAATGCCCACCGCGATCGATGAATTCCGGATGCTGGACGATGGTAGTCACTTGCATCCACATCTTATACCGCGCTGGACACTGCAGAATGTCGACCTGCTTTTCACCCTTCCCGACCCACCCCCCAAAGCCGGGTTTTTCAAGAACTACGAGGACTATGAGTCGAGAGGGCTCCCACTGATATTCGATCCTCCGGTGGATTCCTCAGGGCGGCGAGTCGGCTTTCCCATTTCGGGGCCGGAAGTGTCCGGGATGCTCCGAAACCTCAGAGAATCCATTCGCCTGCAGATGGCTGGGCGCGACCATTTTCTTGTTCGACAGTGCCCGGGATTATTCCTGTATCGGCCATTGTACGGTAAGCATGAGTTCAGTGGCGGGGTTGAAAGCGAGATACACACATACGACCAAATTCGCAAGTGCAAGGCCCGCGCGGCAGACGACAGCAAGCGGCGCGCAGCGTTCATTCATGATATGAAAGACGCAGTTGGGCTCTTCTCGAAGAAGGAAGACCGTTTCCCTGATCCGGTACATCAAGCATCTTCGGCTCTAAACAGTGCCGCTTCGGTCCTGGTGGACGAGTCCAAGGTGAAAACGAAACGCCCTCGATCGCCTGAGGACAAGACGGTGGCAGAGGCACTGCAAACCCTCGGTGGCCCAGAAGACATCGCCCGCAGAATACACGATGAGATGTTCCCCCGTGCGAAGGCCGGTGCTATTGGCGGCGAACAACTCCTCGACTGGAGCGCGACGCAGAAGACCCTGACGCAGACGGTTCAGTTCGAGCAGGTCAGGGCTCTATCCGGCGCCATGAGCCAGGATACTGCATACACATACTCAGAAGACTGTCCCTCGCGGGAGTTTCGGACAAGCAAAGAAGACCCGGACACGTACGTTGATGTTGTGGAGCGGCTCGACGAAGACAAGAATCGACAGGCTAAGGCAGCAGCTCGGGCTCGGGAGTTTTTCGTAGGTGGATCGGGTTAGCCTCGCTGCACAGCGCTTTCCAGGCGAGCTCCGCCGGAAGAAAGCTTGAGAACGTGTATGGCTGTTCTCTGCGGCATAGGTCGCGCACCTCAAGAGCTGTCGCAGTGCCTCGCTGGGTTTTGGACACCTCCTGACACGCAGCAAGAGGGGTTCGAGGATTGAGGGGGTCCTTCCCAGCCCCCCCCCGCTTAGTGGTAAACAAACGACGTTATGCCCCGCCAAGTTTTCGAGCGGGATCTTCGTTTGTCGTCGGAGCTGTGAGACATGGCCTTGGCACTGGAAGGAATGGCGGCGTTGGTAACCGGTGGGGCGAAGCGCGTGGGGCGGGCTATCGTTCTCGAGCTTGCCCGGGCGGGGTGCGACGTCGCGATTCACTATCGCCGGGCAGGGGCGGAGGCTCAGCAGCTTGCGGATGAGGTCGACCGGTTGGAGACGGCTGCCGCGGGGGGCGGGCGGCACGATGGAGGGCGGGGGTCGCACACGGCGACCGGCTGCAGCAATGGAGGGCGGCGGTCGGACACGGGGGGGGGGCGCAGCCGAAGAGTGCGCCGGGCGGTCATCATCGGCGCTGACTTATCCGATCCGGCGAGTTGGCCCATGGTGATTGACGAGACGGTCAAGGGTCTCGGCCGGCTTGACATACTGATCAACAACGCCTCGGTCTTTTTGACCCCCAAGCCGGATTCGATCGAGGCCTTCGACGTGAAGCAATGGGAGAGCATGTTCCGGGTGAACCTGATCGCCCCGATGGGGCTGAGTCATCACGCCCGGCCGCACCTCGAACGTGGGGGAAAGGGACGCATCGTCAATCTGTGCGACATATCCGCCCGTTCGCCTTGGCCCGATCACCTGGCTTACGGCGCGTCCAAAGCCGCGTTGGAAGCTCTGACCAGGGGGCTCGCCCGGGCGATGGCCCCTGATGTGCGGGTAAACGGAGTCGCCCCCGGGATCGCCGTGTTCCCCGATGAATATCCCGAGGAGCTGCGCCGCCGATTGACCGGCAAGGTGCCTTTGGGCCGCCCCGGCACTCCCGAGGAGGTGGCCCGCCTGGTTCGCTTTCTGGTCGAATCGGGTGATTACATCACCGGCCAAATCATCCCCATCGACGGGGGCCGAAGCCTGGTCTGACGAGACGGACGCAGCGCCTGATTTTGGCCCACAAGGTCTTAATGAGAGGTTTCGGGCGTCACGTTATCGGCGAGGTCAAAACGGCTTTCGTTTTCTCGTTGGCTTTGGCAATTCCCTGTCCCTACGGGACTCCTTGCAGGTACGGATGAAGGCTCGCGGCCCGCGGTTCGTCTTTCGCGCGGAAGCACACCCCGGTTCATTGACCGATACTTGGGGCATTTGATTCGACCTGTCGCTGCCGTTTGCGTCGTTTGAGCGCCTTGACCAGCAGGAAGACCGCGAAGATGGTACCCAAGGCGATCAGGGGCACGTGTTGAGAACCCGGCGACTCTTTGATCGGAACCTCTGCTAGAACCACCACTTCCGTGTTATCTGCGAATCGGATTATGACGTCGCCCTCACCGCGCGGAGCCCCTTTGGGACCGATGCGCATGGCAAAGCGTCCGGTTTGCCCACGCTTGAGCCCCTCCGCGGGATCTTCGACCTCGGCGGTGCATTCCCCCGCCTGCCTGTCCTCGGGGTAGCGATGAGTGATATTCGCCTTCCACCCGGGCGGTGGGGTGAAGAAGTACGCCCTGAAGTGTGGGAACTCGACGTACACGATGGGTGAGGAGTGATCGTGGGTGATCGTCCACTCGTAGTTGTGCCCGGAGGCATCAGCCCCACCGGCGATCGTCACCGTCACCGGGCCGGCCGCTGCCGCGGTCGCCGCGAGCAGGAGGACCGCAGCCGCCGATCGTGCGTGAAAACACAACCACCGCTCTGGATGCGTGCCGCCGCCGCCCGCCGGTTTGTCGAGGTGCAAACCCATACTCCACCGCTCCCCTGGACACATTCTACACGCCCGCGGGAGCACAGGTATACCCCTGGGTCCGTGACAGTTTAGGCGGGGCTTCATGCGTCACACCGCGTGCTTTGATCACGAGATGGTCTCTGGGCTTCGCCCCAGGCCGCTTTAGCGGTCTTGCCCGAAGGGCTATTAGCCCGGGCTTTACGTCCGGTCCGCCGTCCGCCTCTCTCTCTGTGCTCGCCAGCCCGTTTCAACGGGCTTGTGGACTTCGAGGAAGCCCGTTGAAACGGGCTGGCGCAGACAGATACCGGCGGGACCTCCGACCGGCCCTGAAGTGCCGGACTAATAGCCCGCTTCGCGGGAACGCCCCGTAAACGGGGCTGGGACGGTCTTAGTATGGCAGCGCTACTTTCTCCTTGCCCGTCTTCCTCGCTTGCGTCGGCTTCGGTATGACGCTTTATTACGTTCCTGATAGTACCGGCAGCACGCGGCAACGTGGGTCGGCGAGTGACGCTGGTGGTTCCACAGTACGGTGGCCAAGATGTTTGCCGCGTCGGCCATCTGCTCGAGCGTGATCTGCGGATTTTTCCCCCCGAAGCCGCTGCGTCTGGGCGGCCAGGAAGTACATCGCCATCCGCGACGATAACCAGTGTCGAATCAGACTGGTATACGTTCGGACTTCGAACCCACCGAACCCCGCCTCCTGCTTGGCCCGACCAAACCACTTTTCCACATGCCAACGCGAGAACGCCACCTGGAGCATCTCGCCCAACGGCGTGTTCGCCGAGGCGTTGCTGACGAAATACTTGATTTCGCCCGTCGCCGGATTGCGA
>SDBU01001896.1_pt1 | contig 28824 bp, 32 predicted proteins | sample 2277071 | NCBI WGS metagenome assembly SDBU01 (sample SAMN10397929, study PRJNA504765) | marine sediment metagenome | isolation source: marine sediment core GS08_GC12, 126 cmbsf | place: Arctic Ocean: Gakkel Ridge, Loki's castle | collected 2008 | reverse complement strand
CTACCATTTATAAACACTTGCTTTACTTCTTTTTTAGACGTTGACATTTGTGACATCTTCTTTGATTACCATGACTGGGAAAATATTTTTTTAAACATACTCTACATTTTCTACGTTGTTTTCTAAGTTTTGCCAAACCCATCTTATGTATGCCCCTTGATAGTGGAGAAGCAATGTTGCCCCCCCTTCCCCCCCAGGGATTATATAAACGATTGCTTCAGCCGACTCCTTTTTCAAGTCGGGGGCAACTCCCTCCTATCGTTTGAAGGTTCATGTTGCCTTTTTACTCCGATGCCCCTTGCCTCTGTTGTACTAGGTAGGCTCTAGGTCTCGTGAGTTTGTCTCCAACCCCCATTAAAACAAAGATCAATTAGCTTGGAGCACTTTCAACGTTGCCACTAATTGATTGTAAAATTAACGGATGGGCTGTTCCCTTTCTTGAAACTAATCCATATCCTTTTCCAGCTAACCAATTTCTACGCATTTGTTTAGCTCGTCTTTTGAGTCGGGGTTTGTCCATTATTTTTTGACCGAAGTAATTAAAATGAACTATCTCATGACATTTTTTACAAAGGATCTGAAAATCTTGTATGATTTCTATTCCCAATCTTTTATAAGTGAGGTGATGAAGGTTTAAATTTTCGGTAGAATTGCAGATAAAACATTTTTTGTTCTTTTTTAGAAGTCTCGATTTTTCTTTCCACTCTTTTGAGTTTATATATCTTTTGTAGCTTTTTCTTGCCCCTGGGATGTATAATGGAGAGGAAGTATTCATTTAAGCCAGCTTTTCATAGGCTGGCTTTTTTGTCAACTGGATATTAGTGAAACAAAATATGTCAGTTGACATCAGTACCTAAAAAATGTTAAAAATAGTTAGACAAGTTACTTCATAAAAGTATCTTGGTTCTCAGCTAGGGAGGGATTGTCTATTGGGCAGGTGGATGATCCTTCTCTTTTTTGCTGGATAGTTCACCCCCTTATTTATTTTTGTAATCTACTGGAGAGATCACTTCAATTTCCTGTATTCCTTCAAGTTGAAACTCTCTTAGATCGTTTCTAAGGTAGCATTGGCCTATCACAGAGATAGGGTGGTGGCCTTTACTTTTAACTTCAAATGGCTCAACCACCCTGTTTTTAGTGATCTTCATTTTTTTAGAGACGAAGTCAATTCTAATCCAGCGTTTCTCTTTGATCGCTTTTTCAATTACTTGTTTGAGATAGATGACGTTCATGTTTTTTATGTTCTTTTACACAGATAGAGCAGTAATCTACTGACACTTTCTTATAAGGTTTGCCATCAATAGTTATATTGTTAGTTTTCTTGTGGCATTTACATTTACATTTCATATTTTTCATTTTACTCTGTGATGAAAGAGTGATCCAAGGACAAACCCACAAATAAAAGCGACTATTCCGTATGCAGTTATCATCAGATTTCACCTGGACAAGCCGTGCTTCCCAACTTGCCCAAGTGACACCTTATTTCTTTTCCGTTTCGGTGTCAGAGTACGCTGCCTCAAGCGATACACCGCTTTTAGCGATCATCCTTACTTCTTCATCAGTAAGTTTTGACTTTTTAGGAGAAGGCATGATTGTGTAGGCTGTCTGCCTACCAACGCCTTCCTTACTAATCGTGATATCGTATTCACGAATGTCTCCATATTCCTTGTTCGTGTCGCAAGCAACAATTTGTCGAAAGACTGTAACAGGTGCTTCGTAAACATAAGGTTTTCCGTCTTTCCTGTTTATTACCAAGAAAGCAAACTTAAATTTAATTGGCCTGTTTTCTTTACATAGCTCACATTTATCTTTCCCTGGACATAGTTGCGTTGAATACTTACCGCCCTTGCTGGTGTCATGGTGAGGAATTTCCATAGCTTTGGTGGTGATCCTTATTCGGTTATCACCATCTTCGAGCTTTAGGAAATTACCAGATCCAGATGGCATATCGTATTTGTCGTAGTCGTCAATAGTGCGTGGCATTTGCTTGTTCACCCCCTTCCTGGTTTCAAAAACATCTTCAGCAATTTGGATAGTATCAATATCATTAGTCTCAGCATTTTCCTCCTCCTCCTCCATTATCTTTTCAATGTCTTTTTCGTCAGCTTTTGTTAAGCCCATTTTTGACAGTTAATAGATCCTTTTTTAGTACCCGATAAAACTTGCGTTCAGTTCCAACACCAATGTTCTTGGCTCTTAATTTACCAGCTTTAATAAGTCTTTTGATGTGGCGTGTATCAACCTTGAGGATTTCAGCAGCTTCTTCTACTGTTAAGAATATGTCTTGTTCCATGATTATAAGCTACACTATTAAACCTTATTTGTCAATAGCCTTCTTTTTAAGTAAGCTAGTATTCGGGATTTTCAGTATTATTTTGATGAACTCTTTGAACTTCTTTGTTTCCAACCAAGCAGGGTCAAAGTGACCGCCTTGAATTGACAACTGTTGATTGATCTTGTCCCACATCTCATCATAGTCAATCTTCTCGCCTTCTGCTACTTCAAAGGTCATCTCAAAACCAACATCAATACTTGAGTAGTTAGGTAATCCAATCTTCAATGTCTTACCAGCTTTAATTTGTTTTAATTTCATTTTCCCGTATCTTTTACTTTAAATTCATCCACCTCAATATATATTTCAACATTTTTCAACATTTTTCCTTCTAAAAGGTTTTTTCTATTTTTCTCTGTCAAATTGTCTAGTCTGACATTACCAACAGTTTTTCCTTTAAAATTTTTAATAATAACTGTTTTCATATTTTTTCTCCTTTCTAAAGTCTAATTATAAACCTCCAGATCCTTATTATTACCCATATGATCACCATGCAAGCAATATAAGGGAATAATATCCCGATAGTTTGGCCTAGTTTTTTCATTTCTTTATTGTGATAACCTTTTCGGGCATGACTCGTTTCTTGTTCTGATCTTTGATTTCACCTTTTAATAGACCGATCGTGGTTTCAACTCCCCATTTATCAGAGAAGTCATTAACCATATTTTGCAGAATATCTGCGTCATCTTCTAATGCGTTCTGTTGTGGTGCGTCTAAGCTCATAAAGTTCACCCCCTTAAACCCTCCCTGGGTGGCTTGATACTGTCAGTTATTGCCTTACATAACCAATCAAGCCACCTAGCAAGGCTCGTCAGGCCAGTAAATTAACACTAACTACTTCCTTTAATAATATTTTCTTCAACCCTGCTATTGTATTTTCTAGCTTTTTATTTACTTCTTTGGGTTTAACAAAGTGGGATAAATAAGTTGACATGTTGCCTATTTCATTATTCCAATCTCCCTTTTCTTTGCCAAGTCCGACTCCTATTTCAAACTTGTCTACATGGCCATGAAAATCTACAAAGACTGCACAACCAGTCTTGCAGTTAACTTCATAAGCTAGACTCATTATTTCTGCTAGATAACCAGCAATTTTTGCATTATATTTATATTCTTTACTCATACTCTATCACCCCCTTTAATTTCCTTTGTACTGCCCTGCCTGTGTTTCAAGAACAGAGCAGTCAAAAGAAACTAGCTATCGCATTTACAAGCCTCACTCATATAGTAAGGTTGTACCAACGATCCAATATCGAAATCCTCCCAGTTTCCATATTCAGCAGTTATTTTTTTCCCTCTTGAGGTTATAACCGCTTCAGGTCTTATTTCAAAGAGGCAGTCAAAGAATGTTCCGTGAACGTGCCAGCAAGCACTTATCATACGCCTTCTTTTGTCATAATCCCCCGATGAAGGAAAGCCCAACCTTGCACCCTTGCTTCGTGAGTCAATAACCTTCAATGTAAATCTAAAGGAAGATCCACCCTGATTAATTGCCTGTGGGTGTCTGTTAAACTGTATATTTCCTTTAAAGCTCTTGTTTGTTTTTACTAGAGCTTTGTATAGATCTTCTTTTCCTTTCAAGTTCCTAACAATCATATTGTTTCACCCCCTTCAAGTCCTGATTATTGCCACCCATGGACTGAGTAGCAATATCAAGGCTCGTTTAGCTGTCTTTGACAAGTTTTACTTCAAAAACGCTTGCATCCATTTGCTCAGTCTTTTCTCTGAAACGACCTATTGCTTCATCCTCATTTATTACCTGATCAATATCTAAAGTCAATGTCACTTTATAAGTCTTCTCCATGTTATTCACCCCCTTTGGTTAGTTGCTTGTGAAAGTCTTTGATTTCCTCTTGGGCTTTTGGACATGAACATACCTTGAAAACAGGTACTCCGCTTTGTGTCTTACAGCTTCTATCTATTCCGTTAAACTTTCCGCAGTATTCGCAGGTGTATCCTTTTGTTTTATTCATAAGCCTTTGAGTTGATCCAATGTCTGACTTTCCATAGTGCAAGCGAGAATGAAAAGAAGTAACAAGAGGATCACAAGTAACAAAGACTTATATTTTCTTACTAGCAGTTTAGCTTTGCGGTGGTTGTATCCAAGTATAATCTTCATGGTTTTCTTCTCGTTATGAAATATATAATAAACAAAAGAATTGTTTGTCCTATACTAAACCCTAGTGCGAAATATCCTAAGTGTAATATATCTATCTTCATGGTTCCCAGCCTTAACCTTGTCTATACAATACCTTGTATGTAATACCTTGTCAATAGCCAGTTTCTTAGTCTTAGCTTAACCTTGACATCGTTTATAGTAATACCTTGACCATAGTATGGTCATGGCTTAACAATGCAATGCTTAACCCCCTTGCCATTGCTTGGACATAGCAGAGTAATGAACATGGACTAAGCTATGCCATGAATGGTTACATCCTTATACTAAGCTTTGCCATGACTATGTACTTAGACTTAGACTTTATAAAGCTATGGTCATGGTAATGGACATGGCAATGCTCTGTCATGGTAATGGTCATGGCCATGTAATGGAATTGCCAGTCCCAATAATCCTATAGTAGGGTACTAGTACCTCAATCCATGAATATGCCTGTTCAATGTTTGGTCATTACCCATACACAGCCACGCCAGGAACAAGACTGTCCCATTGACATTATCATGGTCAGGGATTTAATCTTAATCATGACTTTGGATAAGTTTGCCCCTAAATTTGATTTGTTGCCGAAAAGTCTTCAAGAGGAAATGATAGAGTATGCCGAAGTTAATGGCATTTACAGGGCAGGGTCTCATTACTGTGACAGGGCAAGGATGACTAGATCTGGTTTGTCATCAAGGTTAAGGCGTGAACTTGCCAGGAAACATAAGCCAACTGTTCAGAAAATTTACGGCGGAGGGAAGGTTGAAAAAAAGGCTAAGAGATTATCTCCTCAAGAAAAGCAATTCTTAAAAGATCTGGCTGCAGGAAAGGTTGGAATAGAAGAAGCTTCTCGTTTAATCGCCGTTAGGGTGTTTGAGAAAATGCTCAAATATCCCGACCAATTCAAATTCTATGATTTCTACCAATCTCAGTTATTGAAGATTAAAGAAAAGGAGGCTGAGGATAAACAAACTCGTGCGATGGAATTAATTAATCGCTTATTCTCTGGAAAACTTCCTCCGCCTAATTGTCCTAAATGCGGTACAGAACTATACAAACCGATACAAATGGAATCAAACAAGATCATTGAAGGGGAGGTGGTTAAGAAATGATATTAGAAGAATTTAGTTGGGAAGCGAAGGTTTCAGGAAAGAGATTTGGTTCTGGATTCGAGATCATGGAAAAAGATCTGAGTCATGAACAAATTGCTGATATAGTCGTAGTTCTCTCTGCACAAATCAAGGATACTTTACAGAAAGTTATGACAGGAGAAACTGATTCAGATAGGCTTTTAAAGATATCTGATTTCAAAAAGACAAGTAATTTAGGAGGATAATGTTTGACGTTTTACAACTACAAGAGGCAATTAAGAAAAACGATATTGTTTTCTTTACCAATTCAGTCTTGGGTATGCCCACTCACAAGGGTCAGGAGGCTTGGTTAAGGAAAGCCTGGAAAGCTATTAACATCCTGAAACCTGCAAACCAATGGGGGAAAACTACTGGAGAGGGAATTTGTCATATTTATCATGCTGTGACCAAACCCCTGCTTGAAAGATTTAATATGAGTCTGGAAGATAGGACTGATTTCAAGTATCGGACTTTGAATGTTGGAAAGACCTATGAGGTTTCAAAAGGAGTTCAAGAAGCGATTATTGAAATAGCTGAAGGAAAATATTTATTGCCTGACGGAACTTATAATAAATCGCTTCTAAAAGGCTGGGCAATAACTGATGTCTGGGATGCTCCCCCAAGGCTTCCTCAAATTCTTTGGTGGAATAATTCAGTTACTTTAATCCGTTCATATGATGGCTTGGGGGAATCTTTTAAGAGATTGAGATTGGCATTTATCTCTGTTGATGAGTGTGGAGATATCCCAGAACTACGGCTCTTTTTGAATGGTACACTTTTGCCTCGTTTATTCTTTTTCAAAGGCTCTGTCCACTTGGTTGGGACTTCTCAGCCAAAGGGATTTGAGTATGAGGAGATTGCGGAAGAAGCTGAAGAAGATTTTAAAGCTAACGGAGAGAAGTCTCAATACTACGTAATTTCAGCAAATGTCAATCAGGATATGGCCTCAGTTTATCAGAATGATTTTATGCCAAAAGAATCAGTCCGAAAAATTGAAGCCATTGCAGACCCAGAACTTAGAAAGCAAATTATTTATGGGAGATATATTGATTGGACTCAGCATCTTTACACTTGGGATGAAGTTTCGAGAATGTTTGATAATAAGATGCCGTACAACGAAGAAACTGGTTTGTCGGAAGAACCGAAAGAAAAATGTTATTATATCTTTTCAGTTGATTTGGCTGCGACAAAAAACGAAACATCTTGTACTGGTATTCGTTACAACATCAAAACAAAATTAAAAGACGGCAAGTTTTTGAATCATCCGCATCGAATAGTTTTTCATAAAGCTTGGAAGGGTGAATCCTTGCCTTTATCGGTGCAATATGAAATGATTAAACAGTATTTCCGAGTGTTCAAAGAAGTGTCCCCGAATAGGACTAAATTTCTTTTTGACGCTGGGAGTTTAGGAGGCAAAAATGCTGAAGAAGCTTTTAAAGAACTACATGGGTTTCCATTCCCTCCAAAGGGTAGAAGCTATGCTGAAATCAAAGCGGAAGCGATGGGCAAAGTTAAAGAAATTCTTAGTCGAAATCGTAATTTTACCATTGACGAAAAAGGGAAAATAGTTGACAAAAATCCTGATTGGGGTGGGGTCAGAGCCAGCCCAAAACTGAAGGAATTAAGAAGACAACTTGAAATTGCCAGTAAGGATGATGCTAAAATAAAGAACGACCAGTTTACAAGTTTTATGCAAGCAATCCATTTCATTGAAATGCGAGCACCAAAACAAACTTTTTATAAAGCTGTTGATTTCAATTTGATGTCTGGGACTGTAAAATAAAAATATGGCTAAAGGGAATTTTATAATTGATAATACAATCTCAAAGAAAATTAGAGATGAGATTGATCAAAAAGTTACAAAACGAATCCAGCAGATGAAATCTGAGGTTTCTGAACGGAAACCAATTATTGAAAAACGCCAAGACTTTTTTGAAGGAAGGCATCACAAATGGACAAACGTAGTCGGCCAAGCAGTTAAGAAACAAGAAGGCCACATTCTTGCAGTTTTCAATTACGTTCTTCGCTTTTGCCAAAAGATTATTTGGGTTCTCTCCAATCATCCTCCAAAAATTAAAGTTGTTCCAAAAGATGAATCAAATGATGTAGAAACTATTAGAGCTGAAACACTTGAGGAAGCGATTTACAAGGTCTTCAGAGATAATAAATTCTTCCCGATAATTATGGAAAAGTTGACAATTAATCAGGTTCGGGATGGAGATTTTGTTGTTGATTGTAGGGTGATAAAAGAAGCGAATGGAGAGAAGAAAATTGTTATTAAACCTAATGAGAATTTATTAAATATTGCTGTTGGATGGGATGATCTTGCTGGAACTTCATTTTCTTTTATCGCCTATTCTGATCTTTGGAGTATTGATAAAATTAAAAGGGATTTTGACTATGATGCAGACCCGATTTCTGATGAATCTCTATCTCAAGGCCCAACAACTGGTTCTCACTTGAACGACCAGTATGGGATACTCTCTACATCTCCAGAAGCTGAAAGTAAAATCCCTTCAGGTAAAAGCAAAATTCCCAAGGCGAGAATAACAGATTATTGGGGTTATGAGGTAATTAAAAATAAAACCAGGATTGTTAATTTGGTTTATATCAATAAAGATCTAGTTCAGCTTGTTGTTTCCGATTACAAGAAGCTTCCGAAGTACATTGGTAAGTCTTTGCTGGTTGCAGGTAAACCCTGGAGTATGAGCTTTATTGATCCTCTAGTTGATCCACAGATTGAATTGAATGATAGAACTGGAGAAGAAGGAGATTTGATTAGGGTTGGAAGTCATATGAAATTCCTGGTTATTAATATGCCTGATTTTGACCCTACATCAATTAAACCAGGATCAGGACAGGTTATTTTCCTTGAGGGAGAAAATGTAGATTTCCGACCACTTCAAATGTCAATTTCTCCATTCCCATCAGAAAGTTATCTTGATAGAGTTTTGGATCATCTATTTAACTTGGGTCTTCCCAAGATTGCTTTAGCTGCAGGGACAGCTCCATATACAGGCAGGGTAGCAGCAATTCAGTATCAACCAGTTGCAGATATCATGCAGAATTACAGAAATAAGTGGGAGGATGTTTTAAGAGAGTTATGTATGACAATCCAGCAATATTTCATTGACTTTTTCCCCGAAACTCACTCATTCATGACAGAATCAATTATGGAAGCTGATACTGAAGAAACTGTTGATGGTGAATTAATTATACGAAACTTAGAATTTGATTGGGACAATATCCTTCCACTTTCAAGATCTGATAAGGTTATTGATGCTGCAACATTGAGGGATAGACAAGCCATATCGCTTCATACATTCCTTGAGGAAGCTGGATTTAGAGACCCGAATAAAGAGATTAAGAAACTCAAGAAAGAGGCAAAGGATGAGGAGTTAATGGCACTTCTACCCAAGTTCCAAGAATTGACTCCAGGGGTAGTCGAGGCACAGATTGAGGCTAGGAAAAAGTTGCTTGAACAGGAAGAAATGGAAGCAGCAAGAACAGGTAAAACTGAAGAACTAGCAGGTCAGATAAGTAAAGCTACTCAGGCAACACCAGCTCCAATAAGAAGTTCAGAGCAAAACGAAAAAAGGCGAGGAATTCCTAGTGGACAGGGTACACCGACTGGACAAACGGCAACACCGAAAGGAGCAGTAGCCCAGACTACGCAGAATATTAATGCGAGACAGGGAGTATAAAAATGGTATCGTTAAGAAGTTTATATGCAAGAATTAGAAAACCTCCTCTGCAAAAGAGTTCTTCTGCGTTTTATTCCCTAATTAGAAAACAATTATCGGCTGAGGATGCTATCTATGACCAGAGATATCAGGCTGGTAATTTGTCTCCTGAATTTTATATTCAAAACCTGGAAGAAAGATTTAGTAGAATGTGGATTACTCCACTCCAAAGAGTGAATCTTCAAAAGAAAATTGGAGATGTGGGACAAGATGTTCAAGATGCTAAAGTTGAAAATTTATACCAACGTGGCGATGTTACCACAAGTCAATACTATCAATATGAAAAAGAGAAGCTTGATGCAATGGCAGAGCCTGGTTCAGAGGCTTACATAAACCAAGAAAAGAAGGTTAGCGGACTTCAAGATAAAGTAGAAAGAGAAGGCAGGAAAGAGTTTAGAGTTTCTGAAAACTTGAGAATTTCCAAATTGCCAGAGGATTCTTCTGAGAGACTTTGGGAAAAAGCAAGGCTTTATAGCCAATTAGCAGAGCAAGCACGAGTTGACGGAGATACACAGCAAGCTGATAGTTTTGAGACCCAAAAGAATAATTATATAAATTCGGCAAAGAGGGGCGATATTAATGATTTAATTACTCAGACTAGGCTTTCAGTTTCAGAAGGAGAGACCCCTGGTTTGGGAGTACCGACTGCTGAAGAAGGAGCAGGAATTTATGGAAAAGTAACTGGAACGACAGGCTACTCAGGATTTCAGAGTCCAGCAGTTAAAAACGCCCTAGAGTCTTTGGATAGAAGTGCCAAAACACTTGAAAGATTGTGGAAGCAAAAGAATGACAAAGAGGCTATGGTTCAAACATATAAGCAAGCGGTTGACGCTGCTTCTGGAGACCAGAAAACTACTCTTACCATTGCTCTCAATAATCTTATTGATGACATGGCAACGACTGATAATCAGATCAGTATTACTACTCAAACTGTAACGGATACTGTTACAAGAATTAATGAAATTCAAGCTAAAGCTGCAGCCTCAGCCTTTAACCAGGAAGTAAGAAAGAATAATAGGGAATTTGATAATGCAGAGAATGAACTGGAAAATGAGTTCCAGGGTGGAAATATTAATAAAATTGAGTATATCCAAAAAGGTATTGCTTTGGCAGAAACAAAGGCAATGTACTTTGAACAGGTTTCAGGAATATACAGTCAATTTGATAATGAATCTTCGGCAGATAGTTATTATGATAAGGCCGATGAGATGATTCAGATTCATGAGAATTTGATAAATGTTGCAACAAACATAAATGATTACGAACCAATCTTTACTGACAAAGATAGTCCACTAAATAATCTTCTTGGTCAAAAGATTTCCAGGGGAGATGTTGTTTTGACTGATATTAGGAGACTTAAAGATTCGGGAGTATGGGATCAAAATTACACACTCTTGGATGGTTCTTATCACAGAGTTTATTACCCTCCAGAATATAGTGATGAGTCTGGATATTTGATTTCAACAATAACTTCAAAAGAGTTAGCCTTAATTAGAGATACTGCTTATGTTTATAAGACTGGAGAAGGTGGAGAGTTTGTTCAAGAAAGAGTTAGTTTTGTCGAATTTATGGATGAGAATAATAAACCAATTATGAGACCAGTTTCACAAAGTCAGGTTGAAAAAATGAAAAGTTTGGGAACAATCGTTGAGGATGCAAAGAAGGGTCTGGTTCAAGCTCCTGCTCCGAAACAGACAGGTCTTTTGATGAAGGCTGGAGCAGCTACGCAGAAGTATCTTGAAAAGAATGTTCCACCATTTAAGCATTTAAGAGAATCATTTGATGTAGCAAAAGAAGCTTCTCCAATTTCAAGACTTCCAGCCTTTTATTCAAAACTACTTAGTCCTGTAACTAAGCCAATTATTGAAGGATTGAGGTCTGCAGGACAGAAAATAACCGAGGGAGCTAAAAGTATTTTTGAGAGAGCATCAGGTTTTGCATCTGGGATAATGGATAAAGCGAAGGCTTACTTGCCTATTGTAAAAACTGCTCAGGCACAGGAATTTGGAACTACTGTTTCAGGGGATGTTGGAGGAATAATTGATAGGATTGCAGAAGAATTTAGACCTGGTGATGAAGAATTTAGGAAGATTATGCACGCCATTGCTTTAGCGGAATCTGGTGGAGACCCTAATGCTGTCGGAGATAACGGCAATTCAATCGGACTTTACCAGAATAATATGGCAGGTGGTAGAGGTCAAGGACACAGCATAGAGAACCTGAAAAATCCAGAATATAATGCAAGATTGGCAGCAGGGGAATTAAGTAGGTTCTTCGATATTGGTAGAAGAAAAGGATTGTCTGGGCAGAATCTAACAGCTTACGTTTCCAAGTATGGACAGAGACCTGCTGCTGGCAATGAGTGGGCTGCTGCTAGACGATATGGAGAAATGATAAGTGATGTCGGTAGAAGATTTGTAGCAGGGGTTAAAAATGTGTTTGGTACTGATAAGGATTTGGGAACTCGAACTGATCGGGATTTTAGAGCTAGAAACATTGAGCTCGCTCTTGGTATAGGAGAAGGACAGTATAGGCGAGGATTAAAACAAGATCAGGCATCAGTAGATAAGGCATTTAGGTCTGATGTAGAAACTCAACAGTTAATGAGAGAGGAAGGATTTAGACCTTCTTGGGAGATTGATAAACCAAGTCCAGCCCCAACTCCTGCTCCTCAACGTGGGGCTCCTTCTGCTCCTAGTGTTGTGAGTAAAGTAGCAGATTATTTCAAACCAACTTCTGGCGGTGGTCAGAATTTCTGGTCATCACCAGCAGCAAAGCCTTTGATTAATATTCAAACTGCTTATCAGAAATACACAAAGCCAGCAATTCAAACTTACAAGAAGGTTACTTCATATGTGAAACCTGTAACTAGCTGGGTTAAAAAGGCTGCTCAAACTGTTAGCAGTTTCTTTAAGAAATGGAATCCATTTAAGAGGTGAAACATGGGATATTTTAATATTGATTTTAACCAGTTTAAACCTAGTAGTAGGTTAAAAGCACCAGAGATAAAACCAGTTATTGAGAAACTTAAAGAAACTCGTCAGCCATTAATGACTCCTCCTACTCCACAACCTGAGAATCTACAGCCACTTCCATTTCAGCCGAAGGAAGCAAAAGGAATTGGTAGAACTCTTTTTGATTGGCTTGCTAAACCCTCAGAGTGGACAGAAAGTTTATTGACTGGTGGAGAAGGTTATGAGAAAAAACTGGAAGATCCAAAAATCCGAAAAACAGTATCAAGGTTATCTTCAATGACAAGTCCTCTATCATTTCAGCCTGCCGAAATGTATAAAACTTTAACAGGTAAGAAAACAGGTTTGGAGAAATCTTTGGAAACGGAAGGTGGAAGGGCTGCTGCTGGTTTTACTGGAAGAATGGTTTTAGATCCTCTTAATTTCTTGCCATATAATCTTATTGGAAAGTTGGCAGGAAAAGGAATATCAAAGATTGATGATATAACCAAGATTTCTAAGACCTTTGGCAAAATTTCTGACATTAAGATGATTCCAAAAGTTGGAATAAATCTTAGATCAAGAGCTATAGAACCAGGACTTACAACGCTTCGTTCAATAAAGGAAAATCTTGCTACGAAATTCATTCGGGGATATGGATTGCCTGAACAGTTTAATGTTCTTAAAACACGGATTCCAAGTACCATAGCAAGGGGAGCAAAAAAGATCTTTGAAAAGGGATACGAAATATTTGGGAAACCTACTACTAAATTCCAGAGACTTATTAAAGGGAAGAAGCTTGAAAAGTTTTGGGCTTTGAGTGATGAGGCGAAAGATGCTATTGCCATGTTTCTTGAGCCAAAATCTGCTGGGCTGGGAACAGATCTTGGTGTTTTAAAGAAAACCCTTCAAGAAGCTGGTGAATGGGGTTCAGTTAGTAAAATTCTTAAAGAGAGCAGAAAGATTTTAGATTCGGAGGTTATAGACCTTGTTAGGAGAGGTAGATTGACAGGTGATGTTGCTAAAGACTTTTTAACTCGTGGAGGATATTTCCCTCATACGGATTTTGCTCCAAAAAGAATTATAGAATATTTCATCAAGCCAAAAGTAGGGGAAAAGCGTTCATATCTTCTTAAAAGAAAAGGGGCTAAAGGTTATACATTTAATGCTCCGAAAGCAATAATGAAGCGTGAGTTGGCACAATTTCAAGACAATGTTCTTCAAGATTTCTTGAAAGCTGTTAAAGAACAATTTGGTGTAAAACTAGGAAAAGGACATCCTGTCCCAGAAGGATTTGTAGATTTTGTTAGTCCAACAAAAAGACTTGAGGAATTGAGAGGGTGGGCTTTACCACAGAGAATTGCGGATGATATTAATGCTTCAATTCAAACTGGAGGAATGATTGGAAAAAGTATTGATGTATTTAATTCGTTATGGAAACCAACGGCTACAGCGATGAATCCTGCATTTCATTTTTTGAACATTCAGGGAAATTTATACAATGCTTGGCTTGGAAAAATGAAGGATCCAAGAAGATTTTTACAAGCAATCGCAGGAAACTTTGATGAAGGTGAAAAGGCAATTCTTGAAGGTGCAGATATCTTGTCCAGGGGTCAATTTGGTGGAGACATAGTTGCAAGAACTTTTGATAATCCTGCAGGGATAGACACAATTAAAGCATTTGAAAACTTTAGACAAGTCGGTGAGTTTTTTGAAAATAATGCTCGTTCTGCTTTTTATCTTGATCGTTACCAAAAATTTATATTAGAGGGAATTGATGAAGTTTCAGCCTCAAGAAAAGCCTTACAGGAAGTAAATAAATATTTGTTTGACTATTTAACAGGACTTACTCCATTTGAAACAAATGTCATGCGAAGATTTTTCCCTTTCTATACTTGGGCTAGATTCAACATTCCACTTCAGTTAAAAAGTCTGGTTTTTGCTCCAGGGAAAAATGCTTTGGTGGCAAAAGTAGTAAAAGAGTTAAATAAATTCGGAGATCCCGAAGCTCAAGATTCAGAACTGACAGTACCTACACCATTCGTTAATTCAAAAGGAGATCCTATTAGGTATCGTTTGGGACTTCCAGTTCAAGACATATTTTCACTCAATCCAAAGAGAATATTGTCAATGTTAAATCCATTATTAAAAGATGCTCCACAAGTAGCATATTGGGCATTATCTGGAGGTGAATATGAACCAACTGATTTGTATTTTGGGAGGAAAAGGACAAGTGCAGGTTTACCTTTTGGAGAACAGGCAAAAGAAGTTGCTGGTAGTGTTGCAAAATCCCTTCTTAGACCTGTTAGGACAGTTACAAAATTCGGGGGTGATGATTTTGGTACTGCCATAAGGAATCTTTTTCTTGGCGGTTTCTATCCATATTCTAAAGAAGGTGCAGAGTTCGGAGAGATAGGTGAGAAGCGGAAAAGAAATGCTGCAATTAGAGATAAAATGCGTCAAACTAGGCGTAGAACAGATTTAACTTTGGAGCAAAAAAGAGAAGAAATTGAGAGGTTATTGAAGATGATTCAATAATGTCCCATTGACATTCTTTTATATATTTGGTTATTCTTAATCATAGTCTGATAGTTGAGATTGGTGATTGTAAAAGTCCTGATAATCCACGCAATCACCAGTCTGAGCTATTAGGCTCTACGAAATGGGGTGATAATGAATGGTAATAAACGCAAGTGATCAACCACCTGCAGGGACTACGGATCCAGCTAGTCCTGCTACTCCCGATCCAGGGAACCAGGGCGAACAACCAGGTGCTAAACCAAGCACTCAACCAGAATCTGGACAGCCAAGTAGTGTCCCCGATGATCCTACTAAGGGAACTCCTCCCGATCCAAGGGATGAGACAATAAAACAGCAAAAACAAGACATAAAAAATCTTAATAGAGCTGTTATTGATGCCAAGCGTGATGGTCGAAAAACTCCTATTTCATCAGATCAGCAGGAGAATCCTTTTGATTCTGAAGCTGGTCAATATGCTGCAACCCTAGAGCTATCTGATGCTCGTCTTAGGGGAGGTCTTGAGGAAAGAATAGCTCTTTACCCAGAGCTTCCTCCAGAAGAAATGCAACGTATTAGACTTAATCCTTGGGCTTTCGCTTCTCGCAAGTCCTTTTTGGAAGGCGATTACGAAATGGCTTTACAGGAAGTCGAACAAGCTATGCTTGATAGGGTAGAGGAAATAGTAGAAGAAAAGGCCAAGTCCACGAAGACACCGCAGGGACAAGATCAACCCGAAGGAGCACCAGCTCCAGCTCAGGTTGATGCTAATGCTGCTCCAGAAACTCACGATGAGGCAATCCCTGGTTCAGAGGAAGATGTAAACCCCTGGACTATGCCTTTAGATAAGTTAGAGCAATTAGCGAAGAAAGAGACTGTAAAATTGTCCCAGCAGCCAAAATAGGAAGGAGGTGAAAAAATAAAATAATATGGCCGAAATGACTCGTGCTCTAGGAGCAAATACCATTGAGGTGTATAATGTCAGAAAGACGTTAGTGTTTGCTAAACCCAAACTTGTATATCCTCAGTTTGGTGCTCCCGACCTTTCTCTTAGGAGAAAAGGTCAAACAGCGAGCTGGTTGAAATTCTCTAAGATGAGTATTCCATCCGCAGTGTTAGCCGATTCTCCAACTTGGGCTCCAGCAACTGTTACAGAAGCGACTGTAACTGCTACGTTGGAACTCTGGGGAAATGGTGTAACTCTACTTGAGTTCCTGAAGGAGACTTCTTTCTTGAATCTCCCAGATGAATACAAAAAGCTTATTGGTCAAAACGCAGGTGAGACCATAAACGAGAAAGTTAGAGATATATTGATAGCTGGTACAAGTGTTAATTATGCCAACAAAAAGGCAAGCAGAAATGCAGTTTTAACTACAGATACAATAGATCTTGATGATATCTTGGACACAGTTGAAGCCCTTGAGGTTTCAGATGCTCCAATGATCGGAGATGAATTCGTTGCAATTATTTCTCCCTATATCAAAACTCGTTTGATGAAGGACACCGCCTTTAGAGAGGCTACTAGATATTTGGCTAAGGAGAACTCCATCTTCACAGGTGAAGTTGCTAATATAGACGGAACAAGGTTCGTAAGAACCTCAACCGCCCCTAGTATTTCAAATTCTGGTTCCAATTCTTCCGTTTCTAACCTTGAACAAACAATTATTCTTGGTGACGGAGCCTACGGAATTGCCAGGTTACTACCTGGTGATTTTGATGTCATTATTACGCCCCCAGGTGGGCATGGTGACGAATATAAGGTAAAGACAGCGATTGCTTGGAAGGCATATTTGAAGGCTGTAATCTTACAGCAAACATTTATGCGAAGGCTTGAAACCGCAAGGTGAGCTGTAGCGAACTTTAGGGGAGCAACTTGCAGCTACCTCCGTGAAACTCGGACTTCGAGACTCAGCAAGTCGTACATCGGGGCTGGAGCGTTAAAGCCCCACTAAGTCTAATATGAAAAGACCTAAATCAGAAAGGAAAGTTTTAAATATTAAAATAGTCTTTGGAAAACGGAAATTTGTTTTTCCGATGAAATATGCTACGGACTTCGACCCCGAAACTAAAAAGAAAGGAATGTTAATTTCAATTAATCAGACCAATACTTTTATTCCTTGTGGAGAGCCTGTTGATTTAACATTTGATAATTGGGCTTTGCTCAAAAATATTGGAAGGATAGGTAGAATTGTCAATGTGTTAGAGGATGACTAAAATTAAGACATATGTCCTATAAAGATAAAGTAAAAGAGAAAGAGAATTTTCTCAAAAGACAAAAAAAATATCGTAATAAGGCTCCTGGGCTGTTTTCTGGAAACAAACAAATTCTCTGTGGTTGTGGCTGTGGTAAATTATTGTGGTTGTTAGACAACCATCATAGAACGAGAAAATATATTAATGGACATAATTCCAAAATTAGGAAGCTCACTTCAAAACATAAAAAGAAAATATCTGTAACTCTTGGAGAAAAAAAAGGATGGATAACTCCAGTTAATACCAAAATCAGAAATTCAATCGAATATCAAGTCTGGAGGAAGACTGTTTTTGAGAGAGATAATTATACTTGTCAGATTTGTGGCGAGAGAGGAAAAAAGCTTCAAGCAGACCACATTAAGAGTTTCGCATTTAATCCAGAACTTAGGTTTGACCCAGATAATGGTAGAACACTTTGTGTTGAGTGTCATAAAACAACACCGAATTATGGCTGCAAAGCTGTAGTTGTGGAGAAGGGAAGTGATGCCAATGCATACCAGTTCGTCTAAAAAGAAAAAATTTAAGGAAGGATTAAATTGGTATGGGTAGTTGGTTGGACAACTCCTTTTTCTGGTTACGGCATTGTTACCCTAGAGTATGCCACAGCACTAGATCGGCTGACTGGTAAAGTTAGTCTTGGCTGGCAAAGAAGATCTCCTGATAACTCCCAGGAATGGAATACATTAACTCCAGAACAACAGAATTTGGCTCACTTTAAGCCGTTTGAGAAAGAAAGAATTGGAATAATAAAAACAACCCCGAATCTCTTTCGTCACAATATTTCCGATGTAAAAATTGGTTATACAATGGTTGAGGGTACAAAAGTTGGTAAAAAATGGATAAAGATTTGTAATGAAATGGATGCTCTTTTTGTCCCTTCAAAATATCTTGTAGATGTATTTAAAGAAAGTGGTTTAAAAATACCTATTTATGCAGTTAAGCAGGGTATTAATCCAGATAATTTTCCTTACATAAAAAGAGATCCAGATAAAAATAAATTCATTTTTGGAACTTGTGGCTGGTTAGATGACAGGAAAAACTGGAAGGAAATGGTACAGGCTTTTACTTCGGAGTTCGGAGAAGATGAGCCTGTAGAATTGTGGCTAAAGAATAGCAACAGTCTTTTTGGTTATGAACAGCCACTAGACCAGAGAGTTAAATTTATAGACGAACTTCTTACTTTTGAGCAAATGGCCGAACTTTATCGAAACATGGATTGTTTCCTGTTCTGTTCCAGGGCTGAGGGAGCAGGTATGCCTGGCAGGGAAGCTATGGCTACAGGGCTTCCGATAATCATTACGAACTGGTCTGGTATGGCTGATGTGGTTGATGAAAGATATAACTACCCGATTGAGCCTGTGGCAATAGATATGCCAGATGCAAGAGAAGAAAAGGATCAACCAGGATTTCAGGCACGAATTGATGTTTCTGAGTTAATGTACTGGATGAGGCATATTTACGAGAATCAAGAAGAAGCCAGGGAGAAGGGTAAAAAAGCGAGTAAATGGATGCACAAAGAGTGGAATTGGGATACTTGTGCTAAAGAGGTTCTTGATATATTAAGGAGGGAGTTTGATTATGAATGATATAGTTGAGTTCTTAAAACATAAAGATTGGTTTACTGAGGCTTATTCATATAAACCAACTCAAAGATTCTGGACTTTCAAGGCTGCTTTAAACATTTTCTTGCAACGAGGTTTGATGAATATTGTTGAGACAGGTACAACCAGACAAGCAGATGATTGGGGAGCTGGAATGTCAACTACAATTTTTGGAAGTTTTTGTAGGAAATATAATAAGAGGTTATGGACTGTGGATATTGACTCAAAGGCTATCGAACTATGTCGGACTATAACAAAGATATATAACGCCCATATAGAATATGTTGTAAGTGATTCTGTTGATTTTCTTTTGAAATATCCAGAAAAAATTGATCTTTTGTATCTTGATTCCCTTGATTGTCCTGAACATGATGTCTCAGATTCTCCAAGAGTGGTAGAAGCTCAGGAACACCAATTAAAGGAGGTTAAAGCTGCTCAGGATAAATTAGTAGATAATTCAATAATTCTTTTAGATGATAGTGGTTTTGAAAGTGGTGGAAAAACCAAGCTTGCTCGTAAGTTTTTGAGGGACAATGAATGGATGGAATTAATTAATCAGCAACAGTCTTTATGGATCAGAAAATGAAAATATTAACTCTATGCCGTGCAGGATTAGTTAGAAGCGTAGCCCTAGCAGACGTTCTCAAATTGCATTTTGAGCCGACTGATGTTTTACCTGCTGGTGTTGATTTTAATACAAAAGAAACTTTGGAAATGTTATATAAGTGGGCTGAAATTATTGTAATAATGGAGGAACATTTTATGGAGAAAATACCAGAGGAATTTAGAGACAAGGTTTTGGTTTGTGAAGTAGGTGCAGACACTTATGGAAGTTCAAAAAACCCCGATCTTATAAATAAAGTTTGGATGTGGGCAGAACTTAATCAGGATCTACTAGGAGTAAAAGAGCATAAGAAAGTTTTATGAAAATCCTTTATTTGCCCTGCCATAGTATTTTAGAATACGATGAGGTTAGTCTTTTAACTGAGCTTGGACATGATGTTTTTTCCTTTGGTTCCTATCTTAATCCAGCCTCACCTCATGATAATAAAAGACCTCCAATCCCAGGAAAATATGATGATCATTTAGTTTCGGTGGCTACAAGATATTCTAAGGACAATCTGCACTCAGACTTGATAGAACCATTTGACATAATAATAGTTCAGCACGTTCCAGACTGGATCGTTTCAAACTGGAAAAAGATTAAACATAAGAAAGTAATTTGGAGAACTATTGGGCAATCAACCGATTTGATAGAACATACTTTAGAGCCATATCGTAAAGAAGGTTTGAAGATTGTCCGCTACTCTCCGAGAGAGGAAAATATAGGTTGGTATCTTGGGGCAGATGCCATAATACGATTTTATAAAAACCCAGAGGAGTTTAAAGACTGGAATGGTAATATATCAAAAGTAATCACACTAGGTCAATCTATACAAAAAAGAGGAGATTTCTGTAGATTTGATATTTTTGATAAGGCAACAGAGGGTCTTGAAAGAACTGTTTTTGGAGCAGACAATGATGATCTTGGTGAATTGTGGGGAGGGCAATTAGATTACGAATCACTTAAAAGAGAATTGAGGGATAACAGGGTTTTCTTCTATACAGGGACTCAACCAGCTAGTTACACGCTAGGGTTCATTGAGGCAATGATGACAGGTATTCCAGTTGTGGCTTTGGGTAATGAACTAGGAAACAGTTTGTATAAGAAAGAGCAGGATACCTATGAAGTTCCACACATTATAGAAAATGGAGTAAATGGATTTGTTTCTGATTCAGTTGAGCAGCTTCGGGACTATGTTCATTTGCTTCTCAATAATCACGAGGAAGCTAAAAGAATATCGGTAGCAGGTAGAGAAACGGCAGTAAAATTATTTGGAAAAAGTAATATAATGAGACAATGGCAAGATTTTCTTGAAAGTTTATGAAAATATCAGTATTAGTTCTAGCTAGAAGAAGAAGTAGATTTTTAGCCACATATCTTTACAATTTCTTGACGAAGACTAAAGATTTGGAGAATACAGAACTTTTAGTGATGGCTTCTGAGAATGATGATTGGAATGAAGATGTTTTCAATTATTATAAAGATTTTCCGAATATAAAATTCTTCTTTGAAGACAGAAAGCTTGGGAGAGCTGGTCGGCACATTTTCTTTAATGAACTTGCGGAGAAAGCTTCTGGAGATTGGATTCTCCATACTTGTGATGATCAAAGATTTATTATGGATGGTTGGGATAACTACCTTCGGGAGATGATTGTGGCTGGAGGAATTGATAGTAATAAAGTTCATATGATTCTTCCTAAGTTTGATAATATCGGTCATGTTGATCACATGATTAGTCGAGGATATCTCAATGCTGCTGGGCGTGTCGGTGGTTATGGAAATATTGATTCTTGGATTAATGGGGTTAGAGACAGTTTGCCTCCAGACAGGGTGCATTTCACTCCAGATGAGTTGATGCACGATTTTACACATCATCCAGAAATTTATACTCCAGAATATTTGATTTCTGATATAAGTGTTGGCAAGAGATTCCCCAAGTGGAATAGTCCAGAAGTTAAGCAGGATTTATTACAAGAGATTGCAAAGGTACAGGAGGCTATACAAAATGGATTATAAAGTAAGTATTATTGGCAGGAAAGGTTTTATTGGATCTGCTCTTGCAAGGAGATTTAAGGATATTTGTCCTTATCCTCACAAAGATTCTAAATACCTTTTCTTTTTTGGATCACCATCTTCCCAGGTAATATTTAAAGATAGTCTGGATTACTCTATAAACGAAACAATTAGTGGATTTATAAATGTTGTTAGATTTTGCCGAGATCACGGAATTAAATTAATATATCCATCTTCAGCTACTGTTTATGCAAAGAACAGTTCTTATGCTTATTGTAAATCTGCACTAGAGGAAATACATCAAGCCTATGGTGGGAATATTCTAGGGCTTAGATTGTTTGCTGGATACGGAGTCGGAGAGGAACACAAAGGAGAATATGCCAGTATTATTTATAAATTTTGTAAACAAATGAAGAATGGAGAAAGACCTATTATTTGGGGGAATGGAACACAATCTAGGGACTTTGTTTACATAGAAGATATGGTTGACAATATCTTAAAACTTAAAGATGAGAATGGAATATTTGATGTTGGAACTGGAATAAATACAACATTTAATAGTATAGTTGATATGATTAATGAACAGCTTGGAACTGTTATAAAGCCTGAATATGTTAATGCTCCAGTAAATTACATGAAAGATACTCCCTGTCAAAACCCTGTCGAAGTTAAAATTTCTGTTAAAGAAGGGATTAAAAGAATATGCGAAAGTTTATAGTAACAACAACAATTAATCCTCCTACAGAGGCTTTGAAAAAGTTTGCTTCTATGACGGATTGGGTAATGATTATTGTTGGAGATAAAAAGACTCCTCACTCTGATTACTATAAGCTTGAGGACAAATATCCGAATGTATTTTACTTTCATCCATCAGACCAGTATCTTCGTTTTCCAAAACTTAGTGATTTAATAGGTTGGAACTGTATTCAACGTAGGAATCTAGGGTTGGTTTTAGCATATTTAGAAGGTGCTGATGTAATTGCCACAGTTGATGATGATAACATTCCCTACGATTTTTGGGGCAAGGATTTGTTGGTTGGTAAGAAAGTGCTTGCTCATTACTATAAGACTACACAGCCTGTCTTTGATCCACTAACTGTAACAAACAGGAACAAACTATGGCATCGTGGATTTCCGATAGAGCTAGTTAGAAAGAAAAATGCTAGTACAAAAAAGAGGCGGTTCAGAAAGAGAATTAAAGTTTTAGTCCAAGCAGATTTATGGGATGGCGGGGCCGATGTAGATGCGATTGAAAGGATATCTCTTAAAACAGACGTAACACTCAAAACAAAGACACCTTATTCTGCAAACAAGATATCCCCATTCAATTCGCAAAACACCTTTCTTGCCAGAGAGGTAATTCCAGACTATTTTCTGTTTCCCCACATTGGAAGATTAGACGATATTTGGGCTTCTTACTGGCTTCAGCACAAGCATGGTAATTGTGTTGTCTATAACAAGCCTTCAGTTCTCCAAAAAAGAAATGTCCACAGTTTAATTGAAGATATGAAGAAAGAAATGATTGGTTATGAACACTCTTTAGAGTTTGTTGAGGCTTTGCCGAATATCAAAAAGTTCCTTCCCAAGAGAAGTTGGGAGGCTTTTAAGGAATACAGGAGGCTTCTTAAATGATGAAAAAAGCAATAACTGTTTACATAAGCAAAGTTCTCTTGGATGAATTTGATTACTTCATCAAGGAGCGAATGTATTGGAGAAAGCCCAGACCCTCAAGGAGTCAAGTAATTGAAGATTTGATTGATTATGTAATGCAAAGAGAAGCGGATTTCAGAAAGTTTGCTAAAGAGGACAGTTTATTAAAATGAAAATATTTTGCGATTACCATCATGGTGGGCTTTATAAAAGCTTAGATCTTCTTCTTAGAAAGAGGATGGGTCATGACTTATATAGACCAATCGGCTTGGATTGGTTTGAAAAAGGTTATTGGAAAATAGCTGAACCATATGGCAATGCAATGGTAACTGTAAATCAGTTTTTGGGGATCAATCATCTGGGATTTGACAAGTATAAAAATCTAAATGGGAATCATTATATGAAGGATGATATTTATTACGTTAGAGATGTAAATGAGAAAATTTATCACAAGGCAATCACTTTAAAGAAATTCAAAGAGATGCGGTTTGATGTAGTTATATCTAGTTATCAAGCTCATGATTATCCCTATGAGGATTTAGTAAAGAAATATCAACCAAAAGCGAAATTGGTAGCACAGATTGGTAATGCTGAACAAACTACACATTTTAGAAATGTATTGTCATCTGTTTTGGATTACTTTTCTAAAGAGGATCAGCAGGTACTTTATTACCATCAAGAATTCGATTTGAGTGTCTATAAATTTCAGGAACCAAAGCAAACAAATAAGATTTCTAGTTTTGTAAATGTGTTACCAGAGCCACAGGTCTATCAAGAATATAAAGATATTCTTACTGAGTTTGATTTTAAAGCATTTGGTTCTCAATGCCCAGATGGGCTTATGGGAACCCCAGAAGATATAGTGCAAGAGATGGGAGATTGTTTATTTGGTTGGCATATAAAGCCTTTTGATGGATTTGGCCATGTTATTCATAATTGGTTTGCCTGTGGAAGACCAGTTATTTTGTGGATGTCTCCATACCTTCAAAAGTTTGCAGGACTTTTAATGGAAGATGGTGTGACTTGTATTAATTTAGAAGAACATAGTCAGCAGGAAAATGTAGATTTAATCCGTAAGTTTTCTGAGCCTGAGAACCATATCAAAATGTGTCAAAGTGTACGCAAGAGATTTAAGGAAGTTGTTAATTTTGATAGGGAAGCAGAAGAAATCAAGGAGTTCCTTGATAATTTGATATAAAAATATCATAATAAAGATATGTCCGTAATAGTTGAAGTCCGCAATCCAGAAGATTTAATAGACACCTACGATCAAATCGAAATTCAAAGGAATACTTCAAATTCTGCAACTGGAATGGCTGATATAAAGACTGATCTTGAAATTTCTTCAACATATGCCAGCGATTTAGGAACTGGTTATACTCCTTATACGGATGCTGATGGTGTTGTTGGGACACATTGGTATAGGTGGAGATATAAAAATTCTGTTTCTGGTGCAGTCTCCAATTACTCCGATATATTTCCTGCTGGGGGTTCAATTCTTCAATCAAGATTTAGAAGAAAAATGCGTGATACTAATTCCAATGATTATTTTTTCAAAGCAGATGAGATTGAAGATTTTGAAGAAGATTCTGTAAAAGACCTCTGGCCGATTACGTGGTTTGAAATTTATTTAGATAATATGATTGTTCCAGATGGCTCTACAGAAATTTTTGCATTTTCAACTGGAGTAACTAGAGTGAATAGTATTGAGATTGTTAGTAGCGATGGACAGACTCAAGGGGAAATATCGGGTTGGAAAGTAAGAGGTAGATATGTAATCTTTGCAACAGCTCCATCAAGTGGAAATACAATTAGAGTTTGGGTGGAAAAGAAATTTACTAAACCTGCAGAAGTTCCCAAGGGTTGGGATTCACTTATAATTAATAGAATGAGGCTTCAAGCATTTGAAACACTTGAGGCTGATAGGTCTAAGTTCTATAAATACAATTCTATTGCAAAACCAGAGGGTGGAAGCTTACCTTCTTTAGACAGAATTATTACAAGAATTGAAGCACAGATTATGAAAAGGGAAAGTCAAATAAGAAGGGTTAGAAAACCCGCAGATATTAATTTAACAGGAAAATAATGGAGGAGGTGAGAAGAAATGATTAGAAAATTAGGTTCATCTTTATTAGCAAAGGCATCGCCAGGAAGCCAAACTCGTAAAAAGGAAGAAAAGAAAATTACGAAACCTGTAATTCCAGGGAAGGGCGTTCCAGGTACACCAAAACGTGAATTGGTTAGAGAGCCATTCATTCAGCAACCAGCTCCTGGTTCAGAGAAAATAGTCAGGGTAGCTCCTGGGACAGAGTCCATTTCGACTCCCTCAGCTCCCATAGGTCAAACACCTTTAATGGCTGGAGCAATGGGAAGGGGAGCAGCACCAGGAGGTGCTAGACCTGGAGCAGACGGCCAGGCACTATTTCAAGGAGAAGGAGCACCATCTCCAGCTCCTGCAGCAGCAGCACCAGCTCCTGCTGGGGGCAGAGCACCAATGGCATCTGGAATGACTGGAGGAGCAGGTAGGCCAATAGCACCAGTTCAAGCAGCTCGTGATACTGCAATGGCAGCTAAGGCAGCAGCTTCTCCTCAGAGAGAAGGCTTCTTACCAACGGCAATGTCATTCTTATCAGGTAGGGCATCGGCAGATCAACCAGGAGCACCTGTAACTACCCAACCAGGTATGGGAGCAACTGGAGTAGATGTGCAGCCAAGTACAGGACAAGTAACATCCTTTACCCCGACTGCAGGACAGTTGCTCGTTGGAGGATTAGGAAAATACATTCCTGGTCAAGTCGGAAAGAAGATGCAAACTTGGGGTGGAGCAGCACAGCCAGCAGCTCAAGGAATCGGAAGTATATCCAATATCTTGAGAAGTTTGGCTCAGAATTTTAGCCAAGCTCCTTCTCGAATAAGAAGCTCATACGAGAGTGCATTTAGCAAACTTAGGAGTTTATTTAGATAGTGGGCTATTTAGATTTAGAGACAAAACCAAAACCCTTAACAGGGAAGTCCGATATTGCACCTGGTCAAGTTGCTTTATCACATTTAGACGCTGCTCTCTTTTTGGAACTTCAATTAGTTAAACTGCATACCCATGGGGGTTCTGATTCTCGTTTGTTAGAAGCTGCAGCCACTCCGCAAATGGTCAAAGGGTATAGACCTAGAGAGAGAGAGGAGCATGGAGTTGTTACTTGGACTGGTGGAGCTTCAGGAGCAGGATCAGTTAATTTAACTTTTGGAACTAAATTTAATGCTGTTCCAGATGTTTTTGTTATTGCTCAATCTGGTGATGCAGATATTCTTGTCGGTACTAGCGTACCAACAGCAACTGGTGTTACTTTGTACTGGAGAGACGCTGACGCTAACACGCATACGTCTTTAAAACTCTGCTGGATCGCAAAAGGGATTTGAAATAGTCTATAATAAATTAATGACAAAAGGCAAGAAAAAAAGAAATTTAGCCAAAAGGAGAAAAAAAAGAAAAAGGAAAAGGAAATAAAAGGAGGATAGTAATATTTCAGCAATAGATTCAAAATTTCATCTCAAAATTGGAGACTTCGGGTTCTTGTTAGCAAAGATGGCAAGAACTGATAGACACATTTATACAAGAGAAGAAGCTCCTCACTTCGTAAACAAGTTTTCTTCAGGTGAACCGAATTATAGAGATTCTACTTTCTTCCCACATTGGGTGCAACTTAATTGGTTAAACGGATTTGACCAAGAGTTCTTTGATGACGGAGGTAAATTCTACAGGTCAATGGGATTGGACACTACTTTACAACAAAAATTAACTTTACAGAAAGGTTTTAGTTCAGCAGGTCAATTAGCTTCTGGAGTAAATGTTTCAGCCCAAGCAGCATGGAGAGCTTCTGCTGCGTCAGCTTTTGGAGATGGCTCAGATGGTGCTTTAACTATTTCAGCGAATACTACTCAAGCTCCTATTGATTCCGCTTGTGCAGGAGCAAAAGGCTCAATCACCCTTACTGCTACAAATGCTTCTTTCGCTCCTGGACAACAAATTTTAATTCATCAAACCAGAGGAGCTAGTGTAGGAAAACATCAAAAGACCAAAATACTTGCATATTCTACAGGAGTAATTACAACAGAAGACCCTCTGGATATTGCATATAGCTCAACAGGAAGCAGCAAAGCACAAGTAATTGTTATGCCTCAATATACCAATGTCACAGTTGATTCTGGTAAAACTTGGACAGCTAAAGCTTGGAACGGAACTGTTGGGGGAATACTTTGTTTCATAACGAACGGCACAGTTACAATTACAGGAACAATAAGTGCAAACGGAGGTGCTGGTGCAAGTGGTGTTGCATCTCATAATACAGGAGGTGGTGCAGGAGGTGGATTTAGGGGAGGTAATGTTTCATATCAGGCTGGTATTGATGGGCCAGCTTACACAGGAGAAGGAACTGTGGGGGCAACTTCCGCTAAAAGAAGTGCTAATGGAAATGGCGGCGGCGGGGGTGGTAAAAGTACTGGCGACAGCCCAGGTAGTGGAGGTGGTGGTGGTAATGGTACTGCTGGCTCTAATGGTAATAATCAAAATTATGGAGGTCTTGGAGGTGGAGTTGCTGGTACTGCTGATTTAACAACATTGGTCTTTGGTGGTGGAGGCGGAGGTGGTGGAAAACGGTCAACTTATGCTCAGGGAGGCGGAGGAGCTGGTGGAGGAATAATTTTCTTCTACGGTGCCACTATTACTATTACTGGCCTTGTTCGTTCAAATGGAGGAGCGGGCGGAAATGGTGCTGCTGGACCTGGAACTGCTGGTGGGGGTGGAGCAGGAGGGTCAGTTCTTTTAAAGGCTCAAATAGCTACTCTTGGTACAAACAAGATAACTGCTGCAGCAGGTGCAGGAGGAAGTGGAGGTGAGATTGGTGGAGCAGGAGGAGCAGGAAGAATAGCAATTAAATATCTAACTTCTTACACAGGAACAACCACTCCTACTATTGATGCAACACAGGATGGCACTTTAAGTAGCACTCCAGCAGGTTCAGATTATACTCATATTTCTGGCAATGCAGAGGGAAAGATTTACTCATACGATGAGGTTACTGGATTTACGGAAATATTTGATACCAGAAAGGTTGAGTGGTATGAAGCTGGAACTGATGCGAATAAAGTAGTTGGTGATACAGGAGGAACTGAAACTGCACAATCCCAAGGATTTAAGGTAGATGCTGTGATGCAGATGAAGGCAGTTGAAGTCTATATAAAAAAGGCTGCAGGAACGCCAGGAGATATAACTGTAAGAATTGAAACTGATAGTTCGGCCAAACCTTCAGGAACCTTGGTTGATACAGATGCTGAGGCTACGATCCCAGCATTTGTTACAGCGACTTATGGCTGGATAAAAGTAGAATTTCCAGCAGCTTTTGATCTTGCAGCAACAACGCTTTACCACATAGTTTTGAAAACTGCAGCAGCAGCTAATGACCAAAACTATACCTGGGCTGCGGATGATTCTTCTCCAGCATACTCTGACGGAGCTATGTCAGTATCAACTGATGGGGGTTCAAGCTGGACAGCAGTATCAGGGTCAGATGCTTATTTCCGAGTATTAGGAAATGAAACCTCTGTCAATATCATGAGAGTAAGTTCATTAAGTGGTTCACGTCTGTTATACATAGGAGTCGGAGCAGTAACTAGTACAGAAGCTGGAGATGCAAGAATATATAGTTATGATGGAACTGATTTTGTTCTTGTTCATACTTTTGTAGCTACAAATGAATCGTATGTTGGAGTCATGCTTGAATACGGAGCAATTACCAACAAGATGTATATTGGACTAGGTTCCACCGCAAAGATTTATACAACCGAAGATTTTTCCACATTTACCCTGGCTAAAACAATCACA